>Ga0181518_10000425_pt1 | contig 46228 bp, 46 predicted proteins | sample PEATcosm2014_Bin_28_FD_119751 | JGI IMG/M metagenome (GOLD analysis project Ga0181518, IMG submission 119751) | Peatland microbial communities from MTU Mesocosm Facility, Houghton, MI, USA - PEATcosm2014_Bin01_60_metaG | ecosystem: Environmental > Terrestrial > Soil > Wetlands > Peat | place...
CTGCACCCTGGCGGCCATAGCCCCTCCCGGTCGAGTAGCGATCTCGACTCAAGGACTTCGCCGCCAGCACCATCACCCCTGGTTATGGAAACCGGCAAACGTTGCCGGGGAACCCACTAGCCCACGAGCTTGCCGCTTGGGGTCGGTTTCGGAATCGAAACCGACCAATTACCGCGAAACGACGGTCAGGGAGCGCGCTTCTCGCAGCACCGTCTCAACGAGCGGGTCGACCGCCCGCCCAACCTCCGCCGACAGCCGACCGCCCGCGTCGAAGCACGCCCCCTCGACGCCGTAGACGATCACGCGCGCCGGCAGGCGGCCCAGCGCACGCGCAAGCTCGATCGCTTCCCCGACGCCGACCGCGTGCGTCGAGGAGGAGCCGCGCAGCAGCCCCAGGATCGGCTCGCGCGAAGCGTCCACGCGGTGGATTCCGCCCGGAGCGGCGCCCGAGCGGATCGCGTCCACCAGCACAACCGCCCGCGCTCCCTCCCACAGCTCGAGCAGCCCCAGCGGCTCGCCCTCGTATTCGAGCACCGCGATCGCCGCGTCACCCGGCACACCCGCGTCCTCAGCCCGCGCCCGCACACGCCGCGCGACCTCCACGCCCGCGCCGTCGTCCCTGCGCAGCGCGTTGCCCACGCCGATGACCACGGCGGGCCGCTCCGCGACCGGCGCCGGGACGCTCCCGGCCGCCTGATCAGCCACGCCTGACGTTCCCCTCAGCCACGCTCGACGGTCAGCTTCAGGAAGTGCGTCGCGCAGGAGATGCACGGGTCGTGGTTGCGAATCGTCTGCTCGCAGCGCAGCGACAGCCGCTCGTCGGACAGGTCGAGGCCGGCTTCGACGACCGCGCGCAGGTCCTCCTCGATCGCCAGCTGGTTCTGTGACGTGGGCGGCACGATCTTCGCGTCGAGGATCGTGCCGTCGTCGTCGATCTCGTAGCGGTGGTACAGCAGACCACGCGGGGCCTCCGTCGCTCCATGACCGACCGAGCGCCGCGGCATGACCTCGACTGCGGGGGCATCCGGCTCCACATAGCCGTCGATCAGCGCGAGCGCTTCGTCGCACGCCTGCACCAGCTCGACCGCGCGCACGACGATGCTCTGGAAGGGGTTGTCGCAGACCGCGCCGAGGCCCGCCTCGCGCGCCGCCTCGCGCGCCAGCGGGCGCAGCTGCGCGCAGGACAGCGCGTAGCGCGCGAGCGGGCCCGTCAGGTACGTGCCGCGCTCGCGAATGCGCGCGTGCAGGGCGTTCGAGTGCTCGACGTGCTCCTCCACCACGTGCTCGTCGAACTGCGCCGGCGCGATGTCCAGGCCGCGGTCGGAGCGGATGCGGCCGAGGTCGATCGGGTAGCGACCCGGCTCCGAAAGCGCCAGCAGCTCCGGCGCGCGCCGCACGTCGGGAAAGTCCAGCGTCGCCGCCCAGCGCACGGTCGCAAGCGCCGTCTCGCGCGCGCGCTCGAGCGGGTCGACGAGCGTGCGCAGCTCGGCGCGCGCCGGCGCCCGGTAGAAGCCGCCCACGCGCACGTTGATCGGATGCACCTCCCGCCCCCCAACCAGCGCCATCACCGCGTTGCCCGCCTTCTTCATCTGCAGGCCCTGTTCGACGATCTCGCGGTGATCGCGCGCCATCTCCACAGCGCCCGCGTAGCCGAGGAAGTCGGGCGCGTGCAGCATGTACACGTGCAGGCTGTGGCTCTCGATCCACTCGCCGCAATACAGCAGCCGGCGCAGGTCGCGCAGCGGGCCCGCGTCGATCGCCACGCCGCACGCGTCCTCCATCGCCCGCACCGAGCTCATCTGGTAGGCAACCGGGCAGATGCCACAGATGCGCGCCGTGATGTCCGGCGCCTCCGTGAACGCGCGGCCGCGCAGCAGCGCCTCGAAGAACCGCGGCGGCTCGTAGATCCGCAGCTTCACCTCCGCCACCTCGCGACCGTCGAGCTTCACGTACATCGCCCCCTCGCCCTCCACGCGCGCGAGGTAGTCCGTGCGGATCACGCGCGTGCGCCTAGCGTCGCTCATGCGCCTCGCTCTCCCGTTGGAACGCCGCCGAGCCGGCGTTGAACGTGCGGTACACGCGCACCAGGTCGATCTCCTCGCAGCCGAGCTCTGACATGCGCGCGCTCAGCGCGTCCGTGTTCGGCGCCTCCATCGGCCCGTAGCAGCCGTAGCAGCCGCGATCGTATGACGGGCAGATCGCCCCGCAGCCCGCGTGCGTGACCGGACCCAGGCAGGCGGTGCCGTGCGCGACCATCACGCACACAGTGCCGCGGCGCTTGCACTCCACGCACACGCTGTGCGCGCGCACGCGCGGGCGGCGCCCGGCGAGGTGCGCGCCGATCACCTCCAGCAGCTGGCGCTTGTCGATCGGGCAGCCGTTCAGCTCGTAGTCGACGGGCACGTGCGCGCTGATCGGCGTCGACGTGCGCAGCGTCGAGATGTAGTCCGGAGAGGCGTACACGATCGCCGTGAAGGCGTCCACGTCGGCGAAGTTGCGCAGCGCCTGGATCCCGCCGGAGGTCGCGCACGCCCCGATCGTGATCAGCACGCGCGAACTGGCGCGCACCTCGCGGATGCGCTCGGCGTCGTGCGCCGTCGTGATCGACCCCTCGACGATCGACACGTCATACGGTCCGTCCACCGTCGCGCTGCTGGCCTCGACGAAGTGCGCGATCTCCAGCCGATCGGCGAGCAGCAGCAGCTCGTCCTCGCAGTCGAGCAGGCTCAGCTGGCAGCCGTCGCACGACGCGAACTTCCACACCGCGAGCGTCTGCTTGCGTGGGTGCGCCGGCATCGCCCTCACAGCTCCCTGATCGCCAGCCAGCGCTCGAGCTCGCTCCAGCGGTACACCGGGCCGTCGCGGCAGATGAGCGTCGGCCCCAGCTGGCAGTGCCCGCAGTGACCGATCCCGCACTGCATGTTGCGCTCCATCGACGCGTACACGCGCTCGCCGCTCACGCCCGCCTGCGCGAGTGCGGCGACGGTGAAGCGCATCATCACCTCCGGTCCGCACAGCAGCGCCACCGCGCCGGCGGGATCGAAGCGGGCGCGGTGCACGAGCCGGGGCACGACGCCGACGTGCCCCAGCCACTCGGGCCCCGCGCTGTCGACCGTCACCGCCACCTCCAGCCCGCGCGCCGCCCACTGCTCCAGCTCCTGCGTGTACAGCAGCTGCTCCGGCGAGCGCCCGCCGTACAGCAGCAGCACGCGCCCGTAGCGCTCGCGACGGTCCAGCAGCGCGAGGATCGCCGGACGCAGCGGCGCCAGGCCGATCCCGCCCGCGACCACCACCACGTCCGCGCCCTCGATCTCCCGCACCGGCCACGCGTTGCCGAACGGCCCGCGCACGCCGAGAACCTCGCCGACAGGCGCCTCGCAGATCGCCCGCGTCGCCAGGCCGACCGCGCGCACCGTGTGCACGAGCGGGCCGGCGGCGCAGTCGCCGCTGATCGAGATCGGCACCTCGCCGGCGCCGAACGCCGAGAGCATCGTGAACTGGCCCGGCGCGAACGCCAGCGGCGCGCCCGCCCGCGGCTGCAGCTCGAGCGTCCACGTGTCCTCGGTGTCCCGGCGCCTGGCGCTCACGGCGAACGGCGCCGGCAGCATCGGAGCCGGCCCCGGGGCGCCGCCGGCGGCGGTCGCAGCGTCAGTCCGCCCGAGCATGACCGTACACGTCGAGGAGCTGCAAACGGGTCGCCTGCAGGCGCTCGATCAGCGACGCCGCGAAGCGGCGCATGAGCTGGTAGCCGAGCTCGTGGTCGACATCGCACTTGCCGCGCAGGCACGCGCCGTCGAACGCGACCACGCCCGTCGGCTGGCTGGCGCGCCCGTCGAGCTGCCAGCGATAGGGCTCGAACAGCCACGACCAGCCCGCGACGTCGCCCGCGTGCAGGGTCTCGATCACCAGCGCCCCGCGGCCGGGCGCGTCGACCTCCAGCGACACCGCGCCCGTGCGGATCAGGAAGAAGCGATCCGCCGCCGCGCCCTCGCGAAAGAGGTGCTCGCCCGCGTCGAAGCGCTCGTTGCGCGCGCACCCCGCGATCAGCGCCAGGTGCTCCGGCGCGAGCCCCGCGAACATCGGCGCCGCCGCGATCAGCTCGTCAAGCGTCTGCATCGGGCGGCTCCCGGTTCGCGGAGGTGGCGGGGAGCGCGGGAGCGGCAGGGCCGCCATCGCTCTCGCGGATCGCGCGCGCCTCCTCGGTGATGTCGATCCCGACCGGGCACCACGTGATGCAGCGCCCGCAGCCGACGCAGCCGGAGCTGCCGAACTGGTCGATCCACGTGGCCAGCTTGTGCGTCATCCACTGGCGATAGCGCGAGCGCGTGGACGCGCGCACCGAGCCGCCGTGGATGTGCGAGTAGTCGACCGTGAAGCACGAGTCCCAGCGCTGATGGCGCTCCACGTGCTCGCCCGCGAGGTCGGTCACGTCCTCGACGCTCGTGCAGAAGCACGTCGGGCACACCATCGTGCAGTTGCCGCACGACAGGCAGCGCTCGGCCACCTCGTCCCAGCGCGGGTTCTCGTAGTTGCGGTACAGCAGCTCCCTGATGTCCGTCACGTCCAGCTCGCGCCCCATCTGCGCGGCCGCGCGCGCGTGCCCGGCGCTCGCCGCATCCCGCTCCGCCGGCGCGGCGCTCGCGTGCGGCAGCTCCTGCAGCAGCTCCGCCCCGCGCTCGCTGCCGACGTCCAGCACGAAGTAGTGGCTGGCGCCGTCCAGCACCTCCGTCAGCGCGAGGTCGAAGCCCGCCTCGGCCGTGGGGCCGGTGCCCATCGAGGAGCAGAAGCACGTGCTCCCGGCCTGCGAGCACTGCACGGCCACGACGAACACGTTCTCAGGCCGCGCTCGATCGGCCGGATCCGGGTGGGCGCCGCCGAGCAGCACGCGGTCGAGGATGCCCATCGCGTGCAGCTCGCACGAGCGCGCGCCCAGGAACGCGTAGCGCGGCACGTCCGCCGGCTCGGGCTCGATCTCGATCAGGGCGCCGTCGGCGTCGCGGCGCGCGCGCCACAGCCGCGTCTGCGGCGGCAGCTGGTAGCGCTTCCACGAGTGCGGGCCGACGTTGTAGCCGAACAGCGCCTCGTCCTCACGCCGGCGCAGGCGGTAGTGCCCGCCCTCCTGCTCGTCCGTCCAGCCGATCGGCAGCTCCGCGCACGAGCCGATCTCCCCGTACACGATCGCCTGCTCGCGCACCGTCGGGCCGACCACCGTGTAGCCGCGGCGGTGCAGCGCGCCGAACAGCTCGTCGAGTGCGTCGCGCTGCAGCGTGTAGCCGCCAGGCTGAGCCATGCTCATCCATTCTCGCGCTCGGCGGCGCCGGGCGCAACGCGGGCGCTCTTCGCACCCCGTCGCCCGCCGCCGGCGCCGGGCATCTACGGCGCCGGGCGCGTGACGAAGTGCGCGTCGCGCAGCGACAGCGAGAAGCCCTCCGCCGCGCCCGGGCGCACGTCCAGCAGGAACGGCGGCCGGCCCCAGCGCATGTACTGCTCGGAGTCGACGTAGAACGGAGCGCCGCCGACCGTGCCGAGCAGCAGGTCGTTCGGGCCCGGCGGCAGCTCTCCGTCCTTCATGCAGATCGGCAGGCTGCCGTCACAGCAGCCGCCCGACTGGAAGAAGGCGAGCGGACCGTGCTCGTCGCTCAGGAGCGCGATCGCCTCGAGCGCCGCGTCGGTCGCGGTCACGCTCGCCTCTGCCGTCGGGCCCGTCATCGCCGGCCTAGAAGAACCCCATCGGGTTCTTGTCGTAGCTGACCAGCAGGCACTTCGTCTGCGAGTAGTGGTCGAGCATCATCTTGTGGTTCTCGCGTCCCACGCCCGAGACCTTGTAGCCGCCGAACGCCGCGTGCGCCGGGTACAGGTGGTAGCAGTTGGTCCACACCCTGCCCGCCTTGATCCCGCGGCCCATGCGGAACGCGCGGCTGCCGTCGCGGCTCCACACGCCCGCGCCCAGCCCGTACAGCGTGTCGTTGGCGATGCGCAGCGCCTCGGCCTCGTCCTTGAACGTGGTCACCGCCAGGACGGGACCGAAGATCTCCTCCTGGAAGATGCGCATGTCGTTGCTGCCCTTGAACACCGTCGGCTCGTAGTAGTAGCCGCCCGCGAGCTCGCCGGAGAGCATGTTGCGCTCGCCGCCGATCAGCAGCTCGGCGCCCTCTTCGCGCCCGATCTGCACGTAGCCCTCGATCTTCTCCAGCTGCGAGATCGAGTTCTGCGCCCCCAGCTGGACGGTGCGGTCGAGCGGGTTGCCCTGCTTGATCGCGCGGATGCGATCGAGACAGCGCGCCATGAACTCGTCGTAGATCGACTCCTGGATCAGCGCCCGCGACGGGCACGTGCAGACCTCGCCCTTGTTGAACGCGTACAGCACCAGGCCCTCGACGGCCTTGTCGAGGAACTCGTCGTCGGCCGCCATCACGTCCTCGAAGAAGATGTTCGGCGACTTGCCGCCGAGCTCGGTCGTCGAGGGGATGATGTTCTGGGCGGCGTACTGCATGATCAGCCGGCCCGTCACGGTCTCGCCGGTGAACGCGATCTTCGCGATCCGCTTGTTCGACGCGAGCGCCTTGCCGGTCTCCGCGCCGGGACCGTTGACGATGTTCAGCACGCCCGGCGGCACGACGTCCTCGATCAGCTCGGCGAGCTTGAGGATCGACCACGGCGTCGGGCTCGCGGGCTTGACGACCGTGCAGTTGCCCGCGGCGAGCGCCGGGGCGATCTTCCACGCGGCCATCAGCAGCGGGAAGTTGAACGGGATGATCTGCCCGACCACGCCCAGCGGCTCGGAGAAGTGGTAGGCGACCGTGTCCTTGTCGATCTCCGAGATCCTCCCCTCCTCGCCGCGGATCACGTCGGCGAAGTAGCGGAAGTGGTCGGCCGCCAGCGGGATGTCCGCGGCGAGCGTCTCGCGCACCGGCTTGCCGTTCTCCCAGCTCTCGGCGACGGCCAGCATCTCGAGGTTCTCTTCGATCGTGTCCGCGACCGCGTTCAGCACGCGTGAGCGCTCGGTCGTGGAGGTCTCCCCCCAACCGTCCTTCGCCGCGTGCGCCGCGTCCAGCGCGAGCTCGATGTCCTGCGCGCCCGAGTGCGACACCTCGCAGATCGGCTGCCCGGTCGCCGGGGTGAGGTTCTCGCGATACTCGCCGTCTACCGGCGGAACCCAGTGGCCGCCGATGAAGTTCTCGTAGCGCTCTTTGACCTGCACGGGGCTGCCCGGCTGGCCGGGGGCCTCGAATGTCGTGGACTGCTCGGTGGTTGCCATGATCCCTTTTTCTCCAGTCAGTTGTGCGTTGCAGTGGCCTCGCCGGCGGGGGCAGCGATACACAAGAGTCAAGGGAATGCGAGCGCGCCTCGCATCGGGGCCTTCTCCCGAGAGCGCTGCGTGTTACTACGGAGAGGCGCCGTGTGCGGCTAGCGTTACTGTTGAGCGCACAACCACACAGGGAGGGGCTGTGACCATGAATAGACGTTCATGTCTACCAATCGCCACACTGGCGGTCGCGCTCCTGGGGCTGGCGGGCTGCGGCGGGTCCTCGACGAGCAAACCGAGCACCGGCTCGAGCACCACCGCAAGCACCACCACGGCGAGCAGCGCCTCCACCGCCGCGACGTCCACGCAGCCGAAGGCGTCCTCGCCCACCGCCTCCGCATCCTCGGGCGCCGGGCGCACGGTCACCGCGAGCGCCGGCGGGGTGAGCGCGATCATGCGCGGCTCCACCCACGCGCCGAAGGTCGAACGGCCGTGGCCGCTGCGCTTCACGGTCACCCGCGGCGGGCACGCGGTCAGGGCGAGCCTCAGCTACGAGTACCTGTTCGGCGGGCAGGTGGTCGCACACCGCTCCCACTACACCTTCGTCGGGCATTTCTCGGACGTCTTCAAATGGCCATCCACGGCCGTCGGCTATCCGCTGACCTTCCGCGCCGTGATCGTCTCCGAAGGGGCCACCATCAACCTCGAATACCCGGTGCAGGTCAGCAGGTGAGCGCACCCGCCGGTGCGGAGGTGACGGTCGAAGGGGTGAGCAAGGGCTTCGGCCGCGTGAGCGCGCTGCGCGACGTCTCGCTCAGCGTCAACCCGGGCGAAGCGGTGGCGATCACCGGGCGCTCGGGCTCCGGCAAGAGCACCCTGCTGGCCCTGATCGGCGGCCTGGAGCAGCCCGACGGTGGGCGCATCCTGATCGACGGCCGCGAGCTGTGGAAGGACCCGCATCCCGCCCGCGCCCGCCGCGAGGTCGTCGGCTTCGTCTTCCAACGCCACCTGCTGCTCGCGACGCTGTCCGCGCGCGCGAACGTCGAAGTCCCGTTGATCGGCGCCGGCGTGCATCGCGCCGAGCGCCGCAGGCGCTCGCTCGCGCTGCTGGAGGAGGTCGGGATCGCCGACCGCGCCGACCACCTGCCGTCGGAGCTGTCGGGAGGCGAGAGCCAGCGTGTCGCGGTGGCGCGCGCGCTCGCCAACCAGCCGCGACTGCTGCTCGCCGACGAGCCCACCGGCGCGCTCGACTCGACCACCTCAGAGCGCGTGCTCGACCTGCTCTTCCGCCTGCGCGAGGAGCTCGGCATGACGCTCCTGGTCGTCAGCTACGACAGCTCCGTCGGCACCCGCGCCGACCGCACGGTCACGCTGATCGACGGCCAGCTCGCCGCCGCCGACGGAGCCGTGTTCCAGCGCAGGTAGCGTGACCGGCGATGTTCGCGATCATCAGGACCAACCTGCTGCGGCGCTCCACGCGCACCGCCTTCACCGCCTCGGGCATCGCCGTCGGCGTGGCGACGATCGTCGCGCTGCTCGCGTTCACACAGGGGCTGAAGGAAACCGCCGCCGGGTTCGTGCATCTCGGCGGCTCGGAGCTAGGCGTCTTCCAGGCGAACGTCTCCGAACCGACCGCGTCGGTGCTTCCCGAATCGATCGTCGCGCGGCTGGACGCGCGCCCCGAGGTCGCGCACGCAACGCCCCTGCTGCTCGTCGTGGAAGGGTTGAAGTCCGACGCCTCGGCGATCGTCTTCGGCGCAGACCCGGCCGGCTTCTTCACGCACAACCTCGTGCTGACCGGCGGCCGGCGGCCGGCCGCGGGTGCCCGCGAAGTGCTCGTCGGCGACCGGCTCGCCGCACAGCTGCACATGCTGCCGGGCGCCGTCCTGACCATCTCCGGGCGCGCCTACCGGGTCGCCGGCGTCTACCACTCGGGCGTCCTGTTCGAGGACTCCGGCGCCGTGCTCTCGCTGGCGCAGGCCCAGCAGCTGACGTCCCGTCCCGGCGAGGTCACCGACGTCGTCGTGCAGCTCGCGCCGGGCGTGCGCGCGAGCGTCGCCGCGCGGCACATCGAACGCTCCCTCCCCGGCACGCAGGTGATCACCGACCCCCAGCAGGCGCTGCGGGTCGGCGCCAACGGCACGCTGATCTCCAAGGCGATCCTGGTGATCGTCGTGATCGCGCTGATCGTCGGCGCGATCAGCGTCACCAACACGATGGCGATGTCGGTGATCGAACGCCAGGGCGAGCTCGGGCTGCTGAGCACCGTCGGCTGGGGGCCCGCGCGCGTCGCCTCGCTGATCCTCGGAGAAGGGATCGCGGTCAGCGTGCTCGGCGCCGCCGCCGGCCTGCTGTTCGGGGTGATCGGCGGCAGCCTGCTCGTGCGCGCGCTCGGCGTCAGCGCGTACGTCTCGCCGTCGGTCACCGCCTGGGGCCTGGGGCGCGGCCTGCTCGTGGGCGTGGCGATCGGCGTGCTCGGCGGCATCTACCCCGCGTGGCGGGTCACCCGCATGCGGCCGCTGAAGGCGCTGTCGGCCACGTAGCGGGAGCTCACGAGCCCCAGCGCCTGCGCGTCGCGCTCGCTTCCGCGCCGCCCGCGCTCACGACGAAGAAGCCGATCAGCGCGAGCCACAGCCCTTCCGGCGCGCCGCCGACGAACTCCAGGCAGCCGAGCACGATCAGCAGGTAGCCGAAGGCGCGACCGACGTCCGCCGCGGTATCGGTCGCGCGCACGATGTCGCCGCGGCGGCGCCACAACAGCGAGCGCAGCACGCGCCCGCCGTCGAGCGGGAACGCCGGCATCAGGTTGAAGAACAGCAGCACGCAGTTGATCAGCGCCTGATATTCGACCAGGGCACGGACCGTCGCCGGCGTCGAGGAGGGCAGGAACAGCGCGGCGGCGCCGAAGCAGGCCGCGAGCACGGCCGTCACCGCCGGGCCCGCGAGCGCGTAGCGCAGCTCGTCCTCGGGAGCATGGGCCTCGCCGCGCATGCGCGAGACGCCGCCGAGCAGCCACAGGTCGATCTCTTCCACCTCGATGCCCCGCCGCCGCGCCACCAGCGCGTGGCCGAACTCGTGCGCGAGGATGCTCGCGAAAAGCAGCAGCACGCTGGCCAGGCCCAGCGCGTAGGAGACAGCGGGGCTGATCCCGTGAACCTGTTCGGGAAAGTAGCTGGCGCCCAGCACCCACGTGAACAGCGCCACGATCGCGAGCCACCACGGGCTCACCCCGACCGGTATGCCGGCGATCCTGCCGATGCGGTAGCTGCGGCCTGGCATTGCCCGTCTAACATTGGCAACAGGCGGGACCCCGCGCATCCGTGCTATGTCCCGATGATCGTCGGTGGAGCGCCGTACGCAAGAATCCCGCATGTGCGCAGCAACAGACCGCGGAAAGTAGTTCAATGTTCGGTGGACCGTGCGCTGCGCTGATGGGACAGACATAGCCAAGGGGCTGTCTTGATAGACCGAACGACCCAGGGAATTCTCGATGTCGCTCGGAGCGTGCTCGCGGACCTCGATCTGGACCAGGTGCTCGACCGGGTGCTCGAGTCCGCGCAGGAGCTGACCGAAGCCCGCTACGCGGCGCTCGGCGTCCTCAACGAGAGCAGGACCGAGCTCGCGAGCTTCCTCACGAGGGGCATCGACGAGGCCAGCCACGCGATGATCGGCGCGCTCCCGCGCGGCCGCGGCGTCCTCGGCGCGCTGATCAACGACCCGGCGCCGCTGCGCCTGGACGACGTCGGGCGACACCCGCGCTCCTACGGCTTCCCCGCGGGGCACCCGCCGATGCACACCTTCCTGGGAGTCCCGATCCTCGTCGGGGGAACGCCGTTCGGGAACCTGTACCTGACGGAGAAGGCCGGCGGCTCCGAGTTCTCGGACGCCGACGAGCAGGCGGTGGCGGTGCTGGCCGAGTTCGCGGGCGTCGCCATCGACCACGCCCGGCGCTACACCGGCGCCAGCGAGCGTCGCGACGAGCTGGAGCGGACGGTCGCCGCGCTCGAGGCCACGACGCAGATCGCGCGCGCCGTCGGCGGCGAGACCGACCTCGAGGTGATCCTCGAGCTCGTGGCCAAGCGCGGGCGCGCGCTGGTCTCCGCCCGCGCACTGCTGATCGAGCTCAAGCGCAACAACGAGCTGTTCGTCGCCGCCGGCGCCGGCGAGCTGCCCGCGGATCTGATCGGCCAGGTCGTGCCGCTGGAGGACACCGTCGCCAGCCACGCGATGCGCACCGGCCGCGCGCAGCGCCTGGAGGACGAGCTGACCCGCGCCCGCTTCGACGAGCACGGCCTCGGCCGGCTCGGGGTGCATGCGCAGGGAGGGCTGGCGGTCCCGCTGGTGTTCCGCGGGCGCACCCACGGCGTGCTGCTGGCGCTTGACCGGCTCCACGACGGCCCCGCGTTCTCGATCGAGGACGAGCGCCTGCTGGAAGCCTTCGCCGCCAGCGCCGCCAGCGCCGTGGCCACCGCCCAGTCGATCGCCTCCGAGCGCAGCCGCCAGCGCCTGGCCGCGGCCGAGGGCGAGCGCCGGCGCTGGGCGCGCGAGCTGCACGACGAGACGCTCCAGAGCCTGAGCGCGCTGCGCATCGGCCTCTCGACGGCCGGGCGCTCGGAGCGCCCGGAGGCGCTGCCGCAGGCGGTGCGCCAGGCGGTCGACCAGCTGGAGGACGCGATCGCCAACCTGCGCGCGCTGATCACGGACCTGCGCCCGGCGGCGCTCGACGAGCTAGGCGTCCAGGCCGCGCTGGAGGGCCTGGCCGAGCGCAACACCCGTCACGGGCTGGAGGTCGACGTGAGCGTCGACCTGCACTACGAGCAGGGCCGCGCGTCCACCCGCCACGCACCCGAGCTCGAGACCGCGATCTACCGGATCGTGCAGGAGTCGCTGACGAACGCCACCAAGCACGGCGGGGCCAAGCGCGCGGTCGTGGAGATCCACGAGCGGGACGCCGCAGTCCACATCAGCGTGCGCGACGACGGCGACGGCTTCGACGTCGACGCGGAGACCGACGGCTTCGGGCTGCTCGGCATGCGCGAGCGCGTCGACCTGCTCGGCGGGGAGATCGCGATCGACTCGGCTCCAGGCAACGGCGCGACCGTCACGGCGAGCATCCCCGTGCTGCGCGCCACCGGCGAGCGCATCGCCGGGTAGCGCGCCGCGCGAGTCACAGAAGGCGGCCGCGGTCCGCGGCGGCGGCGCCTCACGCGAGGTGGCAGTCGAACCAGTCGACGGCCAGGCGGCACACGTGCTCGAGCGCGCCCGGCTCTTCGAACAGATGCGTCGCGCCCGGGATCACAGCCAGCTCGCTCGGACAGAGAAGCTGCGCCCGGGCATCCTGATTCAAATCGAGCACCTCGCGATCCGCGCCGCCGACGATCAGCAGCGTCGGCGCGCGCACGGCGCCCAGGTCGCGCGCCAGGTCCGGGCGCCCGCCGCGCGAGACGACCGCTCGCACCCGCTCGCCCAGCTCGCCGGCCGCGGTCAGCGCGGCCGCCGCGCCGGTGCTCGCCCCGAAGTAGCCCAGCGCCAGCGCCGCGACGTCGTCCTGCTCGCCCAGCCACGCGCTCGCGCGCTCCAGCCGCGAGGCGAGCAGCCCGATGTCGAACACGTTGGTGCGGTCGCGCTCCTCCGCCGGGGTCAGCAGATCGAACAGGAGCGTCGCGAAGCCCGCGTCGTTCAGCGCGCGCGCGACCGTGCGGTTGCGCGGGCTCAGCCGGCTGGATCCGCTGCCGTGAGCGAACGCGACGACGCCGTGCGCCGGCTGCGGGACGCTGAGCTCGCCGTGCAGCGACACGCCGGACGGGATCGCGATCTCGACCTGCCGCACGACCGGATCGCCCGCGGGGACCTGCGACGCGGCCGCCTCCGCGAGCAGCGACGCCACCTCCTCGTCCGCGGTCGGGCTGAAGTCCTCATACCACAGGCCGACCGCCCACAGGTCGGCCGGCATCTCGACGCACACGACCTCGTCCGCCTCCGCTCGCAGCGCCTCCACCGACGCCGGCGCCGCCACCGGCACCGCCAGGATCACGCGCGCGGCGCCGCGCCTGCGCAGCGAGATCGCCGCCGCCAGCGCCGAGCGCCCCGTCGCCAGGCCGTCGTCGACCAGGATCACCGTGCGCCCCGCGATATCGACGGGATCGCGGGAGCCGCGGTAGCGCGCGACGCGCGCGGCGAGCTCCCCTTCGACCTCATCGATCAGCGCGCGCAGCTTCGCGTCGGACAGGCCGGCAGCCCGCACGACCTTGGCGCTGAGCACGTGCACGCCGCCCTCCGCCAGCGCCCCCATCGCGAACTCCGGGTTCTGCGGCGCCCCGATCTTGCGCACGACCGCCACGTCCAGCGGCGCACCCAGCGCACGCGCAACCTCCGCGGCCACCGGCACGCCCCCGCGGGGGATGCCGACCACCACCGGGTGCTCGGCGCGATACGGCTCCAGCCGCTCGGAGAGCCGCCGCCCCGCATCGCGGCGGTCCCTGAAGACGATCCCTTCGGGGGTCAGCAACGGCGGATCCTCCAGGCAGGTCACAGCGCCCGTTCGCAGTTGGGTCGATGGCCTGCTCATCTGTCAAAGGTACGGCCCGCGATCGCGTGCGCCATCGGCTGGCACTACTGTCGCCGGCGCGGACTTCTACGGAGCTGCGCGCATCGCGACCGAGCGCGTGCGCATCGCCTGGCAACCGTGCAATCGTGTGCGCGGCCATGGCTGACGAGCTGCCCGAGCTGACCGTCGCTGACGCCGCCGCGTGGCGGGCGTGGCTCGCGCAGCATCACGACGACCCGGCGGGCGTGTGGCTGGTGCTCGCCAAGAAGGGCACGACGCAGCCGACGAGCCTGACCTACGAGCAGGCACTCGAGGAGGCGCTGTGCCACGGGTGGATCGACGGCCAGATCCGCCGTCGCGACGAGCGAACGTTCAGGCAGCGCTTCACGCCGCGCCGGGCGCGCAGCGCCTGGTCCAAGCGCAACGTCGGCCATGTCGAGCGGCTGCTCGGCGAGGGCCGCATGCACCCCGCCGGCATCGCGCACGTCGAGCGCGCCAAGGCCGACGGGCGCTGGGAGGCCGCCTACGCCGGGTCGGCGAGCATCGAGCTGCCGCCCGACCTCGCCGAGGCGCTGGCGGCCGAGCCCGGGGCGCTGGCGATGTTCGAGATCCTCACCAGCCAGAACCGCTACGCCGTCCTCTACCGCGTCGGCACAGCCAAGCGCCCGGACACGCGCGCCCGGCGCATCGAGCAGTACGTGGCGATGCTCGGCCGCGGAGAGACGATCCACCCGCAGAAGCGCAAGCTTGCAGGCTGAGTCGCTCTGACAGAATGGTTGCGGACATGCGCCGGATGGCCGCCACCGCCGTGCTCCTCGCAACCGGCGGCCCGCTCGCAGGCTGCGGCGGCCATGGCGCGAGCACCACTGCTGCGCATTCCGGCGCCACGAAGACGGCGCACGCCTCGGGCTCCTCGGGAGCGCACCATGCGGGCGGCGCGCCGACGAAGGCGCAGGCGCAGGCGTTCGCGCGCGCGGTGAACCTGCAGGCCGCGGACGTCCCCGGCTTCAGCGTCTCCCACGAACACGAACACGAACACGAAACGGCGGCGGAAAGGCGCCTGAAGCCAGAGCTGCGTCGGTGCTTCGGGTCGGCGACCGAAACCAAGGGAGTCGTCGAAGCCGGCTCGAAGACGTTCGAACGCTCGGCCGGCATCGCGAACGCGAGCGTCAGCTCGGAAGTGACGGTCGCGCAGACGGCGGCGCTGAGCGCGAAGGAACTGGCGGCGATCCGCGGCGGCCGCCTGCCGGCGTGCCTGGCGCACTATTTCGAGCAGCTGCTCAGGGCCCAGGACTTTCACGGAGCGAGCGTCGGTCCGGTCTCCACCAGGCAGGGCTCCCCACCCGCGCCGGGCATGGCCGGGAGCTTCGGGCTGCGCTTCAGCGCGACGGTCACACTGCACGGCCTGCGAATTCCGTTCTACGTCGACATCCTCGGCTTCGTCGACGGTCCCGCCGAGGTCTCGCTGGACACCTTCGGCATCCCGCGGCCATTCCCGGGGACGGTCGAGGAACGGCTGTTCTCGCTGCTGGTGGAACGCGCCAGAGCCCACACCGTCTGAGCGCGCGCGCTCTGCTGGGCGGCGAGGAACGCCGCCACGACACGCGGGTCGAACTGGCTTCCAGAGCCGCGCTCGATCCTCGCGAGCGCCTGGCTGACGGGCCATGCGCTCCTGTAGGGCTGCCTGTGCGTGAGCGCGTCGAAGACGTCGGCGACGGCGACGACGCGCCCGACGAGCGGTATGCGCTCGCCGGCGAGCCCGGTCGGGTAGCCGCTGCCGTTCCACCACTCGTGGTGGGTGGCGGAGATCACGGCGGCCATCTGCAGGACCGGCGAGCTGCTGCGCGAGAGCACGCGCGCGCCGGCCGCCGCGTGGCGCTCGACGACCCGCTGCTCATCGGGGCTCAGGTTCCCGCGCTTGCGCAGGATCCTGTCGGGCATCGCGATCTTGCCCAGGTCGAACAGCTGCGCCGCCTGGTGCAGCCGCGCGACCTGCTCGACGCGCAGGCCGAGACGCACCGCGATGTCCGCCGCGATCGACCCCACGCGCACCATGTGCTGGAAGGTGTCGGCATCGCGGCACTCGACGGTGGCCGCGAGCAGCTGCAGCGTCTCGACGCGGGCGTCGTCGAGTTCGTATGTCCGTTCGGCGAGCTTCACCTCCAGACGCCTGGCACTGCCCTCGAGCCGCCGCTGCGCCTTGCGCTCGGCCTCGAGCGCGGTGTCGCCGTCGCGCAGCGCATCCGGTCTGCGAAGGCGGTCGAGCCATGCGCCGCACATCGTGCCGAGCACCAGCGAGGCCACCGCGAGCAGGATCTCCATGCCCCGTGGATGCCCGAACGAGCGGGCTGATAAGCGACGGGCGGCTGGGAGATGGACGGATGTACTACCGCGCGGCGGCTGCGCTAAAGCGCATCCAGGCCGAGCCGCTCGAGCACCTCGTCGCGGTCGGTGCCGTGCACGCGCAGCACGCGATCGAAGTCCTCGCCGTACACGTGCATGACCGCCATCAGCACGTCGGTCGTGGCGAGCGCCCGTGCGTTCCGTTCGCCGGCGATGCGGACCGCGTGCTCGGTCACGCGCGCGACCGCGTCGCGCTCTGCGCCGCCGGGCGCGCCGGCGCGCTCGCGATCGGGGCTCGCGGCTTCGCCGGGGAGGGGCTCCTCGCTGACGCCGAGCGCCTGCAGCGCGATCCCGACCTGGCCGTGCAGGCGCAGGACCCGCAGCCAGCGCTCGACCTCGGCCTCGGGAGTGCGGGCGAACGGCATCGCCGTGGATGCGATGCCCAGGGCGATCGCGGCGTCGGGGGCGAGGATCGGTCGCGCGCTCACAGCGCCGCTCCCACGTCGGCGCGGCGCGCGTGCAGGTAGGCGAGGCGATCGCGTCTGAGCGTCAGCCGCGGCGGCCCGTCGCCGAGACGCAGCTCGAGCACGACGGTGCCGGCGCGCCCCGCGGCGACGCTCGCTTGCCGGGCCACGTCGAGCACCTCTGCCGGCTCGACGCCGCAGGCGAGCAGGAAGCGAGCGGTGCGCTCGCTTGTGGCCTCGTCGCGATCGAGCTCCAGCTCCTCGACGAGCGCCGCCGGCGCGGCGTCCTCGCCCTCGACGCCGAGCAGGCACGCGGCCATGTCGTCGGGGCGCGCGTCCGCCTGCTCGGCCACCCGCTCGAGGACCTCGGCGGCGCTCGCGCGCGGCCCGAGCTCGGCGAGCGTGTCGAGCAGCCGCCTTAGGCCGAACAGCTCGGCCCCGACGCGCGCCTCGGTGACGCCGTCGGTGTAGAAGCAGATCTGCGCGCGGCCGGGAATCGATACGGCCGTCTGACGCGTGCCCGTGCGCATGCCCACTCCGATCGGCGGCGGGGCGCAGATCGTGACCGGCGCAACCGCCCGTGCATCCTCGCCGCCGCCGAGCACGACCGGCGGCGGATGCCCGGCGCACGCGTAGGAGAGCACGCGCTCGCGCGGCTGGTAGGTGGCGACGACGACCGTCGCGAACACGCCGCCGAGCTGGCGCTCGAGCACCGCGCCGGCGGTCTGCAGCGCGTCGCGCGGCGAGAGCCCCGCCTCGAGGTACGCGCGCAGCGTGAAGCGCACGAGCGCCGTGTGCGGCAGCGCCTGGCGGCCGTGCCCGGAGACGTCGCCGACGATCACCGCCAGCTGGCCGTCCTCGAGCGCGAACACGTCGTAGAAGTCCCCGCCCGCCCCCGGCCCGGCCGCCGGCCGGTATGCGGCGGAGGTGCCCACGGGACCGAGCCGCGCGGGCGGCACGGGCAGCAGCGCGGCCTGCAGCAGGCCGACGTCCTCGAGCAGCTCGCCCCGCTGGCGCTCCAGGCGCCGGGCGCGGACGGCGGCCACGCGCGAGCGCACCGCCAGCGCCGCCGCCAGCGCCAGCAGGACGGCGATCAGCAGTCGCACGGGCGTGGGCACCACGTCGACGATCCTGGTGATGGTCGTCACCAGCGGCGACTGGCGCACGCGGGCGCCCGAGCGGCGCGTGCCCGCGTGCGCGGGGCGCGGGCGCGGGGCGTGCGCCGTGCGAGCGGACGTCGCCGCGGGCACCGCTGCCGCCGGCACGAGGGCGGCGGACCCGGCGCGCCGGTGGACGGCGCGGCGCGGCGCGCGAGCGGGACGGCGCGCGGCGTGGGTCGGACGAGCGTCAGGCGCCGACCGGGGTGCGCCGGTGGCCTGCGCGGGGCTTGTCGTGACGGGCGCCGCGGCGGTCGGCGCGCTCGGAGCGGGGACGCTGAGCGGGGCGGCGGCCGCGGTCGTCGCGACCGTCGAGGGGCCGGGAGCGCTGCCGCTTTCGCCGGGCGGCTGCGTGGATTTGGCTTTGCTCCGTTTCCCAGGTTCGTGCGAGCGGGTCGTTTCGCCTTCCTTGCGGTGTCCGCGGCCGTGTTTGCGCGCCTTGCTCGCCAGGCCCGGCGCCGGCGCGGCGCTGTCGAGAGCTTCGGATCCTTCTTCGGCCTGCGCGGAGCTCGGCTGCGTACGGCCGGAGCCGCGCCCGGCGCGTTCTCCGTGGCGACCCCGCTGGCCCGCGGTTTCTCGACGTTCGCCGGCGTTGCGTTCGCCGGGTTCGTGGCGTTCGCCGGGTTGGTGGCGTTCGCCGGTCGCATGACCTTCGCCGGGTTCGTGCCGTTCGCCGCGCGAGCCGCCGTGGCGGGCTTCGGGGGTCGCGCTCGATTGCGCGGGGGCGCTCTGCGCGCTCGTCCCGGTGGGCGGCGTCGACGCGCCCGTCTGGCTCGTGCGATCCCGCCGGGCGGCGGCGGTGGGGATCGCGGCGAGGCTGAGCGCACAGCTGACGAGGACGAGCGCCGGGGCCAGGCGCCAGGCTCGGCGAGCGCGTGTCGGGTGTGTGCCGGTGTCGTTGGCCATGCGATCTGGGCTCGTGCGTCAGCTCGCTTCGGCTGCGCGCCCTTGGGCGCCCGGGAGCGCGTCGTCGACGGTCGGGAAGATCGCGAACACGCCGTCCATGCCGGACAGCTCGAAGATCTTCAGCAGGGTCGCGTTCGCGCAGACGATCGCCAGCGTCGCGCCCGGCGCGAGGCTGCGGTCGACGCCGACGAGCACGCCGAGCGCGGTCGAGTCCATGAACGTGGCGCGAGAGAGGTCGACGACGAGCCGGCTGTGGCCCTCCTCGAGCGCGTCGAGGAGCATCCACTTCAGCTGCGGCGCCGTCGCAAGATCGAGCTCGCCCTCGATCGAGATCACGCTCGCGCGCGCGTCGAGCTCGCGCCGGCCGATCGCAAAGGGCACCGGGGTGGAACGGTCGGATGTGTCTGCTCGGCTCAGCATCTCCCTCCCTGCTTCGCGTATTTGTGTCGCGCGGGATCCCCGAGGCAACGCAGTCGATGCGCGCGTCCGAGGTCCATGAGCGGCATCGGCGGATGGGCTCTCCGCGGCCAGCGAGGCGCGGGATGATCGAACAGACGTCCACGACGGACGCGATCGCTCAGCCTGGCGATCGATCGCGCATACGAAAATCCCCAAAATGCGATGTCGCCCTTTGTCTGAGGTGCTGTTCCAACACATACGTCCTAACGATCGCCCGCCGGGATGCGCAAGGCTCCCGGCCGTGCCACGCAAGCGGAAGTCCCAGCCACGCAGCCTCGATCACGCCGCGCTCGGCCAGGCGATCGAGCTGCTGATCGCCGAGGACGCGGACATGACCTGCGACACGGTCGCCGTCCAAAGCGGTCTTCACGTCGAACAGGTGCATCGCCTGATCCGCGGTCAGGCGAACCCCACGTACACGACGCTGCTGAAGCTGTGCGAGGGGCTGCACGTCAAGCTGGGCGTCCTGATGACGCTCACGGACACGCTGCGGGACAAGCGAGCCCGGCGCCAGCCGCCAGCCCCGCCGGCCGGCTGACGGCCCGGCGGCGCTCGACCGGCGCGTTACCCCTGCGGGCGCGTGTACACGGTGACGACGGCGGCGCCGCCGAGCCCGATGTTGTGCTGCAGCGCGGCGCTCGCGCCGTCGACCTGGCGCGCGTCGGCGTGCCCGCGCAGCTGCCACGTGAGCTCGGAGCACTGGGCGAGGCCGGTGGCGCCGAGCGGGTGGCCCTTGGAGATGAGCCCGCCGGAGGGATTGACGACGGGGCCGGAGCCGCCGAAGGTGGTGGCCTGCGCGTCGACGAGCTCGTGGCCGTGGCCCTGCTCGGCGAGGCCGAGCGCCTCGTAGGTGATGAGCTCGTTGGCGCTGAAGCAGTCGTGCAGCTCGATCACGTGGATGTCCTGCGGCCCGAGCTGCGCCTCGTCGTACGCCTGGCGGGCGGCGTCGCGGCTCATGTCGTAGCCGACGATCTTGATGCAGTCGGCGCTCTCGTCGAACGTGCTCGGCAGGTCGGTGACCATCGCCTGCCCGGCGATCTCGATCGCCCGGTCCCACAGGTCGTGCTCGTCGACGAAGCGCTCGGACGCGAGCACGACGGCTGCGGCGCCGTCGGAGGTGGGCGAGCACTGCAGCTTGGTCAGCGGCTCGTGGATCATCTTCGCGTCCTTGATCTCCTGCAGCGTGTACTCCGTCTGGAACTGCGCGTAGGGGTTGTTGACGGAGTGCTTGTGGTTCTTCCACCCGATCCACGCGTAGTGCTCGGGCTGGGAGCCGTACTTGTCCATGTGGTCGCGCCCGGCGTTGCCGAACATCTGCGGCGCGAACGGCGAGGTCTCGGGCTCGCGCAGCTCGAACATGCGGATCATGTGCTTGTCCATGGCGGACGTGCGGTCGGTGTACTTCATCCCCAGCGAGCCGCGCTCCATCTTCTCGAAGCCGACCGCGAGCGCGCAGTCGACGATGCCGCCCTTGAGCGCCTGGCGCGCGAGGAACAGGGCGCTCGAGCCGGTGGAGCAGTTGTTGTTGACGTTGACGACGGGGATGCCGGTCAGCCCGAGGCCGTAGATCGCGCGCTGGCCGTAGGTGGAGTCGCCGTAGCAGTAGCCGGCGAACGCCTGCTGCACGGACTCGTACGGAATGCCGGCGTCCTCGAGCGCCTTCGTGCCCGCCTCCTTGGCCCAGTCGGGGTAGTCGCCCTCCTTGGTGCCGGGCTTGTCGAACTTCGTCATGCCGATGCCGATCACATAGGTCTTCATGGCGCTCGATTCTCCTCTCTGCCCACCGCTGCGTCAGCGCTGGCGATGACGGGCCGCGCTTGACACGGCGCCTGCTGTGCGCAGCGACGATATACGCTCGCAGCGAGGCATATATCGTTGGCTCGCAATGGCCAGCGTCGATCGAGCACCGCGCGCGAAGCTCGCCCTGCTGGCGGTGTCGGCGGTGTTCCTGTTTGCGTCGACGCTGCAGTCGACCGCGCGCGCCCAGAGCAGCTTCACGTTCGTGCCGGACCCGACCGAGCCGTCGCTTCCTGCAGGCAGCCGGCTCGTGGAAGTCGCCGACCTGACCGGCAACGGCGTTCCGGACCTGATCGTCGAGAACCAGCAGGCAGACACGCTCGGCGTGGTGCTGGGGAACGGAGCGGGCGGGTTCGGCCCGGCGAGCTCGATCACGCTCGCGGGCCACCCGGATGGAGCGCGAGTCGCGGACTTCAACGACGACGGCCACCCCGACCTGCTGGTGCCGATCGAAACCAAAGCCGAGCCTCGCGAACCGAACCTCCTGCCCGAACACGTCCAGATCCTGTTCGGCGACGGAGCGGGCAACTTCACCGTCGGCGCGCCGATCGCGCTGCCCGAACCGGGCTCGGTGTACGTGGGCGATTTCACCGGCGACGGAAACGCGGACGTGGTCGTCGCGCCCGATTGCATCGCTGGCAGCGCGTCCGAGTACCACATGCTGCTCGGGGATGGTCACGGCGATCTGATGATGGGGCCTGCGACGACCAACGCGGCCCGCGGCTGCTACTCAGAGGTCGGCGACTTCACCGGGAACGGCAGGGACGATCTCGTCACCTACTCGCCCGGGCACGTGGGCGAAACGGGTGAGATCCAACTCCTGCCTGGCGAATCGGGGGGTGGCTTCGGCCCGGAGACCCTCACCCGCGCCGAAGGGGCCGGCCTGGTGGCAGGTCCGGCGGATTTCGGCGGCGGCGGTCAGCTCGACCTGATCCTCGAGGGGTTCAGCGAACCGGGGTCGTTTGCGGTTCTGAACGGGAACGGCGCGGGCGCGTTCACCGTCTCGCACGAGTACGCGTCCGGGCAGTCGAACCTGTTCTCGAGCTTCGCCGTGGGCGACTTCGACGGCGATGGCCACCAGGACATCGCCACGATCGGCAGGTCGGGGATCGCGGTGCTCGAAAACAACGGCACAGGCAGCTTCTCGCCCGGGCCGCTGGTCGCTGCGAGCACCGCCACCGAAGACGACGGCGGCGCGTTCGTTGCGGACGTGAACGGCGACGGCCGCCCCGACCTGATCCTCGGCCAACTGTCGGGCGTGAGCGTGCTCCTGAACGAGGCTGTGGCCGCCAAGCCCGTCGTAAAGGGGTCCGCGAGCACGCCTCGGCGATCGCCGTCTCTGCTGGTGTCTTTGGAGCTCTCACACAGAACGCATCGTGGAATGCGCTCACTCGGCGTCACCGGAAGGCTGCGCCTCGAACAGGGCCTCACGGCGAGCGGCGGGGTGTGCGCCGGGCACGTGCTGATCAGGGTCACGCTGGACGGCAGGACGCTGGCGGGAAAGACGGTCCGGCTGTCGAGCGAGTGTGCGTTCAACGTCACGTTGGCGATCAATGCACGCGAGCTTCGCGACGGACGCAGGCCGGCGGTGAGCGTGTCGTTTGGCGGCAACTCGTATCTACTTGCGGCGACGGTGCGCCGCCGGGTGAAGCGGTGACGATCCGCGAGCTGCGACGCGAGGACCACGACGGCTGGATCGAGCTGTGGTCGGCTTACCTGCGCTTCTACCGTCAGGAGCTGAGCGAGGAGGTGACGCGCACGGCGTTCGAACGGCTGTGCGACGCGCGCGACGGCATGTTCGCGCTGGTGGCGCTGGACGAGCAGGGACGGCCGGTCGGGTTCGCGCACTCGACGGTGCACCCGTCCACGTGGACGCTGAACGGCTACTGCTACCTGGAGGACCTGTTCGTGGCGCCGGCGGCGCGTGGCGGCGAGGTGGCGCGCGAGCTGATCGACGCGACGGCGCGCATCGCGCGCGAGCGCGGCGTCGAGCGCATGTACTGGCACACGCAGCCGTTCAACGGCGCGGCGCGCTCGCTGTACGACAAGGTCGGGCGGCTGACGTCGACGGTGGTTTACGAGCGCGACGTGTGACGCAGGCAGCTCTCGTAGCGGCCCATGAGCTCGGACGGTCGCACGTCGAGCGCCTCCGAGATGCGCAGCAGGTTCGCGAAGCTGACGTTGCGCTCGCCGCGCTCGATGCCGCCGACGTACGTGCGGTGCAGGCCGCAGCTCGCCGCGAGCGCCTCCTGCGAGACGCCGCTCGCGCGCCGCAGCTGCCTGATGGCCTGCCCTAGCGCCGCGTGCTGTGGAGATCTGGCTGCCATCGGCTCACGATCGCCAGCCAGCCTATACCGCCGCGCGAGGGGCGCACACGGTCGACAGCGGCCCCGCCGTGCTCGGCTCATCGCTGCTCGCGGACGTGGTTCGGGCGGCGCATGCGCCGCCCGTCGGGCCGCACATGTGCGGCCCGCTCCGGACCGTGCATGCACGGTCCGGCCTGCCGGCACATGTGCCGGCAGGATATTGCGAACGGCAGAGGACAGCAGCTGCGTATATGTATCGTAGAGAGCTGCGTAAGGGTAGTGTAGAGCTCTGCGGAATGGTATGGTGGCTACGTGGCTGGCGACGCGAGGCAAGACCTGGACGCTCCCGCCAGCCGCTACCGACGGCGCATCGCCGACGACGAGCTCGACGAGCTGATCGCCGGCCTGCCCGCGGTAGCGCTCGATGGCCCGAAGGCTGTCGGCAAGACGGCCACCGCGCTGCGGCGGGCGGCGAGCGTGTATCGCCTCGACGACGAGGCCGTTCGCTCGATAGCGGCAGCCGACCCCTCACGCCTCCTGGACGGCAAACGGCCCGTGTTGATCGACGAGTGGCAGCGACTCCCGGAGTCCTTCGACCGTGTACGCCGCGCGGTCGACGACGGCGCCGCGGCCGGGAGCTTCCTGCTCACCGGGTCGGCGTCTCCCTCGGAGCCGCCGACTCATTCCGGCGCTGGCAGGATCGTGCAGGTCCGCCTGCGGCCGATGGCCCTCGCCGAGCGTGATGTCGACGCCCCGACGATCAGCCTCGGGGCACTTCTGGAGGGTGACGCTCGGACTCCGATCGCAGGGCACACAGACGTCGATCTCGAGCGCTACGTGCACGAGATCCTCGCATCGGGCTTTCCGGGGCTCCAGGGACTTTCCGGCCGCCTTGCGCGCGCACAACTCGACGGCTACATCGACCGCATCATCGATCGCGACTTCGACGAGCTCGGCCGGCAGGTACGACGACCGGGCACACTGCGAAGGTGGATGCAGGCGTATGCGGCGGCGACCGCGACCACCGCTTCCTACGAAAAGATCCGCGACGCCGCGACGAGCGGCCACGGCGAGAAGCCCGCCAAGACCACGACGCTGCCCTACCGCGACGTGCTCGAGCGACTGTGGATTCTCGATCCGGTCCCCGCCTGGCTGCCCACGCGCAGCCGACTCGCACGCCTGGCGGCGCCGCCCAAGCATCACCTGGCCGATCCCGCGCTCGCAGCCCGACTGCTCGGGGTCGACGCCGGCACGCTGCTGCACGCTCTGCCGGCCGGTCCCCCGATCGCTCGCGAAGGGACGCTCCTTGGAGCGCTCTTCGAGTCGCTGGTCGCGCTCAGCGTCCGCGTGTACGCCCAGGCCGCCGAGGCACGGACGGCTCACCTGCGCACGTGGAGCGGCGACCGCGAGATCGACCTCATCGTCGAGCGCGGCTCGAGGATCCTCGCGATCGAGGTCAAGCTCGGCCACACGCCCGACGAGCGCGACGTGCGTCACCTGCTCTGGCTGCGCGACGAGCTTGGCGACGACCTCGCCGACGCGATCGTCATCACCACCGGCCACGACGCCTACCGGCGCGCCGACGGAATCGCGGTCGTGCCCGCGGCGCTGCTCGGGCCGTGAGCGAAACCGCGGAGCGCTCGCCTCTACGAGGAGCTTGGCTTTCGCGTGCGGAAGACCGCGGCGCTCACCGTCGTGACGCGCGAGCAGCTCCCAAGCGCTCACACGTAGCGCCGTGTCGCGCGGCTACAGCAAGGCGGGGTCGTAGTACGTCAACCGGAAGCTCGGACGCTCGGACACCCGCGCGAACCAGCCGTCGAGCGCTTGCAGCGACGCGAACAGCTCCGGCGCCTTCTCGCGCGCGTTCGACACCTGGGGCGCCAGGTACAGATCGGCCAGGGTGACGTCGGCGCCGGCGAGAAACCGGTCGGAGCCGATGAGGCGCTCGACGCGCTCCAGAACCGCTCTCGCGGGCGCCAGCTCCTCCTCTGTCGGCGCGCGACCGCGAGGAACCTGCCGCACCACGTCGCGAAACACGTAGTCGCCGCATCGACTCATCCATTCGCGCATCCGCGTACGCCCCTCCACGTCCGTCGGCTGGAGGGCGGGTCCGTCGAAGGCCTCGTCCACGTAGCTCGTGATCGCCAAGCCCTCCGTGACGAACCTCCCGTCGTGCTCGAGGATCGGCATGCGAGCAAACGGGTGCATCGCGTAGTGCTCGGCGCTGCCGCGCGACACCGGAACCAGCTCGTAGCTCAAGCCCTTCTCGACGCACGTCATGCACGCCGTGCGAGTCCACGTCGAAACCAGGTATCCGTGTATTCGAAGGGTCATCGTGGGAGGGCTGTCGCGTCGAACGTTAGCGGCGGGCATGGCATCTCCCGAGCGTGAGCTCCGCCCAGGACGGTCGAGCTCGGACCGAGCATGGCTCTGCGGAGATCCGCGACCGGGTCGTTCCACGGTCGCGTGAGACCGACCTCGCGCCACAACTCGACGGCGTCGTCGTGGTGCATTGGCGACAGCGGTGCAATCAGCATCGCCACAGGATGGCCCACAGCGACCCTGGTCGCCGGCGCCGTGCGAGGCAGCGGGCGCAGTAGCGCTCTCAAGCCCGCGCGGGCCGCTCGCCCTCGCGGCACAGGCGGCCGACGCCCGGGAAGAAGCGACCGACCCGGGCGGCGTACGCGGCGTAGCGCTCACCGTGAATCGCCCGCAGGTGGGGCTCCTCGATGAGTCGTGTCTGCAGCTCGAGCGCCACCATCACGAGGGTCGCTCCGGCGAGCGTCACGACGTTCGGCGTGAGCAGGGAAATGCCAGCGAACGCGGGGATCATCGCCGCGTAGATCGGATTGCGCACGGCCGCAAACGGGCCGCCGGTGACGAGCTCGGTGTGTTCGCGCGGATCTACACCGATCCGCCAGGCGTCACCCATCGCAAACTGCGCAAGCACGGTGAGCGCGAGTCCCAGGAGTGCGAGCACGATCCCGAGGATTTTGGGCGCCTCACCGACAAGCGCTCCGACCGGGTCCAGCGTCCCCGACAGCTGGAGCACCGGACCTCCCACCAGACACAGCACGATCGCGATCGAGAACAGCAGCTCGCCTGCGCGCCGCATCGATCCCGATGCGGCGCGCAGGGCGGCAAAGCCGGTCGAGCCCGTTCGGCGAACCTGAACGACCATGCGCACCCCGAAGGCGAGCAGGCCATACACGGCAAGGAAGGCAAGCGCGAGGACGGGCATTGCCGTGTGTACCTAGCCCATGGCCGGACGATCGATGTAGCGCGTGCTTGCCATGCGCCATATCCTGAGCAATTGCTCACATGCCGTCAACTCGCATTCGCAACCGGCGCCTCGAGCCCCGCAAGCTCCCAAAGCAGCCGCGCTCGGAGGCGACCGTGCGAGCCATACTCGACGCGGCGGCTCAGGTTTTCGAGCGCCACGGCTACGCCGCCGCGACCACCAATCGCATCGCCGGGCGGGCCGGCGTGTCGATTGGCTCGCTCTACCAGTACTTCCCCAACAAGGACGCGATCCTCGTCGCGCTCGTCCACCGGCACGTCGCCGACAGCACCGCGGCGCTGCAGCCGCACCTGCAGCGACTGGGCTCCGGAGCCCGCTGGAACGACGTCCTCCCGGACATAGTCGATGCGATGGTCGCGACGCACGCGCTCGCACCCGGCCTTCATCGCGTGCTTTTCGAGGAGACTCCGCTGCCCTCGACGCTCCGTGCCGAGCTGCAGCGACTGGAGGATCGGCTCGTCGATCTCGCAGCCGGCGCGCTCGCCGCTGATCTGGATCCGTTTCCCGCCGACCCCCACCTCTGCGCCCGCGTGGTGATCAACACGATCGAGGGCCTCACGCACCGCCTCGTGCTGCGCCCGCCGCCGGGCGTGACCCCGGAGGCAATCGCCCGCGAGATCACCGAGGTCGTGCGCGCCTACATCCAGGCGCGCACGCGTCGCCAACGACCGGGTAGCGTGCCACCGGCGGCCCCTCGATCGGCCCGCCTCAGGGGATAAGCTGCGCCCCGGGTTATGGCTGAGCTGCTGTCGGCGGAGGCGGTGCGGGTTGGCGCGGTGCGCGGACGCTACTTCCGCGAGAACTTCGCCCAGGGCGGCATCGACCTGGTTCAGATAGTCCCCGAGCTCGTGACCAACGCGGATGCGGCGATCGCCGCCGGCGGTCGCTCCCGCGGGCGGATCGAGGTGCGCTTCGGCGCGCCGGATGCGGCCTTCCTCTCAGCGTGGCGCGCACAGATGCGCGCACTGCGAGTTCCGGCGCTGCGCTCGTGGCGCTTCGAGGTGAGTTGCGCGGACGACGGCGTCGGCGTCAACGCCGCGACGGTCGACCGCCGGCTCGGCGCGCTCGGCGAGCTGCCCGAGCAGGGCGGCCAGCGCGGCCTGTTCGGCCGCGGCCTGCGCGACGTGTGGCTGGCTCAGGGAGCGGGCCGCATCGAGGGCGTGCGCGACGGACGGTCCGTGGAGTCGTGGTTCTTCCCCGCGGCGGGCGACGACCCGTACGCGTATCTCCATGTCCGAGACCACCCGGCGTCGGGCGAGCCCTCGCGCACGCGCGTGACGGTGCCGCTCGCGCTCGAGCGACTGCCCGCCGACGGCCGCCTGCGGACGCTCGTCTCGCAGCTCGTGCAGATCAGGCCGGTGCTCGAAGATCCCGAGCGCGAGCTGTGGCTCGAGCTTCCGTCGGGCGCCGTCGAGATCGTGCGCCTCCCCGTCGCAGAGCCAGACCATGAGCGCGCGGTGCTGTTCGATGGAGAGGTCGAGGTCAGCCGCGGCGTCAGCGCGCGTGTGACCGTGCGCCGCAGCGCGAGGCCGCTCCCACCGGGCACCTCGCGAGCGACCCGCCTCGGCGGCCTGGTCGTGCGCTCCGGCCGCGCCGCGCACGAGTCCACGTTCGCGGGGCTCGAGGGCCTGCCCGGCACCAGGCACCTTTACGGCGACGTCCGCTGCGATGCGCTCGAGGAGCTGCAGCGCGCCGCGCTCGACCGCCCCAGACCGCAGGTCGTCGTCAAGGTCGATCGCAGCGGGCTCAACGAGAACCACCCGGTCGTCAAGGCGCTGTATGGCGCGATCGATCGCGTGCTGCGACCGATCGTCGCCCAAGAGGAGCGCCGCGCCGGCGCTCATCTCGTGCGCGCGGGAGGGGCGCTCCGCGCACGCGACCAGGTTGGCCTGCGCGCCCTCAACGACGCACTCAAGAACGCATTCGACACTCCCGGCAAGGCGGGGTTCGAGGCAGGCGAGCAGCCCTCCGCGGCACCGCCGCTGGTGGACGACGGCGAGACCGCCGAGACGCGAGCCGATCTGCCGGCCGGCCCCGGCGGCGGCACCCCGGCAGCCGAGAAGGCGCCGCTGCCGCCGCTGCGCTTCAAGCAGGCGCTCGTGCGGCTGCATCCGGGCGAGCGACGCGGCGTCTCTCTGCTCGTCGACCCTGCCCGCATCGCCCCGGGGACGGTGGTGCACGTGGCGGTCGATCCTGGCCTGGGCGCCAATCTGTGGTCCGACGCGGTCCCCGAGCCCAATCGCAGCGGCTGGTCGCGCATCGACGCGAGCCTGCGATGCCGCGTGTCCGCCGAGCCGGGCGCTCGTCTCAGCGTGCTCGCCGAGGCCGGCGGCCACACCGCCGAGCTGGTCGTGCTGGTGGTGCGCCATCGCGCGACCGGCTGGGTTCGCGAGATCGCCCGCAAGGACGAGGACGCAGAGATCGAGGCGCACTTCGACCCCGATACGGGCGTCGTCACCGTGTACGAGGGCCGGCGAGAGTTCAAGGCGCTGGAGAAAGCCGCGCGCCGCTCGGGGCTGCCGGCGGCGCGCGTGCGCGAATACCTCCCGTACCGAATGCTCGAGGTCGAGGTGGCAGCCAACACGCTCTACACGTGGGCCGCCGAGGAGATCCTCGCGCGCCGCCTCGCCGAAGAGCGGCCCGCGGATCCCGCGGACTACGCAGTCGCCGTCCGGCGCGAGGCGCAGGCGCTGCGATACCGCGCGCACGACAAGCTCATGCGAGCGTTCCTCGACGACGCCGTCTACGACGGCCGCGTTCGCGTCGAAGCCGAGACAGCTCCTCACGCCGTTCAGCAGACGCTGCTTGCTGACTGAGCCTGTTTGCCGGGGTCACGCGGCGAGGTCTTCGAGCTCGAGCTCGTCGAGCCCGAGCTCTTTGCGGACGTCAATGGGCGTGCCCGAGGCCTCCTCATCCCCGGCCTCGCCGGGAGATCGATGCCCTGCTTCTCGATCAGCGCGGTCAGATAGCTGACGCTATGCGTGTGCTCATACTCGACTTCGTTGAAGGCGAGCACTGCCTTCAAGCGCTTCTCGACTGCCTGCTGGACGTGGAAGCCGAGCACATCGTCGGGTACGTCGTGGTCGTCGAGCAGCTTGTCGAGGATCGACTCGTCACCCTCGGCCTTTCCTACAAGCAGGAGCGCCAGCTCGTGCGCCTCAGGACTCGGCAATGACCTGGCCTTGGCTCATCGCCTCGTGGACCAGCGTGCCCCGCACAGAGGCCCACTTCTCAGCGTATTTCTCGCTGACGACGACGACGTCGGCCGGAATCAACAGCCGGCCAAGGACTTGCCCCAGGCGCGCCGTCTCGGCGAAGCGATCAGCGACATCGCGCTCGACCACGAGAAAGTCGAAGTCGCTGTGGTCGGTCGCGTCCCCACGCGCGCGTGAACCGAACAGGATCACCTTCGCCGGCGCTGGCGCAGCGTCGATCAGAGCGCGACCCGCACGGTCGATCGTGTGCTCGGCCACCGCAGCATTCATTGTCGCGATTGTAGTCCGGCCGTCGCCAGTCTCGGCAACGCTCTCCGTGCTATGCAGTGATCGCTTCCTTAGGCGACGCTTGGTAAACGTTCGCCGCGTATCGCTTATTAAGAGCGCCAGAGCCGCTCTACGGCCTCCCGCAGCGGCCGATCGTTGGACCGGCCGCGGCTGCACTCTGCGCAGACCGAGCGCCCTTGGGGCCTTGGAATTTGGCAGGCCAGTTCTGGATGCACGAATGGTCGTGGACAGCCACCTCATATGCGAACCACACCACTGGCCCAGCGCACCCGTATTATCTCGCGGTCGTGGAGATCATCCCTGACAAGCGCAAAGTCGTCGGACTGATCGAGCACGCTCACGAAGGCAAGATCTGCCTTCCCAACTTTCAGCGCGACTTCGTTTGGACGCGCGAGGAGGTCGCCGACCTGGTCCGCTCGATCATCCGCGGATACTTCATCGGCTCGCTGCTCCTGCTCCGATGCGATCCCAACAGCCCGCCTTTCGCGCCCGAGTTCCTACGGGGCGCCAACCCCCCGTACAAAGATGGCCGGCCCGAGCTGCTTGTTCTCGACGGCCAGCAACGACTGTCGTCGCTCATGTACGCGCTCACAGAACCTGACCTGTCGCTCAAGGACTCGAGTCAGCGCCGTTGGTTCTTCGTGGACCTAGACGTCCTGATCTCCAATGAGACCAATGGCAAGATCAAGGACAAAGCCCCCGCCGCATATCTGAACGACACCGACATCTTCCCGTCCGGCCCGCGACCGGACCTCCTGCAAGCTCACTTCATCGACGACGGCATCGCCGCGCGCCTCGGCGAGGCGGTCGAGGACCTTCCCAACGACCAAGCCAGCCAGCTGTATGAGCGGTTCGTGCAGGACCGCGAGGCGGCCCTGATCGCCGAGATCCGTCGCGCCTGCGGGATCTCTCCGGCTTCTACTCACCTCTCAGAGGATGACGAGACGGACGATGTCGCCGCCGACGTCAAGGCGGCGACGGCTCCATCGTTCGAGACAGACGACGAACCAGCGTTCGGGCCGGCTTGACCTTTGGTCCACACTCGCTCGAGTGCCGGGCTAAAGCGCAACCCCCGACGGGCGAGTTGCCGTTTGGCATAGCAGGGGCGGTATCGAAACCAGTACCTGCGGCCGTCGTGACGGGCCGGTCGCGGGCATTCGAAGTAGCGGGGGCGGGGACTGAGCACCTACCAGCGACCGGGATCGCCTACCGGGTCGAGGAGCTGTGGAACCTTCGACAATAAGGCGCTGGCTCGATGCCCGCTACGGGCGACCTTGTACGCTCCCAACATGAACAGCGTCGTTGCCGAAGAGATGATCGGGCGCGCCGGCCGGGCGCTGATCGATGCTGCGTCTGCGCCCGCGAAGGTCATCCTGTTCGGCTCACACGCTCGTGGAGACGCCGATGAGGGCAGCGATTTCGACTTCCTTGTGATCGAGCACGAGGTCGAGGACCGTCTCGCCGAGGAGGTCAGACTTCGGCGCGCGCTGCGCAACTTCGCCGTTCCGGTGGACGTGATCGTCATGGACGAGTCGCTTGTCAAGCGGCGCGCGAAGGTCAAGGGCACGATGGTCGATCGTGCGCTGCGCGAGGGGCGCGTTGTCGCCGAGTCCTGAGCACGTCGAGTACGCCGAGATGCTGCTTCGCCGGGCCAGGGGTGATGCCTATGCCTGTCGGGTGCTCGCCGAGGACGTCGGGATTGACGACGGCGCCATTGGCTTCCATGCGCAGCAGGCCGTGGAGAAGGCTCTCAAGGTCGCGCTCGTGCTCGCCGAAGTGGAACTGCCGCGCACGCACGACTTGGCGCAGCTTGTAGAGCTGGTTCTGACGTCGGCGACCGAAGTCCCCGACGAGCTTTCAAGCATCGAATGGCTCACGCCTTGGGCTGCTGAGCTTCGCTACGACGAGCCAACGACACCGCTCGATCGTCCGGCTGCGCTGGCCGCGGCCGAGAGCGCTACGGACTGGGCGGCGGCGCTGCTCGGCAATGTCCAGGATCTCACGAGCATCAACGAAGGGGCTGAGCCAAAGTAGGCGGTCTCATGGCGCCGAGAGATCGCTCCTCCTCGAAGGTCAAAAGAGCCAGGAGAAAGCCCGAAGCCAGGTAGTTGACCGCCGCGGTCATCTCCTCATCGACGTTCTGCGCGAGCACCATCTCCACGACGAGATCGAGCGCCTCCTCCTCCACGCCAAGACCTCGCAAAAGCATCAGGTTCGCCACGAGCGCTTGTCGGCTCGACCGGCCGGCGTTGGCCTCGGCCAGATCCCGCAGCTGCACGATCGCGGCCTTCAACGAAGCTGCGCGCACCAGCGGCTCTCGCCTGGCTGGCGCTGGCGCGCCATCCCGGACATCGGCTCGTGGGCCGATGCGCCTCGGGAACGGCACTGCGTCGAAATCTGCCTGTGGGTTGCGGCACATGAGGTCCAACAAGCTAGGTCCCGCTGGGGATGCTTCAGTCGCCGCAAGCGTTGTCGCCGTCAGCTGTTGGGGCCGGCGCTCAGCGTGGACGCGATCTCGCTGAACTGGTCGAGCGCAGCTTGGAGGTCTTCGACGATCTCCGCCGCGATCACCTCCGGAGCGGCGAGATTGTCCGTGTCCTCCAGCGACTCATCGCGCAGCCAGAAGATGTCCAGGGACGCCTTGTCGCGCGCCATCAGCTCCTCATATGAGAACGGCCTGAACCGCTCGGTCTCGACGCGGTCCTGGCGGCGCTTGGCCTTGTAGCAGGCCACGAAGTCGTCGAGATCCGCGCGCACGAGTTGGCGCGTCTTCAGCGTGAAGCTCTGGTTGGTACGGAAGTCGTAGATCCACAGCTTCTGCGTCCACGGCTTCTCCGCCGCTTTCTTGCGGTCGAAGAACAGGACGTTGGCCTTCACCCCACCGGCATAGAAGATGCCCGTCGGCAGCCGCAACAGCGTATGTACATCGCACTCCTGCAGGAGCTTGCGCCGCACGGTCTCACCGGCGCCACCCTCGAACAGCACGTTGTCGGGCACCACGATCGCCGCGCGCCCGTTGGTCTCCAGCAGCGAACGAACGTGCTGGAGGAAGTTGAGCTGCTTGTTAGAGGTCGTCGCCCAGAAGTCTTCGCGGAGATAGCTCATGCTCTCCGTTTCGGTGTCGCCCTCGGCGTTAACGACCTTGTAGGAGGACTTCTTCCCGAACGGCGGATTGGTGAGGACCATGTCGAAGTGCTCTGAGGGCTTCGCGCGAAGCGCGTCATCGACGGTCACCAGGCTCTCGCCTTCCGGCGTCCCGATCCCGTGCAGCAGTAGGTTCATGGCACATATCCGCGCTGTGCCATCGACGATCTCCCATCCACGAAGCGCTTCGTCGCGAAGGAACTTCTTTTCGTCTGGATCGAGCCGGCTCGACTTCATCTGCTCGTAGGCCGCCAGCAAGAAGCCTCCGGTGCCGGCCGAAGGATCGGCGACCCGCATTTTGGCCGTGGGTCGCATCACCTCGACGATCACCTGGATCAGCGCGCGGGGCGTGAAGTACTGGCCAGCGCCAGACTTCACATCCTCGGCGTTCTTGGCGAGCAGACCCTCGTAGGCGTCGCCCTTGACGTCAACGTCAAGGGTCATCCACTGCTCGTTCTCGATCAGATCCGATATGAGCCGCTTGAGCTTGGCGGGGTCCTGGATCTTGTTCTGGGCCTTGCGGAAGATCACTCCCAGCGTTCCGGGAAGCTTGCCGAGCTCGTCGAGGGTGTGGCGGTACTGGACCTCCAGCGGATCGCCGTCGAGACGATGCAGCGTCTCCCAATCCAATCCGGTCGGGACGATCGCCGGCCGGTTGAATGGGGGCTTCGCCTGCTCGTCGGCCATCTTCAGGAACAGCAGGAACGTGAGCTGCTCGATGTAGTCCTGGTAGGAGAGCCCGTCGTCGCGCAGGACGTGGCAGTAGTTCCAGAGCTTGCGGACGATGGTAGCCGAGTCGCTCATGCAGTGGCCATTCCGCGGCGTGGACTGCGAGCTTTGGCGTGCTTTGCCCCGCTCGAGGAAGACCGTTCGGTCATAACGCGTTCAAGTAGGACGGAAGCTGGCTCGTCGTTTGGGTCTTGCGGAAGAAGCTTTCCCGAGAAGGCGCACTCAAGGATCGCCCGGCGAAGCGCCTTGCCTTGGATGAAGGCGCTGTTAACCATATTCGTCGTGGCGTCAACGATCGATAGCCGCCGCTCGATTTCTGCCACTGCTTCCAGTTGCTCGGCGAGCGGCGGCGCCGGGACAGGAAACGACTTGAGCGTCGTAAGGTTCAGTGAAGCGAGATTTGTCGTCTGGCGCCCATGCGTATCGAACCAGCGCTGCCCGAAGGTGTTGCCGTGCCACGAAACGAACCGTGGATCGAAGCCCTCAGACAACCTAGCGCGGAAGACATGATTCTGATGGATACAGCTGTCTATCTCACCCGACCACACCCACCCGCGACCGAGCTTATCCCGATCGCCACCCTCGTTGAATAGCACATCGCCTGGCTGAAGCCTCAATGCCCGCGCCTTCTCTGGCAGGACACGAATCGTGGATACCTCAGTAAGGTCAAGATAGCCTCGTTGAACATTCGCCACACGCAGGTAAGGCACCTCTACAAATGACGGATCGCCTTCGCGCTTCGAGTCCTTGGTTACTCCGCCAGTGATCTCTGCGATCTCACCGAGCGTAGTTCGCGGCCATTCGCTTTTGTAGGCAGCAGAAACAACATTCATTCGCAATGTCTTCAGCCGGTGCTGAGCACTACGAAGAACAGCTTCGGCAGCATCGAGTCGGGACACCTGCTCCTCAATCGCGGCGACGATCCGCTTTTGCTCAGCGTTGGGCGCAACTGGAATCTCAAAGTCAAGGAGCCGGACAGTCTCGATGCTTTGCACCGTAGTCCCCCCCTTCGCGCATTGTCTGAGGATCTCTGGCGCGAGATATCTCAACGCCCACGCGATGTAGTGGGACACAAACCCAGAATGCGGGGTAAGTGCCTTAAGGTCTTGGTTCAAGCCTACTTGCGTCCCCGCGAGAGCAACCGGTAGCGCGTGGCGAAGGATTCCGCTTCGTGTGACCACCAGCACGGATCCTTCAGGAACTACGTTAGCGGCAGACGAGAGCACCGCGTCCGTAGTTATGTAATCCTTAGTGTGCCTAATGATGTTTACCTTCATGTCCTTGGGCGACACCCATGGGATTTTTCCTCCCGCCCAAAACGCCGGATTCGCCTTCGAAGGGGTGCCGCCACCGACCCAGACACCGAGCTCTCTCAGGGGAAGGCTACCCCAACCGTCAGGCAGATCGCTCACGCCGCCAAGACCTCGGCAAGTTCGTCTGTAATTGGAGTCAGCCGCTCGCCAAATATCTGCACGGCCTTGCCAAGCCCGCCATGCTCCGCAAAGGGTGTGAATTGAAACGACTCCGCCGTGATCCCCATCTCGGCGGCGATGTTCTCCTTCATCCAAGTCAGCCACTGGCGCTGCTCGTCGGTGAAGCTCACCCCATTCTGTTCTTGAGCCAGCAGCCACGCCGCGAACCGCTCGTCCACCTGGTCGCGGAAAGGCACGAGCTCGTCGTCTTGGTCGAGGGTGTAGCGCACGAGCGAGACGATATCGGTCAGCATCCCGCCACCGGAGCCACGAACCTTCGACTGATCGAGCATCTCGTACGCCCGCCACAGCCGCTCCGGCGTCCATTGCCGTGGCGGGCGCTGGATCGTCGTCGCGAGATCCTTGATCTCCGCAAACGTCAGCCGCTCGCTGTAGGGGCGGCTGTATAGGACCTGAAGGGCGCGGATGTCGCCCTTGTGCTCCTCGATGTACTGCCTGAAGGAGCCGACCAGTTCCGCCGCCTTTTCGCGGCCTTCGTCGGAGTGCCCGACGACGAGCACCGTGTCCTGGGAGACCTCGTCGATGGTCTGCTCGAACGATCTGCGGGCGTCGAGGATCGCGGTGCGAAGCTCGGGGTTCGACGACAGCGGCTTCAGTGCCTCCGCGATCATGCCCCTCGCCATCTGCGCAACCGTCTCCTCGTCCGCGTCGTCCCCGCCCGCCTGCCTGGCGGCGTCGAGTTGCGCGTCGGGGTCCAGTGCCTCGACGATGCCGCGGGCTATGTCCACGAGGTAGGCGCCGCCGGCCAGCTTCGCGAGCATCTCCCGGTCCTCCCTGGGCAACTGCTTGTCCAGCCGCGCGAGACGACCGGCGAGCGTGGAGGCGACCTCGGACTCGCGATTGCCGAAGCCAACCAGCTTCATGAGGTCCTTGAGGCTCGCGCTCGGCTTGCGCTCAAGTGGAACGAGCGTCTCGATCAGATCGGTATCGGTGATGCCGACGGCGTCCACCACCACGAAGCGATCCTTGTGCTGAGCGTCATCGGTGACGTCTTGGAAATCGGTGTCGTCGATCACGCGCACGCCGCGTCCGACCATCTGCTCGAAGTAGGTCCTACTCTTGACCGAGCGCATGAACAGCAGGCACTCCAGCGGCTTTACGTCTGTGCCCGTGGCGATCATGTCGACAGTCACCACGATCCGTGGGTAGAGCGAGTTGCGAAAGGACTGCAGCAGGTCGTTGGGCTTGCCGTCGCGGCTGCGGTAGGTGATCTTGGTGGCGAAGTCGTTGCCCTTGCCGAAGACTTCGCGGACCATCTGCACGATGTCGTCAGCGTGGGAATCGTCCTTGGCGAAGATCAGCGTCTTGGGGACAGTCGTGCGTCCGGGGAACAGCTCGGTGAACAGCTTTTCCTTGAACGTCGCGAGCACAGTGCGGATCTGATCCTCAGCCACCACGGCGCGGTCGAGCTGGTTGCCGGTGTATTCGATCGGTTCGTCCACCGCCTCCCACCGCAGCTTGCGCGTCATGCGGTTGCGATAGCCGGCGAACTCGCCCGTGTCGATCGTCGACCCGCCCTCTGTGATCGCTGTCTTGATGATGTACACGGTGAAGTCCACGTTCACGCCATCCGCGACCGCCAGCTCGTGGCTGTATTCCATCACGAGGTTCTGGCGGAAGAAGCCGTATGTCTGCTTCGTCGGCGTCGCCGTCAGGCCGATCAGGTGGGCGTCGAAATACTCGAGCACTTGCCGCCACACCCCGTAAATCGAGCGGTGGCACTCGTCGACGATGATCACATCGAACGCGTCCGGTGGAAGCTTCGGGGTGTACTCGACTGTCACCGGCTGGGACACCGGCAGCTCATATACGGAGTGCTCGTCGGTCTCCTCGTCCATTTCCGCATCGCCACGGAGAATCGAGAAGATCCGCTGGATCGTCGAGATGCACACGCGCGACGTGGAGTCGACCGTGTTCGATTTGAGGTGTTGGATGTTGTATTCCGCCGGAAACTTCCGCTGCGTGTCCGGGACGTCGAACTTGTCGAACTCGAGCTTGGCCTGTTCGCCCAAGCTCGCGCGATCGACCAGGAAGAGGATCCGCTTCGCGTCCGCGTGCCGGATCAGCCGATAGGAGATGTTGGCAGCAGTGAACGTCTTTCCCGACCCCGTCGCCATCTGAATCAGCGCACGCGGACGATCCTCGCGCAACGACTCCTCCAGGTTGGCGATCGCCGTCGTCTGGACCTCCCACAGCCGCGTCGAGTCGAGCTCCGGCAGCGATTGCAGACGCGCACGGAAAGTCGGCGCGTACGGATTCTCGCGAATCTGCCGAACCCACTCGGCGAGCGTCTCGGGCCGATGGAAAGTGAACACGCGCCGGCTGCGGGCGTCTGGATCATAGCCATTCGTGAAGCGTGTCTCGGTGCCTGTGGACTCGTAGATGAAGGGGAGTGGGTAGAGCGGTGGCTCCATCCACTCGGGCAGCCCTTCGACGTACTTTCCGGACTGGTGCTCGACCTCGACGAGTGTGGTTCCCTCCGCCTTCGCCTCGATCACCCCAACGGGTTGGCCGTCGACGAAAAGCAGGTAGTCGACCCTGCCGTGCGGCTTTTCGAGTGGAAACTCTCTCGTCGCCACGCCAGGGCCCGCATTGACGTCGATTTCGTCCTTGCCTTGGACGGTCCAGCCCGCCGCCGCCAGCTGCTTGTCGATCTCCCTGCGTGCCCTGGCCTCGCGGGCAAGATAGGCATCATCCGGGTTCGTCATCGGCCAAATCCTATCTGCCGGTATGAAGCGCAGCGAGCAGGTCCGCAGCCAGGGCGGCGGCGGCGGCGCTCACGACAGCGGGCTCGCCCACGAGCTGCTCGGCGCGGCCGGCCATCATCGCACCGAGCGCATCTGGGCCATCTGCAAAAAGCACCCGCAGATACTCGATCGCGTGGGTCGTGGCTTGGCCCGCGAGCTCGTCGCGCTGTAGTTGGTCGATCGAGGCAGCGAGCTTGGGGGTGTCTGTCGCAACGAGCAGTCTGTACAGATCGTGGGCGTCCTTGTCGATCAGCCGGTCGGGCTGATCCTGGCGCTCTCCGAGCTTGTGCAGCTTTGCGACCAATAGCGCCGCCGGGCCGGCGACCTTCATCTCGATGGTGCGCCGATCTGATTCGTCGAGCGACTGGATCGTGTGCACAGCGTGGTCTACGACGGCTGCCTCAAGCCCGGCTGTGCGGCGAGTAGCCTGCGTGCTGTGCGGGGGTATCCGGGCGCCGCGGCGTCCCCGCCTACCGGCGAGCGCCTCGGGGACCATCAGATCCACAGGGATACCCGATGCTGAGAGCCAGCCGCCGGGCTGTGGATGCTGCAGATCGCGGTGGAACCCTGCGCGTGTCATCGCGTCATCCAGCAGCGGGCGATCGCTCAGGGTGCGTGGGTCGACGGCGAGGTCGCTGTCCTTGGTCGTCTCAGCGAGTGCGACCGGCGCGGCGCCAGTATGCAGGTAGATCGCCTGGGCGCCGATCAGTACGAGCGCCTCACGCTGTTCGGCCAGTCCGTCGAGCGCGTCCAGAAGCGTCCTGCGAGCGGCGACCAGCAGCTCAGCGTCGCCAGGCAGGTTCATTGCGCTCCATCCAGTCGAGTAGCGCGCTCGCCTCGCTCGGGCTGCGACCCGGTCCACTCAACAGATCGACGGCAGCCTGGCTCAGTGCCGCCATGCGCAGCCCGCCAACCTCTTCGGGGCGCTCGAAGGCAACGTCATACTTTCCGCTCGCAAGGGCGACGTTGGCGCCGCTGTCCGTCGTGCGAAGCCCCAACGTCTCGGCAACCTTCATCGCGTCGCGCACGTACAGCATCCCCAGTCTCGACTCCGCGTAGGGGGCGACCCGCGCGGCCGCAAGTGACCCTGTCAGCACGTAGTCAAGCTGCGGCTGTTCAGCCAGACGTGCCGTGAGCGCACCCAGCCCGCGCGGCTCCAGGTAGGTCGTCACCGTGTTTGACTGCGCGAAGCCGTAGTCCTTGCTCCAGCGCTCGAGCAGCCGCCGCCACTGCACCTCACCGATCGGCCCGTAGCGGGCTCGCTCGAGCAGACCCTCCCCCTCCACGAACTCCACCACTCGGTAGGTCGCACCCGTTGATGCGTGCGCGCGCGTGGAGAGCTCCGGCACCGTGTAGGGCGGTGCGAAGTCGATCAGCGCACGCACGACGCGCGCGGCTGGCGGGCCGTGCAGCGTCCCACGCGGGCGACCCGGCCCGCGCCAGGGATCCCGCTCAGCGCCGCGGTCGCGCAGGAACAGGCCTGGCCGGTCGGACAACAGCATCAGGTTTCCGGTCGCGTCTGCATAGCCGGCGCCGGCGTCGGCGATCCGCTCCTGGGTGGCTTCTGGCAGATAGCGAGAGGCCAGCAACAACACGACCGGCTCTGACGTGTCCAATCGCGCCGCCGCCTCACGGAGGCTCTCGAGCACCGACGGCACGTCGCGGGAGTTCAGCAGCCGCTTGGCCTCCACCAGCACGAGACTCTCGGTCCCATCCGGTGCACGCAGCCGCAGCCGCGCGTCAACCCCGATGTCCTTGGGCGACTCGGGCTCGGATTCTTCATACAAGCTCCAGTTGCGCGGCAGACGGTCGCGCAGTATCTGGATGGCCTCGAGCAACACATCCGCCTCAGTCTCTGGATGAGTTTTACGAATCCCTACGTCTCCGCTTGCATCGGAAGATGGCATTTGCGCATAAGTCTAGCGCATCATGTCCGAAATGGAAATGTTCCGCTTGCAGCGGAAGAAATGCTTTTCCGAAATATTGACCGGCTCCCCCGCCACCGCACCGCAGATAGGCGCCATAAACGAAGAACGACCGCCCGAGGGCGGTCGCTGATATCCGGCATAGCGGGGGCCTACTCCGCTGTTCGCGGGGACGGCCACCCGACGCGCCCGCATCGTAGCACCGGGCACCGGCTGCTGGCTGGGGATTACGCGCTGGCAGCTTGATGGAGCCGTCCCGTGGCCCGTCGAACTAATCAGGGCGGAAGCAATGGGCCCGGCGGCCGGGGCGACTCCAGGCCCCGATACGCCGCCTGCGGGGACGCTCAGGGGCGAGTAGCTTTGCCTTGTGGACCCCTTCGAGGAAACCGAGCGCTTCTTCAAGCTGGTCATCTGGAACGTGTCCAGAGGCAACGAAACCCCGATCCGGGTTCAGAGCTACTGCCCCGAAGATCCACAGTGGATCACAAACGCCTGGGGATCGAAGAACGTCGCACGAAAGCGCCCGGAGGGACTCTTCTACCAAGCAGCCGCGGCTGCTAAGTGGGTGCTTGGCGAGAAGCACGGGCGGCTTGCAACCGTGCCAAGCCGCTCGAACGTCGTGGTCAAGCTCGCTGACACCGAGGCGGTAGACCTGGGGCTAGACGATCCGGCAGCATGCCGACTGGCCTTCTTCCGCATCGTGCCAACGTTCGTGATAACCCACCGAGAAGCCGGCACGCTGCATGCGGTTTGGCTCTTGAACTTGCCCACCGCCCCGCCATCGCTCAGCGATCGGGTTGCTCGGCAGCTCAAAGGCACAGCGACGAAGCTCATCCCGGTGCCTGGGACGTTCGCCCACGGCGGGCTCTATGAGTTCACCGAGACGGGCCTGACCTACGAACGAACCAACCTCGAAGCAGCTTCTGGTCGGTCCTAGGGTTACGCCGCGGAGGCGTCAAGGATTCGGCGGAGCACAGCACGACACGGTGGAACATGTCTATGCTTTGATTTCTCCATGGCGAGGTGCCCACATCCGGAAGTAACGAACTTCGCGCGTCGCTTCCCCTGCACGCCGTGTGAGTTCTGTAAGGCGCACATCGACGAACACGGGAACACGATGACGGCGGCAGTCGCGCTACAGCGGTTCCCTCAGCACGCCGAGAACATCAACGGGAACGAGGCTCGCTGGCACCCCGCCGCCACCGCCCCGGCGGTCGCGATTGCAGCCAAGCCCAAGCACCAGCCCGTCACGCGCTCGGGCTATAAGACCCGCAAGGAATATCGATTTGCCAAGAAAAAGGAGCGCCGGGCGACCGAAAAGCGAGTCCTGGTCGTGCTTGCATTCATCGTGCCTTGGTTGGTGGCATTCCGCTTCGTCACCGGCAGCTGGGCAACGGCGGCTCTCCTCGTCGTCGCTCTGTACGTCGTAGGTGCCCTTGTGGTCCTCGTGAAGGTCAAAGAGCAATACCAAGGCGATCACTTCTGGCGCACGCTCTGGGCCGAATTGCGATCAGAGCCACAGAACCCGCCCGAGTCGATCTGAACCTCCCAGATCGGCGCTCCAGTAGCCAGTGCTCGCGCCAACGACCAGCGCATATGTCTCGGAGCCACAGGAAGGCCCATCCGAGGCCACGCGCGGGCTCCCGAAGGCCCGGATAGCGATTCCATGACCACGACGGCTTCCTTGGCCGCCTTCTACGCGCCTGGGCGCGCGCTCGCGCGTGGGGGCAGGGGACAGACCCAGCGGCACTCCAGCGTACCGTGCGTGGGACGTGCGCCCACGTGAGCCGGAGCGGGCCGTCACGGGCAGTAGCGGGCGTCTGGGGCGATCTCCTAGCCGCCCGCTGGCATCGATCGCGGACCATGCAGAGAGAGAAGCGCCGCGGGAACATCCGACCGCCTGCTAGGTGAGAGCGGACTGTGCCACGCAGGGGAGGACTATCGCTCCCTCATCCGGCCACGCGTTGTCCCCGATCGACTGGAACCGCCCGGTTGCAAATGCATACGCCGCGAGCGCCGCAGCAACCGCATCCGCAACGTCGAGCGACAGGTCTGGCTGCTGGAGCCGCCAGCCTGGGTCATCGACACTGCCGAGCAGCAATCTGGCGCGGGTGCCCGCATCGAGCCGCGTCGAGCGCCCAGGGGCATTCTGCATCTGTCGGAGCACCCCCGCCGGCCACGTCTCGATCACACGGATGCCCTCGCGTTCCAGCAGTCGCCGCAGGAAGATCGCCCGGAATGCGATGCCCGCCACCATGACCATCGGCATCGGAGGACGAGTCGTCGGCCCCTCCCATCGGTCCTTGCGCTCCAGCATCCGCGTCGTGTACGACGGGTAGCCACCGCCGCTCGGAAAGCACCGCTGGCAGTTCTCGTCTCGACACGTGACCGCGTGGGGCAGGTGCAGCGGCGCGTCGATCGCAACCACGTCCGGGCGGACATCTACGAGGAGCCCGACGATCCGCTCGTCGCCCTTCGCGCCACGCAGCCCGTCAGTGACGACCGGTCGTTCCAGACGTGGGCGCTCACCCGACGCGGTTCCAACCAGCCAAGCGAGCGCCGTTGTGCCGGTTGTACGACCGGAAAGGTCGATGCCCGCGACGAGCACCCCGCTGACCCTAGACATGTCTAGTTCATTCTGCGGCCGGTTGCCAGTCTCCTTCCGGGCGTGCCACGCAGACGCACCGACCCCGAGCCAACCGCCCTCGCCTTCGGCCAAGCCGTGCGCCAGCAGCGACAAGCTCAGAAGCGGACCCTTGAGGACGTGGCGGCGCAGATCCCTGCCGTGTCCCGCGGCAAGAGCCAGGCAACGGCCATGGACCCCAAGTACCTCGGAGAGCTTGAGGCCGGCTGGTTCTCGCCGAGCATCACCACCGCCAAACTGATCGCGGACGCACTTGGGGTGCCGCTCGCTGACCTAGTGCGCGATCTGTAGCGCTGGTCGCCAAGTGCGCTAGTTCCAGCGACTTCGACTGTGGCGTGTGGAACGTTGCGCGCGCGAGGGAGCATGTGGGAGTCCCGCACTGGCGTACCCGTGTGTTGCTGTGGAGCCTGATACCTACCGCCAGTCAGGTGATCTGCAGCTGTGATTTTGACGGGCCGCCCAGCTTCTCCTTGAACTTCCGCCCGCCACCCGCACTTCCGTGATCGGTGGTTCCGCCCTTCCGTCCAACACCCTGCCGCGTGTTCCCCGCGTTCCCCCCTGCGGAGGCGGACAGCGACAGACCCCCCTCCCCCACCGAAAATGGATGGGAGAAGGAGGTCGTGGCCATGCGTCTGACGGCATAGCGGGCGGTGGCTGGTCTGTGCCTCGGTCGCTCCGTTATCACAGCGTCGGGCCTTTCGGCTCGACATAGCCACCCTGCCGACCCCCCGCTGTCTCGGGACCGTGAGAACAGCGCGCGGACGTACTGGGCGAGGTTGTCTGGTGGAGCCCCCTGGTGTCGGCGCCCGACGCCTTAGCTGATAGTTGCCTTACGAGGCCGGCTGGTGCCCCGATCTGCCCACCTTGATCGTGCGGTGGTCCTTTATGGCGAGGAAGTCTCTAGGTTCCCCGGCCGCCACGACACGTTAGGGCTCACTGTGTCGGGATGGCGTTTGTCGTTGCGAGATAGAAAAGCACACCGATGCCGCCTTGCATAGTTGTCAAGGTGTGACAAGAGGAACGTGTGTTCGAGATTGGGGGATTGTGGCGACTTGCCCAGCCTGCTTTGATGCGGCTTCTCTAGGTTCCACCAGCGCGGCCCGTCCCTTGTGGCGGGTCGCTCTGCGTTCGAGGCCAGTCCGACCTCCCAGTTCGTTGCCGGATCGTCACCCTCAACTGACCAAATGGGCGTAGAGCCACGTGAAAGCCCCTAGGAGGGTCACAGCCGAAATCGGAAGGTGGTCGTGGCTTGACGGCGGCTCTTGGTCAGAGAGCCGGCGCAGACGACCCCACACGCTGCCCTTTAGTCCGCGCGGCTCCGAAGCTATATACATGCATAAGGACCGAAGCTGACAAGACCGCGCTAGAGGCGACTTTCGAGCTTCGGTTGCTGCCTGCCTCAGACCCGAGTCACAAGCAGCGCGCGCAGACTCAGCTTGAAGCCCTGCGCGTGCTGGTGGAACAACCTACGGAGGCGACCTCCAGCCAGGGAGACGCCAAGGTGAGGCAGCTTGAAGCGGCCAAACATGACCACTCTACGGATTCCAATAATTGACGAGCCCTGTAAAGGTGTGCTCCCCTTGTGGGTAAGTGAAAACCACACAATCGAGGTCTACGATGAGCACCGCCAAGACAGTTGAGATCAAGTGCAAGCATCACGTCGGTCCCGGCCGGAAGCTATGCGGGGACATCCGCCTGGTCGCTCCCCAGGATGCCTTCCAGGTGAAGCGGTGCATCGAGCATCAGCGGGCGTACGCATCTGAACAGCGCCGTGCTAGAGCCAAGGCCAAGCGCAAGGCGACGAAAGACGCCGAGTGACTCCTACACGCTTCGCTGACTACCTGCGCTTGTCCACCGACGACAAGCAAGACCCGGCATTGGCGTTCCCTTCCCAGCACAAGGCGAACGAGCGCAAGGCGGCTGTGCACAACGGGGAGATCGTGTGCTCGTTCACCGACCAGGAGACGGGCGCGAAGGCCGACCGCCCCGGCTGGGCCGCGCTCATGGCCGAGGCGCGCGACAGAGCGAACCGCCGTTTCGATGGCGTTGTCATCTACAACACCAGCCGCCTTGCCCGCGACCGGATGCTGGCTGCTCTATACGAACGCGAACTGCGGGCCGTGGGCGTGACGGTCATCTACGCGATGGGGGCAGGCGATACCCAGACGCCCGAGGGACAGATGTTCGTCGGGATGCAGCAGCTATGGGACGAGTTCGAGCGCAACAAGCTCGCCCGCGAAACGAAGCGCGGCATGCGCGAGGCAACAGAGCAGGGCTGGCGCATGGGAGGCCGCGCCAACTACGGCTACCAACGCAAGCTACATCCTCTGCCCGAGGGTCATCGCGGCGTCGAGAAGCAGCGCGTCACGCTCGTACCGCACCCCGACGAGGCACCGGTGCGCGTCGAAATCTCGCACCTGCATGCTGATTTGGGCTGGGGCTTGAAGGCCATCGTCAACCACTTGAATCGACCCGGAGGGCCACCCCCGCCCGCGCACGTCGATCCGAGCCGCAACAGGGGCGGTCACTGGTCCACGAGCAGCATTCGGTCGATGCTGATGAATCCGGTCTACACGGGTCGAACCGTCTGGAACCGACTCGACTTCGCCAACGCCAGGCAGAACGGCGGAGGGCCACGCCTGCGCGCCGAAGAGGAATGGGTGGTCGCCCCGCAGACCCATGTCGCCCTCGTATCGGACGAGCAGTTCAAGCGCTCGCAAGAACGATTCCGCAGCAGATCCCGGCGCCAGCACACCAGCGGAGCAACGACAGCCGGTGCGGCTCGCAGCTACACGCTTGCTGGCCTCGTTCATTGCTGCTCCGGGCATCAGCCGCTCTCGATGCAGGGCAAGACACGCAAGGGACACGTCTACTACGCCTGCGGCTATGGAACCTCCTACGGGGATACTGCCGCGACCGAGATCCACGCTGGGCAGAAATATGTCTCGCTTCGAGAGGACGACCTGCTGCCCCTGGTCGAAAAGTTCCTCACGGAGCGCGTGTGGGGGCCGATGCGTCTACAGAAGCTCGCTCAGCAGATCCGAGGATATGACCGCGAACGTAAGCGTGGCGAGAAGCTAGAGGCGACCAAGCTCCGAGAAGTGATCGCCACAGCCGAGCGCAATATCTCTGCACAGGTCCGGCTTGTGGAGACTGGCGTGCAGCCAGACGTTGTGAAGACCCGTATCGATGAACTCCAGGCCGAGCAGCGAGCGGCGCGAGAAGCCTTGGATGCCATCGGCGCCGACCAGATCGAAGCCGAGGACGACTGTCTCGCTGAGCGACTGGCGCAAATCCCCGATCTCACGGAGCAGCTGCGCGACGCCACCCCTGCTGTCAGGCGTCAGATCCTTCAGGCGTTCGAGCTGCGCATCGAGTGGGACAAGGCCCGCGGCAGCGTGAACATCAGCGCCACCGTCACCGAAGCGGTAGCCGGAGCCTTCGAGGACACGAAAGCCCTCCATTCGGAGGGCCTCGTTACCAACGGGAGCGTCCCCGTCAGTGATATAGCGGGGGC
>Ga0181518_10000426_pt1 | contig 46142 bp, 33 predicted proteins | sample PEATcosm2014_Bin_28_FD_119751 | JGI IMG/M metagenome (GOLD analysis project Ga0181518, IMG submission 119751) | Peatland microbial communities from MTU Mesocosm Facility, Houghton, MI, USA - PEATcosm2014_Bin01_60_metaG | ecosystem: Environmental > Terrestrial > Soil > Wetlands > Peat | place...
CGAGCCGGCGGCCGCGGCGAGCGTGCCCTCAAGGTCACCGTACAGGCCCGTCTTGAGGTCCGCCGCCTCGTGTTGGAAGCGTTGCGCAAAATGCCCCTGCAAGAACGTCCCAAGATGCAGCGGCTCGAACCCGCAAACCAGGAAAAGCTTACGTTTCCGAATCGCCTCCTTACGCTGCTGGACAAGGGCAAGTGCTTGCGCCAACGTCATGATCTCTTCAAAGTCTACAACGAACCCCCGCAATCCAGCGCGTTCCTCATCGATGGTTGCTATGATTAGAGTCGATCTTCTGGAAACAAGGAGCACCGAAATGCGCAGGACATTCGCGTTATGGTTGACCCTCGCCCTGGCCACGGCGGTGGGAATCGCACAGAGCAGGTCGTCCAAGACTCTGGACATATATTTCATCGACACCGAGGGCGGGCACTCGACGCTGTATGTCGCCCCCACCGGCGAGTCGCTGCTGATGGATACGGGCAGCCCCGGGGGCCGCGATGTCGCCCGCATTATGGCGGTCATTCAAGCCGCCGGCGTGAAACAGATCGACCACATGGTACTGACGCACTACCACGGCGACCATGTAGGCGGCCTTCAGGAATTGGCAACCAAAATCCCGATGGCGCAATTCATCGATCATGGCCCCAACTCGGAGCCGAAAGAGCAGGTGCCGGGATTCCAGAAAATGTACGCGGAGCTGTACGCCAAGGCCAAACACACGGTGGTTAAGCCGGGCGATAAGATTCCGTTCGACGGCGTTACGGTGGTGGTGGCTACCTCCAACGGCGAGGTGCTGAAGACGCCGCTTCCCGGGGGCGGCAAACCCAATCCGGCTTGCGCCAGCTTTGCGCCGCGGGATGAGTCGCACGTAGACCCCGATAACAGGATGTCGGTGGGCCTGGTGTTTACATACGGCAAGTTCCGCACGATCAATCTGGGCGACTTCACCTGGAACAAGGAACAGGAGTTGATGTGCCCAAATAACCCGATTGGGAAGGTGGATCTTTACCTCACGTCGCATCACGGAATCGACCAATCTGGCTCGGCCGCGCTGGTGCACGGCTTACAGCCGCGAGTGGCGATCATGCACAACGGCACGCGCAAGGGCGGCGCCATTCAAACCATGCAGATCCTGCACACGTCGCCGGGCCTCGAAGACATTTGGCAGCTCCACTGGGCGTACGCGGCCGGGCTGGAGCATAATACGCCGGCGCTGTTCATCGCCAACATGGAAGACAATCAGACCATGGCGAACGTTCTGCTGAATCCTCCGCCTACATTCGGACAGCCAGGCGCTGGCAGACCAGGCCCGGGAGGACCGCCGCCGCAGGGCGGCCGGCCCGGTGGTGGCCCAGGCGGAGGCCGCGGAGATCACACGGGTCCGGCATTCTGGATCAAGGTGTCCGCGGAACAGGACGGAACGTTCAGCGTGACGAACACGCGCAACAACTTCACCAAGACGTACGCAGCGCGGAAGTAGGGGGTTTTATTTAAAACCATCCAAACACAGTCTGCGCCGGGATGGGCCTGTTGGTCGCCCGTGAGGCACATGCTGGCGTCTCAGTGAAAGGCATTCGGTGAGAAGATGTCGACGACGAACAGGAAGACCGTATCCCTGGTTCTCGGAAGCGGCGGCGCTCGAGGTTTGGCGCACATTGGCGTCATTCATTGGCTCGAAGAAAGTGATTTCAAGATCAAGTCGATAGTCGGCTGCTCGATCGGCGCAGTTATCGGGGGCATATACGCTGCCGGGAAACTGGATGAGTATGAGCAATGGGTGCGTTCCTTGACGAAAGTCGACATCGTCACGCTGCTCGATCTTTCGTGGGAGAAGAGTGGACTGGTGAGAGGTGAGAAACTCGTCAACACCCTGACCGGTCTGGTGGGGGAGAAATTGATCGAAGACCTCCCGATTTCATATACGGCCGTCGCCACTGGCCTGAGAGGCCAGAAGGAGGTTTGGATGCGTTCGGGCAGTCTCTTCGATGCCATGCGCGCCTCTTTCGCGATACCTCTCTTCTTCACTCCGTTCAAGTACAAAGGGGTCGATCTTGTCGATGGAGGGATTCTGAATCCCGTGCCCATCGCGCCGACGTTTGGCGATGAAACCGACATGACGATCGCCGTGAACCTGAACGGGCCCGCTGGGAGTCCGATAGAGCCGGTTGATGTGAGTGCCGCCCCGGAGTCCCCTTCGTCTCCGTTCCGTGAGAAGATCAATCGCTTCATCGGCCGCCTCCAACCATCCATGACAAGCGGCGGCAGTCGGGATTGGGGAGCGTACGAAATCGCCATTCAGGCGTTCGACGCCATGCAGAGCACCATAGCCCGCCAGAAGCTGGCCGCCTATCCACCGGACACGGTCATAGAAATCGCCAGGAACGCGTGTCGGACGTTGGAGTTCGACCGGGCAGCCGAGATGATCGCATTGGGATACAGAAAGGCCAAGATGTGCGACTTCACGCCTTCGGCTGGCAGGCGCTAGCAGCCGCGCCCAGCAAAGAGCAGGCTTGGTCGTGCGACGACCTGCCCGTAGACGTGGACCCACGCTGGCCCCAGGTCCGATCTCAGAATCTACCCTCCATTCAGAGAGGCCGTGAAATCGTTGTCGAGGAAGTCATTTGACGCAGAACGCCCGCTCCTACCCCTCCGACTTCTTCCGGATCTTGATATCCAGCCTTTTGATCTTCTGATTCAGCGTCGAGAGCGGCACATGCAGGCTCTCGGCGGCGTCCGTCTGGCTGCCGTTGCAGTGCTCGAGCCGCTCCATGATCACCCGCCGCTCGAAATCGTTGACGATTTCGAAAAGCGATGCGTCCGCCGGCAGCGGCGCGCCGTCGCCCCGGCTCCGGCGGATGCCGTTGGCCTCCAGCAGAGCGTCGGGCAGCACCTCCACCGGAACCGATGGCTCGGTGGCCAGCACCACGGCGCGCTCCACCACGTTCTCCAGTTCGCGCACGTTGCCCGGCCAGGCGTGCTCCATCAGCACCTGCAGGGCTTCCGGCTGGAAGTGCAGAATCGACCGGCCGGCGGGGTCCAGGAACTTGTTGTTCTCGCGGCAGTAGTAAGTGAAGAAATGCCCGGCCAGGAGGGGAATGTCCTCTCTGCGCTCGCGCAGGGGCGGCAGCGCAATGTTGATCACGTTGAGGCGGTAGTACAAGTCTTCGCGGAATTTGCCTTCCCTGACGAACTGGTGGAGATCGGCATTGGTGGCCGCCAGAATGCGGACGTCCACCTTGACCGGGTCCGTCGCGCCCAGCGGCGTGAACTCCTTCTCCTGGATGACGCGCAGCAGCTTGATCTGCGTCTCGGGCCCCAGCGTGCCGATTTCATCGAAGAAGATGGTGCCCTTGTCGGCCACCTCGAAATAGCCCTTCTTGGATTGAATGGCGCTGGTGAATGCGCCTCTCACGTGCCCGAAGAGCGTCGATTCCAGCAAGTCCGGCGGCAGCGATCCACTGTTGACGGCCACGAACATCTGGTCCGCGCGCGGCGAGTTGGCATGAATGGCTTTGGCGACCAGTTCCTTCCCGGTGCCGGTCTCGCCGGTGATCAGGATGGTGGAGCGGCTGGAAGCCACCTGGGCCACCAGGTCCAACATGCGCACCATGCGCTCGCTCTTGCCGATGATGTTGGGGAAACCGTAGCGCTGCTTGAGGGCCCGCTTGAGATGGGTGTTCTCGTATTCCAGCCGCCGCCGCACGATCATGCGGTCGATTTCGATGAGCAGCTTTTCGTTGTCCCACGGCTTGGAGAAGTAGTCGTTGGCGCCGAGTTTGAGGGCGTTGACCGCGGCCTCCACCGAGCCATAGGCGGTGATCATGAAAATGGGGGTTTCATGGTCGCGCTGGCGGACGTCGTGGAGCACGTCCATGCCGGAGCGGTCGGGCATCATAAGGTCGAGCAGCACCAAGTCGTAGCCGCTGACCTCCATTTTCTGGAGCCCCTCGGCCGCGTTTTGCGCCTGATCGACGGAATAGCCTTCCGAGGAGAGCAGGATCTCCAGGCTTTCGCGGATGTCCAGCTCGTCGTCGACTACCAGCACCTTGCCTTTGGCTCCGGCAGCCGTGAAGTGGGGAGCGGTCATTTCAAGCGACATTCACCGGCTTCCTCACCGAGCCGGGCACGGCCAGCGGAAGCTCGATCCGGAACGAGGCGCCGCCGCCCGGCCGGTTGGAGACTTCGATGGAGCCGCCATGCTCTTGAATGATACCGTAAGTCACCGAGAGGCCGAGGCCGGTGCCTTTGCGCACAGCCTTGGTGGTGAAGAACGGATCGTAGATGCGGTGCAGGTGCTCGGGGGCGATGCCATGTCCCGTATCGGCCACTTCGGCCCTGACTCCCGAGTCTTCCGGCCAGGTGCGCACTTCCAGCGTTCCGCCCGCCGACATGGCGTCGCGGGCATTCAAGAACAGGTTGAGAAACACCTGCTGAAGCTGGCCGGCGTTGCCGCGCACGGGCCGCAGGCCGGGGTCGAGATCGGTCTTGACCTGGATTCCCGACTTCTGAAGCTGGTGCTCGAGCAAAGAGAGAGTCTCCTGAATCACGCGGTTCAGATTCACGTCGGTCAAAGAAGTGGTGGAGGTTCGGGAAAAGTTCAGAAGCGAATTGACGATCTCGCTGGCGCGGAAAGTCTGCTTGGCTATCTTGTCGAGGATGAGCGACTTTTGCGAATCGTCGCTCACCTGCTTGGCCAGCATCTGGGCGTAAGTCGAAATCACGGCCAGGGGAGTGTTGACCTCGTGGGCCACGCCGGCCGCCAGCAGGCCGATGCTGGAGAGTTTGTCGGCCTGCACCAGCCGCTGCTCAAGCTCCGCGCGGTCGGTAATGTCGTCGAAGATAATCAGCCGGCCAATCCGCTCCTGGTCCTTGGAAACCAGCGGCGCGATGGCGATATTCAAGGTAGTTTCGCGTAGACTTGCGGGCAGACCGTGGCCGTTGCCGGGCCCAAAGGACACCCCATTGCCGGCCGCGGGCCGCAGCACGAATTTGTAGATGTGATGGATGCCGGTCTGGCCCCGCACGCGGTCGAACTCTCCGGCCAGCTCAATGGGGAACAGTGCGGAGAGCGTCCTACCCACGGCGTGGTCGCGCGGAATGCCGCTGAGCCGCTCGATCTGGGTGTTCCAGCTTTCCACGCGGTCGTCCAGATCGGCCGCCAAAATGCCCACGTTGATGGATTCGACGATGTTCTCGCTGAATTCCTTGAGCCGCTCATACTCTTCCACCTTGCGCTGCAGCGAGCGGTAGAGCGAGGCGTTCTCGATAGCGATGCCCACGTACCCGGCCAGCGTAACCAGCAGCTCGACGTCCACGCTGGAGAGATAATCGCCGTCGGCCGTCCGGCTCACCCCCATGTAGGCGATGGTCCGGCCGCGGACGGTGCAAGGCAGGTAGTAGGTGAGATCCAGATCGGCGATGGTGTGCCGCACGGAAGCCGGCCAGGCGCGCGAGACAGCGTCGAGTTGGTGACGCGTGCGCTGGAAAAAGAGATACGGTTCCGGCAGCTTCCAATGGAGAAAGCTGAGATCCAGCCCCTCGCGGCCGACGGCGGCCAGCCAGGGGTTTTCGCCCATGGACTGCTTCAGCCGGAATTCGGGACCGCCGGGACCCTCCTCGGCCAGGAAAAACGCCATGTGCTTGATGGAGAGCGTCTGCCGCAGCCGTTCGCCCACCGACGCCAGCATGGCGTCGATATCCGTCTCGGAGCTGAGCTCCCGCGCGAACTCGACCAGGGTGCGGCGGTAGTCGTAGCGGTCGCGGTAGAAGTGCTTGTCCAGCCGCTCCTGAATCCAGTTGCGAATGGGCTGGAACAGGAAGGCGGTGATGAGCATCACGGTGATGAGGCCGATATTGCCGAGGTCCTTGAAATTCTTCTGCACCAGCTGGCCAGCGAGAACCACAATGCCCCAAAACGCCGCCAGCACGCAAATGGTGGCCAGCGTGTACGCATAGCCGCGCCGGAAGATGATGTCCACGTCCATCAGCCGGTAGCGCACGATGGCATAGGCCAGGGTGAGCGGAATCAGGGGCAGCGAGAGCACCGACATCTTCAGGTAGGCGTTGGGAATCACGCCCATGGCGTAGGGCAGCACGTAGAGCAGGGCGAAAGGCAGCATTCCGCAGAAGGTGCCGTTGCGCAGCCACTTGAGCTGCTGGCGCACGATGGGGTCCTCGGCTTTGCGGTATTCCACGCTCAGCGCAAACCCTCCAATGATGTAGGGGACGGTCCAGAACACCATCCAGACGCGATCCAGCATCCAGCGCAGCTCGAGCAGCGGAACGGCGACCGTCAACGCGCCGGTGGCGAAGGCCACGAAAACCGCGAAAAGCAGCGCCGCGGGCACATATAGCACCGTTGCCCGGACAGGTTTCCGGAGCCACTTACGCGGCTCGGGGAAGGTCAGGCAGAAATGCAGGAACACGGCCGGCGCCACCAGGCCGGCGGCCAGGTTGCCGAAATAAATGACCTTGTCGAATCCGTTGAACTGCCCGGTGTAGTGGAAGCAAAGGAACACGAACGAGGACAGGCACAGAATATAAAAGTGTTGCGCCTTCTGCGCGCTGCCTCGGCGGAAGTAGACGAACAGGCCGATCACCAGGTACGCCAATCCCACCAGGTACTGGTAGGTGACGGCCAGGTCCAGGGGCACTTCACCGACGATGACGGTGGTGTCGAAGTCCACCCCGCGGCGGCTGATGTGATAAACGGCCTTGCTCCACGACCCGATGCGCACCAGCACCTGGGTGACGTTAGCGGCATTCTCGATGGGAACCCCGTTGATTAACGCCAGCCGGTCTCCGGGATGCACCCCGGCATTGGACCCGCCGCTGCCTTTCGTGACGTACAGCGCCTCGACGCCCCCAGTCCGATCCACCCAGACCACACCATCTTCAGGGAGCCGGAAACGATGCTGTTGCTCGAAATTAATGACGGCAGCCACACCCGCGGCGAGGGTCAGGATGGTCAATATCGCGGTGGATAGCTGGAACTTGAGTTCCTGAAACATGGCAGCCGGCGTTACCTAGTCGCGAGACAATACTCCACCCTCTCGGGAGCACGTTTAATGCCGCTCTAGATCCGCTAGTCTTGTTTAAGAATAGCCGAATTATCTATCACTTACAAGGAAGCCGCGAGGTTTTCTCCGGTTTTTGGGAGAATGCACTATGCGAAAGTGTATTGCCTTGCCCCGGTGGTGGAAATCCGGCCTCAGTGGTCAAGCCCCTACTCGCGGGCGGCGGCGGGCCACTTCCATCATGAGGAAAAACGCCTGGCCTTCGGCGGCTACGCCCGCATGGTCGAAGGTGGGTGCTCCGCAGACCCCCTGCACGAAGCCGTACTGGTCCACCTTGGCGCGCGCGGCGGCGCGCATGCGGTCGGCAGCCGGGCGGTACCTGGCCGGCAACCAGCCCCCTGGCACGCCGGTGTAGATACTGAAAGCCAGTATCTGGGCCAGGTTGGTGTCGACAAAGCTCTCGGGCTGGTCCAGCACATCGTGGAACAGGCCGTCGGGACGCTGGTGAGCCAGGCATCCATCCAGCAGTTCCTTGAGAAACGCGGAGAGCCGCTCGCGCTCCGCCTGGCGGGACGCCGGCAGAGCCGCAATCACGCGCGTGATCCCCGCCGCCGCCCAACCGTTCCCGACTCCCCAGAACGCCTGGCGCCGGAACTGCTGGCGGCCGTCGTCCCAGATATGCGAAAGCAGCTTCTTCCCGGGGTTCCAGAGCCGCTTCCGCAGGCCGTCGATTTGCAGGATGGCTTCGTCATAGTGGCCGGTCGCGGCGAGGAATGGAGGGGTGGTGTAGTAACTGTCGGACCACATCTCGGGAGCGTTGAAGACGTGGTAGCAGGTTCCGTCGGCGGCGCGAGGAGCTTTCTTCAGGACGAACTCGAGCAGCCCGCGCGCGGCTTGCTGCATTTGTGGATCGCCCGTCAATTCCGCGGCGCGCCAATAGGCCGCCCCGCCCATGGCGGGATCGGTGGCCCCGCCGCCGATGGCCGCCAGCCGCCCATCCGCGGCCTTCTCGACCATAGCGCTCTTGGCCATCAGGACGACCCGCTCCCGGTCCCCCATATCCAGAAATGCCTGGGCCAGGATTCCCTGCTCCCAGGAATGGCGCTGCATGGAGAGCGCGGCTTGGGCGACTTTCTCGAGGAGACTGTCTTTGGCCGGGGCGGCCGGGCTCGGCCGGACCGCTCCCAGCGCGGCGCTGCCATAGAGAAAACTCCGCCGGTTCAGCTTCATGAGAGAAACCTTGAACGCGGATTATGGCAGGACGACACAATCGGAGTCAAATGCCGGCGCAGTGTTCATTCTTGATATACTGCATCATTGATACTGCACTGGGCCTAGCGCGGGCCTCATACGGAATCCCGGATGCGGTCAGAATTCGCTTCGCTTCGAAATCACGCCGATGTCTCCGTTCTGATAGTTGGCGGGGGCATCAATGGAATTGGCTTGCTGGCCGAGTTGGCGCTGCAGGGAGTCGATGTCCTGCTGGTCGACAAATCCGACTTCTGCGCCGGGACCAGCTCCGCCATGACGCGCATCATTCACGGCGGCCTGCGCTACCTGGAGAACGCGGAGTTCCGCCTGGTGCGCGAGTCACTCCGGGAGCGAAACCGGCTGCTGAAGAACGCGCCGCACTATGTTAAGCCTCTGGCCACGACGATTCCGATTTTCACTTGGACGTCGGGGATTGTTCCGGGAATCCGGAATCTGCTGGGATGGCCCGCCAAGCCGGGCGACCGGGGAGCGCTGCTCATCAAGACGGGCCTGGTGGTGTATGACTTTCTGGCCGGCCGCGAATCCCCCCTGCCGCGACACCGGTTCCGCTTCAGGCGGGCGGCGCTGGCGCTCCGGCCCGGTCTGAATCCCGAGGTGCTCTGCACCGCGACTTTCTACGATGCCAAGATCACCTATCCGGAACGGTTGGGCCTGGAGCTGGTTTTGGACGCCGAAGCCGTGTGTCCCGAGGCGCGCGCGCTGAATTACGTGCGGCCTCAGAGCGCCGCGGGCGGGACCGTGGTCTTGCGCGACGAGGTTTCCGGCGAGACCTGCGAGGTGCGGCCGCGCATCGTGGTCAACGCCACGGGCCCGTGGATCGATTCCACCAATCGCGGTTTCGGGCGCGAGTCACGCTTCATCGGCGGAACCAAGGGTTCCCACGTGGTGCTCGACCATCCCGAACTGGTGCAGGCGACAGGGGACGAGATGATCTACTTCGTCAACCGGGATGGCCGCATCTGCATCTTCTATGCGGTCCATGCCAAGATCATCGCCGGCGCCACGGATATTCCCACGGACGATCCGGATGCTCTCTGCGACGAAGATGAAGTCGATTATATTCTGGAGGCCATGCGGCTGGCCTTCCCTTCGATCCGGGTGGACCGGTCGCACGTGGTCTTTCAGTTTTGCGGCGTCCGCCCTCTGCCACGCAGCGAAGCCCTCACTCCCGGCCAAATCAGCCGCGACCACAGCTACCCGGTGCTGGCCCCGGGCGACGGAATCGATTTCCCGATCTACTCGTTGGTGGGCGGAAAGTGGACCACCTTTCGTGCGCTTGCCGAGCAGGTCTGCGACGAGATTCTGGGGGTGCTGGGGCGCCCGCGAATCTGCGATTCGGCGGATCTTCCCATCGGGGGCGGCAAGGGCTACCCCAGGATGCCGGAGGGTACCGGACTGCCTCAGGAACGGCTCGCTGCGCTACTGGAGCGTTATGGCACAGGGGCGGACAGGGTCGCCGCTTACTTACAGGCGGGCCCGGATGCGCCGCTCGCCTGTCACGCCGGTTACTCCCGCCGGGAGATCGAATTCATGGCGCTCCACGAGCGGGTTGTCCACCTCGACGATCTGATCCTCAGGCGAACGCTCATGGGCTTGCTAGGCGAGGTGAACGGTCCCTTGCTGGAAGAACTGGCGGCCATCGTGTCGCCGGTTCTGAAGTGGTCGAAGCACGACGCCGCAGCCGAGGTTGAGCGAACCATCCAGCTTCTGGAGAAGGTTCACGGCGTGACGGCGGCCGCACCATCGAAGTCGTCCTTCAGGTGACGGTAGATGTCCCGAAACACCTGGTAGATGCGCGAGTACTTTTCGTGATTGGCCTGGTTGGGCTCGAAGCGCCGGTCGAGCCGTATCATCTCCAGCAGCGATTTCCGCACGTCGGGAAAGGCTCCGGCCCCCATTCCCGCCAGGATGGCGGCTCCGAAAGGAGAGCCCACCGAGGTGCGCGGCAGCAGCAGCGGCAATCCCAACACGTCCGCCTTGATCTGGTTCCAGAGATCGCTGCGGCTACAGCCGCCCACGCTTCGCATCTCCCGGACTTCGGCGCCGGCGCCTAATGCCACCTCGACGTTGTGGCGCAGGGCAAAGGCTGCACCCTCCAGAATGGAGCGCGTGAGGGCCGCCTTGCGGGTGGCCAGCGAGAGGCCGAAAAACACTCCGCGAGCATTGGTATGCCATAAAGGCGAGCGTTCCCCCATCATGTAGGGGAGAAAGATCACCCCGTCGCTGCCCAGCGGTACCTGCGCCGCCGGCCCGGTCAGCAGATCGAATGCGTCGGCCTTCCGTTCAGCGGCGGCCTGCACCTCGGGCTGTCCAAGCTGGTCGCGGAACCAACGCAGGCAACCACCCGAAGAGACCATGGCGCCCAGCAGCAGGTGGATTCCCGGCAAGGCATGCGGCATGGCAATCAGGGCCGGCTCCGTCAAGCCGCTGTCATTCGGAATGATGACAACAGTCGAGGTGCCTGTCATCTCGGCGGCGATGCCCGGTTCGACCACGCCCACCTCCAACGCCGCCGAGGCGCTGTCCACAGTCCCGGCCATCACCGGAGTGCCCGCGCGAAGCCCGGTAGCCTGCGCCGCCTCTACGGTGACTTCTCCCTGAACGCGGTGCGCTTCCACCACCTCGGGAAACTGCCCCGGTTCCACTCCGCAGGCCGAGCATAGCGCCTGCGACCATTCACTCGTGGCGTAGTTGCGCATCTGTAGCAGCACGGCGTGCGCCGGATCCATGCCAAGCCGTCCGGTCAGCCGGTAGTTGACGTACCCGTTCACCTGAACGAACTGCCAGGTCTGTTTCAGAACCTCGGGTTCGTGATTCCGCAGCCAGAGCAGGCGCGCGGCAATGTAGAAGGCGTCCGGCCGGTTGCCGGTGATGCGGTGGATTTCCTCCGCGCCCAACAGTTCGGTCAGCCGCGCCGCCTCCGCTTCCGCGCGGCGGTCCATCCAGATCATGGCGGGCCGCAGCGGCCGGCCGGCGCGGTCAAGCGGCAGCAGGGTGGGTGCCTGGGAACTCACGGCCAGCCCCAGGACCCGTTCCGGCGCATGGGGGACCTTGGCCAGCGCCTCGCGCACAGCCTGGCAGGTTGCCCGCCACCAGTCTTCGGGGTCCTCCTCCACCCACGCGGGCCGAATGTGGTGCAGCGGATATTCGGCCTGGCAGACGGCGCACAGGTTTCCGCGAAGGTCCAGCAGGACGGCTTTCACGGAACTGGTTCCAACATCGATGCCGAGGAGTAGTGGTTCCAAGTTATCCCTCCACGCGGCGCCGCTATCGGGCAAAGAGCGGCGCGATGGAAACCACCGCCAGGCCGGTCAGAAAGAGCACGAACATAAGCACCAGAAGCCGCGTGACGCGCGCGCCGCCTCCGGCGAATTCCTTCCACACCAGGACGCCCCACAGCGCCCCCACCATGGTCGAGCCTTGCCCGATGGCGTAGCTGATGGCCGGCCCCACCTGCAACTCTTTCGGGGCGCTGGCGGCGACGAAGTTCGCGAGCGATCCGGCGATCCAGACCAGCCCGCCTGCGAGGCCCAGAAAGTGCACCCACGAATTGCCTTTCAAGTAATCTCCAAAACTCAGCCGGGGGCCGTCGATGGGAAACCGCATGAAGTAGAGATTGAACACAAACACGGAGGCCAGAATGCCCAGGCTGAAAACGAATCCGACGGCGTAGGGGCCGAGTCCGTTGGGGCCGGTCTTGCCGATCTCGACCAGCGGGTAAAACGTTCCCATCAGAATGCCGCCGACAACGGCCAATCGGATGCCTTTCCAAGTGGCTGCTCGTTTGGCCTCGGCATCCGCCTTGTCCCCGGCGCTGCTGCGGCTTACGGCGTGCGCGCGGTAGGCGATGGCATCGATGACGACGGCCGCCACAATCAGGGCGACACCCGTGAACAGCAGCAACGGATTCCCTTGCGGGTTGACGATGTAATTCCAGATGACCCCGACTATCAGAGCCAGCCCCACACCGATGGGGTACCCCACCCCCATGCCCGCCACGGCAATGGCGCCCACCACCAGGATGTTCGAGAAGTTGAAAACCACCCCGCCGGCGAACCCGCAAAGGATATTAGTGGTGCCCGCGTGCGCCAGATCGTCCAGGAAGCGGAGGCCGTCCGACCCCCATGTGCCGAAGGTCAGCCCAGCCAGGGCTGCGCCCAGCGCCACGCCAATGGAGTAGTCATAGTAGAGGAGCTCAAAGCGCCAGCCTTTGGCTAGCTTGAGGACGTTGGCCCACGATCCCCAGCAGATCATGGTCAGAATCGTGAGCATCAACACGAGTCCGTAGGTGTGCGGCAGAGTCATGAGTTCTCCTTTTACTGTTTCAGGGAACACACAGAATACAACACCGCGCGCAAGTGTGCGGACCAACCGCCGGCCGCGCGACGCTCAGGCGAATTTGTCCGTCGCGGCGACAAGGGCCCGGCTGTTCGGGGGGTCGAAGGCGCTGTGGCCGCTGTCGGGGGTGACGATGAGGTCGGCTTCGGGCCACGCACGGTGGAGCGCCCACGCGCTTTCCATGGGGCAAACCACGTCGTAACGACCCTGCACAATCACGCCGGGGATGTGGCGGATGCGCGCAACGTTGCGCAGCAACTGGTCGTCGGTTTCGAAGAAACCCTGGTTGAAGAAGTAGTGGACCTCAATGCGCGCGAAGGCGAGGGCGAACTCATCCTCTTCGTAGTGGCCAGTGAAGGCGGAGTCGGGCATCAGCTTGGAGGTGGCGCCTTCCCACCCGCTCCAGATCTTCGCAGCCGCGAGTCGCACGGCCGGATCGTCGCTGGTAAGGCGGCGGTAGTAGGCGGAGAGCAGGTCGCCACGCTCGGCCTCCGGGATGTGGGCGAGATACGGCTCCCACGCGTCGGGATAGAGGACCGACGCTCCGCGCTGGTAGAACCAGTCGATTTCCTGCTTGCGTAGGAGGAAGATGCCGCGGAGGACGAGTTCGGTGACGCGATCGGGATGAGTTTGGGAATAGGCAAGGGCGAGAGTGGATCCCCATGAACCGCCGAACACCTGCCAGCGCTCAATGCCGAGGCGCTCGCGGATTTTCTCGATGTCGGCGACGAGGTCCCACGTGGTGTTGGCTTCGAGAGACGCGTAAGGCGTGCTCTTGCCGCAGCCGCGCTGGTCGAAGTTCACGATGCGGTACTTTTCGGGATGGAAAAAGCGGCGTTGTTTGGGATCGGAGCCGCCGCCGGGACCGCCGTGCAGAAAGATCACCGGCTTGCCGGAGGGGTTGCCGCTTTCCTCGAAGTAGATCTCGTGGACCGGCGAAACCTGGAGCCGGCCCGTGTTGTAGGGCTCGATGGGAGGGTAGAGCCAGGTGACGGGGTCCTTCATGGTGGGTACAGGCAGGGGTTGGTTGAGCATCGCTGCCAGTATACCCTGGGTCCTATCGCGTGGTCGCACGAATAATATACAATTCATCAGACAATATCACTCGAAAGGCGAAAACCATGCGAAATCGGAATCTTGCCTGTTTTGCGCTGGCCGGCGCGCTGGCGTCGACGACCGCGTGCTCCCCAACCACAACCACGACAACCGGCCCTCCCATTGCCCACCTGGAGAAGCGAGGCGCAGCCACCCAGCTCATAGTCGACGGCAAGCCGTTTCTGGCCCTGGCCGGCGAGCTGACCAACACCGCTGCCTCCAGCCCCGAGCACATGAAGGCGGTGTGGCCGAACCTGGTGACCGTGGGTCTCAACACAGTGCTGGCGCCGATGGCCTGGGCCTGGATCGAGCCCCAAGAGGGCAAGTTCGACTTCACCTTCGCGGACGACATCATCCAAGACGCCAGAGCCAACAACATGCGCATCGCGTGGCTATGGTTCGGAAGCTGGAAGAACGGGCTCACTAACTTCGCCCCGGCCTGGGTGGTGTCGAATCAGGACCGATTCCCGCGCGCGCAACTGGCCGGCGGCAAGACCGTGGAGGTGCTGTCCACGTTGAGGGACGCCAACCGGAACGCCGATGCCAAAGCCTTCGCGGCCTTCATGCGGCACATCAGGGAAGGTGATTCGCCGGCGCGCACCACCATCATGGTGCAATTGGAGAATGAAGTTGGTCTGCTCGGCGATTCGCGCGACCGGTCGGCGCTGGCCAACCAGGCCTTTGCCCAGCCGGTTCCGAAGGAACTGACGGATTACCTGCAGGCGCACAAGGATTCGCTGCTGCCGGAAACGCTCAAAGTCTGGGGAGCGGCCGGGGCGAAGACTTCCGGAACCTGGGAACAGGTCTTCGGCGTGGGCAAGGGGAAAGCGGACGAGGTCTTCATGGCGTGGAACTACTCGCGCTACGTGGGGAAGGTGGCTGAGGCCGGCAAGGCCGAGTACCCCGTGCCGATGTACGTGAACGCCTGGATCGTGCAGCCGGAAGACAAGGGGCCGGGCGACTATCCGAGCGGCGGGCCGCAGGATCACATGCACGATATCTGGCGGGCCGGCGGGCCGCAGATCGACATTTTGGCGCCCGACGTTTATCTGCCGAACTTCAACGAGCTGGCCGATCGATACAGCCGCAAAGGCAGCCCGCTGTTCATTCCGGAATCTTCGGCCACCGTGGGGGGCGCGGCCAACGCGTTCTACGCCATCGGGCAGCACAACGGCATAGGCTATTCGCCCATGGGTATCGATCAGCCCCAGCGGCTGCTTGGTTTCCGGCCGGGAACCGGAGTCAATGTGGCGGCGCCGGCGGACCTCGCGAACCTCCCGTTTGCCAAGGCCTACAAGGTGCTGGGCCAGCTCAGTCCGCTGATTCTGGAAGCTCAAGAGAAGGGCACGATTCAGGCCGCGTGGCTCGACAAGGGTCTCCAGATGAAGGACATCGAATTGGGCGGCTATACCGTGAACGTCAACCTCAGGCGCAACCGGCGGGCTCCCAACGTCATTCCCGAGGTGGGTTACGCGATTGTCATTGCCGCGGGGCAGGATGAGTTCTGGGCGGCCGGCAACGATGTTCAGATTACGTTCCTTCCCAAGACGCCGGGGCCTCCCATCGCCGGGCTGGCCAGGGTGGAGGAGGGCCGGTTTGAGAACGGCAGTTGGGTGGTGACGCGCCTGCTGGCCGGGGACGATTGCGTGCTGGAATACGACCAGGCCAAGGCCGCCGCGGCCAGCCAATCCGGCAGCGGACTGCGCTTCATGGACGACGGGCCCGGCATTCAGCACGTTAAACTATATCGGTATCGCTGAGGAGATTAGCCATGAAACATCGGATTGCGTTTATCTCGATCGCTCTGCTCGCGCTGGCCGTCACGGCGAGCGCGCAAACCCCGGCCGCCGCGCCGATACCGCACCTGGAAAAGCGGGGCGCCGTGACCCAACTGATAGTCGACGGCAAGCCCTGGCTGGCACTAGCGGGCGAGCTGCTGAACAACGCCGCCTCGACGGCCGAAAACGCGCGGCCCGTTTGGCCCAATCTGGCCCAAGCCAACCTCAACACTGCCTTGGTGGGAGTAGGCTGGGGTTGGACCGAGCCGGAAGAGGGCAAGTTCGATTTCAGCGCCTTGGATGGGGCCTTGGGCGATGCCAGAAATAACGGTCTGCACGTCGTCCTGCTGTGGTTCGGGAGCTGGAAGAACGGCACGTCCAGTTATCCTCCCGCCTGGGTGAAACGGAACCCGGACAAGTACCCCGTGGCCCGGGACAAGGACGGGAAAGGCCGGGAGATCCTCTCGACTCTGAGCGCCACCAACATGGAAGCCGATGGCCGGGCGTATGCGGCCCTGATGCGGCACGTTCGCGAGGTGGACTCGGCCACGCGCACCGTCATCATGATCCAGATGGAGAACGAAGTGGGCCTGCTGGGCGACTCCCGGGACCGGTGCAAGGAGGCCAATGAGGCTTTCGCTGGGCCGGTGCCCAAGGAGTTGATGGACTACCTCCAGAAGAACAAGAGCACCCTGCTGCCGGAAACCCGAAAGCTGTGGGACGCCGCCGGGGGCAAGACGTCGGGAACCTGGGAAGAGGTTTTTGGCAATGGCACGGGCGCCGACGAGGCCTTCATGGCCTGGCACTATGCGCGCTACATGAACCGGGTAACGGAGCTGGGCAAGAAGGAGTACCCCATACCGGTGTACGTCAACGCCTGGCTGGTCCAACCCCAGGACAAGCAGCCCGGAGACTACCCGAGCGGTGGTCCGCAGGCCCACAATCACGACTTCTGGCGGGCCGGCGCACCGCAGATCGACGTACTGGCCCCGGACATCTACCTGACCAACTTCGCGGAGATCGCCACCATGTACAGCCGCAATGGCAACCCGCTGTTCATCCCGGAGACACGTGGGGACGCCGCCAATGCGTTCTACGCCATCGGCCAGCTCAATGCGCAGATGTTCTCACCGTTCGGCATCGAGAGGCAGGTTAGCGCGGATGGTCCGCTGGCGGGGGCCTATGGCGTGCTGAAACAACTCACTCCGTTAATCATGGAGCATCAGACCAACGGCACCATGAAGGCGGTGATGATGGACGCCGGCGCCGCCCCTCAAAAGGTGCAGATGGGAACTTACGTGTTCGAACTTGCTATGGGAGGTGGACGGGGAGCGCCGCCCGCGGCTGCTCCCACAGCCGGAGCGGGAAGGTCCGCCGCGGGAGTGCCTCAAGCGGCTGCAGGCGGTGGCTTTGGCGGCGGCCGGGGCGGGGCGGCTGCGGCCCGTGGTTATGCCATCATAATCCAGACGGGTCCCGACGATTTCTGGGTGGCTGGCGCCAACCTGGGCATCAAATTCTCATCGACGGTCGCGGCAACCCCCATGGCCAGCCTGGCCGCAGTGGAGGAAGGCCGGTTCGTGAACGGCGCGTGGGTGGTGGGACGCCACCTGGCGGGCGATGACACCGGCATGGGCGGCGGCGACCGGGCCAGCCTGCGGCTGACCGCCAATCCGGGCATCCTCCGCGTTTCTCTGTACAGCTACCGCTAAGGGCAAACCGGGGTCCGACGGTTTCCAATCCAGCCCGCGACGCTGTGAGCTATAATGATAAGATCGAGTGCCTATGGCGCGATCGCGTCGGTGCATAATTGTGGACCGGGTTGCTGAAATCCAATGAACTCTCCAAATAACATGATGAGAAAGGCGATATTGTCCGCATTGGTGGCGGTTCTGCCTGCGTTGCTACACGGAGGCGAAGGGCTTGGGTGGAAGGCTGCGGGCGGGGGTCTGACGCAAGAGCAAGCCGTTCCCGCGCCGGAGAAAGCCGCTCCACCGGCTCAATCCCCGACGCCGGATAATCCGGCGGGAGCGGTTGCGCCCGCCAAGCCGGCGGCGCCCGCGGCGACCGAAGCCAACCCGGCCGACCTGGCCGCGCCCAAACCATCCCCCGGGGCCAAGATTCCAGGCGCCGCGCCGGTGGATGTCAAGACTTATTCCATCGGCGCCGAAGATGTGATCTTCGTCAAGGTGTGGCGCGATGCCGACGTCTCGGGGCAGTTCCTGGTTCGGCCGGATGGCAGAATCTCGGTGCCGCTGATCGGCGATGTTACGGCCTCGGGCCGAACTCCGGAAGAGTTGGAGAAAGACATTGCGGAACGTCTTTCCAAGTTCATCAAGGATCCGCAAGTCAACGTCGGCATCCTTTCGGTTGGCAGCAAGAAGTATTACATTCTGGGTGAAGTGAACCGTCCCGGTGCTTTCCCGCTGGTGGTCCCGACCAATGTGCTGGAAGCGCTGGTCAACGCGGGCGGTTTTCGGGATTTCGCCAACCAAACGAAGATTCTGATTCTGCGTGGTGACAAGGTTTTCCAGTTCAACTATAAGCAGGTCACCCGCGGCAAGAAGCCGGAGCAGAATATTTTTCTCGAATCGGGCGATAAGATCATCGTGAAGTGACCTGGGAGTGTTGGAACACTTGAGAGCAGTTGCTGGAAGAAATTTATGGCTTCCCCGCAAAACTATGTGAATGTCTCGCGGCGCCCGCCGGATATCGAAGACTACATCGATATGCTCCGCCGCTACCGCTCGTGGATCATTGGTCCGATGTTCGCGGGCCTGGTGCTGGCGGTAGTGGTGGCATTCCTGTGGCCGGATACGTATGTTTCCCAGGCGGTCATGCGGATCACGCCGCAACAGGTTCCCGAGAATCTCATCCCCAGCGTGCTCAGCACGCAGGTGGCGGAACGGCTCAACCAGATGCAGCAGGAGATTCTCAGCCGCACCAGCCTGCAGGAGATCATCCTCAGGCCCTCGCTGGACCTGTACAGGAGAGAGCGGCAGCGCCTGCCGCTGGAAGACATTATCCAGGACATGCGCAACAAATACATCAAGATCCAGATGATGGACACATCCACCTCTGGATCGCCCACCGGGGAACGCCGTTTGGCATCCGCCTTTCTGATTCAGTTCTCCTATTCCGATCGCTACAAGGCGCAGGCGGTGGTGCGCGAACTGGTGACCAAGTTCACGGAGCAGAATGTGACCGTGCAGCGCAACCAGGCCACCCTGACCACCAGCTTCCTGAACGATGAACTGAAGACTGCCAAGGAGAACATGGACCGGCTGGATGGCGAGATTCTGAAATTCAAGCGCGAGAACCAGGGCCGTCTGCCGGAACAACTTTCCGCCAACATCCAGTTTTTGCAGGGGCTGCGGATGGAACTCAACCAGATCAATGAGGCCATCAACCGCGACAACCAGGAGAAGATGTTCCAGGAGAGCACTCTGCAGAGCCTGAAGAACCAGGTGTCGTTCATCTCCAACAACCTGGAAGACACCGTGGGCAGCCAGACCACGGCGGTCAAGAACGAGCGCCTCATACGGTTGAACCAGGCGATCCAGGACGGGAGGTCGAACCTGGCGGGGCTAAAGCAGACGTTCACGGAAGATTACCCGGATATCAAGACTATGGAGGCCCGGCTGGCAGCGCTGGAGAAGGAGCGCGACGACCTGGAGAAGCAGGAGGCGGAACAAGCGGCCGCCGCCACGGCCGATTCCACGCCGCGGAAGGTCACCAATCCGCAAATGCAGAAGAGCCTGCAAGACGTCCAGGCTCAAACCGCGGCCACGCAGGTGCGAATCCAGGCGGCAACCATGGATATTGAAGAGCGCACACGGCAGCGGGCGGAATTGGAAAAGCAGATCGTGGCTATCCAGTCCCGCATCGAAATGAGCCCGCCGCTGGAACAGGAGTATGCCGCGCTGTTGCGCGATTCCGATCTGGCCAAGCAGAACTATTCGGAGATGGTCAAGCGCCAGGAAGCTTCCGAAACCGCGCAGAACCTGGAAGAGCACAAAGCCGGCCAAAACCTGGAGGTGCTCGACCCGGCATCGCTGCCCGAGGCCCCCTCGGAGCCGAACCGTCTCGCCATCGCGGGAGTCGGCATCATGATGGGGCTGGTGGTCGGCATTGTGCTGGCGGGCGGCAAGGAGGTGAAGAATACGTCCCTCAAGAATCTGAAGGACATTCGGGCGTATACGAATCTTCCCGTGCTGAGCAGCATTCCGCTGCTGGAGAATGCGTTGCTGGTGCGAAAGAAGCGGCGCTTGTTCTGGCTGGCCTGGTCGAGCGCGCTCATCATCGGGGCCTTTGCCATGAGCCTCTCGGCTTACTACTACTATTTCGGCCATACCTAGCAACCGACGGGGCCGCACGCCACTGGAGACAACATGAGTCGAGTACACGATGCTTTACGCCGGGCGGAAATGGGCGATCTGCGGCCCGACGAGGCGCCGGCAGCGGCCGTGCCGGAACCCCTGCGGACGCCGGAGTTTCTTCCGGTGAACGGCCCTGTGGCCGGCACAGCCGCGCCGGTACGGTTGAACATTCATCCGGGCATGTTAGGCGACGCGCCGCTGACCCCGTTCCGGCCCGCTCCGGAATCCCACTTGCTGGACCTCAACAACTCGCACGAGACACCGGCGGAAGAGTTCCGCACGCTGCGCACCCGCCTGAATCATCTGCAAACGCTCCAGCCGCTGCACACCGTGGTGGTGACCAGCCCTTCGCCCGCGGAAGGCAAGACCTTTTCCGCGGTCAACCTGGCGCTGGCGCAGTCTCACCTGGCGGAAAGCTCGGTGCTGCTGGGCGATTTCGATCTGCGGCGTCCCATCGTCCACAATCTCTTCCAGATCGAGCGTGCTCCGGGCCTTTCGGACTACCTCACGGGTCAGTGCACTTTTCCGCAGGCACTGCGCCGCATCGAAGGTATGAGCCTGTACGTCTTGCCGGCCGGCACGCCCGTCAGGAATCCTCTCGAACTGCTGAACATGCGGCAGACCAGGGCGCTTTTCGAAGAGTTGCCGCGCAGCTTCAACTGGGCGATTTTCGACACGCCGCCGCTGCTGTTTTCGGCCGACGCCAACCTGCTCGCCACCATGGCGGATGGGACGATTCTGGTGGTCAAGATCGGTTCCACGACCTTCGACAACGTGACGCGCGCCATGCAGTCGCTGTGTGAGAACAATGTCCTGGGGATCGTAGCCAACGGGGCTCGCGCCTCGGAGTTGTACAGCAAGTACACGTATTACTACTCGAGGACCGAGTAGGGCGCCCCTCAAGGCCGGCAGGTGTACACCCTGGCCGGCGGAAGATTCCAAATGACACGCTCGGAGCGAACCTCGCGAAAATATTCGCGCAGGAAATACTCCTCGGCGAAACGCTTCAGTCCCAAGGCACAGACCCAGTTTGGTTCGCCGCTGGCGGGCAGGTATTGATACTGGGTCAAAACTCCATCCTCGCCCAGGTGCTCGGCCGCCTGTCCGACGATGCTGGATCGCTGATCGTGAGCCATGCTGGTCAGCCCAAGAGAAGAGACAATGGCATCCGCGCGCCGGACCCCTTTTTGGCCGAGGATGGAGCCCAGGCGCTCGGCGCGGCCCGATATGGGAACGAAACGGGAGTCGTGAACCTTGCTTCGAACATGGGCGATAAACGCCGGATTGACCTCGATTGCGAACAACACCGAACCGGGCGCCATGCGCCGCAGTATTTCGGTTGTGATGGCCCCGGTCCCCATGCCCAGCTCGACAATAATTCGCGCCCTATCGAAGTCGATGGGACGCAATAGAGCCGACGCCAGAAACCGGGAACTGGGGAACAACGATGCTGTAACCGATAACGACTTTAACGACTCGCGGAAAAAAAAGCCGCGGCCGGTATGGGCGTCCGGCCGCATGCGGATGGAGTCCAGCCGGGCGGCTGACCTGGGGTGAATCGCTTTCAGCACGTCAGTTCTCAATTTCGTTCTTCCTATTCATGAAACCGCCGCCAGGTCGGTCTGCAACTCCGGCACTTCGATCTGGGTGCGGGTGCCCTCGCCCGGTTGGCTTTCGATCCACATACGGTATTCGTTTCCAAACAGCACTTTGAGCCGCTCGCTGACGTTGCCGATGCCAATGCCCTGGTCGAACACCGTGGCGAGCTGGGCCTCGGGAATGCCGACTCCGTCGTCTTCCACCAGCAGGTGCAGCCTGGATTTGGCGCGGCGCGCGCGAATGCGGATGGTGCCACCCTCCACCTTGCCGCTCAGCCCGTGCTTGATGGAATTCTCCACCAGCGGCTGTAGCAGCATGCTGGGCACCAGCATATCGAGGGCATCTTCGGCTACATCCTTTTCGAAGCGCAGCTTGTCGCCGAAGCGCACGGTCTCGATGGAAAGATAATCGTCGATGAAGCTCAGCTCCTCGCGCAGCGTGTTGAAATTCTCGTGCTTGCGCAGCAGCCGCCGGAGGACCGCCGAGAGCTTCGCCACCATCGCCCGCGCCTGGCTGGGGTTGGTGCGGATGAGCGAGGAAACCGAATTCAGCGTATTGAACAAGAAGTGGGGATTGATCTGGCTGGTAAGCGCCGCCAGGCGCGCCTCCGCCAGCAGGCGCTCCTGCTCTTCGAGCTTCTTCTCGTTGCGCGTGTTGTTCCAGATTTTGAGCGGAATGGCCACGGCGAAAAGGGTGGTGGCGTAGAGGGCCAGGATGGTCAGCGGAGGCGGATGGGGCCAGCCGGGCGCGTCCGGAGCAAGGTAGAAAACCTCCCTGGTCTGGAAGAAATCACCCATGGTCTGGCGCAGAAACTCCGCCACCAGGATGGCGGCGAAGAACAGCAGATGAAAGGCCGCGCGCCGGTGATTGCGGCTTTCCTTGAAGAAACGATAGATATTCAGGTCGAAAAACGGCGTGAATCGCCAGATCTCCTCGGGATCGGGCGCCCAATCGCGCAGCAGCCCGCCCAGTACGCCGATGCCCGCCAGCAACGGCATGGTGACGCGCTCGCCCGCCATGAAAACCGCGGGCAGGGAGATGAGCACGCCGGAGAGCAGGCCGGTCACGTATCCGCCCAGCAGGCCGGCGATGAGGCTGCCTTCCAGGCCCAGATCGGCCGCGTGATACGTCCGGCTCACCACGCGGGTGGCCACGCTGGCGGCGAAAACGCTGGAAAGCCACAACGCGAGCTCCACCCGCTCGGTCAGCGTGCGCGTCTCCCGCATGAGCGCCGATTTGAAGCGGTTGGAGCGCGCCAGCACGCTGGCAATGGAAGCCATCGCTCCCAGCTTGACCAGCAGCGCAACCAGGTAACGTTCCAGCATGGGCTATTGGAACCCATTATAATAAAAGGAGTAAGACTTCCGTAATTTAACCATGAGCAACCTCTCCGCGCTGCGGCTCTTCAAAGTGGCCGAAGCGGACTTTCCGACGCAGTTCGGTTTCTTCCGGATCTATGGATTCGAAGGCCGCGATGGCGACCTCACCGAAGAAGCCGTGGTGCTGAAAATGGGGGAACTGGCCGGCGGCCCGCCTGTTCTGGTCCGCATTCACTCTCAGTGCCTCACCGGAGACGTGTTTCACAGCTTGCGCTGCGATTGCCGCGCGCAGCTTGAAATTGCGCTCCGGAGCATCGCTCAGGAGGGCCGCGGCCTGCTCATCTACGAGCATCAGGAGGGCCGCGGCATAGGCCTGCTCAACAAGCTCCGCGCTTACGAGCTGCAAGACCAGGGCGCCGACACCGTGGAAGCCAACGAGCGCCTGGGATTCGATTCGGACCTGCGCAGCTACGAGCTGCCCGGAGCCATTTTGCAGTACTTCGGATTGAAAGCCATCCGGCTGCTCTCGAACAATCCGCAGAAAGTGGAAGCCGTAGAGAGGGCGGGCGTCGAAGTGGTCGAGCGGGTGCCCTGCCTGGCCGACGTGCTGGATACCAGCGAATCCTATCTGCGCACCAAGAAGGAAAAGATGGGCCACCTGCTGGAGGATTTTTAGCCACGCCATTCCACCGCAGCCGTCATCATACTTCTAACGCGCAAATGCAATTCCGATCCCGGTCGTGTAGAGCCAGTCATTGGGCTTACGGCCTGGCACGGGATCGCTCAGGTACCGGTCGCTCAACGCGAGATTCCAGGAAAGCCACTTCTTGATCTTGGTGGCGACACCGAGATCGAAATTCACCCGGTATGCGCCCGTATCCGAGAGATTATTGAACATTCGAAAGCTCTGAGTGAGCGAACTCGCACCGGTCAGTTTAAGAGTGTACTCGTCGCCCCAGAACGCTTCCGCCGCGTTCCTGATCAGTGGCGTACTGAAACTGGAATGGTTGTAGTCGCCGCCACCGAGGAAATCCAGCACGCTGCGTTTATTCTTTACCGCGTGGAATCCGAAGCCGCCGCCAATTACAAACCGCAGGTCCAAGCTTTGGAACTTGTCGTACTCGTAGTCGTTAAAGACATTCACAAACAGCCGCGGGCTCACGTTGCGGTCATAACCGATCCCGCCGCGGACTGCCTGGGCGGTGCTGGCATTCTGGCCATTGACCAAAGCCGAGGCCTTGATCACATTGAAATAGAGTGAGATCTTGTCGGTGTTCGTCACCCGCGCCGCGTTGAGAGCCGTCGTGAATGTCAAAGTTTGTGCATTGCCTTCGGTGCCGGCCCAACCGAGGCTGCCACTGCCGGACCAAAGCTGAAGCAGGCCCGGACTCAGCAGCCGCTCATAAGCCTTCTGTTCGTCGGCGTTGCGGATAGCGGTGACTTCGTCCGGACTCACTTCCACCTTCGTATCCTTGGTCGTAATCTCCACTTTCCCGTCACTGGGGGTTACCGTACCAACTAGCGTCTTACCGTCTTTGAGAACGATATTGACCGGTTGATCCGATGTGAGTGACGCGACCTTGTCCCAGGGCGCCGTAACGACCCCGAAATTGTCGGTCTTAATGGTTATCGTCTTGCCGTCCTGCTTGACGATGGTACCGGTGACACGATCGCCGTTCTTCATCACTACCTGGTCCGCCCAGGCGGTACTCAAAAACATGCCGGCACACGCCACTAACCAAATCACATTATGGCTCTTCATTGCCTGGCAGCCTCCGGCGAACTCAGTTGAGAAGTGCAGTTTGGGCAGCGCGTGGCCGCGATTGGAATTGGCGTGCAGCAGAATTGGCAATCCTTGGTGGTTGGCGCCGCCACTGGCGCGGGCTTCTTCCGCAGCATGCTGGCTTGCCGCACGGTCAAAAAGATCACAAACGCAATGATCAGGAAATTGATCACGGTATTGAGGAACTGGCCGTAGGCGATGACGGGAGCGGCGGCAGCTTTGGCGGCCGCAAGGGTCGGATACGACTGGCCATTCAGACTGATGAACAGATCCTTGAAGTCCACATGGCCCAGCACCAGGCCTATGGGAGGCATCACAATGTCATTCACCATCGAGGTGACGATGGCGCCGAAAGCCGCACCGATGATCACGGCAACGGCGAGATCCAACACGTTGCCCCGCACTACGAATTCCTTGAAGTCCTTCAACATGTCTCTATGTCTCCTTTCTGTTGCAATTATGGCTTATTGACGTTGACGTAATAGAGATCCGTCGCCACCTCGAATTGGTCTTTAGGGAGTGGCGTCTTCATGGTTTGCCAGGCGGTTGTGGGTCGAATGATCTGCCAGTGGTCTTTCGTTCCCACGCGCACCGGCATGGCAAACGCCGGCTCATCGGCCTTCCAGCGATAGGAGACGGTCCGCGTCGGATCGTCGAAGGTCAGCTCGAGGGTCGGAAGCGCGCTCTGGCGCAGATACTGATCGAAAACCGGCGTCAGGTTCATGCCGGTTTTCCGGTTGAAGTACTCGACCACATCCTCGGTCATGATATTCCGATACTTGAAGTGCTGGTAGTAGCCGCGGAGGAGTGCCCACCAGCGGTTGTCGTTGTCCACGACGCTGCGGAGGGTGTTGAGGAAGAGTGCGCCCTTGAAGTACATGTCTTGCGGCGGTTCGCTGTTGACGCCGCGCGGGGCGATGATGGGGAGGGCGTTTTTGACTTTCGACTTATACCCGTTGGTATACTTCAGGGCATCCTCGCGCCCCCACATGTATTCGACGTAGAGGCACTCGAGGTAAGTGGCCCAGGCTTCGTGAATCCACATGTCGGATATGTCTGCGGCGGTGATGCTGTTGCCGAACCACTCGTGCGCGCTTTCGTGGATGATGATGAAATCGAACCTCGGGCTGATGCCGACGCCGGTCCAGTCGCGCTCCAGGTAGCCGTTGGCGAAGTGGTTGCCGTAGGTCACCGCGCTCTGGTGCTCCATGCCGGCGTAGGGCACTTCGATCAACTTATAGCCGTCCTTCTGAAACGGATACTCGCCGAAGTAGTGCTGGAAGGCCTGTAGCATATCCTTGGCCTGAACGAATTGCTTCTTGGCCTTGTCCAGGTCTTCGGGCAGCGCGTAGAAATCCAGCGGCAGGTTGCCGAGCCGGTCGGCGAAGTGCTGGTAATTGCCGATGTTCAGCGAGACGTCGTAGTTGTTGATGGGGTAGTGGACGCGCCAATCCCAGCGCGTGTAGCCGTCGCCGAGGTCGGTCTTGCCCATGAACTTCCCGTTGGAGACGTCCGCCAGGCCGTTGGGAATCGACACGCTGATTTGCATGTTCTCGACCTCGTCGCGCCACTGGTCCTTGTTGGGCCACCACACGCTGGCGCCGATGCCTTCGCACGCGGTGTTGACCCAGGGATGCCCGGAGGGATCTTTGCGGAATGTGATGCCGCCGAACCTGCCGGTCTCGACCGGATTCCCCGAGTAGTAGAAGTCGATGGTGTAGACGCGGCCGGCGCGGAGGGTCTCCGGGAAATCCACAAAGACGGCGCCGGAGTCGCGCTGGTATTGGAGCGCGGTGGGGCCGAAGAGAATCTTGTCGACGTGGAGCGCGTCGTGCAGGTCGAGCTGGATGCGCGTGTCGTCCTTGAGCATCTTGAAGCGGATGGTGTTTTTGCCGCCGATGAACCTCTTCTCGGGATCGACGCGGACATCGAGATGGTAGAAGAGCAGATCGTTGTTGGCGCGATACGGCCCGTACTCGCCGCGGAGGATGTCGGCCCGCGTGGGAGCCGCAGCCGCCGGCGGCGGTAGAGGTTGCGCCGCGACGTACATCCAGCCCAGGAGAACCGCGAATACAAGCTTGCGGAAGGTCCGTTCGAACACCGCGGCGGCCTAATTGAAATTCATGCCGCACATGCCGGAGTTGCCGCAGCTCCCGCCGCTTGGGCAAGCCGGCATCTCCGGCGATTTCGAACTGCTGTTGGCGTGCGCGGCAAAGGTGGAAAGCTCCTGCTTCAGATGTTTCTGCCCGCAGGAGGGGCACTCAATCTCCGGCGCGCCGTTACTCCGGCGCACCAGCTTCTCGAACTTCGTCCCGCAATCTTCGCAACGGTATTCGTAAATCGGCATGGCTATCTATTCCATTATAAGCGCACAAATGCGGTCCATCACGCCGCGCACCTCGGCCGCGCGCCCGTTGTAATTGTTCACCAGGATCGAAAAAGCCACCCATCCTCCCTCCGGCCGCTGGACATAGCCCGAAAGCGCGCTGACATGCGCCAGCGTGCCGGTCTTGGCACGCACTCGTCCAGCCACGGCGCTCTCCCCGAAACGCGCGCTGAGCGTTCCATCCTGGCCGCCCACCGGCAGCAGCGAGATCCAATTGTCCCGCGCGGGCGAGGCGTACATGTAGCGCAGCAGCTTGACCACGGTGGCGGGCGTGACCAGGTTGAGGCGCGCCAGCCCGGAGCCGTCCGCCAGGTTGTAGGCCTCGGGATCGATGCCGGCCTCGGCGAGAAACGTCTTGATCTCCGCGACGCCGGCTTCGAGGCTGCCCAGGTTGCGGCGAGCGCGCCCCACCGCCCGCAGCGCCAGTTCGGCATGCAGGTTCTGGCTCACCTTGTCGGTGATCCGCAGGTCTTCGATCAAGGGCGCCGATACCCGCCGCGCCAGTTCGACGCCTGAAACGGCGGTAGGCGGCGCGGCCGCCTGGGTGAGGTCCGGTGTTTCGTTGGGAAAGGCGTGCAGCGCCGTAGCACCGCCGCCGATCGAGACCCCGCGCTCTTCCAGCGCCTGGCTAAGGGCCTGGGCGGCGTATAGGGCCGGATCTTCGATGGCCAGCACGAGGTCTTCGCCGTGATCGCGCAGCGGAATCGATCCCCACAGCCGCACCTCAAAGCCGCCCGGGTCGCGGCGGAAATGAACGCTGCGCTCGCCGCCCGCCGCCACCGTGCGAATGCGGTTGTCCACCCGGTAATACTCGAGCGGCGGGTTCCAGGCCAGCGCGGCCGGGTCTCCGTCTCGCGCGCCCGGCCGTATGGCGAGGGTCACGGCGTTGTCGTTGACGGTGAGGGCCGAGACAGGCGCCCCGTACTCGAATTGCGGGTCGTCGATGGCCCAGTCCTCCCCGTATGGCTGCCACAGGTACCAGGTGTCGTCGCCGATAATGCCGCCATCGATGCGCTTCACGCCGCGCGCCACCACCTGCTCCGCCAGGTCCTCGATGGCCGCCAGCGGATTGCCGGTCGCCGGGCCCATGTGGTAAGGGATGGCGCGCGCCGACAAGTTGGGATCTCCGCCGCCCACCAAGCGCAGGGCGCCGCGGATGCGGCCCTCGGCGTCCGGCGGGCTATCGGCGACGACGAGCGTCTGGAAGGTGAAGTCCGGCCCCAGCCGCGTGAGCGCTAGGGCCGTGGTAAAAAGCTTGGTGTTCGAAGCCGGGACAAAAAAGCGATTGGGGTTCAGCTCGCAGAGCGTCTTGCCGGTGCCGAGATCCACAATCTGGATTCCCCAAAACGCCGCTCGGGCCGGGGCGCCCACTGGGCCCGACGCCGCCAGCAACTTCTCGATCCTCTCCGGCAGCGAGGCCGCGGACAACTGAAGCGCCATCGCCAAAGCCAGAGCGGCACCCCGGCCCCTCATCTCCCCGTCACCTTCGATTCCAGCCAAATCAGCGAAACCAGGGCCATCACCATGCAAGTCCCGGCCAGGGGGATTCCGATGACCACTCCCACGCCCATTCCCGCAGCCGCATAGCCGAGGCTGGCCGGCGCCAGAAGGCCGCCCAGCAGGGCCAGAGAGAAGATTCCGTTGAAGAAGCCGGGATGGTAGTAGGGGAACCGCTTGCCAATGGCCTCCGCCACCAGGGGATAGATGCTGGCGTAGCCGGCTCCCAAAAAAAATGCGCCGGTGGCGGCGCCGAAGCCATTGTCGGTGACGAGCAGGATGAGGCAGCCGAACAACGCCGCCACCACGCTTCCCAACAACAGACGGCCGTGCCGCACGCGCGGCAGGATGGCCACCGACCCCACGCGGCCGGTCATGAGAAAGAGCCAAAAGAGCGCCAGTATGATGAGCGCCGCTTCGGGGCTCAGGCCCACGCGGCGGATCAGGAATAAGGGCAGCCAACCGGCGATGGACCATTCGTTGCCGAACTGAAAGAACAGCAGCGCCGCGAGCATTACGGCGCCGGGGCTGCGAAAATCCTCGAGCGCCTGCCGCAGTGTGGGCTGAGCGCCTTCCTGACGGGCCGGGTAGAAACTTTTCGCGTAGATCGCGGCAAAAATCGCGGGAACCACCGCCATGAATGCCAGCAGGCCGGACACGTAGGAGGTGCCCGCCACCGACAAGGTACTCGCCACCAGCAGGGTGGCCGTAAGACATCCCAGGCCGTACCAGATGCCGCCCTTGGTGGCCGTGCCGGCGGCGTCGGATTGGTAACTGGGCGAGATGGCATGGAACAGGGCCATGTTGAGCAGGCCGGCGCCGATGCCGAGCAGCAGCAGTCCGGCCACTCGCCACCATGGCGAAGCCGGCGGCGAAACCAGCGCCAGGTATGCCAGAGCCACACAGGAAAGCGTGCAGGCAAACACCAGCAGGAACGACAACCCGCGCCGCGCCATAATGCGCCGGGCTAAACCCGCCGCTGCCACCACCCCCACGGCCACGCTGAGAAAGTAATTGCCCACGGCCGTGAAATCCGGCGGGTCCCGATGATATCCCCAGGCCGGCAGAATGGCCCCTAGCAGCGCCAGCAGAAACCCCGAAAGCAGAAAACCCGCCAGGGCTTTCCCACCCGCACCGGCATCCTTGGAGCGTGTTTCGCCGTTGGAGGGTGGGAAACTCACAGGTCCGATTGTACCGTGGCAGGGTACTATTCCGGAGGCTGTGAGCGGTATTTCTGGAAATGCGTAGCCCTATCCTACCGAATTCGGTAGGAAGAGGCGGTGTTTCTGAATTGTATCAACAACTTGGGCGTGGCACCCGGCTTGCAAGTTAAACCGGGTTGGCTTAGAGGCTTCTCAGCTTTGGTGCGTTGCCTCCATCTGGGCTTAAAGCGCAGCCCCGCTCCGGTGCCATCCGCCGGCGCGGGGTATTTTTTTGTCTGGTAGACTAAATCTTCTCACTTGAAGATGGAACTCTACGCTGGCTGCATAGACCGCTGGGAGCGCAAACTCGCAGCGCGGGATACCAATCGCGTGGTTCGGCCGTTCGAATGGGGTATCGAGTGGCTGGACGGCACCGGATTCCCATCTTGCCCAGCCGAAGCCGAGGCCGGCGGCGATCCCGCGGCTTGCGTTTCCCGGTTCGTAACGGAAGCGCTGGACAACTCCGACCGCTTCTACTCCTATGCGCCGGTCGGCGACTACCGGTTGAGCCAAGGCCGGCTGACCTTTACCAGCCCGGTCCGGTCGGGCTGCCCGGAGAACGACACAGTCAATGCGCTGTGGTTCCCTGCGCCCAAGGACCAGGGGCGGGCGTTGGTGCTCCTGCCCCAGTGGAACTCCGATGCGAACGGGCACGTGGGTCTGGCCAAGCTGCTCAACCGGTTCGGAATCAGCGCCCTGCGCATGACCATGGCGTACCACGCCGAGCGCATGCCGGCGGAACTTGAGCGCGCGGAATACCACGTTTCCAGCAATATCGGCCGCACCATCCACGCCTCCCGCCAGTCCGTCATCGATACCCGCGCGTGCCTGGACTGGCTGGCACAGCAGGGTTATTCGCGGGTCGGTATCCTGGGCACCAGCCTGGGTTCGTGCATCGCCTTTATTGCCGCTGCGCACGACCCGCGCGTGCGGGTGGGCATCTTCAACCATGTGTCCATGTATTTCTCCGATGTGGTGTGGACGGGGCTCTCCACGCAACACGTGCGCCGGGGCTTTGGCGACGTGGTCAGCCAGGATGACCTGCGGCGCTATTGGTCCGTGATCAGTCCGGCATCGTATCTGAAGCGTTTTCAAGGCCGGGACATGCGAAGCCTGCTCGTCTGGGCACGCCACGATACCAGCTTCCTGCCGGTTTATTCCCGACAGGTCCTGGAACACTTTCGGGAATTAGAGCTGGCGCATCAGGTTTTCAGGCTGCCCTGCGGGCACTACACCACGGGACAGTTTCCGTTCAAGCTCATGGACGGGCTGGCGATGTGCCGTTTCGCCGCGCGGCACCTGTAACCCAAAGGCAGGCAAGGTTGAAGCGCGTTAGAGCACGAGCGGGCAGGGCGTTCCCGGAGAACGCGAAAAGCCGGAATCCCACTGGCGACACCGGGGCAACCCCCATCGCGGCTCGGCCGGCCGTGAAACATGCGTTGCTACTGGCCGCACTCATCGGCTTTACATTCCTTGCGTACGCCAATTCGTTCCATGCGCCATTTCTGGTGGATAACCCCGCAATCATTCTCCAGGACGCCCGCGTCCACGCGGTGACACCGATCCAGCTTCACCGCATCCTGACCGAGCAGTATTGGGAGACGGCCAACAACGGGCTGTATCGTCCGTTGACCACGCTGTCGTTCCTGTTCAACTACGCGGTGTTAGGCAATGGCACGGACCCTTACGGATATCACTGGTCCAATTTCATTCTGCACGCCGTGAACATGGTGCTGGTATACGCCTTGGGGTTGGCGGTTTTCGAACGGATTCCGGCCGCTGTGCTGCTCAGCGCCCTATGGGGGCTGCATCCGGTGCTGACCGAATCGGTAACCAACATCGTGGGGCGTTCGGACATGCTGGCGGCATTCTCCGTGCTTGCCGCTTTGCTGTGCCATCGCAAGGCCCTCGAAACCACGGGTGCGCGGAAGGCCGTATGGCTGGTGGCAATAGGGCTGGCCGCGGCGGTCGGCATTTTCTCCAAAGAGAGCGCCATCGTACTGGTGGCGGTCTTCGCCATCTACGACCTCACCTTCGGGCGAACGGCCTCCTGGCCGTCTCGCATTCCGAGCTATGCCGCCGCGGCTATCCCAGGTCTCGTTTACCTGTACGTGCGTTTTCAGGTGCTCGCGAATGCTTCATACCAGGCCACGGCATTCTGCGAGAACCCGCTGCTGGGCGCTGGCTTCTGGACCGCGCGGATCACCGCCGTCAAGGTGATTGGCAGGTATTTCGGGCTGCTGGTATGGCCCGCGCGGCTGTCGTGGGATTACAGCTACAATGAGATCCCCCTGTTCGGCTGGGGATTGGGAAACTGGGAGGACTGGAAGGCCATCGCGGCGCTGCTCGGTTGTGCCGCCGCCGCGGTTGTGGCCATTCGATCCTGGCGGAGCCGGAAGCCCGTGTTCTTTGCCATCGCTTTTTTTTTCGCCACCCTTTCGCCTGCTTCGAATCTGCTGATTCTGATCGGCACCATCATGGGAGAACGCTTTCTGTATCTTCCGTCGGTGGGTTTTGCGGTCGCCGCGGCTTGGGCTCTTGACACGCTCTGGAGACGCCTGCCGGCGGGGTGGCCGGCCTATCGGTATGTTGCAGGCGCAGGTCTAAGTGTCCTTCTGATTGGATTCGCCTCCCGCACGTACGACCGGAACGGCGACTGGCTCGACCCGTCACGATTCTGGCTGAGCGGCGCCGCGGCGGCTCCCGGCAGCTACAAAACGAACATGAGCGTGGCTGCCAACACATTGCTTGCCACCCAGGAGGATGTGGCCCGTTCCATTGGTTACGCGGACCGCGCGCTCGCGATACTCGATGGGTTGCCGGATTCCCAAAACGCACAGAGCGCATACCACGACGCTGGCGTTTTGTACCGCAACCTTGGCGACAGATTGGCATCCGGAGACGCGGCTGGCAAGCCTTCGGCAGGATCGGACGCACTGTACTGGTACCGGAAATCATTGGATGCCCTTTTGCGCAGCGAGAGAATTGAGCTCGCCTCGGACGAACGATACCGGGCGGAAAACGCACAGCGGGGCATGCCCGGACTTACTTCGCTATCCAGCGGGTTGTACCTGGACCTGGGCCGCACCTACCTGCGCCTCTCCGACACGCCGCACGCCCTGGCCGCGTTCGAGCGCGGGCGGGAGCTGGAGTCGGCGCCGGAGCTTCTCGAGGAGCTGGCGTCGGTGTATCGCGCAGCCGGCGATCCGCGCAAGGCCGCCATGGCTCTGGTGGAAGCGCTGGCCGTGGATCCGAATCGGTCGGAAGTGCCTTCGATGCTGGTGGAACTGTACGGGCAGATCGATCCCCAAGGTTGCGCTGTGACGCGTCAGGGTGGCACGCCCAGCCTCGACCCGGATTGCCCGCTCGTGCACGCCGACATTTGTGCAGCGTCGCGCAACGTGATCGGCAACTATCTCCGAAGGGGCCAGCAGTTCGAGGCCGCATCCATCCGGAGGGTTGCGGAACAGGATCTCAGTTGCGCCTCCGAGCTGTTGCATTAGCGGACCAGTACGGCACTGTAACCCAAACATTGCATTGTGCTTATTGCGCCTCTCCAGAAAATCATATTGACAAGCCGGGGACCCCGTGAGAGCATGAAAACATCACTGGAAAAGGAGGTGGTCCAGCAAAATGGAAAGTTGCAGTAAAAGACCGCGTGAGGTGGCCGACTTCTGAAGTCGAGCCTCTAATGTAGCCGATTCCGTCCAGTGGCGGGATCACGTTCCTGTGGACCGGCTGCCTCACGCGCCAGCTAGCCTCAGGTTGCACCTTTTAGGCTGCCTCCCCCGTGGGCCCTCAGGGCTCACGGGGGTTCGTGTTTTTGGTACACTGGATGTTTCGAGAGGATTCCCCTAACACAATGAAGGCTGGTATTCACCCCGCTTATAAGGAAGTCAACGTCATTTGCGCTTGCGGCCACACCTTCAAGACCAGCTCGACGCACAAGGGCGATATCCGCGTGGAGATCTGCTCCTCCTGCCATCCGTTCTTCACCGGCCGCCAGAAACTGGTGGACACCGCGGGCCGCATTGACCGGTTCGAGAGGAAGTACAAGGCTACGCGCGGCGACAAGAAGGCACAGCCCACGGCGTGAAAAAGCGTCTCGGCGTTGCCCACCCGGCCGGCCCGTCCATCTACTGGAAAACAACAGTGACCGTGTCCGATGCCGGGCCACCCGCCGCGATCGCCAGGTTTTCCAATCCCGCTCCCGCCAAACTCGCTGGCAGCGGGCCCAGGTTGATCTGGTCGAGCCCCGGATAGGTCGGCTGAACCCCGAAGTACGCGACCGGAAGACTCGTGCCGTTCACGCTCGCGGTCAGCGAACTGGCATGGCGAAGCCCGGTTCCGTAGAGCACTAGGAAAACCTGGTCCCCGGGCACGCCCAGGTTAATCGGGTTGGGCGCAAAGGTACTGCTGTTTGCGTTGAATACGGCTGAGCATACCACGCTCTGCGAGCCGTCTGCTTGCACATAGACCACTTGGCCGGCATAGGGGCCTTGCCCAGTCATGTTCGCGGTGAAGATTCCCGCCGCCGTACTGCCGATGTCGATCACGGTGCGCATCGTATCGCCGTTGGGAAGGCTGATGGTCACGGCCGCCAAACCGGCGGCCGTATCGCTGGGAATCAGGAAGTTGATCTGGCCGGCGGAGGCGAACACGCCGTATAACATTGCCAGGCGGCTCGTGCTGTTGCTGTCGGTGATGTTTACACTAGCTCCGCCCAGCGCTGTTGTCAGTGGGAGCGTGGCCGCGGCATCGCCGCGCAGCTCAGGGATTCCGAAGGCACTGGCGATTTCGTCGGCAGCGAAGGCGGCCGATAAGTTGACCGCCGAATTCACCACCGCTGGGAGCGGAGCCGACGTGCTCGCCTTGAAGTTGCCGTCTCCCGAATACACCGCTGCGATCGGGCGCCCACACACGGTTGACTCCAGGCTCGCGGCCACCGGCGCCGAAGCCTTCCCGCCGGTCAGGCTGGCGTTGGCGACCACCCAGTTGTCCGACGTGTCCACAAACTGCACGCTGCCCGTGGGTGTGCCGGCGCCCGTTGCCACCGGCGCCACGATGCCCGTCAGAACCAGTTGACCGGAAACGATTGCTAATGCAACTGAGGTGCTGGTAGCCGACGAGACCGTCACCTGTGAGTTAACGACCACCGGCTGCGAAGTGCTGCCCGCGAAATTGCCGTCCCCCGAATAGATGCCAATTATGGAACCGGGTGATCCGGACAATGTGGCCGTCGATTGCACCAACTGCACTGTGCCGAGAACTGTGGTTCCGTTCAGGTATTGCACCGTGCCCGTGGGAACTCCGGCTCCCGGCGGCATCGCCGTGACCGTGGCGACCAATGCGCCCCCAGAGAGGGTGAGCGTCGTGGTGGTGTTGGCTTTGGTAATGAACAGAGTGCCGTTAGCGAACGTGAAACTATAGTTAGGCGACGCCAGAGTTCCCATCGCCGCTATGATTGGATAACTGCCCACGGTTGATGACGCCACGGCCGTGGCGGTCAAACTGGCGGCGCCGCCGATCTCCGCCGGACCATCGCCATTGACAAAGCCGGTCATCGTGGAGTTAAGCCACGGCAGCGGGGCGCCATATACCGTCGAGGCGTTGGAGGCCGTCACAGTCAGCAAGGCCTTGCCCACGGTAAGCGTGCCGGGGTTGAAAGCCGAAAAGCTGTAGTTAATTGCCGATAGTGTTCCCGGCAACGGCGTGATGGTCCACGATCCGGCGTTGGGATTGCCGTTGGTGGTCGACGCCGTAGTCCAGAAACTGGCGGCGCCGCTCACCACCCACGGCGTGTCACCGTTGACAAAGCCGCTGATTGTCGCCGTAAACGCCGGGAAGGCCGCCCCATAGGTGATCGCCTGGCTGTTTGCTGTCACTGACAGGCCAACCTTGCCCACGGTCAGGGTGCCGGCGTTGAAAGTAGGGAAGCTGTAGTTGGTTGCCGATAGTGTTCCCGCCGACGGCGTGATGGTCCACAAGCCGGCGTTGGGATTGCCGTTGGTTGTGGTCGCGTTGGTCCTGAAACTGGCGGCGCCGCTCACCATCGATGACGTGTCACCGTTGACAAAGCCGCCGATTGTCGCCGTAAACGCCGGGAGAGCCGCCCCATAGGCGACCGTCTGGTTGTTCGCAGTCACCGTCAGGGCCGCCTTGCCCACGGTCAGCGTGCCGCTGACGAAGCTGAAGGTGTAGTTTGAACTCGCCGAAAGCGTTCCCGCTGCCACCGTGATCGTGTATTCGCCCACGGACGAGGAAGACGTGGCGCCGGTCGACAGGCTCGGCGCGCCACTGGCAGTGTCGCCGTTCAACAGGCCCGAGACGTTGCCGGTAAACGTCGGGTTCGCCGCCCCGTAAGCCCGGCTGGCGTTATTCGCGCTGACCATCAGAGTCGCTGTCGTGATGGTGAGGGTTCCTCCCGCTGGCATTACCACGTAGTTGCCCGCGGATAACCCGCCCACGGCGGGCGTAATCGAATAACCGCCTACCGGCGAAGTTGGGCCGGCCGTGGTTGAAAAACCAACCGTGATCGTCGCGCCAACCGCGTCGCCGTTCACCAAGCCCGAGACAGTGGCTGTGAACGCCGGATTCGCCGCACCGTAAGGCCTGCTGGCATTATTCGCCGCCACGAGCAGAGGCGTTTTGTTCACCAGGAAGCTTTGGCTGACGCTGGGGGCTGCGGGCCAGGTGCCATTGCCGGCTTGGCTGGCGGTGAGGGAGCAGGTTCCCGCGCCCACGATGATCACCTCGCTGCCGGAAACCCTGCAAACAGAGGTTGTGGTTGAGGCGAAGCTGACCGCCAGCCCGGAGCTGGCGGTGGCGCTGGCCACGAACGGAGAGGCGCCGTAGATCAGGTCTTGGAAGGTTCCAAAGCTGATCACCTGCTGGGGCTGGCCGCTCAGCAGAGCGCTGAGAATTGGCCCGGCGGTCGTCGAGCCATTGACGGTTCCCTGATAATTAAAGACCGGGGTGGCGTCGGCTGTGCCAGCGGTGCCACTGCCGAAAAAACCGATGCCGCCGCCGCCGCCGGTCGCGGTCGACCCACTCACGCCGCTGTCGCTGGTCGTGAGACTCCCCATCCTGACGAAGATTGCCGGTCCTGCCGCCGCTCCCCCGCCGCCGCCGCTGCCGCTGGTACCCGCGCCGCCGCTCACGGTTGCGAGCGCGCCGCCAGCACCGCTACCGAAGCCGCCGCCGCCGCCGCCGCCGGGACCGCCATTTCCGCCGTTTGCGCCGCCACTGCCGCCACCGCCGCCACCGAAGCCGCCGGCGCCGCCAGTGCTTAGGACTCCACCGCCGCCGCCGCCACCGCCACCGAAGCCGCCGCCGCCGCCATCGAAGGCACCCATTCCGGAGATAGTACCGGGGGCCCCAGGGGTATTGCCGGCATAGGCGCTCCCAACGCCGCTCCCGCCGCCGCCGGTACCCCCGCCGCCGTCGCCGCCGGCCCCGCCGGCGGTACCGGTGCTACCGGCGCCCAGAACGCCGCCGCCGCCGCCACCGAAACCCGTGCCGCCGCTGACGCTGCCACCGTCCCAGCCCAGGCCGCCGCCGCCCGCCCCGATGACTGCGCCTCCGAGGCCGCTTACGCTCCCGCCCGCGCCTCCCGCAGCCGTGCAATTCAAGAAGTAGACGTTGGTGACGGTAACCACGGTAGTGGCGCCCGAGGGCTGGTTGACGAAAAGCCCGGCCCCCAGTCCCGCGCCGCCGCCGCCCGCGCCGCCGGAACTGCCATTAAGGACGCCCCCGCCGTTCCCGCCTTGCGCTTTGGCGTTCTGGATAATCAGATTTTTGATGAAGACGGTACCGCTGTCGACGAAAAAGACGCGGTATGAGCTGGCGCCATCGATGATCACGTTGCCGAGAGTCCCGCCGTCGATGATCAGGCTTGCACCGTTCTTGGTGATGGGCGGCAGCGGGCTGGCGAGCACGATGGTGCAGGGCGAGGCTAAACAGCTAAAAGCGATGGTGTCGACGGCGCCGGAGTTGAGGATGGCCTGCCGCAGACTGCCTGGTCCGGCATCGGCGTTCGTAGTGACCGTGAAAGTCGCCGCCCGTCCCCACTGCCCCGCGCCCGCCAGGGAGGCCAGCAGCACCGCCAAGCGCGGTGCTCGTCCACGAATGATCCTCCGGATCGGCATCGAACTCTCCCGTGCGGCAGGCTGTGCGCGCTCCAGCGGAGGTCCCGACGTCTGTCCGGTGACGTGCTGTGAATGATAGTATATCGCAGCACAAATCCAGCAGCGTGCTCAGCGGAGAATGTTGAGAGCTTTTCTACTTCTTTTCGGCTAGCTTGCGTTCTTTCCGCTCGCGCTCGCGCTCTGTTCGCCACTGGTCGTAGAGCGGCAGTTGGTCGGGGCGCAAGATGGTTTTGATCTTCTCGAGATGGTTGGTGTGGATGGCCTGGCTTTCGGCGTTCATCCGGTCGTGCATCTGGTGGAACTGATCCCTGGTCTGATCGAAGATCTGCTGCAACTGGTCGACCTGGTGGGCATCCAGTTTGAGACGAACGCGCATGTCTGCCACGATGTGCCTGCGAGCTTCCTCGGGATCGGCCTTCTTCCCGTTGTTTGGACCGGCAACCACGGAGACGTTATAGAGCCGGTAGGCAAAACCGCCCACCAGCACCCCGCTCAGGAAAACCAGCAGCAGGGAGAGCAGCGCCGACGACTTAGATTTGAGCATGAGCCAGTTCACCGGCCTGAATCGGACAGTTCCAGGCGGACCGGGCTAACGTATTCCGGTATATCCAAGGTGTTGGCATCCGCCAGCGCCTCGATATAGCTTTGCGAATAGGACGGGTTGGAGCGCGGGATCGACATGTACACGCCCAACGCGATGGAAAGCGCTACCGCCGCCGTTACAAATGCATTGGCCATGCGCTGGAATGAAAACGTGAAGCTCTGGCGCGATTCGATCCGCTGCCAGAGATTTGGCATGAAATTGGCGCTCGGCTCGGGCGTGGGGCACGCGTCCCGGTATGCCCGAAGCAAGGCATCGAGCCGTTCATCGTCGTGGCCGCGCATCGAATTCATATTACCTCTACTTCACCGGCTTTGGCCGGTTCTCTCTTTTGTCGCCGCCGACCCATAAGCTTTCAGAACCCTTTGACGGGCCCTGAACAACCGTACCTTAAGAGCATTTTCGTTGACTTTGTAGATCTTTTCAAGTTCCTTCAACGAAAGCCCTTCCACTTCCTTGAGCATGAGCAGAATCCGATCGGCTTCCGAAACCGCTCCCAGGAGCGACTGCACGGATTCGCGGATCTTCTTCCGGTACTGCTCGTCATGTTCCACCTTTCCTCCTGCCGCTGCATCAGCCAACATCACCTGCTGCTCCGACAGGTCGGACATGCGGAATTCCTGGCGCCGGCGCTGCTTGCGAAGGTAATCGTAAGCGGCGTTCACCGTCAGGCGGTGCAACCAAGGTTCAAAGACCTCCGCCGTCCTGAGCTGGTCGAGCGAAAAATACAGCCGCAGAAAAACCTCCTGCGCCACGTCCTCGACATCTTCCGGACGGGCGATCAAACGGGTGATCGTCCCCAAAATACGCTTCCGGTACGCCAGTACGATTTCATTGAATGCGGCGCTGTCGCTCTTCTGGGCCCGCTTAATCAGCTCGAAATCGACCCGCATGCCTCACCGTAAGTGCCGGCACCCGGAAGCCATCTCGCTTCCATCTCGTAAGGCGTGCCGGCAAGTAGACAGGTTACAAAGCTTTGCGTGGAAACGCAAAACCAGGGCAGAGGGGTGCCCTCTGGGCCCGTGCCCTTTGGGCCCGTGCCCTCTAGGCCGGCGCCTCTGGGGGGTGGCCCCAACGGGCCATGACCGGCCTGGACTCGCCACCGCTCGGGATCTCATGAGGCTGTTACCATTATTCCAGATGTCTTCGAAACGCGCTCTTATTACAGGAATTACGGGCCAGGACGGGTCCTACCTGGGGGAGTGGCTGCTGGATCGAGGGTATGAGGTCCATGGCATCGTGCGCCGGGTCGCCCTGGAGGATCCCGACCACCGCCTTTCCCGGCTGGGCGGCATCCTCCCCCGGCTGAAGCTCCACGCCGCATCGCTCGAAAGCTTCGCCAGCATCCACCGGGTGGTCCACGAGGTGCAGCCGCACGAGTGCTACCACCTGGCGGCCCAGAGTTTCGTCAGCTACTCCTTCGACGACGAATTCTCCACTCTGAACATCAACATCGACGGCACCCATTTTCTGCTGGCGGCGCTCAGAGCGCTGGCCCCCGAATGCCGCTTCTACTTCGCCGGATCGAGCGAGATGTTCGGCCTGGCCGACGAAGCGCCCCAGAACGAACGCACCCGCTTCCATCCGCGCTCCTCCTATGGCATCAGCAAGGTGGCGGGCTTCCACCTGACGCGGAACTACCGCGAGGCTTATGGCCTGCACGCTTCGAGCGGTATCCTCTTCAACCACGAGTCGCCGCGGCGCGGCTTTGAATTCGTGAGCCGCAAGATCACCGCCGGAGCGGCTCGCATTCTGGCCGGCAAGTCGGACGAGCTGCGGCTGGGCAATCTGGAGGCGCAACGCGATTGGGGCCACGCCCGCGAGTACGTGGTGGCCATGTGGCAGATGCTCCAGCAGCCGCAGCCCGACGACTACGTGGTGGCCACCGGCGAGTGCCACTCGGTGCGCGAATTCGCCGACGCGGCGTTTTCCTATGCGGGCCTAGATTACCGCCGCTATGTGAAGCCCGACCCCCAACTCTTCCGCCCGGCCGAGGTCAATTTGCTGCGGGGGGACGCCGGCAAAGCCCGCCGGGTGCTGGGCTGGACGCACCACATCGGCTTCCAGGAGCTGGTCCGGGAGATGGTGGACGAGGACTGCCGCGCCGTGGGAATCGAACTGGCGAAGAAGTAGGGGCGAGGGCGGTGAGTGCGCTCTGCGCCGCCTCGGCGTGACCGTTCGCAAGACCATCGGTACGGTGATTGCCACTCGATGCAATCGAGAGCGGGTATGACCTGCTGCACAACGACAGGGACTTTGATCCATTTGCCAAGCACCTCGGCCTGCGCGTGGTAGTCTGAGTGCCGGATTGCCGCCGCCATGTGAAACCCGACCCCCAAACTCCTCCGCCCGGCCGAGATCAATTTGTTGAAAGGAGACGCCGCAAAGCCCGCCGGGTGCTGGGCTGGACGCACCCAGTCGGCTTCGAAGAGCTGGTCAGGGCGATCAGCCGGGGACGCCAGTTCCCAGCTTGGGTGCCCAGGTGCGGGAACCCCACGGTCCTCAAAGTAACCCACTCGACAAGCATTCTCGCAGGCTCTCTGATTGAAGCATGATTCCCTGGATCGGGACTTCAAACATGACGGCTATAAAATGTTTTTATGGCGATGGGCGCTCGCAAGCACCGGCAGCGGCAAGAGCAACTGTGGATCAGCCGAACGTTACTTTCGCCTGTTGCTGGTTGGGTACTTCGAAGGCATCGACTCGGAACGAGGGATCGCATGGCGGGCCGCCGATTCGTTGGGCTTGCGTCAGTTTCTGCATATTGGTTTGGACGAGGCTTGGCAGTGACGCTGCCGGCCGCCGATCCGCTACATTCCGGAACCGAAACGCCAGCGGCGAAAGTGGGCCGCCCATTTTCGCTGCCTCGCAGTTCCCCGCGCTTGTTTTGGGTGTGGCTACTTTAGGACGACGGCTAACGCATGCGGAATGAGCGAGTTGGGGTGAAGCGATCCGTTGCCGGGTGGGGTCAGAGGGCGGGATATGAGAAGATCCCCGGTTTTCGATCAATCGCGGTGGGGGGATTGGGCCCGTTTGGCCTGATGGCGCAGGGCGGTCTGCGACAGTCTTTCCAGACGATTGAGCAGGGACTTCAGTTTTCGATACTGTTGAGAAGCGGCGCGAAATGTGGGCATCGCTTGGGGAGTGAGTTTTACATTGACGGTTTGGCCTTTGGCCTTATAGGTCCACTCGAAGTAAGGGCCGTGTCGTTTAGCCGGGTCTTGGCGGCAAGCGCACTGGGCTTTGCCGCACTTCATCATGCGCTTGAGAAGCGTCCCTTTGCAGAAATACTCCAGTTGTTGAAATTCCTGCTTTAGCTCCCGAAAGCGTTGGGCGTAGCGATCCGGGATCGCAGTCGGTTGGGGTGGCCGAGGTCCGCTCACAAAAGTCTGGACATGGGGTCCATTCTTACGGTACTTAATGCCGTAGGAACATGTCAACAGCTAATATTGCAACAGCATTTCCGCCAGCGTTCCTGCCGCTGCCTGCGGAGGCCGCAGTATTTGCTCGCCCAACCAGCCACGATTCAATCAGGTAACCCCGACTTACTCGCCCGTCAGGTCCGACTGCAACTGAAGGACCTCTTCGCCGTGGTTTCCCATTCCTCCTGTTTGCACGCCTCCCAATTTCACGGGCTACTCGGAAACTGCAGGAGCCTTGAAGGGGGCTCAGCGCCACAAAATCCCAGTTCAGCCGCTTCGATTCGCGCCGGGGATCGCTAACGATATCAGCCGATAACGCCCCGGCTGCCCAACCATGACGATCAATTTCAGGCGCGTGGAGGAACGGTTCTACGGGCAACCTCCGACCGGCTAATCGTTCTATTCTAGATGGTTTCGGATCTCATGTTTTCGATTTTCAAGGAGGCATTATGAAGCTGCAAGGCAAGGTGGCCCTCATTACCGGCGCCAGCCGCGGTATTGGCCGCGGCATCGCCGAGGTGTTCGCAGAGGAGGGCGCCGATGTTGCCGTAAACTACGTGGCCAACGCACAGGCGGCCGAAGATGTCGCGGCGTGGGTCCGCGGCAAAGGCAGGAGAGCCATCGCCGTCAAGGCCGACGTCGCCAGCCGGGCCGAAGTCGAGGCTATGTTCGACCAGGTGTGGAAGGAACTTGGGCCCATCGATATTCTCGTCAACAACGCGGGCATCGAAACCATCGTGCCGTTTCTCGATCTGACGGACGAACAATGGACCCGGCTGACGGACGTGAACCTGCGCGGAGAGTGGCTCTGTTCGCAGGTCTTTTGCCGGCGCGTGGTCGCCGGGGGCCGCAAGGGCAATATCGTCAACATCGGCTCGGTTCAGGCCGGCAAAGTCCTTCCCGGCCGCACCCACTATGCGCCCACCAAGCTCGGTCTCGAAGCCCTCACGCGCAACATGTCCGCCGAGATGACCCCCCTGGGCATCCGCGTGAATTGCGTTCACCCCGGTCTGATCGACACCGACATGACAGCCTGGGTGATGAAACGGCCCGACCTTTTGCCGGGCATTCTCGCCCAGATTTCGCTGGGCCGGGCAGGCGGGCCGCGCGAGATCGGGACGGTGGTGGCCTTCTTCGCGTCCGACGAGGCGAGCTACCTCACGGGCCAGTCGATACACGTGGATGGCGGTTGGGTGGGCAAGTAACGATAAAACAAAGGATGCGGCGTTGGAGGAATCCGGCTGGCTCCACTCCCCTGTTGTCTCAAACGGTTGCGCCGAAATCCTCAGTCGGCCGTCGCCGCATTCGACGTCGAGTTGCTGGTGCTCGTCGGCTGCGGCAGGAACGGAACCGCGATCTGCTGGGTCCAAGTTGCTCCGCTCGCGTCCCGGCCAGTGAATACTATCACTACCGACGATGGCACAGCAATGTTCGCCGCCTGCAAACTCGCGGAAAGCGAGCCGTGTGCCGGCAGCGTAGTGCTGCCGAAAAACCTCGCGATCGAGGCCGCATAGCTCACGCCGCCTAAAGTGAACCCGGTCACCGTCGTGTCCACGCCCGCGGTCTCGTTCAGTTGGATCGTGAAGGAGAACGTAGCGCCATTCGCATTCGGCGCCTGTTGGTAGACTGGATCCGGGGTCACCGACGGTACCACCTTGGAGGTTGCAGTTGGAGTACCCAGGCTGAGCGTTGCCGCTGCCGATGAGGAACTGAACATGGGGCTGCCCCCGTAGTAAGCCTGTACCGTGTTGCTTGCCGCCGGCAACTGGCCGCCGAAAACCGTGATGGACGCGGTGGCGCTTCCTCCAGACCCCGAGAGCGTCGCTGAGCCCAGCGAATTGTCCCCCAGCGTGAATGAAACCGATCCGCTCGGCGACCTGGTACCGCTGGCGGCCTTCACGGTAGCGGTCAGCACTGTGGACCCGCCCGCCGGGATAATGGCCGGGCTCGCGGTAAGCGCAGTGGTGGTGGAGGTAACCGGAACGGCGCCCCATGCCGTGATCAGGTTGTACGCGTCCACTGAACCCAGGCCCGTCACAAGGTCGTAACCCACACCGGCCGTGTACCCAAGTCGACCGGAGGCACAGTTCGTCGTGCCCACCTGGCATGGAACGATGTTGTCTCCCGTAGTCACGTCGTGAAAGATGCCGGATGTGCCTCCCGCCGCCATGCCGTACAGCTTCGGGTTGATGTTGCCCACACCGGATTTCGTTTGTATTTCGTTCTGTGCCAGGTATTGATTGAGCAGAGCGATCATTCCGGCGAAGGAAGGCGCTGCGGCCGAAGTGCCGCCCACGGCATTTGCCTCGCCCTCCGAGATGATGATGTAGGGGTCGTGGCCGTTCGAAGCGGCCAGGGAGACGTCGGGCACGTCGCGCGCGCCGTCGTTGGGAACCCCAGGACCCGTCTGCCACGCGGGCTTCTTGTAAACAGAACTTATCCCGCCGCCGCTGGCCGAAATGGTCCCCCCATTCGCCACGCTCACCGCGGTATCGTTCCATGCCGTCTCGGGGATATAGGAAAGCGCCGAGCCACCGTAGATCCCGTTGCTGCCGCTCCAATCGCCGACGCTTCCTCCTTCGTTAAACTCCGTCCCGCCCACCGCAGTAACCTCGGGAACGCTAGCGGGAAGGTTGACCCCTAAGCCGTGCGTTGCCGTCGTGACGTCATAATCGCAGCCCGCCGCTCCCGAATCGCCCGACGCAGCCAGCCAGGTAATCCCCAGTGCATTGCCTTTCTGTGCTTCCACCTCATAGTTGTAAAGGCCCAGCCGATTCAACCCCACCATGTATTCGCACAGCCCAAAGCTCTCGCTGATCACCGGCGCCAGGTTGTTGTCAATCGCATAGTAAGCCGAGTAGTCCGCATCGTCGCTGTAAACGTAGATCAGCATCGCAGATCGAGCCACCGCGCCGGACCATTCCAGGTCCAAGTCCGCCTCTACTTCGTCGCCGGTGACCCCCGGGTACGTGCCGGTGGGAACCATCTGGATGGTGGTTGGGGGCAGGCCCCACCTGCTGCGGAACGTCGCGATGTCGCTGGGATCGATGTCGCTCTGTCCTACGATCACAATGCTCTGTCCTGCGCCCGTATATCCGTAGCTGTATAAGGGGGTGAGATTGTAAATGGTTGCGAGATCGTCCGGCAGCAGGTAGTGGCTCCCGTCAGCGCTGGTGTAGTTCGGCAGGGCTATCTTTCGTGGCGCCTTTGGGTGAAAGTCGTCGAGCCCCAGGACACCCGCCACTATGGGCTCGATGGCCGCCGGCAAGAACAGGTCCGTGGCGTTTGCGAAGTGAGTTTCGGCGCCCACCCGATAACGGTGGATTTCCGTATGCAGTGCCGCCTGCACCTGGCTGGCTGTGCCACTGAAACTAATGAAGTCGCGACCGCGCGCCGTATACTGCACGGCGAAACCCTGGGAGCGTAACCAAGCGGCGATCTGGTCCAAGTCCGCCGCACTCGTCCCGAACCGCTCGGCGTAGCTTTCCGGTGTCAGCCAGTTGTGGTAGTTCGGCGATGCGGGATCCTGCTGCTCCGCCAGCAATTGTTCGAGCGCCGCTTGCTGAGCGGCCGACGGTCTCAGCATCAGCGTGATGTTGCCAAGCCGAAAACCGGGTTCCACCGCCCCCTGATCGTACTTCGGCTGCGCCTGAGGAGGAACGCTGCCTCGGACGACCACCGAATCGCGGGCATCGATCGTGGCAGTGACGCGATCCTGCTGGGCCGGCAAAACGGAAGCGAACAAGCAGATAGAGAGTATGGCTCGGACACCTGGGCACAATACCATGACTCGTTGTACTGCTCAGGGCAAGGTGGTGTCCATTACCTAAAGGTTTACAAACGGATATAGCCGAAGGTTTATTGATATCGGTAGTTTTTCATGCCCGACATTGAAGAACTCGGCGCGAATCATTAAGAACTTGCTCTCCGAGAGGTGGAAACTGCTTTTTCGGATCGATGCAGTGGCAGTTGAGGTTCTCCAGGTACAACGACTGGCCCGGGACCCGGTTCATGTAGTGGTGCTGTATGCCAATACTCCACTCGCTGACTCTGGGAGGCCGCCCTCCGTTGGGGTCGAAGTAATACTGCGGCGCAATCGTCGTGCCGGGAGTCGGCAGGATTCCCGGGTTCAGGTTCAATGCGGTCAGCAAATTGGGATTGTACTGCAATCCCTGAGCCAGCGTCCCGCCGGCTATCGCATGTTTGCGTTTTGCGGCGGTAACCCGTTGAAAACACGAAGGTGGATTTTGACTTTGGTCACCACATAGGCGATTTCTCGGTTTTGGTCGTTTCCGAAGGGTCCAATGTGGGGAG
>Ga0181518_10000428_pt1 | contig 45973 bp, 43 predicted proteins | sample PEATcosm2014_Bin_28_FD_119751 | JGI IMG/M metagenome (GOLD analysis project Ga0181518, IMG submission 119751) | Peatland microbial communities from MTU Mesocosm Facility, Houghton, MI, USA - PEATcosm2014_Bin01_60_metaG | ecosystem: Environmental > Terrestrial > Soil > Wetlands > Peat | place...
AGTTGCTCTTGCCGCTGCCGGTGCTTGCGAGTGCCCATCGCCATAAAAACATTCTACGGCCGTTATGTTTCAGGCTCCAGCACAATCGCCCCGCCAGACCGGATTTTCACCACGGGCTGTTAATGTACCCAGTGGATCACACTTCCGTCCGCGTACGTGATGTCCCCAGGTTTGGCGCCCGCTGGGCAACTGCCCACATACTTCTGATCCGTGATCACGGTGCTTTCACTCAAGTCGCGCAACGCCGGTGTATAAGTGGCATGGGTCTCGGTGTGGGCCGCCGTATCGCCCTGAAAGGTGGTCGTGCCCTTGCTCTCAATCACGGTGCCTGAGACCACGCAGTGCAGTTCCAGTGAATACACTCCGTCCTGGAAACTTTCGCTGACCGTAGTGCAGCCCTTCACGTCCCTCGCCAGAGACTGCATATGTTGGTCATAGGCGTGATTGCGGCAGATCGTCGATGTTTGTTCGCTCACTTTGTTTCCTGGGTTGTGGGTCGTCTGCCTGTGACTGGTCCACAGACCCTCCTTCAATTCCGGTGGGTCGGCTGCATTGGTTATGCCGATCGGCAACAAGAGTGCCGCGGCCACGGAAAACAGTATCTTCTCCATCATCCCCTCTATTCTTCCCTTTTTCGTGCCGTCACCCGGTGGGCACTCTCACAGTGTATCGTGTTGGAGGATTTCAGGGAAGCTTCATCCCGACCCGAGCGCCAGAAATGCGGCGCGCAGACGGGGATGGCGCTGCATCAGTCGAAGGTAGCGCGCTTCACTGGCGCTCTTTTTGGCCTGGAGTATCTTGGCCGCGGCGGCCTTCTCTTCCGTCGTCCAACGCGCCAGGTCCGGAATCAGGCTCAGAACCAGCGCCAGGCCGCTGGATGATTTCGTATCTACGGCGCCGGCGGCGCGCGCGCGCTCGACAGCCAGCCCGAGGTTGCGCACGCGGAAATTGTCCCATGCGCCTTTCTCGGACGAGGGGCCATCGTACACGATGTAACCTTCGGCCAGCTTTTCCAGGGTCCGTCTGGAGCTCCGGTAACCCGGCGTTTGCCGCATGCGGCGTTCTTCACGCTCCATCAGCGCGGCGACTTTCGGCTCGACCGGACGGAACCCCATCTTGCGGTAGAACCAGAACGCCCCGGAATCCACGGCTTCGGGGTTCTCAAGGCCGATCTGGTAGGGATCTACCGAGAAGCAGGTCACGCCCAGAACCTGGCGGAACAGGCGCAGGAGGCGCGCATACAGCCACGCGGATTCGCCCTCGCGAAACGTGTAGTAGAGGTTGAAGCCGACTTCGGCGCGCTCGAACAGCGAAAGCAGCTCTACGTAGCCGGCGGGCACGCCGTTCTTGAAGAACATGCCGCCATGGTAAGCGCGCAGCGGCAAGCGCCATGCGGGCGGCACGCCGAAGAAAAAGATCGCGACGCCACGGCCCGCGTCGGCGCGATAAACCCCGCCCTCGTCGGGGTGGCTGAAGCCGTATAGCTCGCGGTAGCGCATGGCGGAGGTGTCGAGAATGAGATCCAGGATCTTGCGCGCCTCCGGCCGGGCGAGACGCCGCACGGGAAGCGGCGGAGTTTCCAGTTCCCGCGCCAGCGAAACGTCGCTGCGACGCAGCAGCGGTTCCCGGTGGCAGTACAGCTTTCGTCCGGGCAGCCGCAGGCGCGATCGCGACGTGCGCGTGTTGCCCACGTGCCAGGTGAGCGGGAGGTCGATCGTGTCGAACAGTTCCGGCGAAGCGGCCAGGCGCTCCAACAGCCACACCAGGTCGCTCGAGCCCCGGGGCCGCGCCGCCGAGATCCACCGGCGGTAGGGAACATGGGCTTCCACCGGCCAATCCTCTCGCAACAGTGGCAGAAAGCGGCGAAGGACCGGGCCGAGCCTATCGATGCCATCGTAACGGTCCCAGCCGATTTCCAGGTTCCGTGGATGCCGGGCCGCGAGACGCCGTGCCACGTCGTAGCTGAATACTGCTGTGAGCGAGGTGCCCGCGATGCCCGATATCTCCGGCTCCTCGAAGGCGGAAAGGTCCGCCCCCGCGGCTTCGAGTTGGGCGACGCGGTCGGCGAATGAGAAGAGAATCGCGTCCGCCAGTCGCGCCACCTCCTTATTGCGCGGATAGGCGCGCAAAAACAGCGTCGTCTCGTGCAGCTTGATCAGGCTGGCTGCGTCGCCGAATCGCCGCTGGGCGGCCGCGGCCAGCAGCCGTTCCAGTTGGCCGTCGCCGGGCGAGCCGAAGCGGCTCTTCCATTTCTCCAGTCGGTCCAGTAATGGTGAAGGCATTGTCTTACCTCATCAGCTCGGCCGCGATGGCTGCCTGGCCCAGGGCGATGCCGCCATCGTTGGGCGGCACTTTGGCGTGCAGAAAGACCTCGAAGCCGGCGCCGCGCAGGCCAGCCACGGTGAGCCCCAGCAGCCGCATGTTCTGAAACGTGCCGCCGCTCAGGCAGACCGGGGAGAGCCTGGTCTCGCCGCGTATGCGCCGGCAGGTCTCGACGATGGCCTCGGCCAGGGTGTTGTGGAATTTGGCCGAGATGGAAGGCCGCGGTGCGCCTTCCGCGGCCTCGCGCGCGATGCACGCAATCGCCGGGCGGAAATCCACTTGCCAGAGCGGGTCGGCCTCGATCTCGAACGGGTACCGTGCGGTGTTGCCATCCTCCGCGATCATCTCCAGCTCGATGGCCGCCTGAGCCTCGAAGTTGACAACGGTTCGCAGGCCGATGATGGCCGCCACGGCGTCAAACAAGCGCCCGCAGGAAGACGTCGGGACTGTGTTCACGCCCGATTCGATCATGCGCCGTACTACGCGCACGCGATTCTCGGGAACCCCCTCGATGCGCGCCGTGGCGCCGAACGCGTCGATCAGGTAGGCCAGCGCCGCCCGCCAAGGCTCGCGTACCGCCGCGTCGCCGCCGGCCAGCGGGATGTAGCGCAAGTGCCCGCGCCGTTCAAAGCCAGAATAGCGGGCCACCAGAAACTCGCCGCCCCAGATGGCGCCATCCGCGCCGTATCCGGTGCCGTCGAACGCCACTCCGATGACTTCGCCGCCGAGGCCATTCTCGGCCATGCAGGCGGCGATGTGCGCGTGATGGTGCTGCACGCCGAACTTCGACAGCCCGCCCATCCCCAGCGCGTACTTGGTGCTGAGGTAATGCGGATGAAGGTCGTAGGCCACGGCGCGCGGCTCCACGCGGAAGAGTTTCTTCAGATTGGCGAGCGTCTCCTCGAAGAAGACCATGGTCTCGTAGTTCTCGAGGTCGCCGATGTGCTGGCTCAGGATGGCATGCTGTCCCTTGGTGAGGCAAAAGGTGTTCTTCAACTCGGCGCCGCAAGCCAGCAATTCGGGGACGCGGCGTCCTAGGTCCATGGTTTGAGGCGCGAAACCGCGCGAGCGGCGCATCACGCGTTCAGTGCCTTCGAAAGTGCGCACCACCGAGTCGTCCGTTCGCATGTAGATGTCGCGGTTGTGCGTGAGGAACCAGTCGGCCACGCCGGCGAGGCGCTCGCGGGCTTCCGCGTTCGATACCACGATAGGTTCCTCGCTGAGATTGCCGCTGGTCATCACCAGAAGGGAATAGGGCGCACCGGTGAAGAGCAGGTGATGCAGGGGCGTATAGGGCAGCATGACGCCGATGGTGCGGTTGCCGGGAGCAATCGCGTGGGGCAAATCTTCGACCTGCCGCTGGAGGATCACAATCGGCCGGCGCGGGCTCAGCAGTGCGCGGCGATCGGCGTCCGAGACAGTGCAGATGGCCTCCACCGCGGCCAGGTCGCGCGCCATCACTGCGAATGGCTTGTCGCTGCGCCGCTTGCGCTCCCGCAGACGGCCGACGGCCGCGGGGTTGCGGGCATCGCAGGCCAGGTGGAATCCGCCCAAACCTTTGATGGCCAGGATCTCGCCTGCGGCTAGCCGTCGGCGCGCCTCCTCGATGCCCGCGGAAAGCGCCGGCCCACACTCGGGGCAGGCGTTGGGCTGGGCATGAAAGCGCCGGTCGCGCGGGTCGTCGTACTCCGCCTGGCAGGCCGCGCACATGTGGAAAACGGCCATGGTGGTGTTGGGGCGATCGTAGGGAATATCGCGGATGATGGTGTAGCGCGGGCCGCAGTTCGTGCAATTGGTGAACGCATAGCCGAAGCGGCGGTTGGCGGCGGCGGTGAAATCGCGGAAGCAATCGTCGCAGGTGGCCACGTCGGGCGAAACCAGCGCGAACTCGCCGGTCTCGGCAACGCTCTCGCGGATCGCGAAGGCGGTGTCGCCCACAACCTCCAGCTCCAGGACCTTCATTTCCTGAATCCAGGCGAGCGGCGGCGGATCTTCCCGCAGGGCCGCGACGAAACCGTCCAAGGCGGCCGGATCGCCTTCCGCTTCGGCCACCAGGCCGGCCGAAGAGTTCAGGACGTAGCCCGCCAGGTTGAGTTTGAGCGCGAGGTTGTGAACGAACGGCCGGAACCCGACTCCCTGAACGATGCCGCGCAGACGGACGCGAATGCGCCGGCGGTTAGTGGTGGGTGGGAGCAAGCCCGTATTTCTCCAGGTCCACGTCCAGAAACTCAGCGCGCCGGACCCGCTCCTTCAGGTGAAACGGCACGGTGCAGTCGAAGATGGTCTTGCAGGTGGTCCCATCCGGCGGCCGCGAGGGATCGAGGGCGGCGCCGCGGACGCCGGGTATGAAGACCGTGTCCGTGTCGCCCTGGTAGCGAACGGTCATGGCCCAGAGCACGTCGTTGCTGTCGAAGATGTTCACGTCCTCATCCACCAGGATGACATGCTTCAGTTCGGGAAAAGCCGCGAACGCCGTGAGCGCCGCCTGCCGCTGGCGGCCTTCGTCGCCGGCCGAGCGCTTCCCGATTTGCAGAATGGCGAGGTATTTTCCGCCTCCCGAAGAGTGCGCGTAAACGCCGCGCAGAAGGCCAGGCATGCTGTTCTCCACCGCGCGCAGGATGCTGGCTTCGGTGGGAATGCCGACCAGGTTAGTGTGCTCTTCCGCCGGCCCGACGATGGTCTGGAGGATGGGGTCGCGGCGATGCGTCACGGCGGTCACCGGGATCACGGGCAGCTCCGGCTGGGCCACGCCCATCAAGCCGGGGAACTCCGGCATGGAGCATCCGGTCAGGGTTTGGGAATCCTCACGGACGCGGACCCCGGGCAGGATTTCGCCTTCGATCACGATCTCCGCGCGCGCGATGGCCTGCGCCGCCACGGAAACGCAATCCACCAGCTCGACGGGCCTCTGGCGCAACCCTCCAGCGACCGTCAGCTCGTCGAAGCCTAGCGGCACGGTGGGCGGCTCGAAGCACGCGGCCAGGTAGATGGCGGGGTCCAGCCCGATGCTGACCGAAACCGGAAGCGGACGGCCCTGGCGCTCGGCCTTGGCGCGGAACTGGTCGATGTGGCGGCCGGGAACGAAGTAGATGCTGAGAGTGTCGGGACCTTGCATGCACAGCCGGTGAATGGTGACGTCGGATTCGCCGGTCTCGGGATCGCGCGCCCGGACCAGCCCCATAGTGATGTACGGCCCGGCGTCGCGGAGCGTGTGAGTGGGAGCCGGAATCAGCCGCCGCAAATCGAAGGGAGGACGGATGACCACCTCCTGGCAGGGGGCGGTTGCGACCGTCACGGGTGCGCACGTGTGATTCAGCGCGTCCAGCAGATCGAACGGCAGCCGCTCAATGGTGCTGCCCACGAGCAGCGCGGTGCGCTCGCGGCTGGCCAGGATTCCGGCGACGACCGGGATGCTGAAGCCCTTGACGTTTTCGAAGAGCAGGGCGGAACTGGCGCCCACACGTTTGTAAACGGCGGCGAGTTCCGCGTGGGGATCGACAGGCTGGCGCGTGGTCGAGAGCTGGCCGGGGATGGAGGCGAGGAATTCGAGGGCGGAGCGGAGATCTTGGATGCCGGCGGCGGTCACACTACCAGTATCCATTGGTAAAGATCGGTTTCCGGCAGCCGCGGCAAAACTCGGCGCCTTTGACGTCCAGCCGCTCCACGGCGTGGCTGGATGTCATCACGCAGCGCCAGTCCTGGCAGTGCCGAAGACCGAAGGTGTGGCCGAGTTCGTGAGCCGCCTCTTTGAGCAGGCGCTCGCGCAGCAAGTCGGGGCGCGGCGGCATGCCGTAGAACTCCTCTTTCAAGCGCGCGGTGGATACCACGGCGCAATTGCCGTCGAGCTGCGCCTCGCCGAAAACGAAAGTCAGGACGGGCACGTACAGGTCGGACGCCGTGACGCCGAGCACGCGCGCATCGGGATCCACGGCGCGTTCCATGCGCTGGATGATGGCGGTGGAGTAATACTGCTGGCGGCCGGCGTCCAGCGCGAAGGAAAGATCGAAGGTCTCGGGGCGAATCTGGCACGGGGTGCGGAAGGTGCGGGCCAGCGCAGCGGCGAGATACTCGAGCAGATCCAGTCCCGGCTCCGCGCCGGGCCCAGGGGGCACCCCGGAAGGCGCTCCCAGCGGAATGAGATAAATCGGTTTCACCGCAAACCGTAACGGCGCAGCTTGTTGTAAAGAGTGGTGCGGTCGATGTCGAGGATGCGCGCCGCGCGCGACAGATTGTGCTGGGTTTCGCGGAGGATGCGCTCAATGTGCGACCGCTCTACATCATCCAGGGTTTTTCCGCCCTTGGGCTCATCGGCCTGGAACTGGAAGGAGAAATCGGCGGGGCGGATTTCCGAACCGCGGCCCACCACCAGCGCGCGTTCGACGGCGTTCTCGAGTTCGCGGACGTTGCCGGGCCAGTCGTGGCGCAGCAGCACCTCGAGGGCTTCCGGGGAGAGTTGCGGCATGGCGCGGCTGGTGGCCATGCAGAACTTGTTGAGGAAATGGTCGACCAGCAGCGGGATGTCCTCGCGGCGCTCGCGCAGGGGCGGCAGGTCGATGCAAAAAACGTGCAGCCGGTAATATAGATCGGGGCGGAAGGCGCCCTCTTTGACGAGCGTCTCGAGGTTCTTGTTGGTGGCGGCGATGCAGCGGAAATCCACCTTAATCTGCTGGTTGCCGCCCACGCGCACGATCTCCTTTTCCTGCAGCACGCGCAGCAGGTCGGTTTGCGTCTTGAGACTGATGTCGCTGATCTCATCCAGGAAGACGCTGCCGCCGTCGGCGATCTCGAACTTGCCTTTCTTGCGGTACTGCGCGCCGGTGAACGCGCCCTTTTCGTGTCCGAACAGCTCGCTTTCGAGCAGGGTCTCGGTGAGCGCTCCGCAGTGGATGGTCACCATCGGCATGTAGCGGCGCGGACCGGCGGCGTGGATGGCGCGGGCCACCACTTCCTTGCCGGTGCCGCTTTCGCCCGTGATGAGTACGGTGGCTTCGGTGGGCGCGACCATCTCGATGAGCTCCGTCACCTTCTTCATGGCGGGGCTCTTGCCGATCAGTTCCGTGCTCGGAAAGACCTCCTGTAGGTTCTCGCGCAGGCGCACCACTTCGCGGCGGGCGCGTTTATGCTCGAGGGCGTTGGCCACCAGGTGGGACAGCTCGTCCGGGTCCACCGGCTTGGTAATGTAGTCGTACGCGCCGTGCTTGAGGGCCTGCACGGCGGTCTCCACCGAGGCGTAGCCGGTCATGATGATGACGGTCAGGTCCGGGTCGGCCTCGTGCAGGCGGGACTGGAGTTCCATGCCGTCCATGCCGGGCATCTTGATATCGATCAGCGCGATATCGAACTCCATTTGCTGAATCAGCTCGAGGGCTTCACGCGCGCCTCCGGCCGGCCGGGCGGTGTAGCCTTCGCTGGCGAACCACTTTCCGAGCGAATCGCGCACCACCAGTTCGTCATCGACGATCAGGATCTTGCCCCGGGTCTTGGTTGTCGTTGGAGCATCTACCGCAGTTGCCATTGATTCCTCCCCGTTCAGTTTGTCTGTTTCCGTCACTATCGCACCCCTGCCGCCACGGCTACAGTCGCCGGCAGCGTCACCGTAAACTCGGCCCCCTCACCGGGCGTGGAACGGACCGCGATCTCGCCCCCGTGCTGCTCCACTATACTATGCGCCACGGCCAGCCCCAGTCCGGTCCGGTTCTGGTCTTCCTTGGTTGTGAAAAACGGATCGAAGATGCGCGGCAGCACGTCGGCGGGGATGCCGCCGCCGGTGTCCTTGACGCGCAGCGAGCAGTGCTCCGCGCCGGGTCCGGGCTGGGTGGCGACTTCCAGCACGCCCCCCTTGGGCATGGCTTCCGATGCGTTGACCATCAGCACCAGGAAGACCTGCTGGATCTGGTTGGCGTCGCACTCGACCGGCGGAAGACCGGGCGCGAAGTTTTCCTTCAGCTCGATGTTTTGCAGGTCGAGCTTGTGCTTCACCAGCGAAATGGTGCGCTCGACGATGGTGTTGAGATCGTTGGGCTCGCGATTGCTGGGCGCCTGGCGGGAGAAGGTGAGCAGGTTCCTTACCAGGTCGCCGCAGCGCTTGCTTTCGCGCTCGATGGTGCGGAGCTGATCGGCCAGCTCGTCGCGCTCCGGGAACTCGTGCTTGAGCAGCCCGCGCAGCACCAGGTGGGCGTAAGTCAGGATGCCGAAAAGCGGATTATTGATTTCGTGCGCTACCGTGGCGGCCAGCTTGCCGATGGAGGCCATCTTTTCGGATCGCAACAGAGTCTTATGGACGCGTTCGAGCTCGGCGGTTTTGCGGCGCACCTCTTCTTCGATTTTGGCCTGAACCCCAGCGACCTCGGCGGTCATACGGTTGAACGAGCGCGCCAGATCGCCCAGTTCGTCGTCGGAGCCGTCGGGCAGGCGATAATCGAGGTCTCCGCCGGCTACGCGGCGGGTGCCGTCGATCAACTTCTTGACGGGCCGGTAAACCACCACCCAGATGAACGCCACCGCCGCCATCGAACCGAAGAGCACGGCACCCACCAGGAAGCCGACCAGGGTAGCCTGGTGCTGGGCGATCTGGGCGTCCACGGTGGCGAGCGAAAGATCGGCGTCGATGACACCCAGCACGCGCTGGCCGGCCGGGTGGACGTGGCAGGCGGCATCGGAACAGGCGGGCGAGTTGTCGATGGGGCGAATGACGGCCAGCAGGTGGGTGCCCTGCTTATCCCAGAACATACGGGCGCGGTCGGGGCGGTTGAGCTTGGTGAGCGGCGCCGATTGCGCATGGCACCGATAGCAGGCCTCGGCGCTCTTGTTGACCACGGTGCCGACTTCGCGCGCGTCGGTGGAGAGGGTGATGCGCCCATCCTTATTGAAGATGCGGATGCGCTGGATGCCCGGCTGGCTGCCCAGCTCCTGGATGATGTTGTAGAGCGCCTCGCGGTCGTTGTGCAGCATTTCGTACCGCGTGCTGCGCAGGATCACGTCGGCGATGCGGTCGGCCGCCTGCTCCACGAAATCCTGCGAGTGAACGCGCTCCGCGCGCAGGTTGATGAATCCGAACAAGGCAAAGAAGGCCGCAGTGCTCGCGATGACCGAGATGGCGAGCTTGGCGGCCAGTCCCAGCCGGATTGTCTTGCCAAGGCTCATCCCACTGCGACTGAATCCGCCTCCGTTTCTTCCATTTTCTCGGGCGCACGCTCATGCGGGCCCAGGGGGCGCACCGCTTCGAAAATGGGGAAGTACTCGGCGATGACACGGAAGATCGCAAACCCGGCGCCGACGATGGAAAGCGTCACGGCGACCTCAGTCCACTTGGGAATGTAATGCGCGCCGGAGCCGGCTTCCATTCCGGTGACGGCCACGTTCAACCGGTTGGTGATGAACCCGAATAGCACCATCACCGCGCAGGCATACAGCGCGCCCGGACTCATGCGGACCTTCCGCTGATAGAGGAGCACGGTGGGCACGGCCATGAGCGCAATCTCGAGCGCGAATAGCCACGTCTCGGTGCGGTTGCGCAAAAGCACTCCGAACGCGTGCTGATGGGCCAGGTCGAGGAACCGAATCCACAGGTAAGCGCTCATGAGCACCGCCAGGACGCGCGCCATGCTGGCCAGCAGCGGCAGTTCCAGAGCGCGGCCGAAGGCGCGGCTGCTATGCCACGATTCGAAGATGGTCATGGCCAGCCCGACCGCGATGGCGGAGATGTAGAACAACAGCGGCAGGATGGGGCTGTACCAGAGCGGATAGAGCTTCTCGGGCACGATGAGGTAGAGCGACCCTAGCGAGCTCTGGTGCAGCGTCGAGAGCAGCACGCCGGCAATCATGAGGGGCACGGAAATGTTGTGAATCCATTCCAGCGGCTTGTGCCAGCCGAATCTCTCGAACACCACCGGAATGAACTCCAGAAACAGCACCGTGGTGTAGAGCGTGACGCACCAGGCCACCTCGAACATCACCGAATGCGGGTTCCACATGATCAGCGGGTGCCAGATGCGGTCGGGGCGGCCGAGGTCGTACATCAGGGCCACCACCACCAGGCTATAGCCCAGGAACGCTGTGAGGATCGCGGGACGCAAAATGGGCTTGTAGCGCTCGATATTAAAGATGTGGACAATGGCCACCAGCGTAAAGCCGCCCGCCGCCAGGCCCACGCCGCAAAGGACGTCGAAGCCGATCCAAAGTCCCCACGGGAACTTGTCGCTGAGGTTGGTGACGCCACCCAGGCCGTAGACCACGCGTAAGTAGGTGGCATACAGTCCGCTCAACAGGATGACCGCGAAGATGGCGCGCCAAACCGTGATTTTCGGGAGCTTGAACTTCATTTGCGCCGGCCCTCCGTTCTGGCGACTTCGCCGCGGCGGTTGGTGATCCACCAAATGCCACCCAACAGGACTGAACCGGTGGAGACCACGTCCGGCGTCAGTTCGAGCACGCGCCAGGTAAGATCGGGCAGAGCTTCCTGCGGCACATTGGTGCGCAGGCCGATCTGCTCGAAGGGGACCGCCGAGAGATAGAGCACCGACGTGCCACCCACCTCCCTCACACCGAAAATCTTCCCGTAGTACTGGCCGGGCTTTTCCGCGATGCGCTGGCGCGCTTCGGCCAGCAGTTGATCGCGGTCGCCGTTCTTGGTGGCGCCGGTCGGGCAGACCTCGGCGCAAGCCGTCTGCTTGCCCTGGCTCTGCCGCTCATAGCACATGTCGCACTTCCGCATCTTGGGCAGGCGCTTGTTCCATTCATACGTCGGAACCTGGAACGGACACGCCTGCATGCAATAGCGGCAGCCCATGCACTTCTCTGCGTCGTACACCACCGGACCAAGCGAAGTCTTCTGCAAGGCTCCCACGGGACAGACCGAGGCGCACGTCGGTTCGGCGCAGTGCATGCACAGCCGGCGGCTGTATCGCTCGCCGTGCGTTTCGACGGCGGTCAGCTTGTGCGCCGAGATTCGTTCCTCGGCGGCAATCTTGTCGTCGTAGGGAAGACCCCAACGCTCGGCACAACCGCCTTCGCATGCCTTGCAACCGATGCAGAGGGTGCTGTCGTACAGAATCGCTCTCGACATAAATAGACCCTCTACTCCTTTTTAGCAGACTTCATGCCCAATGTGTAGTAAATCTTTACAAGTTTCTTAGGTGGTGAGGAAGAACTCGCCGGTTACTTCCTTCCAGTTGGCATCGGGCAGGGCTGCCAGGATGTCGTCGGCTGGACGTCCGCCATCGGCCGCAACCGCACCGGCGAGGGCCGGCTGCCGGGCGTAAAAGCGCTCGACCGCATCCCGCATCCACTCGCGAACCAGGCTCTTGGGGACCAGATTGCGTCCCGTACTCTCCTCATCCGGTACATGGACCGTCATCAGCCAGCCTTTGCCATAAGGATCCTGGCGCAGCGTGGCGGGGTTCTTGACGACTTCGGAATTGATCTCCATGACTTCGCCTTCAGTGGGTGAAACCATCTCGGTCTTTTCGCCACCGCGGTAGAACGAGAGGACTTTCTGTCCTTGCCGGATCCACTGGCCCGGCTTGGGAAGCTCGATATGCTCGACCTTGCCCACGAGAGCCGCGGCAAACTCATCGGTACCCATGCGGACGACGTTTTTGCGCTCCCTCACCAGCCAGGTGTGGCCGGAGTGATAGGAAACGGTAGCAGGGACCAGGAAACCATCCACATAGTCTCCGCCAAGCATGGAGGAAACTGCTTTCGGCGCGAATGCCGTCGCGGTGCTGACCACCTTGCGGCGATTGAGGGCGTAGTCCAACACGATAAAAACCAGGAACGTTGCGAGAACCAGAATGACTGTCATGAGCTTTCCATCCTTTCTGGCTTGTATAAGGGCACGGCAAGGGCCAAAAGCCGGTGTTTTTCGCAACTATATCTGTTGTGGTTTCATGCAGGTAGAGGGGTGGGATTTTTGACGACGGCGTGACATGTTGAGATTATCGACGGAGGAATGTTGAATAATGCAATGATTTGGCATGGAATCAGAGATTTGGAGGCGATGATGTGAAATGCGACGGTGGTGGTGTGAATTTCAACGGTTAAAAGGTGCTTGCTGAGTGGAATGTTTTCTGCGGGCAGCGTGGGATGGATGTACTATCAGAACCATGAGCGGAGTTGATCGGAATGGCGAGAGGCGCGGGCTTGCCGAAGCCGAACGGCGAATCGGGGAGACCCGGGCCGCAGGTAGGAGATTCCTAGAACTTACCGATCTTGAACTGGCCGCTATCCCCGACTCGCTGGCCACCTTCACGGACCTCCAGATCCTTTTTCTTTCCAGGAACAAGATCTCAACCATTCCCGACTCCCTGGCCACCCTCACTGATTTGCGGGTGCTTGCCCTTTCCGGCAACCAAATCACTTCGATTCCCGCCTCGTTGGCCACCCTCGCTAACCTACAGGTCCTCCACCTTTATGGGAATCAAATCAGCACTATTCCCGACTCACTGGCCGCTCTGACCAACCTGCGGCACCTCGACCTTTCCTGGAATCAAATCAGCGCCGTTCAGAACTCGCTTGTGGCAATGCCTGAGGCGTTGGTGCTCCAACTCGATGGAAACCCTCTCCCTGGTGAACTCGCGGAGGTAGCTAGCCTTGGTTGGAAGCGGTTGCGCGCGTACCTGAAAGAACGTGCTCTGAAGGGCGTCCGGCAGTGGAAAGTCAAGCTGTTGCTGGTGGGCGAGGGCGGGGTGGGGAAGACGGACCTTTTGCGGCGGTTGCACTCGCTGGAGATCCGCGACCTGTTGCTCCCCCATCCTTCTGAAGCGGGAGTGACGCTGGAGTGCCGCGCGTGGGACTTCGGCGGGCAGGACTTCTACCACGCCACCCACCAGTTCTTCTACTCCGGCAAGAGCATTTTTTTGCTGGTTTGGAACGCGCGGGAGAATATCCAACAGGGCAAGCTGACTTCCTGGCTGGACCGCATCCAGGCGCTGGCCCCCGATTCTCCGGTGTTGCTGGTGGCGACGTGGGCCGACAAGATTCAGCCCAATATCCCACTGGCGGAGTTGAAGGAGAAATACTCCCAGGTGAAGGGTCTCTACGCGGTGGACAACGAAAGCGGCAACGGCGTGGAGGGGGTGCGAGGCGCGCTCCAGCGAGAGGGCGCCGCTCTCGAGCACGTGGGCCAGCCGCGGCCGGCAAGCTGGGTGAAGGCTACCGAAGCGATCCGGCGACAATCGGAACCCTACGCCGAGTTTTCCGGGTTCCGGAAGCTGGCGGACCAGAATGGCGTCACCGAGTTCGATACCTATGCCGAGTACCTCTGCCACACCGGCGAGATTACCTTCTTTCCCCGAAATCCTATCTATCAGCCGGAGCAGGCGGAACTGCGCGACTGGGTGGTGCTGAAACCGGACTGGCTGTTGCAGCAAGTGAGCCATCTTCTCACGGACCCGGAGATAGCCGGCAAGGCTGGCGTCGTCAGAGCCGAAGAGCAGCGGCGGATCTGGCACGACTGCCCCAACCTGGTACAGGAGTTTCTGCTGCGCATGATGGATCACTTCGATCTGGCGTACCGTACCGAAACGCATCCGGTTCACAGCGTCGTTGTGGAACTCTCGCCGGAAGACCGGCCGGCGGACGTAAACCCGCTCTGGGAAAAGGCGGGAGCGGGCACCGGCGCGAGTGAAGTGGCGCTGGAGTATCGCTTCGAAACCACCATTCCGCCCGGACTTCCCACCTGGTTCATCGCCCGGTCGCATCGTTTTACCACGCCGGAGCGGCACTGGCGGCGCGGCGCACTGATGAGCGACGAGGGCGCACGACACTGGGCGCTGCTACAGGCCGACCTGGATGGGCGCAAGGTCGCGCTGGCGGCACGGGGGCCGATGCCGCAGAACTTTTTTGCATTGTTGCGGGACTGCTTTGAAGGCACACTGCGCCGGTTCCCAGGCCTGCTGCCGCGAGTGGAACGGGTGGTTCCTTGTCCCAAGCCCGGGTGCAGAGGCGATTTCAAGGTGTCGGATCTGGAGGCGTACCTGGCGGAGGATGAGTTCATACGCTGCCACGGTTGCCGGTCGAGGCTCGGGATTGCCTCTTTGCTGTTCGGGATTCGTCCGATAGGTTTGCAGGTGGCGCTCGAAAGGCTGATGGAGACGCAGCACCAGGAGCTGCTGAGCCTGGTGCTGCGCGAATTCACGAAGAGCTTCCATCGCGAGCAGTCGCTGGGAGAAAGCCATTGTCCCTCGGTGTTCACGTTGGAGCTGGAACGCCTGCCGGCCGTATTGCCATCGCTGGTCGAAAACTGGTGGAGAGATGCGACGGACCGTCCCGAGCCGGCGTGCCTCACGTTGTACTGCGAGCAGCCGGGAGAGTGGCACCCCGTGAAGAGCTATCGAATCGAGCCGCCGGGGCGGCGGTTGGTGGAACTGGCGCCCCATTTGAAGAAACTCGCGGTGTTGTTCAAGGCGGCGGGATTGTTGGTGGCAAGACCGGCGATGGTGAGCATGGGGGCGTTGGCGGATGCTGGCGCGGAGCGATGGACAGGCGGCGAGGACGAAACTTCGGGGCTGGAGGAATCCCGGTGGGCGAAACGCGCGGACCGCCTTTCGCTCTTTACGCTGCGCCGGCTGTTGCAGGAAATTGCGCCGCGGGAGCAGGATTGCTGGGGCGGGCTGATGAAGGTGCTCACCAAGCAGTTTCATTACTTGTGGCTCTGCGAGAAGCACGCGAAGCCGCATCTGAGGGAGTGGTGAGAGACTGGAAGGATGGAAAAGCAGAATTACGCCAACCACACACGGACCGTCCCCATGTTCCACTGGGTTCTGTTCCCTTTGCTGGTGCTCACGCTCATCGGGTCTTGCGTGAACCTGTACGATTCCTGGGGCGACCACATGCGCCTCTATAGCGCCTCGCTCATCGTGGTGCTTACTGTTTGCGTGCTGATCCTGATGTTTTTGTGCCGGATCTTCGCCCTGAAGGCCCAGGACCGGGCCATTCGCGCGGAGGAGAATCTGCGGCACTTTGTTTTGGCCGGAAAACTGCTCGACCCGAAACTCACCATCCGCCAGATCGTCGCGCTGCGGTTCGCATCGGACGACGAATTTGTCGCCCTGGCCAAGGAGGCGGCCGAAAAGAACCTGGCGGCGGATGCCATCAAGCAGGCGGTCAAGAAGTGGAGAGCCGATACTTATAGAGTCTGACCACGAAGTACGCTGCGCCCAGAAGGAAGAGGGCGATCGAGATCCACTGCCCGGTGTCGAGCGGCCCGCCGAAGAGATTGGGCTGCTCGTGGTAGCGGAAGAACTCGACCACGAATCGCGCGGTGGAATAGAGCATCAGGTAGAGGCTGATCATCGCGCCGGCGGGATGCGGCTTGCGAATTCGCCAGTAAAGCGCGCCGAAGATGAAGAATTCCGCGAAGGATTCGTAAAGCTGGGTGGGGTGCAGCGGGATGCCTAACGGCACTCCGACAAGCTGGTTGGCCACGGGGTTGGTGAACGTCACGGCCCAGGGCAGGTGGCATTCGAGGCCCCAGCAGCAACCGGCCGAGAAGCATCCCAGCCGGCCGATACCGTGGCCCAGGGCTATCGCGGGCGCGAACACGTCGGCCGTCTTCAGCGCGGGCAGGCCGGTTTTGCGCAGGTACCACCAGGCGACGCCCAGCGCGGCGATCAGGCCGCCATAGAACACTCCGCCGGCTTGCAGGGTGGCAAGGGTAAAGATCTCGGAGGGATGCTGGGCATAGTAGGGAATGTCCACCAGGATCATCATCACCTTGGCGCCGGCGATGGCCGACAAGGCGCAGTAGATTCCCAGGTTGACCACCGCGTCGGCGTTCAGGCCGGCGGGTTTGGCGAGTCGCGTGGCCATGCCCAGGCCCGCCAGAAACGCCAGCGCTACCAGCGCGCCGTAGGTGTGGAGAAACGGAATATGCAGGATTTCAGGGTACATTGGCCGCCTGCCGCTGGGAACGGAGCATATCGACGAGCAACAGCCCGCAGCCGACCACCAGCGCCGAATCCGCCACGTTGAAGGCGGGCCAGTGGTAGTCGCGGATGTAAAAATCCAGAAAATCGGTGACGCGTCCCGATAGAATGCGATCGAATAGGTTGCCGCCGGCGCCGCCCAGAATCAGCGCGAAGCCCCAGAGAGAGAGCGGGTCGAGCCGCCGAGCCTTCCAGATGACCGCGCTTACCACCACCACCGCCGCCACGGAAACGATCACCAGCAGGGTGGTGCGCCACTGGAAAGTGGATTCGTTGAACAGCCCGAACGCCACGCCGCGGTTTTGCGTGCGCACGATGTCGAAGAAGCCCGGGATCACCGTGTAGGTATCGGCAAACGAAACGCGCGTTTCGACCATCCACTTGGCGAGGCGGTCGAGCGCGAACACGGCGGCGGCGGCGCCGTACGCTTTCAGCCTAATGCCGGTCATGGCAGATCTCTTCGACGGCCTCGACGCAGGGACCGCAGATGGTAGGAAACCTGGCGTCGAAGCCGACGTCGGTGGTGTACTTCCAGCAGCGCTCGCACTTGCGGCCGGCGGCGCGCTCCACCTGGACCCCCAGGGTGTCGGCGCGATCGAGTGCGACTTGCGAGACGATGAACAGCGCCGGCAATTCGCGGGCGTATCGCTCGAGCAGCGGGTAGAGGCTGCCATCGGCCGAAAGGCGCACGCGGGCTTCAAGTGGCGCGCCGATGAGCTTTTCATTGCGCGCGGTTTCCAGGCTCTTGAGCACGATGTCCCTCACCTGCATGAGGCGGTCCCAATCCTCCGCCCGTTTCCGCGCGGCGTCGTCGAGGCCCGCTGACAGCTCCGAAGGTTCCGGGAAGCAGGCGACGTGCACGCTTTCCGGGCGGCCCATGTGGCTCCAGACCTCTTCCGCAGTAAAGCTCATGAGCGGCGCCATCAGCCGCACCAGCGCGTCGAGCAACCGGTATAGCGCGGTCTGGGCGCTGCGCCGGGCCTGGGATTTGGTGGCCGCCGTGTACAGCCGGTCCTTGAGGATGTCGAAATACACGGCGCTCAGGTCCACCGTGGCGAACGCGTAGACCGAGTGATAGACCTTGTGGAACTCGAAATTCTCGTACCACACGCGGCAGCGGGCCACCAGGTCCTCGCCGCGCAGCAGGATCCACTGGTCGATGCCGGCCAGTTCGGAACCCGGCACGGCGTCCTTCACGTGATCGAAATCCGAAAGGTTGCCGAGCAGGTAGCGGAAGGTGTTGCGCAGCTTGCGGTAGGCATCCACCAGGCGCGTCAGAATGGTTTCGGAGAGGCGCACGTCTTCGTTGAACTCGACCGAAGCCGTCCACAGCCGCAGAATCTCGGCGCCGTGGCGGCGGATGATCTCGTCCGGGTCGATCACGTTGCCGAGCGACTTGTGCATGGCGCGGCCTTCGCCATCGAGCACCCAGCCGTTGAGCACGCACATGCGATAGGGCGAGCCGCCCTTGATGCCGGTTCCCACCAGCAGCGAGCTGTGGAACCAGCCGCGGTACTGGTCGCCGCCTTCCATGTAAACGTCGGAAGGCCAGGTGAGCCCGAAGCGTTCATTGAGCACCGCCAGGTGGCTGGAGCCGGAATCGAACCACACATCCAGGATGTCGTTTTCCTTGCTGAATTCGCCCCCGCCGCACTTGGCGCACTTCGTGTCCGCGGGGAGCAGCTCGGCGGCGGTGCGCTGGTACCAGATGTCCGCGCTGTGTAGGCGGAAGAGATCGACGATGCCCTCGAGGATATTTCGATCAGTGAGAGGTTCGCGGCACTGGTCGCAATAGAAGACGATGATGGGGACGCCCCAGGTGCGCTGGCGCGAGATGCACCAGTCGGGGCGGGTGGCGATCATATTGGAGATGCGCTCCTCGCCCCAAGTTGGCATCCAGCGGGTCTGGTGGACGGCTTGGAGCGCGCGCTGGCGGAAATTGTTGCGGTCCATGCCGATGAACCACTGTTCGGTGGCGCGGAAAATGACGGGGTGGTGGCAGCGCCAGCAGTGGGGATAGGAATGAGCCAGTTTTTCGAGGCCAAGCAGCGCGCCTGCGGATTTCAGAATCTCGATGACGACGGGGTTGGCTTCCCAAACCGTTTTGCCGATCAGTTCTTCGGGCAGGCGGCCGGCTGCTCCTTGGGCGTGGTAGAAACGGCCGGCGGCATCCACCGGACAAAAAGTCTCGATTCCGTATTGCCGGCAGATGGCGTAATCTTCCTGGCCGTGGCCGGGCGCGGTATGAACGGCGCCGGTGCCTTGCTCGAGGGTGACGTGGTCGGCGAGAATGCCGAGCGAATCGCGCTCCAGGAAGGGATGGCGGAAAACGGCGTACTCGATGGTTGCACCCGGAAAAGTGGCGATGGTGCGGTAATCATGCCAGCCGCACTTTTCGGCGGTGACTTTGAGCAACTCGGCAGCGACAATGTAAACGGCGCCGGCCACATCGACCGCGACGTACTCAAATTTCGGATGGTAGGCGATGGCCATGTTGGCCGGGATGGTCCATGGTGTGGTGGTCCAGATGAGGCCGTAGACGTTGCGGCCGGCCAGGGCTGGATGGATCAGGGCTGGGTCCGAGATCAGCTTGAAGCGCACCCAGATGGAAGGGCTGGTGTGGTCCTGGTATTCGACCTCGGCCTCCGCCAGCGCAGTGCGGTCCCTAATGCACCAGTGGACCGGCTTGAGACCCTTGTACACGTAGCCGCGGTCCAGAAACTCGACGAAAGCGCCGGCGATGACGGACTGGTAATGGGCGCTCATGGTGAGGTAGGGATCGTCCCACTGGCCCAAAACTCCCAGGCGTTTGAAATCCTGGCGCTGTAGGTCGACGTATTTCTCTGCGTATTTGCGGCAGGCGGCGCGGATTTCCATGGCCGACATCTTGGCCTTCCTCGCGCCCAGGTCGTTATCCACCTTGATTTCGATGGGCAGGCCATGGCAGTCCCAGCCCGGCACGTAGGGCGAGTCGAAGCCCGCCATGGTTTTGGACTTGACGATGAAATCCTTGAGGATTTTGTTGAAAGCGGTGCCCAGATGTATGCGCCCGTTGGCGTAAGGCGGGCCGTCGTGGAGGATGAAGGTGGGGCGGCCGGCGCGGGAGGCCCGAATGCGCTCGTAGAGCTTCTCCTGATCCCACCGTTCGAGCATCTTGGGCTCGGTCTGCGGCAGGTTGGCCTTCATGGAAAAAGCGGTTTTCGGCAGATTGACGGTCTGCTTCAGGTCGACGTTTTGCGGATCCATTGTTGGGAGTAAATACCATGGTAGCAAGCTGAGCTCGACGGGGACCTGCGGACTTCGACTCCGATGTTCCTCACAGAACTCGGTCCAAGACCAGAGTCTCAAATGAATCGACGCGCTCAAAGACGGGATCGTTGGTGACCAAACCCGTCACCTGAGACCGGACGGCGGTCGCAGCCTGCAGAGAGTCCGGCGTCCGCAGCCCGTGGATGGCTCGAATCCGCGCCGCCATGTCGGCGATCTCCAAATCCGGTGCAATCCAGCCCAGATTAGGATATGTGGACAGCAGACCGTAGAACTCATTCACCCTCTGTTCGTCGCCAGCGCGGTACGGTTGAACCAATAATTCCGTCATCGTGATGGTTGAGGTTACCGCCCTGTGGCCCCCTTGTTCGAGCCATGAAAAGATGTGATCGGCGAGTGCGGCGTATCGGGGATTTGCCTCCAACGCGTAGATGAAAACGTTGGTGTCGATTGCGATCGAGCGATGGCGCCGTAGAAAAGATCGCAAACGGGTCAGTCCCAACTTCGGCGTTCCCTTCGAAGGTATCCGCCCGGATAGCGGCCGCGAGCAAGCCCGCTGATTGCCTTCTGATGGCTTTTCGGCTTTCGCAGGACGATGACGACATCTCCGCGCACCACGACCATCAGCTTGTCGCCGGCCTTCACGTCCAGAGCTTCGCGAGCTTCACGGGGAACCACAATCTGGTTCTTCCGCGAAAGGGTAGCCTGTGCCATCACTTTACATTTTAACAGGAAGTAAAGGAGTGGGGTTGGCAGGCGAAAGCGCCTGCCCCACATCTCTCTGGTCAATGCTTCAGCGCCTGAAGAATCGCCTCCGTATCGAACACGCACCCACCCCAGGTTCCGCCGCTAACGTCTTGTAACGCGGCCCAGAGTCGCGTCTCCCGGGGCAGGGCAGGGTCGGGCGCCAGGTCGCCGCGTAACGGGCGCGCGGCGAGGATTCGAGATCCCTCCTCGGCGCTGCCACCGTTCACCAGGTTGATGGATCCCTCCAGGTTGACGCGGTCGATGACGATCTCGATCCGGTCGCCCTCCTGAATCTTGCCGAGGGGGCCGCCCGCCAGCGCCTCGGGCGTGACATGGCCGACGCACGCGCCGGTGGAAACACCGCTGAAACGGGCGTCGGTAATGACAGCCACGTGCTTGCCGAAATCCAGGTACCGCAGGGCCACGCTGATTTCGAAGATCTCCTCCATTCCGGAACCCATGGGGCCTCGGCACATCAGCACCAGCACGTCGCCGGGCTGGATGCGCTCCGGTCCGGTGCTCTTGATGGCTGCCATGGCCGCCTTCTCGGTGAGGAACACGCGCGCTGGGCCGGTCTTGCGATACACGCCATCGGCATCCACCACGCTGGGATCGATGGCGGTGCTCTTGATGACGGACCCTCCCGGCGCCAGGTTGCCCATGGGAAAAGTGACGGTGGAGGTGAGGCCGCGTCGGCGGGCGCCATCCGGGTCCATGATGACGTCTTCCGGGTCGACGCCGTCGCGCTCGCGCAGCACGCGTCGCAGGGCCGCGCGGCGTTCAGATTGCTCCCACCAATCGAGCACGGCCCCGAGCTTTTCACCACTGGCGGTGAGGACGTCGGTCTCGAGCAGGCCGGCGCGCCGCAGGTGCAGCATGACTTCGGGCACGCCGCCGGCCAGAAACACTTGCACGGTGGGGTGCATCTTGGGGCCGTTGGGCAGCGCGTCCACCAGGCGCGGCGTCTGGCGGTTGACGCTCTTCCAATCCTCGACCGTAGGGCGCGCCAAGCCCGCCGACCAGGCGATGGCAGGCAGGTGCAGGATCAGGTTGGTGGAACCGCCAAACGCGGCGTGCACCACCAGGGCGTTGCGTACCGAGGCCGCGGCGAGTATGTCGCGCATGGCGAGGCCGCGGGCTTCCAGCGCCAAGAGGGCGCGCGCCGAGCGCCGGGCCATGTCGGTCCAAATGGGATGTCCGGAAGGCGCCAGTGCGGAATGCGGCAGCGACATGCCGAGCGCTTCGCCCACCACTTGAGAGGTCGCCGCGGTGCCCAGAAATTGACAGCCGCCGCCGGGCGTGGCGCAAGCGCCGCAAAGGTTCCGAGCGGCGTCTTCGAGGGTCGTTTGGCCGCGGGCGAAGCGCGCGCCGACGGATTGGATGGCAGCCGTATCCTCACCCTCTTCCGGCAGCAGCGTGACGCCGCCGGGCAGCAGGACGCAGGGCAGTTCGCGGGTGGCGGTGAGCGCCATCATCATGGCGGGAAGCCCCTTGTCGCAGGTGGCCACGCCGAGGACGCCGCGGCGCGTGGGCAGCGAGCGGATGAGTCGCCCGAAGACCGAGGCGGCGTCGTTGCGGTAGGGCAGGGAATCGAACATCCCGGCGGTGCCCTGCGTTCGGCCGTCGCAGGGATCGGTGCAGTAAGCGGCGAAGGGGATGGCGCCGAGCGACTTGAGTTCCTTGGCCGCGGCGTCCATGAGCAGGCCGACTTCCCAGTGGCCGGTGTGATAGCCCAGCGCGACGGGCGTGCCGTCGGCCGCGCGGATGCCGCCGTGGGTGCTGAGGATGAGAAATTCTTTAGTGCCGAGCGCGGCGGTGTCCCATCCCATGCCGGCATCCTGGGCCCAGCCGAATAATTCACCGGAGGGGCGGTAAAGCAGCATCTCGGGAGTGATGGGCAGCGCGCCCTGCGGGCCGCGTGCGCGGGAGCGAACGTCGTAGAGCGAAGGGTCGTGGGAATCGAGGATCTGGTCAGGCATTCAGTCTGATCGTAGCAGTGCGGGGACTATGCGGTGTCAGAACAGCGCATCTAGATCGCGAGCTCCGTGCAAGATTCGCAAAATGATCACCGGCCGGGGCACCGGCCTATATGCCACTACGTAAGAGCCGACCGGCCAGAACAGCACCGGCTCGCTGGTTTGCACATCCGCGCGTTTGTGGCCCGTCTCGGGGAAGCGGGCCAGCAGACGGAAAGCCACTTCCATCCGCTGCGCCAGCCGGTCGGCGGCGCGAATATTGTCGCGCGCGATGAATTCCCAGATAGAAAGAAGGTCGTACCGCGCCTGCGGCGTCAGCTTATAGCGTCGTCTCACTTCCGGACTTTGACAGCCGCGCGCCGTGCGGCACTGAGTTCCCTCAACTCTTGCATGACGGTTTCGCCATCGAACAGGTCGCCGCGCCGCGCCGACTCGAGGCCCTCCTCAATCTGCCGTTGCACTTTCCGAAGCGCTTCGTCCCGCCGTTCCCGCAAGGCTTCCCGTACGACCTCGCTGGCGCTGGTGTAGCGGCCGCTTTTCACCGCCGCTTTCACGAATTGGTAGAGATCGCGGCTCAAGTTCACGTTCATGGTGGTATCGGACGGCATACGCTGGCCTCACCACAATCATACGCTTTTCCCAGGATTGGTTGCCAACTGTTGGCAGAGTCTACAAATGCCGTTCCAGGAAGCGGACGGCGGCGCCGTACGCTTCCAGCCAGCTCTTGTGCAGCAGGAAGTCGTGGACCTCGTCGGGGAATACCAACTCTTCCACCTCGACCTTCTGTTTGCGCAGCGCATCGGCCAGCATCACGGTCTGGTTGAATTGCACGTCGCGGTCGTCGTCGCCCTGAATCAACAGCACCGGCGAGCGCCAGCCCTGAATGTACGCCACGGGCGAAGATTCGAACGCCACGTGATAGTCCGGCTCGGTGGGCGGTATGTCGAGCTCGGTGGCCCAATTGTGCACGCCGTGGAAATCGACTCCGGCGCGGAAGAGATCGGAGGCGCGAGCTAGGGCCATGGCCGTGAGGTAGCCGCCGTAGGAGCCTCCCCAGGCGCCGATGCGCGCAGGATCGACATCGCTGCGCGATCGCAGATAGACACCGGCGCCTTGAACATCGTTGTACTCGCTTCCGCCCGAAGCTCCGTAAGCGAGCGCCTCCCGGAAATCCAAACCGTACCCGATCCCGCTGCGATAATTGACGGAAAGCACCACGTAACCGCTGTTGGCAAGGTACTGGTTGAGCGCGTAAGCGTTGGAATAGTAGTACATGTAATGCCAGCCCAGCAGCATCTGGCGTCGCGATCCGCCGTGGAAGAACACCACGGCCGGCGCGGGCTTGAGCGGCTTCGCGGGCGGCAGGAAAAGCTGTCCGTGAATTGGGAGGCCGTCGGCGGCGGAGAATACCACCTGTTGCGGCGTGACCATGTGCTGGAGCGGGAAATCGGAGGGAATGGCGGCGGGGTCCAGGTCCCGGAAGCCGGTGCCCAGCCGGATGGCGGGGTGCGCGGGATGCCGATCGTCCGAGCGGAGGAATGCTATGGCGCTGCCGTCGCTGGGCCCAGAGGACACCCCGGCCGGCGACCACTCGAGGCCTTGTCCGAATGTAAGGGCAACGGGGGTCCCGCCGGCGACCGCGACTTTCCAGAGATGGCGGCGGTCCGTGTCGCCCTGGTTGGAGGAGAACACGACCTCGCGTTTGCCGGAGGGAAGGTTGACGTCTTCCACTTCGAAAGCGCCGGGGGTGAGCAGCGTGGGTTTTCCGCCTTCCGCGGGAATGGAATAGAGATGCGTCCACCCGTCGCCCTCCCAGGGGAAGACGATTCGGTCGCCATCGGTCCACAGCAACTGGTTCCTGGCGGTCACTTCGCGGAACACGCTGCCCGGGCCCGCGGACGCGCGCCAGATTTCGCGGCCCGCACCGGGCCCAGAGGGCACCCCAGAGGGCGCCCCAACGGCGGCCACGCGGATGGACCACGGCTCACCGGAACCGTGAGGCTCGCGAATGGCCCGCAGTCCGCTGCTGGGAATTCGAATGAAGGCGATGCTACGGCCATCGGGCGACCATTCGGGCTGCATATCGGAATCGGTGCCGGGGTCGAGATAGCTCAACGATTGCGCGGCCGGGTCGTACACGCCAATGAGGCTGTGATCGCCGCGGCCGCTCACGAAAGCGATGCGCGCGCCATCGGGCGACCAGACCGGACCCGAGCACTGGCCGCGTGTTTTGAACGCCTGCGCCGGCGGCGTTTTGCCATCGACGGACGCCCACCAGAGCTGGTCGTGCCGGATGAAGGCGACGGACCCAGAGGGCACCCCCCCGCGCGGCGAGACGGCCGGCGAGCTGCCCTCGCCGATCTTGCGGGGCGCCGAGCCGTCCAGTGCGACGATCCACAGGTCCTGCTCGGCGCCGTTCGGGTCGAGGGCCGGATTGGGGTATTCGCCGGCGCGGTTGGCGCTGTCTCCACGCACGTAAACGATGGCGGATGCGTCCGGGGTCCAGGCGAGACTCCCCATTTCCTGGCCGTCGTCAGCGGTGTACGCGGTGATCTTGCGGGCCTGATAACCCGGAGGCTCGGCCACCATGATGTTGCGGACGCCTTTAGCATTGGATATCCAGGCCACCTTGCCGCCCGCCGGCGCGGCGGTCAATTCGGTGGGAAAGGCAGAGCTGAGAACCTGGTCGAGGGTGAAGGGCGGCGGTTGCGCGGATGCGCCGAGAGCAATCGCAAAGACGGCGAGGATTCGCATGTAGACAATGTTACGCGACACACACTTAGCGAGCCAACCCGCCCTTCCCCGGAGACCGGTCTTCTCGAATTCCCCGATTCGCGGCCGATGTCCCTTGCCGCGGATCGTACCACCAGGCGCGTATGGTCTTGCCCGACAGCTTGGGGTACGGTCCGTCGATCAGCCGAATTTTGAGCCTCCGGCCGTCGGCGATCCCTTCGTAGCCCCCCTCGCCGTCCACCACCAGCTTGGCCGGAACGCGGGTGAACGCCGCCATCGCCCTCCGTGAGGCCCGCGGCCATCCGCCGCCGCATGTCCTTGCCGTAACTGAACGTGGTAGCGTGATTCAGCACGTTGAGCTCCGGCCTCCCGTAATCGTCCGACCACATCGGGACCAGGGCCACGTAAAGCCCCATCGACTCGGCCTTCCCCACCACATAATCGACGAACAGGAAGTACTCCTCAACGGGCCGCGCGGGATCGCCATCGGCAAACATCTCTGAGCACCACGGACCGAATCCAAGCCTGCCGGTCGTCGGACGGAAGTTACATTTTCATCTATACCTCTACCGGCAAGCCGGTGCGTGTCCGGCTTCGAGACAAGATACACGACAAGCTGTCAGGCAAGACTTACAAGGCTTGGTGGTACAATCCCCCGCAAGGCACATCAACTCTGATCGGACAGTTTCCGAGGACGGAACCCGGTGACAGGCCGGCCGATGTGCGGCGTGGCGACATCAGCCGGGAATTCACGCCGCCGTCAAACGGCCCGGAAACGACCAGGTTCTGGTGCTGGATGACGCCGACAAGAGCTTCCCTCCACCGGGCGCCAAGGTTCACCCATAGGAACTTGGGAAGTTTTCAGCCTCCGGCCGGCGCCGATGGCGGGTTTCCCGCCGCCTGACATAGTCCCCTGTTAACCTTTGGTAGCTTGATGCATGGCTACGAACCTTGTTATCCACAGATGAGGGGAAGCCCCTCAGTGGGGGCTTCTCAGATGGCGCCATGATTTTGGCGGGGAGTGCGGGGCAAGAAGTCGGAGGCCTGGTGCAATGACGCAGATTGAGCCGCGGGCCGGACAGAAGAGCGGACGCCGGTCCCGCGCCTTTCGTTCGAGGGGTGCGGAGCCGCTGGAATTCACGCTGGTCCTGCTGCCTCTGCTGGCAATGGTAACGGTCCTGGTGGATACCTCCTGGGGCGTTTTCGCGAAGTCCACCTTACAGCGCGCCGTCCGCATCGGTGTGCGTAGCGGGATCACCCTCACTTCTTCACAGATGGCGCAAGGGGCATGTCTCACCGACACGGTGAAGGGCATTGTTCAAGCTAGCGCCATGGGCCTGCTCAACGGCAGCTCCGGTCTGGCACTGGTTAAGGTCCACTACTTTCAGCCGCCGGCGCCGGGTTCGAGCGGCGGGGTCACCGATGTTTCCGCCAACTCCAACGGGGACCAACCGGGGAACATCATGCAAGTCTCGGTTCAGAACTTCTCCCTGAACCCCTTGCTGCCGCGAATTTTCAACTGGAAAACCGCGGCAGACAGCAACCCAATGGTGATCCAGGGTGTGTACTCCGCCGATCTGATCGAGCCGGCGTCAACCAACCAGCGGCCGTGCATTGGGACGGCGCCCTAGGAGCATGGTTATGAGAGGCACGGGTTTCCGAGGAGCGGCCTGCATCGAATTCGCCTTTATCACGATGCTGCTGGTGCCATTACTGCTGGGCACGGGAGCGGCCGGAATCAACATGATCACCACGCTCCAGACCATCCAGCTCGCCCGGGATGCCGGGCACATGTACGCGCGCGGTCTGGATTTTTCACAGCCGGGCAATCAAACTATTCTGGCGAACGTCGGCTCAACTCTGGGGTTGAGCACCACCCTCGGCTCCGGTTCCGCGGTGGTGATTCTGTCGAAGTTAACCTACGTGGACGACGCCGCGTGTACCGCGGCGGGGGCCGTGGATTCGCACGGCAACCCGAGCGGATGCACCAACCTGGGCAAGTGGGTCTTTACGCAGCGGCTGGAGATCGGGAATTCAAGCGTCCGCACCAGCAATATCGGCAGTCCGCTTACCAGCGGCCCGACCGGAGTAACGGTCGAGTCGCCCTCGGGAAACATCTCGCTTTCGGATTATGTAACCAAGGCGGGCGCGGTGGCCACATTCAATTCCATCAACCCGTATTCCGACGTGAACGGGAATGTATCCGGCTTGCCATCCGGCCAAATGCTATATATTGCGGAGGCGGCGGCGACGGCATTCAGCATGCCTCCTTTCATAGGACCGCCGGCGACGTATTCCTATGGGTTGTTCTGACCTTTCGAGAGGAGGGACCATGCGTGCAAGTTTCCATCGCGGAGGCCGCCGGCGCGGGTCGGCCATGGTATTGTTCACGGCCATGCTGCCGACGGTGCTCGTTCCGCTCGTCGGCCTGGCAATTGATGCCAGCAAAGTTTACATTGTGCAGGCGAAACTTTCGAGCGCTGTGGATGGGGCCGCGCTGGGGGCGGGACGACTGCTCGGCACCGACGCCAATACCACCGAGATCGCTGGGGAGTTCTTGAACGCCAACTTTCCCAGCGGCTTCTGGGGCACCAACAGTCTTACGCCGAACATTACGTATACCTCGTCGTTCACCTCGCATACGATCTCGGTCTCGGCGACGGTTAATGTGCCGCTCCTGTTCGCGCGAATCTTCGGCCAGAGTCAGTTGACAACGGTGGCCAGCGCCGTCGCTACCCGCAAGGAGACGCGCGTGGAACTGGTGCTCGACCGTTCCGGTTCCATGGCGGGTGAAGAAGCCTCGCTGCAAGCCTTAGCGCAACAGTTCGTGGCCTCATTCATTTCGGGGTACGACGAGTTGGGCCTGGTGGTCTTCGGCAGCAGCGCGGTGGTGGGATACCCCACTGGCAGGCCTTACAATTCCAGTCCCGCCAGCGCCGGCGGCCCCGATAACAATTTCGAGACCGAACAGGCCGGTGGCGACATGGTGGATATGATCAACGACCTCAAGGCGGGCGGCGATACCAACACGGCCGAGGCGCTGTCGCTGGCTTACATAGAGTTGCAGAAGGCCAACAACAGGGACCAGGACCCCACCAGGCTCAATGCAATTGTCCTCTTCACGGACGGCGTGCCGACTTCGTTTTCCGCGTACCTGAACAATCCCAGCAACAACTCTCTCAAAGCGACCAGCAAATGCACCTACAACCCGGCCACGGCGGGCACTGCGTCCACTCAAATGATTGGCTGGCTCGGGAATTTTAACCCCGATGCGGATAAGATGGCTGACATGTTTGGATCCGGCCTCTATCGAATGGCCAGCTCCCCCAACGACAACAATACTGCGGCATACTGGATGGCAAACCCGACCGAGGACCTGAACGTCATTAATCCCAAGACGCCCATCAGCGGCTGCAAAAACCTGCAAGCGACGGAAAGCGACACTGATTTGGACGACCTCGCGCAAATTCCCCCGCAGGACAGCTACGGCAGCAGCACGAGCGACGGGACCGCCTACCAGAACTCGGTGCTCTACAACACCTTCAAGACTGCCTACAATTCAAGCCAGCCCACCCAAGGGTACCAAATCGGCCTGGCATCCTGGAACGCGGCGGATAATGCGGCCCAGAAAATCCTGGCCGATACCAACCTGAACGTTACCATCTACACTATCGGCTACACCGGCGACGGTGGGGTAGACACGGCTCTGCTGAACAGGATCGCCAACACGGTAAGTTCCACCAATTATAATGCAGCTTGGCAGACCGGGCAGTATATACCTGCCGGCGACACCAACGGACTGGCGGTGGCATTCGAAACCGTGGCCTCGGCAATCCTGCGTCTGGCGCAGTGATCCCGCGCGACCCGGCGCTACGTTTCTGTCCGGGACCAGTGGCATAATATGGCTCTAGGTCCCGAATGGCCAACCTGAAAACGCAAGGCCTCAAGCCCGGGCTGCTTCGCCAACTCGGCTTCTTCAGCGCGACCGCGCTGGTGATCTCGAACATGGTGGGGACGGGCATCTTCGCCACCACTGGTTTCATGGCGGGCGACCTGGGCAGCGCCACTATGATTCTGGCCTGCTGGGGCGCCGGCGCCCTATTCGCCTTTGCCGGCGCGCTCAGCTATTCCGAGCTGGGCATCAATTTCCCCAGCTCCGGCGGAGAGTACGTATACCTGACCCACGCCTTTGGCCCGGAGTGGGGCTTCATGACCGGATGGGTCTCCTTCTTCGCGGGCTTTTCGGCGCCCATTGCGGCCGCGGCACTGGCGTTCTCCGACTACCTGGGATACTTCTTCCCCAGCCTGAAGCAGGCTAACGCCACCCTGGTGATCGGCTCCGGGGCGTTTTCGCTGCGCCTGGGCGGAGGCCAACTGGCGGCCTGCGGGCTGATTGCCGCCTTCACCATTTTGAACTGCTTTGGCGTGGGCCGCACCGCCAAGGTGCAGAACGTGCTCACTTCCACCAAGCTGATCGTGATCGTCGGCTTTGTGCTGCTGGGCTTCGCCGCCGGCAGCGGGAGTTGGAGCCACTTTTCCGAGCACGCCGTGCGCACTTCGACGGTGAGCCTGCCGGCGCAGTTCATCGTGAGCCTGCTATGGGTGATGTTCGGCTACAGCGGATGGAACGCCGCCACCTACGTAGCGGAGGAAGTGCGCCGGCCGGAGCGAACGCTGCCCGCGGCGCTGGCCGCCGGCACTGCCATCGTGGCAGCCCTCTACCTGGGGCTGAACATGATTTTCATTTACGCCACCCCGCTGGAAAGCATGAAAGGCGTGATTGCCATCGGCTCGCTTTCCGCCTCCAACCTGTTCGGGGCCAAAGTGGCCGGCGCCTTTTCCGCCTTGATGGCGCTTTCCATCGTCTCCACGGTGAACGCCATGGTGACCATCGGCCCGCGAGTCTACTACGCGATGGCTAAGAACAAGGCGTTTTTCCGCGCCGCAGCCTCGGTGGACGCGCGCTGGCACACGCCCGTCAACGCCATCCTGAGCCAGGGCCTGTGCGCCATGTTTATGACCCTCACGCCGTTTCCCCAACTGGTGAGTTACATCGGATTCAGCCTGACGCTGTTCACGGCGTTGTCGGTGGCATCGCTCTTCGTGTTTCGCCGCGGGCGGCCGGGATGGCAGCGGCTGCGCGCGCTCGAGTTTGCCTGGCCCCTGATTCCGGCCTCCTATATCCTGGTGGGGATGTGCATGATGGTCTACGGCGTGATCTGGCAGCCGGCGGCGTCGCTAACCGCGCTGGCGACCGTCGGCGCGGGCGCGCTGGTGTACCACTTCGGGGTTCGCGCGCGGCGGGTTTGACATCGCGCTCAACCTGTCTCTTACTGGCGCAGCGCGCCCTTGCGCGTCACGTACAAGGTGAGCACCGAGGAAACCAGCATGGACCCGGACATGGCGAGCATCGCGAACATCATGCTGTGAGTGTGGTCGACGATGATGCCGATAGCGTGGGGGGACGCATAGCCTGCCAGGTTGCCTACCGCGTTTATCCAGGCGATCCCGACTGCGGCCGCGGTACCTGAGAGGAGTGCCGAAGGAACAGCCCAGAACACCGTGAGAGCGCACAGGATCGCCGCTGTCGCAATCGTGAGGGCGGCCAGGATCACGGCGCCGGGAGCGCCCGGAAGGGAACTGACGGCGAAGGCCGCCGCTCCGAAGAAACAGCAAAGCGTCAGGTGCCAGCGGCGCTCGCCGGTCTTGTCGGAGTGGTGCCCCACGACCAGCATGGCGATAGTGGTCACCACCCACGGAATCGTGGAAAGCCACCCAATGGTGACGGGATCCTGGCTGATGCCGTTCTTGATCGCTTGCGGCAGGTAGAAGGCGATCCCGTAGTTGCCTGCTGTGACTCCGAAGTCCACGACGCACAGCAGCCAGACGCTACTGTTGCGAAACGCGTCCGAGAGTTTGGACTTGGCCCCGCCGGCGCGCTTGTGGGCATCATGTTCAGCCTGGAGGTTTCCCAAAACCAGCCGCTTTTCATCCGCGCTCAGCCAGGTGGCCCGCTCCGGATCGTTGGTCAACACGAAAAACAAGCCCACGCCCACCAGCGTGCACGGAATGGCGCAGATCAGGAATAGCCACTGCCAGCCTGCCAGTCCCGCCACTCCCTGCATGTGCTTCAGAATCCACCCCAAAAGGGGTCCCGCGAAAATGCCCGAGAGCGGCACAGCGGCAAAGAACATAGCCATCATCTTGCCGAGGTGCTTGGAGGTGTACCAGAACGTGAAGTAGAGAACAACCCCGGGGAAGAAGCCCGCCTCCACGGCGCCACCGATGAACCGCAGGATGTAGTAGCTGGCCGCGCCGTGCACAAACATCATCCAGGCCGAGAGAATGCCCCGAACGATCAGGATCGGGCCCAACAGGCCGCACGCGCCGATCTTCTTCAGGACCATGTTACTCGGAACGTTGAAAAAGAAATAGCCGATGAAGAACATCCCGGCTCCCAAGCCGTAGACCGCCTCGCTCATCCCCAGGTCCTGCTGCATCTGGAGCTTGGCGAAGCTGACATTGACCCGGTTGATATAGACCACAACGTAGCAGAGGAACAGGTACGGCATCAGCCTCATCGTGATTTTGCGGTACATCGCCGCTTCGAACCGCTCGGGCGCTTGATCGGGCGAGGGATTCATCGGTCCCTCCTTGCGTGGCGGGCCGGCGAGGAGCTGTTTCGGATAACCGGAGTCTGTAAGAGGAACGCCATAATGGCCAGTATGACAACTTGGGCCAGTGTTGTCATCCCCAGGCGCTCCGAGCCGTAAACCTGGAGTCCAGCAACGCGCTTCGCGGCCGTCAAAACGGAAATGCGGACCATATTGGTTGGCCCTGGCCGTGCATCAATCTCCGCTGTTATCCGCGGGAGTTCCGGATGTGCTTGCGATGGATGGACCTTGCGGGGGGTGGCGGCGTGCGATTTACGCACGGGGTGTGGCCACCCGGCATCACTGGCGAAAGGGGAAACAGCGGCGGCGGCGCTTGCTATAATCGAGAGGGACAGTCCGCATCGTTACGCATCCATTGATATTGCGCATGAAGTGCATTTCGATATTCATTCTTTGCGCGGCGGCCATGGGCGCCGCCGACTTCACTAATGGGCAAGCCGCGAGGTTGGTGATCGGGCAGACCACGTTCACCAGCCAGGATCCCAATTCGAGCGACACCGTCCTCGGTGGAATGAGCGGGCTGGCGTATGCCGCCGATACTTTGTTCGTGGCGGATTCGAACTATGTAGGCGCCGCCCCGTCCAACAACCGGGTTCTGCTTTTTGGGGGCCTCTCGAGCCAACTGCCCAGCCCCACCGCCGAGCTGCCGTATAATCGCACATGCCCGGTCTGCTTGGGCCAGGCCACGTTGGTGCTGGGGCAGCCGGATTTCACCACCACCACCGAGAACCTCACCGCCACGCAGAACAACCTGCGGGATCCCACGGCCGTGGCTTCCGACGGCGTTCATTTTGTGGTCGCCGATACGGGCAATAACCGCGTCCTGATCTGGAACCGAATCCCCACCATGAATAACCAGCCCGCCGACGTAGTGGTGGGGCAGCCCGATTTCGTCAGCTTGGGCCTGCCGCCGAACAATACTCCCACCGCGAAATCCATGCGTGGGCCGCAGGGGGTGTGGATTCAGAATGGGAAGCTGTACGTGGCGGACACGCAGAACAATCGCGTCCTCATCTACAACCAGATTCCCACCACCAACGGGGTGGCCGCCGACGTGGTTCTCGGAGAGCCGAATTTCACCACTGCCACCCAGCCGAACCTGGCCGCGCAGACCACCTCCGCGACGGCCAGCAACCTGCTCAACCCGGTGGCGGTGTCCTCGGACGGCACCCATCTGTTCGTGACCGACCTGGGCTACAACCGCGTCCTCATCTGGAATAGCATCCCCACCACCAACTCCGCGCCCGCGGACGTGGAAGTCGGCCAGCCGGACATGGTCAGCTCGGTCGCCAACAACTCTTACACCGGGACCGCGGCCACCTCCACCAGCGACACCACCGACAAAGAGACGGCCGTGATGTGTACCGTCTCCAATGGCATTGACGGCTACGGCAACCCGACCTACCCCGAGTTCTGCAACTATACCATGAGCTTCCCGCGCTTCACGCTGGCCGTCGAGGGTCGGTTGTTCATCGCCGATGGCGGCAACGACCGCCTGATGGTGTACAACCAGATTCCCACCCAGAACGCCCTGCCGGCCGACTACATCATTGGCCAGCTCGGCGGCACGGTGACCCAGGCGCCGGACGGCGCGGATTCGCTCCAGGCCCCCATGTCGATGGCCTGGGACGGGACCAACCTCTACGTCAGCGACACCTACAACCGCCGCATCACGGTGTATTCCATGGGCGCGAACACGATTCCCTACCAGGGTGTGGTCAACGCCGCCAGCCTGGCTATTTTTGCCAACGGAGACGTGACCATCGGCGGGTCGATCCAGGCGGGCGACGTGGTCACCATCAACGTCGGTGGCACGGCCAGTACCGACTCCGCGGGCAACCCGACCGCCATAGGCGGCGCGAATTACACATATACGGTGAAGTCGACCGACTCGTTCACCGACACCATTAACGGTGTGGTGGTGAACGACGTGATTGCCGGCCTGGTGGCCGCCATTACCAGTGCCAACAACGGCACGGGCGATCCCAACGTTCTGGTCACCGCGGATACCCCCGACTCGGAGATACTTTTTACCGCCCGCACGTCGGGACCGAACGGGGACAATATCGCCTATTTCGCTTTCGCCGCCCCTTCTTCGGCCAACAGCGCCGCCAAGATCACCGCCACGACGGCCGGCGCGGACCTGACCGGTGGCGGAGACGCGGCCAGTGTGGCGCCTGGCACCGTGGTGTCCATCAAGGGCACCAACCTTTCGGCCGGGAGCGCGTCGGCGGACCCGACTCAGACCCAGTTGCCCGACGAGCTGGCGGGCACCGAGGTGTATTTCGATGGCATTCGTTCGCCGCTGTTCTCGGTTACGCCCACTCAGATCACGGCGCAGGTTCCCTGGGAGTTGACCGTTACCACCAGCGTGAATGCCTTTGTGCGATCGGTCCAGAGCGATGGCAGCGTGGTGGTGACGACGCCGGTCGCGGTCACCATCGTGCCGCAGAATCCCGGCATTTACGCGCAATCGGGGACGCCGGATCCGGTGATTCCTTCAGCCACGGTGGGATTGGTTTATCATGGCTCCAATGCGGCCATCGGAGTGATTTCGGTGGACGGCACCGCCAATGCCGGCGACTCCGCCACGGTCACCATCGCGGAGCGCTCCTACACGTACACGGTCGAGAGCGGCGACACGCTGGACAGCGTCCGGGACGCCTTAGTGTACCTCGTTAACCAGGATCCCCAGGTGACGGCCCGCTCCGCCGGCGTATTCGACCGCATCCTTCTAACGTCCAGGCTTCAGGGTCCGGAGGGCGACAATATTCCTTTCGGGGTCAGCAGCAGCAGCAACTCCTCCGTGATCATGACGGCCATCGGGTCCTCGTTGTGCTGCGCCAATGTGGCTGGAAGCCTGGTTACCCCCCAAAACCCGGCGCTGGCCGGAGAGCTCCTTTACGTGTACGCCACGGGCCTTGGCGCGCCAACGGTCACGAATGCCACCGAGGATCTCATCCAGACGGGCGTCCAGTACCCGCCGGGCGCCCCGAATACAGTCCCGGTGAGCTCTGTCTCCTCGCTGGCGGGCGGAGACACGGCCGACGTGCTCTCGGCTTCGCTGTTGCCGGGAACGGTGGGGATCTTTCAGGTGTGGCTGCACTTGAACTCGGGCCTGTCAACCAACGCCGATACCACCCTGACCATCGCGCAGGATGTTTACGTCAGCAACGTGGTGACGTTTCCGCTGAACGGCAACCCGTCGACGACCGGTAACTAAATCTAGCTCAGCGCTTCCACCGCCGCCACGATAGTCCTGCGGATGTCCTCTTCCGAATGCGCCGCCGAAACGAATGCAGCTTCGAACTGCGAGGGCGCCAGGTAGATGCCGCGCTCCAGCATCGCGCGGAAAAACCGTGCGAACCGGGCGGTGTCGCTCCGCTTGGCCGATTCGTAATCCGTCACCGGCTGCTCCGTGAAGAACCATGTGAACATCGAGCCCGCCCGGTTCACCGTGACGCCTGCCGGCGCCGCCGCGCACAACTCCGCGGCACGAGCTTCCAACTGGTTGTACACTTCGGGATGCGCCTTCAAATATCGCAGCGTGGCCAGCCCCGCCGCCACCGCCAGCGGGTTTCCGGATAGCGTCCCGGCCTGGTAGATCGGTCCTACCGGCGCCACTTTGCTCATAATGTCCTTGCGCCCGCCATACGCGCCCACCGGCAGACCGCCGCCGATCACCTTGCCCAGCGTGGTCAGGTCCGGCCGGATGCCGTAGCGCTGCTGCGCGCCGCCGAAGGCCACGCGGAAACCCGTCATCACTTCATCCAACACCAGCAGCGCGCCGAACCGCGCCGTGATATCGCGCAGGGCCTCCAGGTAGCCGGACAGGGGGGGCACGCAGCCCATATTCCCCGCGACCGGTTCCACAATCACCGCGGCGATGCGGTCGCCATGCGCGCGGAATGCCCGTTCCACGGCCTGGGCGTCGTTGAACGGCAGGGCAATCGTGGTATCGCAGAACGCCTTCGGCACGCCCTGAGTGTCGGGAATCCCCAGCGTCGCCACGCCCGAGCCGGCCTTCACCAGCAGCGAATCCACGTGCCCGTGGTAGCAGCCCTCGAATTTGACGATCAGGTCCCGCCCCGTAAACCCGCGCGCCACGCGGATGGCCGACATGGTGGCCTCGGTGCCCGAATTGACCAGCCGCACCATCTCGATGGAAGGCATGGCATCGCGGATGGCTTCGGCCAGCTCGACCTCCTGTTCCGTGGGCGCGCCGAAGCTGGTACCGATGGCCAGCGCGCCCTCCAATGCCGCCACAATATCCGGATGCCGGTGCCCCAGCAGAAGCGGTCCCCAGGACCCCACGTAATCGATGTACTCGTTGCCATCCACGTCGAAGATGTGGGACCCTTCGCCGCGCGCAATGAACGGCGGGTTCCCGCCCACGCTCCGGTACGCCCGCACCGGCGAGTTGACCCCGCCCGGAATCGTCTCCTGCGCCCTACGAAACAGCTCTTCCGACTTGGAATGTCCCTGCTTCCGCCACATGCCTAGCCCGCTTTGCGTGGCACCAGCCTGCTGAACCCCAGGCTCATACTAATGTCGTATAAGCTCCCGTTCAGGTTCTGCAGCAGGCGCCGCTTCAAACCCAGGTACGGCTGCTTTCCCGCGAACAGGTCCTGGATGATGGCCGAGAACCGCGGGCTGCGCCGCGTGAACTGCACCATGCGCGCCGGCACGGAACCGAACAGGAATCGTCCCAGGAACACGCGTTTGGCCAGTCGCGAGCCGAATTCCAGGTCGGCTGCGAAGTCGCGCCGCAGCGACTGCCGGTATTGGCCCGCTTCCCCGGCCGGCTCGCTGGCTTCGGAAAGCAACGCGCGCGCCGCCAGGTCCGCCGAGCGAATGGCATAATACAGGCCCTCGCCCGTCACCGGATCCACCAGGCCCGCGGCATCGCCCACCGCCATCCAGCCTTCGCCCGCCACCCGGTTCTTCTTCCACGATGCCGCGCTCAGCGACGGCAGCAAATGGCTGTAGAAAGCCGCGCCCTTCCACGCGATCCCGCGCTCCGTCAGGTACCGCTCCAGCCGTTTGCGCAGGGAACTGGCTGGCTCGCCCTTTCCGCAGATTCCCACCGAAAGATGTCCACAGCGCGGAAACACCCAGATGTAGCCTTCGAGGCGCGGCAGAAACTGGATGTCGATGCGCGTCTGGTCCCCCGGCACGTAATAGCCCAGGGCCGACATGGTGTCTTCCGGCGTGAGTTCGGTGCCCACTTCGGGCAGCGCGTTGCGGGCGCCGGTGGCTACGATACAGAAATCCGCGTGCGCCATTCCCGAGCTGGTGCGAAGCTGCCATCTCCGCCCGTTCCGCGACATTCCCAGCACGCGGGCCTTTTCAATCTGCGCCCCGGCCCGTTCCGCCCGCTCCAGCAACATGCGATTCAGATCCAAACGCGAATAGATCAGCAGCGGATCGTCCAGCTTCAGGCTCACTTCTCCTCCGTGAGGAGCTGCCAGGATGGTCTCCGTGATGAGGCGCTTGGGCGTCGAATTCTCGATCAGGAAAGGATACTGGCTGTAGGCCTTGTACGTCAAACCGCCGCCGCACGGCTTCTCCCAGGCGAGCTTCTCGTCGAACACCAGGACGCCCAGACCGGCGGACGCCAGTTGTTCCGCCGCGAATGCTCCCGCCGGACCGCCACCCAGAATCGCGACACGCTTCATTTTTTCCGACCGGCGGGCGGCAGGTCTTCCGGGGACGGCATCTTGCCCCCGCCATGCGGGCTCGTCATGCCAGGCTGCGCGGAAGGCACCCCGCCTCCGTGTGGACTGGAACCCGCATCCTTGCGGCCCACCACCACCCAGCGGCCGCCCTTCAGTTCGAGTTGATACCGCATCGACATTCCCTGCGCCGCGTTGCCGCCCTTGGGAGAGAACGACACCGTCGCCTCCGCCTGGTTGCCGTTGAACTGGACCGCCGTCACTTCCACATTCATCGAAGCCACGTTCAGTTGAACCTGGGCCAAGTGATCGAGAACGCCTTGACGCACCGCATCTTTGTTTTGCACGCCGCGGTTGCAACCGGCGAGACATACCATCAGTAGGGCAACACAGCCTGTTCGCACTATTCGATTATAACCGGCGGCATCCGCTATTGCCGCAGGGTGGTATAGTGTGCGCAGGACCTATGGAAAAAGCAGCCGGGCAGCCGTCTGGGGAAATTTGCCATCGCTGCCTGCAACCGATTGCCCCCAACGCTCAAAGGTGCCCCAACTGCGGCGAACGCCACTCCCCCACCAACCGCCTCCCTATTTTCATCGGCATCTTGGGCCTGCTGGCGCTGGTCTTCGTCGCTATCGTCATGGTCAAGGTCATTCAGAACTCCGATGCCGATTCCGCTCCTCCGGACCAGACTGAGCAAAGCGCCCCGCAAACCCCCGACAGGCCGCCGCCTTTGAACCCGTGAAGACTGCCATGCCCAACATCCCCATCGGCGCCAGAGCCGAACAGAAGCTCCTCGTCACCAGCGAATCCGCCATCACGTTCCTGGGGGCGGAGGGCCCGCGCGTGCTCTCCACGCCGCACATGATCGGCCACATGGAACTGACCTCTCGCAACGCCGTGTTGCCGCTCCTCGAAGCCGGCTTCGACACCGTGGGCACGCACGTAGACGTCTACCACCTCGCCGCCGCGCCCATAGGAGCCGTGGTGACGTTTACGGCGGAAGTGGTCGCCGTGGACGGCCGCCGCATTCAGTTCCGCGTGGAAGCCTGGGACCAAACGGAAAAAATCGGCGAGGGCACACACGAACGCGCCATTATCAACGTCGCCAAGTTTGCCACGCGCCTCGCGGAAAAGGGCAAGACGAGGCCCTGACCAATTCAGAGTGCCGGCCACCCGAGATTTCGCTGTACGGCCTCCCTGGCGGCTCGCATCACGGCGAACTTGGCGCCGTAATACCCCACCGCCGCGCACAGAAAGCTCTCAGCGCCCTTCCGTTGCGCGCGGTGGACCCACAACGGCATCCCAGGCAACGGCGGCGCACACAGCGTCAGCGTTGCGCCCGTCGCCTCCCGTGGTGAGCTTCCGGAGTCCCGGCACCATACAACCGGACCCCAATCTCGTATAGGGGCTGGTGACGGCGCTCCGAAGAGCGTATGATAAAACACGTCCGGTGCAGCGTCACGCTCCACCAATCGCACCGTGGGAAGGAACCACAGCTTATGGTCTGCCCTTCTTGTGGAGTTCAACTGGTTTCTGACAAAACCCCTTTCTGTGCGCACTGCGGGTCGCCCATTAAGGCATTTGGAGAGGCCCGCTCTCGGGCCGGCGGTGTCGCCCCGGCCCCGGTTCCGGCTACCGCATCAGGGACACCAACTGCGGACACATTTCGTCGCCGAAGGTTGGGCTGCCTCGTCGTGCTTGGGCTCGGTGCTTTGACTATCTGGTATTACGCACGCACCGATAGTAGTCAGGATCAGACGAGGGCCAATCAGCCACAAGACGCCTCACATAGCAGTCCACAAGTAGGTCAAGCGCCGGTTGCGCCGCCTCCGACAAACCCGCCTGTACCAGCCGGAATCCAAGTCGGAGATCGGGTGAGCGTCAATTCAGGCGGAGGTCCCGTTTTTGTCTTCCGCCAACTCGACGCCGCTAAGAAGTTCTGGTTTAATGCCAAGGCTAGTGGCAGCGACGATGACGTATGGGCGCAGATGCTGCAAACGATGCACGAAATGTTCCTCTTCGAGCCGTCAACGTCTGCCGTGGTGATCGAAATTGACAGCGCCGCTCCAGAGTTTCCATCAGTACATTTCGCTAAGGTCAGGCTGGATGCACCAAAGAAACCCGGTTACGAAGAAGGCTGGATTCCAATTACGATGCTTAAGCGGCTTGACGGAGGCGGGCAGCACGGCTCAACAGACAAGTTCGATGCCTTCGATGCCTTCGCCGAGGAAAATCGCCAACTGCAAACATCGTTCATGTCCTGTCTTCAGTCTGGCAAAGACATGTCAGACTTGATGGCGGTTGTCTTACAGAATCCGGAGCTTGTCCCAGACCTGCTGACTAAGATTGACCTAGCTATCACCGTGTGCTCTGATTCTATGAGTAAGAGCCGGAAGGTGCGAGAAGACATGGCGTCGGCCCCCCCTCTGCCCCAGTCCCTACTTGACGCCTATGGACAGATGTTGGTCGATTGGGAGAACCTTAATCAGGTTTCGTTAGATGTCGCGCAGGACTTAAGGTTGAGCTTCGCTACGCAAGACTCTTCCCTTCGTACTGGCTATATCGAACGGGCCGCACGCAAAGCCAGTCAGCTAACACCCCTAAGGCAGTCATTCGATGATTCTTTAGCGAAGGCAAGTGCTGAACTAAGCCGGTACAGAGCACAGTAGGCCAATGGTTGTTATTTTACAGGAGAAACGTTATGAAGAGCGATAAAGAGCCGGTCCCCGGCGAACTCACGTCACGTGTCAACCGCCGGGTGAGATTCGGCGTGCCAAGGGATATCGAGCGAGCTGGCGGCGCGCCAGAATATGGGGTCATCGTAGATGAGATTTGGGCTGACCCGGAGATCAACCGAAAGCCGCCAAGACCTTCGACGGGTACTCGCGATTGGGGCGATTATTCATTCTGCTCTCAACTCATCCGGTGGAATAACGGCGAATACTCTATCCGGCTTGCGTATTATCGCCGTCAGGCCGGCGGTTCCATATGGCGGTACGCTTCGCAGACAACCGTTAACGGCGACTGGAGGGTCATTAAGCTTCTGCTGAATCGGACCTTGACGAAGACCTCGTGGTTTCGTGCTGATCCGATATCGGCCGGCAATTCGTGAGTCTCGGTGTGGGCATGTCAGCCTTTCGCGCCACCTACGGTGGCGCATTCCACGTTTCAGGAGTGGAGGTTGCCCTAGAGGCGGCTACTTGATGGAGCGGGTCATAAGGGGGATGGAACTCCGGGCTGGAGCCCCCTTTTAAGAGTTCTGCCGGACCGTGGGCACGCACGTAGACGTCTACCACCTCGCCGCCGCGCCCATTGGAGCGGTGGTGACGTTTACGGCGGAAGTGGTCGCCGTAGACGGCCGCCGCATTCAGTTTCGCGTGGAAGCCTGGGACGAAACCGAAAAAATCGGCGAGGGCACACACGAACGCGCCATTATCAACGTCGCGAAATTTGCCACGCGCCTCGCGGAGAAGAAGCCGTAGGCCAGGCCGCTATGATTCCGCGATGGTAGACGCGGAACGGAATCCGTCGACCACGCCCCGGTCGTCATAGCCGTTCCGGCGTGATGTTCCCGCGCCCGTCTCGCGACGGTAGAGCTCCAGCAGGGCCCTCTCATCGTAATCGATGGCGCGCGCATACTGCCGAATGTAGCTGGTGCTGTAGATGCCGCCAGGCAGCTTTTGGAAGTCCCCCCGCTCAATAGCTTCCAGCGACCGGACGCCGATCTTGGTCGATTGGGCAATCTGCTCAAGAGAGATGCCCCGGTTCTTGCGAATCGTGGCCAAGCCGAGCACGCCATTCTCCTCTGTCATCTACCTGCCCTTCCGTTCGGGGCCAGGAGGCGCTGGACCCCGGGAGCGATCTAATGAACGTAACACTATAACACTACTTCCGCCTCTGATACACTCGTTTCTCATGGCGATTCCCTCCCTGGCCACGTCCCTCTGCGGCATCGCGCTCCGCAACCCCGTCCTGGCCGCCTCGGGCACCTTTGGCTATGGTCTCGAATTCGAGAAGCTGGTGGACCTCGACGCGCTCGGTGGCCTGGTGGTGAAAGGGCTTTTTCTCGAGCCGATGGAGGGCAACCCGCCGCCGCGGGTCTACGAAACCACGGGCGGCATGATCAACTCCATCGGCCTTCAGAACATCGGCGTCCGGGCATTCGTTGCCGAAAAGCTGCCTGCGCTGGCCAGGCTGCACACCGCGGTCTTCGCCAATGTCTTCGGCTACAGCACCGAAGACTACGCGGAAGTCGTGCGCGTCCTCGAAGACCACGCGGGCCTGGCCGGGTACGAGCTCAACGTGTCCTGCCCCAACACCAGCCACGGAGGTATCTGGTTTTCGAGCGACCCCGCGCTGCTGGCCGGCGTGGTGACGGCCGTCAAGCGCGTGGCCCGCCGGCCGGTGATCGTGAAGCTCTCACCCAACGTGAGCGCTATCGAACCCCTGGCCTGCGCGGCGGAATCGAGCGGCGCCGACGCCCTCTCTCTGGTGAACACCTTCATCGCCCTGGCCATCGACGCGCATACCCGCCGTTCCCGCATCGGCGCTGGTTTCGGCGGGCTTTCCGGTCCCGCCATCAAGCCCATCGCTCTGCGGATGGTTTACCAGGCGGCGCGGGCGGTGAAGATTCCCGTAATTGGCCTGGGCGGAATCTCGACCGGCCTGGATGCCGCCGAGTTCCTGATCGCCGGAGCCAGCGCCGTCGAGGTGGGCACGGCCAACTTCTGGGACCCGCGCTCGCCGGTGCGCATCGCCGCGGAACTGGCGGATTTCCTCAAGCGGGAAAGAATAGCGAGCGTGGCACAGTTGGTGAACACGCTCCAGTTATGATGAAAGAACTATGGCCACCGATGAACGCAGATGAACGCGGATAGATAGAATTCTAATCGGTGTTCATCTGTGTTCATCCGCGGCTATTTTTTCTCTTCCAGCATGGCCCGCAGGCTGGCGATCTCGCGCTTGAGTTTGCGCTCGCGCGCCACCATCATCAGGACGTAGATCACCAGGATGACCCATGCCGCGGTGAGGCCGTAGCTTAGAAACTCGTACTGGTGCTGTAGCCGCTCCGCGTCGGATACGAGCTGTGCGATCAGCGGCGTTTGTGAAATCAGGTGCATAAAAGGGTCTCCGTCAGAGAGCATGCGCCGTGCGGCGCAGGGAATCGATTTCCCGTTGCGCTTCCTCCTGCCGCCAGCGCACGGCCACCATCACCACGCCCAGCAGCAGCATCGCGGCCATGTTCCACATTAAGTGCATCGTCCAATCCGGCGGGAAACTTCCGCCCGCCCAGAAGACCGGCTGCGGATGCTGCGTTCGCCACCACTTGATCGAAAAAACCACGATCGGAACATCGAGGAAAGCGAAAATGGAAAACACGGCGGCAAACGTGGCGCGCTGCGTGGGTTCCTCTATGGCCTTGCGCAGCATCAGGTAGCCCGCGTAGAGCAGCCAGCACACCAGCGCCGAGGTCAGGCGCGCGTCCCAGGTCCACCAGATGCCCCAGATCTCGCGGCCCCAAATAGAGCCGGTCACCAGGCCGACCGTGGTGAACGCCAGCCCCACCTCTGTAACAGCCACCGCCGCGGCGTCGAACCTGAAGTTTTTGGTTACGAGGAAGCCCACGCTCGCGAGTAGCGCCGCGCAAGCCGCGGTTATAGCGACGGCCCACATGGGAACGTGAAAGAAGATGATCTTGAACGTCACCCCCTGCTGCGTCTCTTCCGGCAGGCGCGCGATGGCGTTGATATTCCACGCCAGAATCGCGAGCGCCGCAATGCCCAGAACGTAGATGATCTTTTCACGCATAAAGCACCATCACGACTTCTGTACTTGTGGGGCAGCTTGTTAAGCTGCGGGCCGATTGGCAATCGGCCCCGGCGGTTGGCAACCGCCGCGCAGGATGCCATCCTGCCCCACATCTACCATCATCCCACCAGCACGCTCTCAACCAGAACCAGCGAGACCGCGGTGTAAACCACGTCGAACCCTATCAGCATCTTCAGCCATGCCACCGTGTCCGGCCCGATCGGCTGGCCGGCCATCAGCCCCGTGGTCAATTGCATCGCGCCCAATAACGCCGGCACCAGGATCGGATAGGTCAGCATTGGCAGCATCACTTCTCGCAGCCGGATGTTGACCGTGAGCGCGCTGAAAATCGTGCCAATCACCGTCAGCGCCCAGGTGCCCAGCGCCAGCACCAGCATGAGTTCCCCGAACTGCGAGGTCCACCGCACATTATAAAAGATGCCGAAGACCGGCAACGAGACCAGTTCCACCGCCAGCACCAGCAGGAAATTCGCCACAGCCTTGCCCAGGAACAGGGCCGCTCCCGAAATGGGCGCCGCGACGAGCGCGTCCAGACAGTCGTTGGGCAGCTCGCGCGCGAAGCTGCGGTTTAATACCAGCGCCCCCGCGAACGCGAACACGATCCACAGCAACCCGCCCGAGATTTCGCGCGTGGTCTCCTCCGTTGGATCGAACGCGAAGCTGAACAGCAGCAGGATCACCAGCGCAAAAGCCAACGACGCGTTGAGGGCCTCCTTGGTGCGGAGCTCGGCGCGCAAGTCCTTCGCCGCCATGACCAGCACCTGCCGGAAGAATCCCATCAGCCCTCGCCGTATCGCGCGTAGATCAGGCCGGGATCGCTCGCCATTTCCGGGGTGCAGGGGCCGCAAAATGCCGCCTGTCCGCGGTTCAACAGCGCAACGTGCGAGGCCAGCTCGAGGGCTTCCCGCAACTGGTGGGTCGAAAGGATGATGGTCTTACGCTCCGACAAAGCTTGGCGGAGCAGCGTTTGCAACACCGCAATGGCGCGATCGTCGAGAGCCGTGAACGGCTCGTCCAGCAGCAGCACCGCCGGCTCGTGCAGAAAGGCGCGCGCCACCGCCAGCCGCTGCCGCATGCCGCGCGAAAACTCGCGCACCAGCCCGTTCCTCACGCGCTCCAGGCCGGTACGCTCCAGCCATTCGAGCGCCGAGCGCCGTGGGTCGGCCAAACCGTAAAGCCTGCCGAACAGCGTCAGGTTCTCCAGCGCCGACAGCTCGTCGTAGACCGAGATCCCGTGTCCGATGAACCCGATTTGCCGCCGCGTTTCGGTTTCGCGCGGCGGGTTGCCGAAAATCCGCACCTGGCCGCGGCCCGGCCGCGAAAAGCCGGCGATGATGCGCAGCAGCGTGGTCTTGCCCGCGCCGTTGCGTCCGATCAGTGCCAGGCACGATCCTGCTGCGGCTTCGAGGTGCACGTCGCGCAGGGCGGGGAAGTCGCCATAAAACTTCCAGACCCCGTCAACCGCGACCGCGCTCATTGGTCTCCTTGGGAGCAAGTTCCAGCATAGCTCCAGTGGGCGGACGTCCGACCGCCTGCGCCTGTCGCGACATTTCTGAGGAGTCACGACCCTGACCGGTGGCACTCTATTGCACCGCCATCGTAGCCGTGTTCGACGATTGGCCGCCGATCGTCAATACCACCGGCACGGCGTTGCCCGGACTGACCCCCAACGGTACCTCTACATTGATCTGGTTGAGTCCCACGCAGCAGCCCGCCAGGCCGGCGAAGGCCGGCGTCACGCTGATTCCGCCGATGCTGGCAGTAACCGGCGCAACAGTGTTGGACGCGACCGCCGGCAATGCGCCGGTCGCAACGGCTGGCGTGACTTGCCCCAGTCCCGTGGCATAGAGAACCACCACTTCTCCGGGTTGTGCCGGGTTCTGAGCGGTAACTGCGGAGCCATTCGCGTGCGTGATCGCGCCGGCCCCTTTGCCATCCGCCGTAGCCGTAAAAATGCCAGGAGCAACCAGGGCCAGTGGAACCGTCGCAGCGGTGCTCGCCTGCCCGCCTACGGAGACCGAGACCGTGGCTGACGCTCCCACCGCCTCGAAGGGAATCTGGATGCCGAGTTGCGTCGGCGCGGCGTAGAAGATCGGCACGGCCGTGCCGTTCACGGTCACCTGGGCCCCCGCCATCGTGGTGCCCAGCTTGCCGTCGCTTCCAAAGGCCGGGTTACAACTGGGTGGCAGGCAGGACGTGCCATCGGTCAAGTTGGCGCCGAAGAGTGCGGCAATCGATCCAGCGGCGACAGAAGAAGATTGCAGGTTATAGCTGGCGTTATTGACGATGCCGCTGGCGTTGATCTGTGGTGGTGCGTAGGCGCCGGCCTGCGTCACAGTCAGTGTTATGCCGGCAATAGCGAGTGTCCCCGTCCGTTGGCTGGTTGAGGTATTCGCCGCAACACTATAGGACACCGTGCCGTTGCCCGTGCCGCCGGCGCCAGGCGCGATGCCGATCCAGGCGGAATTACTGCTGGCATTCCAGGAACAACCTCCACCGGTGGTTACCTGGACGGTCCCAGTGGCTGCCCCGGCGGGCAGTGACACCGTGCCCGAGGGAGCAATGGCGTATGTGCAAGGGGCGCTCGAAGTGAAGCTGACCGCCAAGCCCGAACTGGCGGTGGCGCTGATGGCGAACGGAGCGACCCCAAGCATTACGTTGCTCAACGCGCCGAATGTGATCGTCTGCGAAGCCTGGAAGCTAACAGCCCGTGGCAGAACCCCCTGAAATGCGGCACCGACAATTTCGCGTGTAAGAACGACTGACCGCGCCATCTCGGCGGTTGAAACGTCCGGAGACCGCTGGAGACGCCACACTTGAAA
>Ga0181518_10000429_pt1 | contig 45798 bp, 37 predicted proteins | sample PEATcosm2014_Bin_28_FD_119751 | JGI IMG/M metagenome (GOLD analysis project Ga0181518, IMG submission 119751) | Peatland microbial communities from MTU Mesocosm Facility, Houghton, MI, USA - PEATcosm2014_Bin01_60_metaG | ecosystem: Environmental > Terrestrial > Soil > Wetlands > Peat | place...
CAATCCCGCACGCCCTCCTCGAGGTTCTCCGGATAGAGAAAGCCGCCCTTCTGCAGCTGCCGGAAGTTTTCCGTTCCAGGATAGAATTTTCCCCACACCGAGATCATCAGCCGGGCGTGGTTGCGATGGATTTCGTCGATCCATCCCTTCGGATCGGGAAATCGGTCCAAATCAAATTGATGCGATCCCCATTCTCCTTCCGGCCAGTAACGCCAATCCTGAACGATATTGTCAAACGGAATTCCGCGATTGCGGAATCCGGCGACAACGTCGAGGCTTTCGCCCTGGGTTTCATATCGCTGCCGCGATTGCCACAGGCCGAAAGACCATTGCGGCATCATGGGCGCGCGGCCGGTGAGCCGGCGATAGCCGGCGATCACGTCGTCGATCCTCGGACCGTTGATGAAATAATAATCAACCCCCTCGCCCACTTCCGACCAGAGCGAGATCGGCGGCTCGGATTCCGCTCCCGGCGTCTTCCACTGCAACTGAATCGTTGAACCACCCTGACGCGACCATTCCACCTTGATCGGATATCGCCGATTCGCCTCAAAATGAACCCGGGTCAATTCTTTCCATGGCAGCCAGCTTTGCCGCCAATAGTCCATGACCATTTTCCCATCGATCCAGACGTTGATCTGCCCATCCGAGAAGGCCTGAAACTGATAATCGCCGGTGGCCGGCGCCAGGATGCTTCCTTCCCAGCGAACGCTCCCTTGCCCGAACGGCAGCCATCGCGCAGCCAGATCGGGATACGTAGTGGCCGCGCCCGGACGGCGGCGGCCCTCAATGTGAATCTGTTCCTCCGCTCGCCGGATGCGCAAACCATTGAATTGCGGATCGGAGAAATAGCTGGCCGTCAATCCGCCCGGCTTGCCGTCCGCATCAAGCAGATTCTCGGTTGGAATTGCCTCGAACGGCCGAAGGTCTCCGAACCGCGTGAAGGAGGGGTTGTCCCAGAACAGGCCGTAGCCTCGGCTTGAGACCAGCAGCGGGACGACGATCGTGCCGTTATGCTGCCAAAGATCGAGGTCGTAACCCTTGATGTCGGTCAATCCCAACTGGTTTTCACCAAGCCCGTAAAGCGATTCATCCGCATCCGAATTCCATTGCTGTTGAACGTGAAAGGTATTTTGTCCCTGAACGGACTCCGGAACGAGGCCGCGCCATTTTTCCGTCAGCAGAACTTTCGAGTCAGCATCGAGAAACGTGATGTTCCCGCTCGCAAGATCAAGGCGGGCTTTGAGCCGGCTGGTGGAAAGGGTCAATTGTGATGAATCAGCCCGGACCTGAACCGGCTGAACCGTCTGCGGCAGCACGGCGAGGCTGGGATGCTCAAAGAATCCGCGATCCCTCGAAAACGCGACGCGGATGATATCGTCGGATACGGCCTGGAGTTTTAGCCAGCCATCGGCCCTTTCGACCACGGCGCCGTCGTCCGACACAGCCACTTGGGCCGGTGGAGCGATTTTCGAATCGCTGCCGCTCTTAGGCGCGCATGAAACCAGGACCATCGGCGCCAAGTATAAAACTACCGACCCCCAAAGCAACGATCGAAGTTGTCCCATGCCGGGAATTGTATCGGATTAGGCGTTTCAAATCCCGTGGGCCTTCCCCGAGCGCCCACGGCGCGGAAGGCAAAGCCTCCGCGGCCGCCGTGGGGGGTTTGGCCGCTCGTCAGGAGCCTGCCGTTGCAGGCAGGGATTCCCCTTGTTCGAGCTTCATCGGCTCCAGGTGAGGGAGCATGATGTGAATGACGAGCAGCACCGATACGTACGCCAAGCCGGCAATGGCGAAGGGGATGAAATAGGTGTGCGTCTTGTCGACGACCCGGCCGGTGAACTGCTGAAAGATGACTCCCCCGATGGCGCCCGCCATTCCGCCCAGGCCGACGACAGAACTGACGGCCGCCTTTGGGGTCAAGTCGGATGCGAGGGTAAACAGATTGGCCGACCAGCCCTGGTGAGCGGCGGCGGCCAAGCCGATCAACACGACCGCCAGCCACATGTTCCCGATGTACGTTACCGACAAAATCGGCAGGATGCACAGGGCACAGATCAGCATGGCGGTTTTTCGGCCGGCATTGACGCTCCAGCCGCGGCTCAGCAATTTCGAAGACAGCCAGCCGCCGCCAACGCTTCCGCCATCGGCCATGAGATACACAATCACCAGCGGTGGACCGAAATGCTTCAAGTCCAGGTTGAAATGGCTGTGCAGAAACGGTGGAAGCCAGAAAATATAGAACCACCAGATCGGATCGGTCAGGAATTTGCCCAGCGAAAATGCCCAGGTCTGTTTGTAGCCGATGATTCGCCGCCAGGGCAGGCTTTTGACGCGCGGCTCCTGATCGCTACGGATGTACTGAAGCTCGGCGGCGGAGAGGCGGGGATCCTTGTCCGGCTCGCGGTAAAACATGATCCACGAGGCGATCCAGATCACGCCCAATCCCCCCGCCATATAAAACGCCATCGGCCAGCCCCATGCCGCCGCGATGAAGGGAACGATCAGCGGCGAGAGAAGCGCGCCCAGCGCGCTGCCGGCATTGAAAATCCCCGTCGCGAATGCCCGTTCCTTTTTGGGAAACCATTCCGCCACGGCGCGAATCGACGCCGGGAAAAACGCCCCTTCGAATATTCCCAACAGAAACCGTGCGCCGAGAAACCCGGTCAATGCGGAAGTGGCCGGCAGAAAGTGCACCAGCCCGTGCCCCATCGCCAGGATCGTCCAGACGACGGCGGCGATCAGGAATCCCTTGCGCACGCCGATCCAATCGAGAAATCGCCCCGCGCCCACCAATCCAATGGCGTAACCGCCGGTAAAGGCCATTCCGATGTTGCCGAACTGGATGGTGTTCCATCCATATACCCTGCCGAAGGTGTCGCCATTGAGGACGGAGACCACGTTGCGGTGAATGTAGATCAGGACGATGGCGCCGAAGAGCACGGCGCAGATGATCCATCGGACCCGGCCGACCGACGCGCCCTTTGGGGATTGAGAGGCTTGCTTAAAAGTATTCGATGCGGTCACGTTTTCCTCCGAGTGAACGCCACCGACCTATCCGGGGCAATTCCCGCCGCGTTCATTCGCACACACGATACGCGACCGGCCCAATATTTCCAGCCGGAAGCGAAATGGCTATCGCGATTCGCCGCACTTTGAGTTTGCCCATTCTCTCCGGACCGATTAATCTTTCCGGCTATCCTGCGGAGGAAACAAAAATGAAAAAGGGTCTGTTGGCGTTGGCAGTTGCGGGGGTCGGCGGTTGGGCCATGGCGGTGACGATCACTAACACCAAAACTAAATCCTTTTCCGAATAGCCAATGCACCGACATCTTGCGATCACGATCCTGTCGTTCCTCGCATTAGGCTGGGGTTGCTCCCAGCAAAGGCCCGAACCACCGATGCAACCCGTCACCACGCCGGCCACGAATCCTTCGACCCAGCCGACCACGCGCCGCGTTGAGAACCATGACGAAGGCCAAGCCTGGTATTGGGTCCTGCCCAATCCGCTGGTTTTGTCCGATGGCCGGCCGGTGCGCGATGCCCAAACCTGGTTCACCCAACGCCGCCCGGAAATCCTCGGCTTGTTCCAGAGCGAAGTGTACGGCAAAAGCCCGGGCAAGCCGGCGGATGAATCGTTCGAAGTATTCGACAACGATCCAAACGCCCTTGGCGGCAAAGCCATCCGCAAACAGATTACGGTGCATCTGGGCGCCGGGGCGAATGCGCCGAAGTTCGACGTCCTGCTCTACCTGCCGGCGAAGGCCGTCAAACCGGTTCCGGTCTTTCTGTGTTTCAGCTTTTTCCCGTTGCAACTCGTGATGGATGATCCCGGCATCCGCCTTCAGGAAGAATGGGACCGCGACCACCAGCGCCATCCCGGCCAGAAGCGCGAGAAATCAACGTCGTTCGCGATCGAAGAAACGCTCGCTCGCGGATACGGGTTTGCCGCGATCTATTATCAGCAGATCGATCCGGATTTTCAGGGCGGAATGCGGTACGGCGTGCGGTCGGCGTATCTGGAGCCGGGACGGAGCGACCTCCGGCCGGATCAGTGGGGCACGATCGCCGCCTGGGCGTGGGGCGCCAGCCGGGCGATGGATTACCTGCAAACCGATCCGCGGGTCGATCACGCCCGCATCGCGATCATGGGCCATTCGCGGCTGGGCAAGACGGCGTTGTGGGCGGGCGCCGGCGACGAGCGCTTTGCGCTGGTGGTCGCGTGCAGTTCGGGCCGCGGCGGGGCGTCGCTGGCACGGCGGAATTTCGGGGAAAGCCTCGGCGATCTCAACCTCAGGTTCGCCTACCAATTCTGCGCCAACTACCGCAAATATGGCCGTCACGTCACCGATCTTCCCGTGGACTCGCACGAGTTGATCGGCCTGGTCGCGCCGCGGCCGATCTATCTGGCGACGGCGAGCCTCGATCTGCATTCCGATCCGCGCGGTGAATTCGACGCCGCCGTCGCCGCCGGACCAATCTATCGCCTCTTGGGAAAACAGGGTTTGGGGATTGACGTGATGCCTGCGGTGGACACGGCGATCATGGGCGACATCGCCTTTCATTGCCGTAGCGGCAAACATGAAGTCACCGCATGGGACTGGCAAAACATTCTGGAATTTGCCGACAGGAAATTTGGCTCCGCCGGGAGATGAACATATGACGCATTTGCTTTATCGGTCCGCTTTCTGGGTTGCTCTGGCGTTGATTTCGATCGCCGGGGCATCGGCGTTTTCCGCGGAGCCGTCGGCCACGGCCCGGCGCGCGGCGGCGACGCGCGCCTCGCAGTCGTCGCCGGTCTATCCCATTCCCTATCACACGCCCAGAGTGGCTGAAATCACCCGGATTCTGCTCGCGGTCAAAACGCACATCGAAAGTTCGTCGATGACCCACGCCACGACCCACGCGACGACGGACCCCGCCGACCCGGATTTCGGCCGCCGGTTTGCCCTGGTTTCCTATCCGATGGGCGTGATTTATTCAGGCATGCTCTCCGCCGCCGACGCCACGGGCGACGCCTCGTTTGCGGACTTCGACGCGGAGCGTTTTAAGCTGTTCGCCGATGCCGTCGCCAAGGTGGACCTGTCGCGCGTCACCCGGCGTCGCGGCGGCGACGTGACCTTTCTGCTAAGCCCGACCTCGCTGGATGATTGCGGATCCGTCGGAGCGTCGCTGATCCAGGCACGCCGCGCCGGCGTCGGTCCGGACCTCAAAATAGTCATCGACCGAATCGCCGATTACATCAGCCACAAGCAGCTTCGGCTCGACGATGGCACTCTGGCGCGCCCCAGGCCGTTTCATAATTCCGTCTGGGCCGACGATTCGTACATGAGCATTCCGTTCTTATCCCAGATGGGCGCGCTGACCGGCGACTCGAAGTACCTTGACGATGCCGCGACTCAAATGCTCGACTTCGCCCATTATCTTTACATTCCAAGCGCCGGTTTCTTCACGCATCACTGGAATACCGCCAATCCCGACGATCAGCCGCGGTACTACTGGGGCCGCGCCAACGGGTGGATGACGCTGGCCATGGCCGACCTTCTCGACGTGCTTCCCAAAGACCACCCCTTGCGCGACCGAATTCTTCGCCTTTTCCGCGCCAACGCGCAGGCCCTGGCCAGCGCTCAGGCGGGCGACGGCCTGTGGCATCAGATGCTCGACCGCACCGACACCTATACCGAAACCAGTTGCTCGGCGATGTTCGTTTATGCGCTGGCACATGGAGTGAACCGGGGCTGGCTCGACGCCGGCGCCTATGGCCCGGTCGCCCAGGCCGGTTGGGACGGGTTGACCACCCGCATCGATGCCGAGGGACATGTCACCGGAACCTGCGTCGGCACGGGATATGCCGATGATTTCGTCTATTACTATCACCGCCCCGCCGTCGACGACATTCACGGCTACGGCCCCGTCCTGCTCGCCGGGTCGGAACTGATCCGCCTGGTCCGCAACACGCAGTTCCGAATCACGCCGCCAGACAGGGGCGGCGCAGCGATCTACGGTGAACCGCGTTCCGTCGGAACCACTCGATCCGACCAGCCGCCCGCCGATCGGCCGGAATATTAAGTCCGAATCGCCGTCAGTTTGTGAACGCAGGTGACCGCCAGCGAGCCGTCTCCCACGGCGAAACCGACGCGCTTGGTGGAACCCGCGCGGATATCGCCCGCCGCTAGAATTCCGGGGATCGTGGTTTCCAGGGGGCACGGCTCACGATCCTTCAGCGGCCAGCGCCCCGATTTGAGCGCATCCACGCCGGTCAGGATATACCCCAGTCCATCCCGCGCGATCGCTTCCGGCAGCCAGGAACATCCCGGCTCAGCGCCGATGAAGACGAAAGCGGCGGAGACGGGCAGAGTTTCGGATGATTTTTCATTGTTCTCCAAAGCGCCGTCGCTGCGGAGGCTTTGCCTTCCGCCATTGAACGCTCGCAGGGTGACGCTCTCCAATCGCCGCTGGCCATGGACGGCGGCGATCTCGACTCCCTCGTGCAGGGAAATATTCGGCGCGGCGCGAATCCGGTGGACGAGATATTCCGACATTCCCGGCCCCAGGCGCTTGCGAACGAGCAGGTGAACGGTCCGGTCCCGGCAGCAATCGGCCAGGAACATCGCCGCCTGTCCCGCGGAGTTTCCCGCGCCCACGACGGCAACGTCCTGCGTGTCATAAAGGATCGCTTCGACGGACGTGCAGGCGTAGTGGATTCCGGCCGATTCAAACCGCTCCGCGCCTTCGGCTTCAAGTTTTCGCCATCGCACTCCCGCTGCAATTAGCACCGTGCGAGCGTGAACGGTCGTCCCGCAGTCCAGTTGCAACGCATGAAGATCGCCCGGCGCGGCGGCGGGCACAATGCGCTCGATGACCACCGGGGCGACCATTTTCGCTCCGAATTTCAGCATTTGCAGCACGCTGCGCATCGCCAATTCCGCGCCGGTCAGCCCGCTTGGAAAGCCGATGAAATTCTCGATCTTGGACGAACCCGCGGCCTGGCCGCCGGGGCCAAGGCGGTCCAGCACGACTGTCGAGACGCCCTCGGAAGCCGCGTAAACGGCGGCGGTCATTCCCGCCGGTCCGGCGCCGACAATCGCCAAGTCCACCTCTTCCGTCGGACAATGACGCCAGACGCCCGCGCCGTGCGCCAATTCGCGCAGATCGGGATTGATTAGCCGCCGGCCGTCGCCGAATTCAATCACGGGCGACTTTTGCGGCGACCCCCAGCTTGTCATCAACTTTCGCCCCTGCTCCGATGCCGAATCGTACCAGGTGAACGGAACGAAATTCTTGAAAAGGAATTCGCGCACGAGCATGGTATCGCGGCATTTGCCCGGGCCGACCACTTTCAGTCCCAAAACACCCTGCTGGGTAAGCAGCCTGCGGCGCTCCTGAGCGGCAATCAGCAGTTTTTCACTGACATTCGGAATTTTGTTCAGAAGTTCGCGCAAGCGCGCGCCGGCGATACGCATCAACCGCGTTGGACCCCGCGCGATGCCGGTCACGATCACCGGCCGGCGGGTCAGCAGATCGATGTCACCGGCGAACTGACCTGGCCCATGCGTCACCACGTGCCGATTCTCATCGGATGGGTTCAATATCTCGATGGCTCCGGATTCGACGACGAACAAGTCCAAATCGGCATCCCCCGCACGGAAGACCGTTTGGCCATCCTCGAAGGAGCATGAGGTTGCCAGCGGCGCCAGCGCAGCCAGGTCGCTTGCATCAAGCTTCGGGAAGGCGATTGCGTTGGATGATGTTGCCGAGGTGTCGGTCATAGCCGTATTCTAGGCCCGAATTTTCCAGCGGCGAGAATTAACCAACGCTGCTAAGATCGGGCGGATTCCGCTGCGAATGTGAGAACCGGATGAACGATCCATCGATGAACAAGGGCCATTTGTTAGCCGAGCCGGTCACGGAACAGGATCATGCCGTCGGACCGGCGAGTGCTCCCATCACGATTGTGGAATATGGGGATTATGAATGCCCGGATTGTCTGAATGCCGTTCCGGTCATTGAGGGGGTGCGGCAAAGCCTGGGGGGCCGTTTGCGTTTCGTGTTTCGGCACTTCCCGCAGAGCTCGATTCATCCGCACGCCAGCGCCGCGGCCGAGGCCGCCGAAGCGGCCGCCGAGCAGGGTAAGTTCTGGGAAATGCACGCAGCGCTATTCCAGCACCAAAAAGAGCTTGCGGAGGTCGATTTGAGCCATCTCGCTTTGACGTTGGGCCTGGAAATTTACAAATTTGAAACCAGCAGGAACCAGGAGAAGCATCGTCTGCGAATCCGCACTGACTTTGAAAGCGGCCTTCGTAGCGGTGTGAAGGGAACTCCCACGCTTTTCATGAACGGCCGTCGATATGATGGGCCGGTCAATGCCAAGGCCATCATCGCGGCGACCGAGACGGCTGCCCGCTAACTCGGCAACGCTACTATCTTTGCGTCCTCGATCGGTCGGCGATGCATCGCCGTCTTCAGCCATAGCCGCAGCCGGTCCATATACAGGTAAACCACCGGCGTCGTGTAGAGCGTCAGCATCTGGCTGAAGATCAATCCGCCGACGATGGCGATGCCCAGCGGTTTGCGGAGTTCCGAGCCGGTTCCGTGTCCCAATGCCAGCGGCAATCCGCCGAGCAGTGCGGCCATGGTCGTCATCATGATCGGGCGGAAGCGGAGCAGACAAGCCTGGAAAATCGCCTCCTTCGGTGGAATTCCGTCGCGTCGTTCGGCCGCGATCGCGAAGTCGATCATGATGATCGCGTTTTTCTTGACGATTCCGATCAGCAGAATGATCCCGATCATTCCCATGACGTCCAGGTCGGCGCCAAACATGAGCAGGGCCAGGAGCGCGCCGACCCCGGCCGAGGGAAGCGTCGAAAGAATCGTGATCGGATGGATCAGGCTCTCATAGAGCATTCCCAGCACGATATAGACGGTCACCACCGCGCCGATGATCAGGAACACTTGGTTGGACCGGGCGTCTTGATACGCCTGGGCCGTGCCCTGGAAGCTGCCGTGGATGGAACCGGGAAGTCCCATGCGGCCTTCGGCCTCGTTGATTTCCGTCACCGCATCGCCGAGCGAAACGCCGGGCAGCAGGTTGAAGGAAATCGTCACCGCGGGATATTGACCCTGGTGGTTCACGGACAGGGAAGTCGTATCACGGGAGAATTTGGCGATCTGGCTCAGCGGAACCTGCTTGCCGCCCGGGCCGGGGAGATAGATATAGTCCAAACCGTGCGGGTTTTGCCAGAACGACGGCGCAACCTCCATGATGACGTGATATTGGTTGAGCTGGGTGTACATGATGGAAACCTGGCTCTGGCCGAACGCATCGACCAGGACCTGATCGATTTGTTGCGGGGTGATCCCCAGGCGGCTGGCGGCGTCGCGGTCGATCGTCACCATTGCCTCCAGCCCGTTGACCTGCTGGTCGGTATTCACGTCCGCCAGGTTGGGCAGGGTCTTGAGCCGGTCAAGCACGCGCGGCGCCCAGTTGAGCAGTTCCTTCAGATCGTCGCCCTGGAGCGTGTATTGCCATTGCGCGTTGCTGGCGCGTCCGCCGACTTGGACATCCTGAAAGGCCCGTAAATATAGCGTGGCGCCCGGCACGTGCGACAGCTTCGCCCGAAGCCGGTTGACAATCTGGTCGGCGCTCACTTTGCGCTCACTCAGGTCTTTGAGGCTGATGAACATGTTGGCGGTATTGGTGGTCCCTCTTCCACCGCCCGCGGAGGCGATCACGTCGCTGACGCCCGGGTCCTGGGCGACAATCCCGGCCAATTCGACCACCATGCCCCGCATGGCCTGGAAGCTGGTCGCCTGGTCGGCGAGGATCGAACCGCCCAAACGCCCGGCATCCTGTTGCGGGAAAAACCCCTTGGGCACGAACACGTAAAGCGCGGCGGTCAGCACCAACGTGATCAGCGTCACAAACAGCATCACCAGCGGATGCCCCAGCGCCACCGTCAGCGTCCTGCGATACCCGGATAATATCCGCTGAAAAGCCCCCTCGCTGATCCGGTAAAACCACCCGTGCCGATGCTCCTCCTTGGGTCGCAGCAGCAACGCGCACAACATCGGCGTGGCGGTAAGTGAAACCACCAGCGAAATCGCGATGGCGGTCGAGAGCACCACCGCGAATTCCCTGAACAGCCGCCCCACGATTCCCCCCATCAGCAAAATCGGGATGAACACCGCCACCAGAGACGCGCTGATTGAGATGACGGTAAACCCGATTTCCTTGGCCCCCACCAGGGCCGCCTGCATCGGGCGCATTCCCTGTTCCAGGTATCGCGTGATGTTCTCGATGACAACAATGGCATCATCCACCACGAAGCCCGTCGCGATGGTCAAGGCCATGAGCGAAAGGTTGTCCACCGTGTAACCGACCAGGTACATCACGCCGAACGTTCCCACCAGCGAAACCGGCACGGCGATGCTGGGAATGAAAGTCGACCGCCAATCCCGCAGGAAAAGATAGACGACCAGCACCACCAGACTGACGGACGTCATGAGAGTGATCTGGGTGGTATGGACCGAGGCGCGGATGGTGGTGGTGCGGTCCATCACGACCTTCAGCTTCATTCCGGCCGGAACTTCGGCTTGCAGTTCCGGCATGATCGCCCGCACACGGTCCACGGCGTCGATGATGTTCGCGTTGGGCTGTCGGAAAATGATGATGACCACGGCCGGAATCCCATCGGCAAAGCCCGCCGTCCGAATATCGGCGACCGACTCCTCGACGTCCGCCACGTCTTGCAGGCGAACCGGCGCGCCGTGGGAGTATGCCACCAGTTGCTTTTTGTAGTCGTCGGCCTTGAAGAGCTGATCGGTCGTGCTGAGTGCCGTCGAACGGAGATTGTCGGAGAGCTCTCCCTTGGCGAGATTGGCGTTGGCGGTCTGCAAAACGCTGGCCACGGAACTTAGCGAAATGCCCCGGTTGTTCAGCGCCGTCGGGTCCACCTCGACGCGCACGGCGGGCGAAGCTCCGCCCCCAACGAAAACCTGACCCACCCCCGCCACCTGCGACAGCTTTTGCGCCAGGATCGAATCGGCCGCATCGTACATCCGCGCCTTGGAATACACGTCGGAGGTCATCGCGATGATCAGAATGGGCGCGTCGGCGGGATTCACCTTGCGATAGGTCGGTTGCGAAGGAAGATCGGCGGGCAGATTGCTGCGGGCCGCGTTGATCGCCGCCTGAACGTCGCGGGCCGCGGCGTCAATGTTCCGGTTCAGGTCAAACTGGAGCGTGATGCCGGTCGAACCCAGCGAGCTGGTCGACGTCATCTCGGTGACGGACGCGATGCGCCCGAATTGCCGCTCCAGCGGCGTGGCGACGCTCGTCGCCATCGTTTCCGGGCTTGCACCGGGCAGGCCGGCGCCCACCGAAATCGTCGGGAAATCCACCTGCGGCAACGGCGACACCGGCAGAAACTGGTACGCCAATATCCCCGACAGCGCTATCGCGATCGTCAGCAGCGTCGTCCCCACCGGACGTTGGATGAACGGCGTGGAAATGCTCACGACAGTTCCTCCGGCGCCAGGGACTGCGGCGTCGGCTCGCGCACCACGGCGCCGCCCAGCCGCTTGGCCAATCGGTCAAACGCCAGATAAATCACCGGCGTGGTGTAGAGCGTCAGAATCTGGCTGAAGATGAGCCCCCCGACGATGGCGATGCCGAGCGGCTTGCGCAGTTCCGCGCCCATGCCCGTCCCCAGCGCCAGCGGCAATCCGGCGAACAGTGCCGCCGCCGTCGTCATCATGATCGGCCTGAACCGCAGCAGACACGCCTGGAATATGGCGTCCACCGGCGATTTGCCTTCCTTCCGTTCCGCCTCCAGCGCGAAGTCGATCATCATGATCGCATTTTTCTTGACGATCCCGATCAGCAGAATGAGTCCGATCAGCGCGATGACGGTGAGCTCCGTCCCGCAAAGCAGCAGCGCCAATAGCGCCCCCACCCCCGCCGACGGAAGCGTCGATAGAATCGTGACCGGATGCACGTAGCTTTCGTACAGCACGCCCAGAACGATGTAGACCGTGACCAGGGCGGCCAGGATCAGCAGCGGCTCGTTGGTCAGCGACGCCTCGAACGCCGCCGCCGTGCCCTGGAACGCGGTCTGAACGCTGAGCGGCACGTTCAATTTCTTCTGCAGCGCGTCGATGGCGCTGACCGCCGCTCCCAGCGAGGCATCCGGCGCCAGGTTGAACGAGATCGTCACCGCCGCGAACTGACCCTGGTGATTCACCGCCAGCGGCGACGCCAGCTTTTCCAAGTGCGTGAACTGCGCCAGCGGCACCATGTTTCCGTTGGCCGCGTGTACGTAGATGTTCTGCAAATCCCGCGGATTCCGCTGATATTTCGGATCGACTTCCAGCACCACGTAATACTGGTTCAACTGGGTAAAGATCGTTGAAATCTGCCGCTGGCCGAACGCATCGTATAGCGTGTCATCCAGTGCCTGAGCCGTGATTCCCAGCCGGCTGGCGGCGTCGCGGTCGATCACCAGCGTCGTGGACAGGCCCATGTTCTGCTGGTCCGTGGCGATGTCGCGCAGCTCGGGAATCTGCCGCATCGCATCCACAAACCGCGGAACCCATTGGGCCAGTTCATCGGGGTTCGGGTCTTCCAGCGTGTACTGGAATTGGGTGCGGCTGACCCGGTCCTCGACGGTCAAATCCTGCACCGGCTGCATGTAAAGGGTGATCCCCGTCACGCGATCCAGCACCGGCTGCAATCGCCGTATCACGTCGCTGGCGCCGATTTTCCGCTCCTCGATCGGCTTGAGGTTGATCTGAATCCGGCCGGTGTTGATGGTCGTGTTGGTTCCGTCGATGCCGATGAACGACGACAAACTATCGACCGCCGGATCCTGAAGGATCAGGTCGGCCATCTGTTGCTGGGCCTTGGCCATGGCGGGGAAGGAAACGGTCTGCGCCGCTTCGGATACGCCGAGAATCACGCCGGTGTCCTGCACGGGGAAAAAGCCCTTGGGGATAAGGACGTAAAGCCAGACCGTCACGCCCAGCGTCGCCACGGCAATCAGCAACGTCGCCACCTGATGCCGCAGCACCCATTGCAGCGTGAATCCGTAGAATTCGATCACGCCGCGGTAGATGCTTTCGGATTTGCGGAAGAGCCATCCCTGCTCGCTCTCGGGCGTATGGCGCAGGAGCAGGCCGCACATCATCGGCGTCAGCGTCAGGGAAACGATCGCCGAAACGACGATGGTCACGCTGAGCGTCACCGCGAACTCGCGGAACAGGCGTCCGACAATGTCTCCCATGAACAGCAGCGGGATCAGCGCCGCGATGAGCGAAACGCTCAGCGAGATGATGGTAAACCCGATCTGTTCGGAGCCTTTGAGCGCGGCCTGGAGCGGCGAATCGCCCTCTTCGATATAGCGGATGATGTTTTCGATCATGACGATGGCGTCATCCACCACGAACCCCGTGGAGATGGTCAGCGCCATGAGCGTCAGGTTGTTGATGCTGTAGCCGAGCAGGTACATCACGCCGAACGTCCCCACCAGGGACAGCGGAACCGCGACGCTGGGAATGATCGTCGCCCGCAGGTTGCGGAGGAACGCGAAGATCACCAGCACGACCAGGACGACGGTCAGCCCCAGTTCGAATTCCACGTCGGCCACCGAGGCGCGGATCGTCACCGTCCGGTCCGTGAGGTTGGTGATCTGCACGGACGCGGGCATGGAGGATTTCAATTGCGGCAGGAGCTTTTTGATCCCATCGACGACGGAGATGATGTTGGCCCCCGGCTGGCGCTGGATATTGAGAATCACCGCGGGCTGGCGGTTCATCCACGCCGCTTCCCGCACGTCCTGCACCCCGTCGACGACCGCCGCCACGTCCGACAGCCGAATCGGCGCCCCGTTCCGGTATGCCACGATGATCGGCATGTAATCCTTGGCGGAACTAATCTGGTCATTGGCGCCGATGATGTACGCCTGATGCGGACCGTCGAAACTACCCTTGGCCTGATCGACGTTGTGCTCCGGAATGATCGTTCGCAGATCCTCCATCGTCAGGCCCATCGCCGAGAGAAGCGTTGGATTGGCCTGAATCCGCACTGCCGGTTTTTGCCCCCCGCTGATGCTCACCAGCCCCACGCCCGGCAATTGCGAAATCTTCTCCGCCAGCCGGCTGTCGGCCAAATCCTCCACCTTGGACAGCGGCATCGTGTCGCTGGTCAGCGCCAGCGTCAGGATCGGCGTATCCGCAGGGTTCACCTTGCTGTAGATCGGTGGATTGGGCAGGCCCCTGGGCAGATATGTCGCCGCCGCGTTGATTGCCGCCTGAACCTCCTGCTCCGCCACGTCGATGTTCAATTCCAACGTGAATTGAAGCGTTATCAGCGAGCTTCCCTGGCTGCTGGTGGAGGTCATCTGGTTGAGTCCGGGGACCTGCCCGAACTGCCGCTCGAGCGGCGCGGTCACCGATGACGCCATCACGTCCGGACTGGCCCCAGGATAAAACGTCACCACCTGGATGGTGGGATAATCCACCTCGGGCAATGCCGACACCGGCAACTGCCGGTACGCGACAACGCCGACCAGCAGGATGCCGGTCATTAGTAGTGAGGTCGCTACAGGCCGCAGAATAAATGGCCTGGACGGGCTCATTCGCCATTCCTCACAGGAGTAGCCGGCTGATCTGAATCGTTGGTCAGCGACCGGCGGATATGCCCGCCGGGGCGCGTGGTGCCGGATCGCGTCGTCGGTCTCGTCGTGCCCCCCCGCGTCGGATCCACCTTCGAACCCGCCTGAAGCTTGTCCACTCCGTTGGTGACCACCGTTTCACCTGCCGACAGGCCCTCGTCGATCGCGGTCATGTCCTGTCCGTCAACGATCTGGCTCTGCCCAGGCTTGATCGTGCGCACTTCCACGGTGTTGTCCGATTTCACCGCATAGACAAACGAAAAATCCGGCCCGGTCTGCACCGCTTCCGTTGGAATCAGCACCACGCGCCTCAACGTGTTCACCAACAGTCTCACCTTCAAAAGCTGATTCGGAAACAGCTCAAGCTTCTCGTTATCGAACTGCGCTCTCAGCTTCACGGTGCCGGTGGTCGTATCCACCTGGCTGTCCACCGCCTCCAGCTTCCCCCTGGCAATCTCCCGATCGCCGTCGAACGCGGTCGCCTCCAGCGGCGGAACCCGGCCCGAAGACGTCAGCACATCTGAAATACATGCCTGCTCAATCGGAAAAATCACCGTGATCGGCTGCAACTGGGTAATCACGACAATCCCGCCCGCATCCGAGGAATGAACGATGTTCCCCACGTCCACCAGGCGAATTCCCGCCAAACCCGTCACCGGCGATGTAATCGTGCAGTAGTCCAACTGCACCTGGGCGCTGTAAATCGCCCCCTCATCGCTCTTGACGGCTCCGGCATCCTGCTCCACCAGCGCTTCCTGCGTGTCGATCTGCTGAGCCGTGTATGCATCCGGCGCTTGCTTGTAACGGGTCAAATCCAATTGCGCGTCCTTGAGCGACGCCTGATCCTTGGCAAGCTGGCCCTGGGCCTGCTCCAGTTGCGCCTTGAATGGATTGGGATCGATCTGCACCAACAAATCGCCCTTTTTGACGATCTGCCCCTCGACAAACGCGACCTTGATCAATTGACCGTCCACGCGAGTGTGAATCGTGACGGTCTGGATCGGCGTCACCGTGCCCAGCAGGGCATCCTGATAGACGGGCAGGTTCCCACGCTCCGCCATCGCCACGTCCACCGGAATGCCCCGCCCGCCCACGTTGGTCCGGCTGGATGCATTGGCCTGGCTTGTGCGCAGCCGATAAACCACCAGCGCAACGATCCCGCTCAACACGCAAACAATCACTAGCCACAAGATCCAGAGCGAACGCGATTTACCCCCTTCGATTGGGAATTGCGGTCCGTTCAGCGGCGGTGGTTGCGGCGATTGTTTAACAGTCGTTTCCAGGCTCATCATCCTCAGCTTAATCCTAGAATCTACGCATATTTATTATCGGTCGCAACCGCTCGCGCACAACATCCCATAACCCGCGATCCTATCCCATCGGCAATCTATCTCTCCATTCCCTCCCCACTTTCCACACGCGACATCCCAAATATAAATCCGCAACCCATCATCTTGTGCCAAAGGGCTTTGCCTTCTAAAGTGCTAGATAAATGAACCCCACCACCACCGAACCGCATCCCCCGGCGTCGTCCGACAGCACCGTGACGTTGCGGATTCGCCGCCAGGATGGACCCGCCCAGCCATCCCGTTGGGAGGAATTTGCCGTCCCGCGCCGGCCAAACATGAACATCATCTCCTGCCTCCAATACATTGCCGCCCACCCCACTACCACCGACGGCAAATCCACGACCCCGGTCGTGTACGACAGCGGATGCCTCGAAGAAGTCTGCGGCGCCTGCACCATGGTCATCAACGGCAGAGCACGCCAAAGCTGCTCCGCCCTCGTCGATCGGCTTGGAGCCGGACGTGCCATCACCCTCGAACCGATGGGCAAGTTCCCCCTCGTTCGCGACCTCTTCGTCGATCGTTCACGTCTGTTCAGCGATTTGAAACGCGTCAAGGCCTGGGTCCCGGTCGATGGAACTTACGATCTGGGCAAAGGCCCGCAAATCTCCCGGCGGCTTCAGGAAGAACGCTATCCCCTTTCGCGCTGCATCAGTTGCGGATGTTGCCTCGATGCCTGCCCGCAATATACCCCGGTCAATCATTTCATCGGCGCCGCAGTCATCAGCCAGGTCCGCCTCTTCAACGATCACCCCACCGGCGCGGCGCTGAAGGAAGATCGCCTCAACGCGTTGATGGAAAACGGCGGCCTCGGCGACTGCTCCAAGGCCGGCAATTGCGTCCAGGTTTGCCCCAAGGAAATCCCGCTCCTTGAAAGCATCGCCACCGTCGGTCGGCAGGCAACCGTTCACCTCATCAAAAAATTCTTCACGAGATGATTTATCCGTGAATCCCCGCGTCAAAACTTTCCTGATCCCCTTCATTGTCGTCGATACACTCTTCCTTGCCGCCATCCTCCTCTGGGTCCTCCATCAACGCCAACGCCACGGCTCAATCGGCTTGGGAAAGCCGGACATCCATATCAATCTACGGCATCCCGAGGCCAAGCTGACGGAAATCGACCTCACGAACACCGGCGACGCCCCCGGCCCCCTCGCCGTGCCGGTGGACGTCACCTGGCCCGACGCCGATCTCGTCGATGCCAAAGGCCTTTCCCAATTCGACGCGATGGACACCGGCCGCAGAAGCCTTCGCTTCCAACCTCAGCCCTCGCTCCACGACGCCACGCTTCCCCCCGGCCAGCCGTACGCAGTCGGCTGGCTGAAATTGACCGATGACGTCCCCATCCACGCCGAAATCGCCACCGATTCCACCAGCGCCACGCAACCCTAGCCGCGAAGCTGCGCGAAACCGAATTGATTTTGCCGTGTTCTTTGGCAGACCCCGTGACTAGAATCGCGAATTATAAGGAGAGCCACATGCCATTTCCCAACGACGAAAAGTTGATGGCGCTCAGTCAAAGCATTCTTAATAAGTTCGACACGATATTCGGCCTTCACCCGGGTTTTCGGGCCGCGCACGCCAAGGGAATGATGCTGACTGGAAAATTTACGCCTTCTTCAAGGGCGACTTCGCTTACGCGGGCACCACACGTCGTTCGGATATCCACGCCTGTGACCGTGCGTTTTTCCAACTCAACCGGCCTTCCGTTGCTACCCGATAACGACGGGAATGCCGACCCGCGCGGGCTGGCCATTCGATTTCATCTGGCCGAGCACAGCCACACCGATATTGTCAGCCACTCAACCGATGGTTTCCCCACCCGCACTGGCGACGAATTCCTGGAATTTTTAACCGCGATCGCGACCAGCGATCCTTCCAAGCCGTCCGATCCCGCCCACCCAGCGCCGATTGAAAAGTTCCTGGGCTCGCATCCTGCGGCGCTGAAGTTCGTGCAAACCCCCAAGCCGGCTCCGGCAAGTTTCGCGCGCGAGACTTATTTTGGCGTCACGGCGTACCGCTTCATCAACAAGGATGGGGCGGCACGATTCGGACGATATCGAATTGTTCCAGCGGCAGGCAACGAACATCTGAATGCGGCGACAACGGCGGGCAAGGCGCCCACCTATTTATTTGACGAGTTGCAGCAAAGAATCGCCCGAAGTCCGATCGAATTTCGAGTGCTCGTGCAGTTGGCCGATGCGGGCGACGTCGTAGACGATGCGACCATCCACTGGCCGGCGGATCGACCGCTGTTGGAACTTGGGGCGATCACTCTCACGCAGCCCGTGGCGGACAACGCCGGGGAACAGAAGCACATCATCTTCGACCCGATTCCGCGCATCGACGGAATCGAGCCGTCGGCCGACCCGTTGCTTGAATTGCGGGCCGCGATCTACCTGCTCAGCGGACGCCGACGACGAGCGGCGGCAACCTAGCAGCCCGTGGCAAAAGTCCCGCGCGGCGACGCGCCGCGGCTTTGGCTCGGGATCGAGGCGGAGAAACGACGAGTATTGATGGAAATACGCGGAGTTTCGACAACGAAGAGCCCGAGCCAAAGACCCAAGCGACGCCCGCGCGACTTTTGCCACGGGCTGCTAGCTTCGACTGCCCGGGCATAGGACCGGAAGCATCGCCGGCCTGCCGCACCACGGCGCCGGCATCATCAATATCACCTGTTCCCGCTGCACCAAATCAAGCTGCCATAGTGCCGCTCGAACCATCCCCACGTGCTCCGGGTCCAAGCCCGCCAAGTATGGCTCCGCCAGTTTCTCCAGCCAATCCGCACCCATCGCCACGTGTCCGCCATCGGCGTCGCCGCCCGATGACTGCTCCATAAGCTTCTGCAGGAAATTCTTCGGCGCCGGCACGGTTCTCACGTCGTAATCCTTCACGCTGGCCTGATCCGCCGCGAAGGCGATCGCATCGTGCAGCGTGCCGATCCGATCCACCAATCCCAAATCCAGCGCCTGGCGGCCCGTGAACACTCGGCCGGCGGCCAGCTCGTCGATCGGCTTCTTCAACTTGTTTCCGCGGATGGCCGTCACGTGATTCTTGAACACCCCGTAGATCTCATCCATCCATGACTGCACGCGCTGCCGTTCGTCCGGGCTGAAATCCGTATCCGAGGAAAGCAATCCGGCGTTGGCGCCCCGTTGATACGCCTTGAACGTCACGCCGATCTTGTTCCACATTTCGGTGGTCACCAGCTTCCCACCGACGACCCCGATGGAAGCCGTGAGCGTGGCATCGTCGGCGAAAACGGTATCGGCCGCGCACGAGACGTAATATCCCCCGCTCCCCGCGACGTCGCCCATCGACACCACCAGCGGCTTCTTGGCCTTCACCCGCTGGGTCGCCCGCAGGATGATTTCGCTGGCGGTCGCCGACCCGCCCGGTGAATCGATCCGCAATACCACCGCCTTAACGGAATCATCCGCCGCCGCCTCGTCCAGCGCCCGGGCGATGTCCGTGCCGGCGGCCATCTCGCTGGCCACCAGGCCCGAATCGTTTTTCCCCGTGACGATCAACCCATCCACGTACACCACGCCAACGGCCGCCTTGCCCGCGCCCGCATTGGGCGGATTCAGCAATTGCGCCAGCACGCCCATCATCGCGAACGGATTTGAAAAATTGATCTCCGGCTGCTTTTCCGCGCCATACCGCTTCTCAAACACCGCATCCTTTCCATATTTCTCCTTCAGCACCGCCTCCAACGCCGCCCGATCCTCAACCGCATCGATCATCCCAGCGTCTTTTGCCTTTTCCGCCGTGTACGGTCCGCCGTCGATCCAGCTCTTCGCCTGATCCTGCGAAACGTTTCGACCCGAGGCGATCAGTTTTGTCGCCGTGTCATACACCGAATCCAACAGCCAATTTGTCATCTGGTCAGCCTCGGGGCTTGGCCCGTCGCGCATGAAAATCTCCGACGCGCTCTTGTATGCCCCGCAATGGAGAAAATCCGGTTGAATCCCCAGCTTCAGCAGCAAACCATGCAGGTAAAGGGCATCCCCGTACAGCCCCATCGCCCAAATCTCGCCCGTTGGGGCAACGCTTACTCGCGAAGCGCCGCTGAGCAGAACGTATTGTCCCATCGCCAGTCCATCGGCATGTCCATAAACGTCCTTCCCCGCCGCCCGCACGGCCTGCATCGCTTGGCGCAATTCCGTCGCCTGCGCCAACCCGAACGCCGATTCATCCGCCAAGACCACGACCGCCTTCACGTCCGGATCTTTCGCCGCCTTGTCAATCCGCGTGACCACGTCCCTGAGCGACAAGCCGACCGGACCGAAGATCGCCATCGATTCGTCCACCGGCGTCTCGCCCATCTGCCCCGCAAGATCAAAAACCGCGATCACCGGTTTGGCCACCGGCTTGGTCGCCGGCGCCGCGCCAGCGACTGAAATTGCCATGAAAAACGCCGAAATCAGGCCCAAAATCCGTGCAAACATCGTTTGCTCCTTTCGCTATAGGGATATGACGGACTTGATCCAGCCAAATTCCAGGAAATCACTTCCCAGGTGGCAATTGCTTCCGCTCATTCTTGTGCTGCTGCCACCACAACGCCAGCGGCAATATCGCGACCAAGTTTATCAAGTAAGCGCGGCTCACCATAGCCAGCGCGTAGTGAAAGAACGCGCTGTTCTGAAAGAATGCCTGGGCGGCCGCATCGTTTGCATGCGGCCCAAGCGCCACGCCGCCCTCAGCGAACCCATGAGCTACCGCCACGCCACCTTCCGCCCCAACCCACCCGACGGCGCAGCCGCCGAAAGCCTTCCAGCCAATTGCAGATCCGCCCATCGCCCACGGGCCGACGCTGAATCCGCCGAAGGGCAGCAGACCAACGGCCAAGCCGCCCAGCGTCAAGAGGCCGACGGCCAAGCCGCCGAAGCTGATCGGTGCGATCGCCATTCCGCCAAATGCGAAAATCACGCCGATGGCCGAATCGCCCCCCGCAATCCACGCCTTGACCGGCCCGCGTTCCAAACCGCCGCGAAGTCGGATGTGAACCAGCGGCAAACCAAACAACGCGAGTTTGCTGCGATATTCAAACACCGGCACGAGAAGCGGCGCCGGATGACCATCAGCGATTTCCTGGCGGCCGAGACTTCGCCGTCGACGCGCCATCCATACGTTGAGGGCGACGACAACGAGTACGTAAGCTGCCCCGAGTCCGATGAAGAGTCCGGCGAAAATCGCTGGACGCGACATGGCCATCGGTTTCCAGCACGCCATGAGGATCATCACCGCCAACATGAACGCCACGATGCACACCACCAGGATGCGATAAGTCTTGATGATGAACGCGCGCCGCTGCGCGGACCGCGCGCTATCGCGATCCAACGTGTAACCGACATAAAAGCTAAAGAACGCGATGACCGGACCGAGAACCGCATTGACCAGTCCGATCAAACCCGCCGCCTTTGCCGCCGCGCTGCCTTTGGCCGCCATCGCGCCCACAACCGCCGCCTTCGTGGAACCGCTCATCACCGGCAACGCCGCCAGCACGCCCAGCGTGAACGCCTTGGTCGGCCCGGTATTGTGCAGCGCCGTCTCGACAAACTTCGCCACCCGTTCGCCAAGCATGACGCGCCCGCGAGACAGGCGTTGCTTAACGGCGTCCTTGGACAGTTCCAACGTGTCTGCCACCTCGGCCACGGACTGGCTCTGGCGATAGAACAGGATCAACGGCTCGCGGTAGAGTTCCGGCAATCCCCCCAACACGCGCCACAAGATCGCCTGCTCCTCCTTGCTGATCGTCTGCTCGCCGGGTTGGAGTGATTCCTCTCCATCCACCACGTTTTCCGCCAGGGTTGTGGAAGCGGCCATCGGATCGCGCGTGGCCCGGCGATAGGATTCCTGGATGACGTGCCGCGCGATGCCGCACAGCCACTGCTTCACGCGGCTTCGATCCTTCAGCTCATCCAGATTGCGCCAAGCGGCCAGGAACGTTTCCTGCGCCAAATCTTCGCTTCGTCCCACGTCGCCGCAGGCATTGTAGGCAATCGCGCAAATCAGCCCCTGATATCGTTCCACGATCCGCCCGAAGGCTTCGCGGTCGCCACCAAGGCAGCGATCGACCAACCGCGTATCATCGCAAGCCTCGGTTTCGATCATCACGTACATTCTCCTGCTCACCAACCAAGTCGTCGAGGGCGGAAAAAGGTGACAGGGAATAATCCCATTCAATTAAGAGCTTCTAAAAACCACGTTCATTGGTCCGGCATTCAAGGCTCGGTCGCCGGCTGCGTTGTTGCAGACTTCTTTTCGATCATTCCCGCGGGCCAATTGGCGCTGAGCGTCCTGCCGGCGTTTTTCGACATCGACCAGAGCATCACGCTGGGATGCCCGTTTTCTCCGGGCGAAATCAGCGTCAGTTCATCGGGCGACCGCCATTGCGGGACGGTCATCAAGGTGGGCTTTTGATCGTCGGAGAGAACGGGCTTGCCCTGAACGACGGTGACCTGGCCGGTCCGCAGATCGACCACGGTAACCTTGCCGGTATCATCGGGGATCGAAACGTGCGTGCCGTCAGGGCTGACTTCGAAATACTGCGCGGCGCCGCCCGCCTGCTCGAAGGCCTGCCTCGGCAGGAGCCGGCTGACCATGGGAGTGGTACCCGGCGTCAGTGAAAACAACTGCGGCCGCTGCGGCATGTCGTTGGCCGTGGTCGGCAACGTCACTTCGGCACTGTCAAACAAAATGCGGCCGTCTTTCGTGCTGCGCACCCGGCACAATTCGTCGAAAACCAAGCCAACCAGGTCTTCCGAATCGCCTGGTTTATCCATTACTTTCCCATCGTCGCCTATCGCGCGCATCCGCGTGAGCGAGCCGAGCCGGGACGCATCGCCGGCCGCTGGCGTCGCGGCTCGGACCAACACTACATCTTGTCCGTCGGACGACCAGTCCGGATACCACGCGGCCTGGTCGCTGAACTTCACCGCCGGGGCAGTTCCATCCGTCGGCACGACCCACAGACCGGCAGCGTGCGCTTGCTCGGATTCGGTCACGACGATCGCCGCCGCGCCGGTCGGCGAGACCCGCAGTTCATGAATGCCTTTCAGTGAAGTCATCAGACGCGCCCCGAGCGTCGTGCCGGTTGCGTCGACAGTGTACACCTCGATGCATTGCACGGATTGACTCACGCCTTCCAGGACCTTCCACGTTTGAGGCGGTATCTTCTGCCGCAAGGCCGCATCCGGGTGATCGCGCACGTACAGAACGACGGTTCCGCCGAGTTCCTTCATCACGCGCTGAAAGTCTTCGTCCTTGGCGTATTGAGCATTCATCCCGTCGGTGAATTTCTCAAGATCGTTGGGATCGGCCGCATTCCAGCCGTAGGCCATTGCGGCATCGCGCACGTGCTGCGCGGCTTCGATGGCGTCCCGAGTCTGCCCGGGCGACAGGTATTGGCTCACCCCATCCCATGTCTTTACGTCAATCTGCCGAGAGACCAGCAGCCGCCTGGAATCAGGAAACCATGTGGCGCAGTTCACGCCGGCAATGGCAGGCGGAAGCAGATTTCCGTCGGCGTCGGCCAAACGAAGGCCGTCGTCGCTGAGGACCGTCATCCATTTGCCGTCGGGTGACCAGGAATATCGCCTCGGCACACAGCCGGCCACAATGAAAGCGGCCAGAATCAAGATCATCCATACTCGCGTTTTCATTTGATTTCTCCGGTTTCGGGTTCGGCGATGGGGGAAGTCCAATGCCAGGTCGACGTAGCCAAGCGTTCCTGCTGCTGTGCCGATGCCATCAGACGCTGGGAAGACCAGAAGTCCGGCACACCCGCGGCGCGAGGCATTTCGGTTTTGTTGGACTGCACCGCGATGTTGGATTCCGGCGGATGCGATCCTTGACGCGCCATTCGCAGGCCAATCCCCACGCCGATTGCCAACACGGCGGCGACCGACAGGCCGATGCGCGCCAAGCGCCACGGGCGAGAAAACCGACCGGGCGCAGGCCATGGCGGCATCGTTTCCGTCGCTTGCTCCGGCATGGCGGCGCGCGCGCCACTCGCCACGCGCTGCCATGCGGCGAGTTCCGCTTCGCCGTGGGTCACCGTTTTGGAGTACGCCGACAACAGCAGCCCGACATCAGGCGGAAGTGCGCCCAGCGCGTCATCGATCATCAATCGTTCCAGGGTCTGCTTATCCATGGCTATTCCTCCGGGGCTGTTCGGCTCCCATCTCGTCGCGGAGCCGTCGCATCGCGTTATGCAGGCGAGAACGCACTGTTCCAATCGGAATCTCCAGCATGGTGGCGATCTCCTCGTAACTGAGGTTCTCTCGCAACCGAAGCTCCAGCGGTTCGCGCATCGCCGGCGGTAATTGCGCGATCGCTTCGCGCATCGCGGCCAGATCGCCGTCAGGCTCCGCCGGGTACACGGGAACATTGTCCAACGATTCGGTCGGCCGATGCTTGCGGGCCGTATCGAGGCCGACATGGCGGGCGATGCCAAAGAGCCAGGCTCTCGGCGAGTCGACCGTGGCAAGACGTTCCCGGCGATGCAGGGCTTGCAGAAACGTCTCCTGGAGCATGTCCTGCGGCGAGGCGCACCATCCGAATGCTCGTCGCAGATACGCCAGAAGCGCTGGACCGTGGGCACGGTAAAGGTGCTCCAGTTCTTGCATGCTCAAACGGCTCTATCGCCGCCATCCATCAGAAACGTCGCTTGAAGCGGGGAAAAAGTTCATTTTATTTTGGCGAGTTTGCCTCTGGTCCTTTCTCCCAGTGCCCCGGCAGAGCGGGAAATGCCAAGTGCGACGGACTTGGCCCGCGACCTGGCGCCGGCAACTGCTTCCGCGTCGATTTGTTGTCACCGCTTCTCCCGCTCCAGCTTCCGCCCCCGGCCCACGATCAGCCGCGCCACCAATGACGTCCACCCCGTCTGATGGCTCGCCCCGCATCCGCGGCCGGTCTCGCCGTGAAAATACTCGTGAAACAGCACCAAATCCCTCCAATTCGGGTCCTCGGCAAACCGCGGATCGTCCCCATGGCACGGACGCCGGCCGCTCTTGTCCGGAATGAACGCGTTCATCAGCCGGCTGCCCAATTCGTCGGCGGCTTGTTGCAGAGTCAGCATCTTCCCCGATCCGACGGGACATTCGACCTTAAACCCCTCGCCGTAGAAATGGTGATATTTCTCCAGCGCTTCCAAGAGGATGAAATTCAACGGAAACCACACCGGCCCGCGCCAGTTGCTGTTTCCGCCGAACAGGCCGGTATCCCCTTCGCCCGGGCAATAGTTCACGCGGTATTCCTTGCCGTCGGCATGGAAGACGTAGGGATGATCCAGATGAAATCGCGACAGCGAGCGAATTCCGTAGGGCGACAAGAACTCCGATTCATCGAGCAGATATTTCAACACTCGCACCAGCCGCTGCTGCGACGGGATCGCCAGCAAATAATGCCTATGGTCGCTGTCGGATGGCTTCATGTAGGAGATGTACCGGGCCAGGTCTTTGCGGTTGTTCAGGAACCAATCCATGCGCTTGCGGAAGCCCTTGAGCTTGTCGATCACGCCGCCTTCCAGAATTTCGACGGCAAACAGCGGGATCATTCCCACCATGGAGCGCACGCGCAGGGGATTCGCCCTGCCGTCCACGTAAATCTGGTCGTAATAGAATCCGTCCTGTTCGTCCCACAATCCGGTGCCGCCGAGGGTGTTCATCGCATCGACGATCGCGACGAAATGCTCGAAGAATTTCGAGGCGATGTCCTCGTAAACCGCATCCTGGCGGGCCAGTTCCAGCGCCATCGAAAGCATGGTCGAGCAGTAGAACGCCATGTGGGCTGTTCCGTCGGCCTGTTCCAGCACGCCGCCGGTGGGCAACGGTTTGGAGCGGTCGAACACGCCGATGTTGTCCAGCCCGAGGAATCCGCCGCCGAAGATGTTTTTCCCGCTCACGTCCTTGCGGTTCACCCACCAGGTGAAATTCAGCAGCAGTTTCTGGAACGTGCGTTCGAGAAACATCCGGTCGCGCTGGCCGCGCGGGGCCGTCATCTTGTAGACGCGCCAGCACGCCCAGGCATGCACCGGTGGATTCACGTCGGAAAGCTCGAACTCGTATGCCGGTAGCTGGCCGTTCGGATGCATGTACCATTCGCGCAGCATCAGCACGAGCTGTTCCTTGGCGAATTCCGGATCGATCTTGGCGAAGGTAATGGTATGAAACGCCAGGTCCCACGCGGCATACCACGGATATTCCCACTTGTCGGGCATGGAAATAACGTCGCGGTTGTAGAGATGCAGCCATTCACGGTTCCGCCCGTTCCACCGCGAATCCGGCGGAGGCGGCTGCTCGGGATCGCCGTTCAGCCAATCCTTGACGATGTAAAGATAAAACTGCTTGGACCACAGCAACCCCGCGAAGCATTGCCGCCCGATCCGCCGCGTTTGGGCCGGCAGCAACTTGGAAAGCCGGCCGTCGTAAAACTCGTCCGCCTCGGCAATTCGCCGGCTGAAAATGCCGTCGAAATCGGACCCGAAAATCTGTGCCGGCGCCGCGTCCCGCGGAAACAGCCGCAACCGCACCACCGCCTCGCCCCTGGCGCCCAGATCGATCGTATATCGCATCGCCGCCTTCGTCCCCACTCCCGCCGGATTCACCGCTTCCGTCTCGCCATTGATCACGTAACGGTGAAAGGCGTCCTTCACGAAACGCGTCGCATTCGGCGCATTGAACAGCCTCTGAACGTTGGTCTCGTTTTCCGTGAACAGCATCTCCGGCTCGATTCCCCGCGGCTCGGCGACCAGCCGGAATTTCCCCAGCGATTCGTGATCCACGTCCACCGATGCCGGCCCCGATTTGGCGATATGCGGCTTGATCTCGCACCCCTCGTGCAGACAGCCCCAAATCCACGAATTCCGCGCCCATAGCGTCGGCAACAAATGAATCGTCGCTGGCTCCGGGCCCCGGTTGTTCACGGTGATCCGGATCAAAATGTCGTCCGGCGCGTTCTTGGCATATTCAACGAACACGTCGAAGTATTTGTCCTGATCGAAAACGCCCGTGTCCAGAATCTCGTATTCCGGTTCGAGCCGGGTCCGCCGGCGGTTTTCTTCCACAAGCTGCTGGTAGGGAAACAAAGTCTGCGGATATTTGTACAACCCTTTCACGTACGAATGCGTCGGCGTGGAATCGAGATAGAAATACTGCTCCTTCACGTCCTCGCCGTGATTGCCCTCCGGCCCGGTCAAACCAAACAGCCGCTCCTTCAAAATCGGGTCCCGCCCGTTCCACATCGCCAGCGCGAAACAGAGCCGGCATTCGCGATCGGTGATCCCCAACAGCCCGTCTTCGCCCCAGCGATACGCCCGGCTCCGCGCGTGATCGTGCGGAAGATAATTCCAGCAATCCCCATTGGCGGAATAATCCTCCCGCACCGTCCCCCATTGCCGCTCCGAAAGGTACGGCCCCCATCGCTTCCAGTTGGCCTTGCGCGCCGCATCCTCCTGCAGGCGCGCGTGCTCTGCGCCGTTGCTCATTGCGCCGTTGCTCATTGCAGGCTCACCACGTTCTTGATCCCCCCCACCCGCCCCGTCAACAGATCGATCGCCTGATCGATCCTGAACCGGCCGGTAATCAACCTTCTCACCGCATCCGGCCAACGCCTGCGATACTCCGCCAGATCGCCGATCGCGTCCAGAAACGCCTGCTTGCCGGCGTTCACCGTGCCGTAAATCACCTGGTTCTTCAGCACGAAATCGCGCATCAGCAAATCGGTGTCCACTTCAATCGGAGCCTTTCTGCCGGGTACTCCCGTGAAAATGAATACGCCGTTGGTTCCCAGCACGCGCATCACGTCGAACGCCAGAGACGACGCCCCGACGGCTTCGTACACCACGTCGATCCCGCCGACGATCTTCGCCATTTCATCCACGGACGTTTCATCGGAAGAAATGTATTGCGCGCCGATGGCCGAGCAAAGATCGGCCCGTGGATTGGGCGGCGGAGTCCTGGAATAGACGTACGTCTGAAACCCCTGCACCACCAGCGCCATCGCCCCGAGCAAACCCACCGGCCCGGCCCCCAGCACGACGGCCTTGTGGCAATACCCCGCTGGTTTCCCCGGCTCCGCCGGACACGCCCAGGGTAACCTTGACTGAACCTGCCACAACTGCTCGATCGCCTTCTGCGCGATCGTCAGCGGCTCAACCAGCACCGCCACGCCGCGCAAATCGCCGGGAACGGGATTCATGTACTTCTCGTCATCGACGACATATTCGGTCATGAATCCATGCCGGCCCTTGATGCCGCGCTCCGTGAAATCGCCGGTGTAACAGAAATCCTGCCGCCCGGCCCGGCAAGCCACGCACTGGGGATGATCGCATGGCCGCCGAACCATCATCACCACCAGATCGCCCTTCTTGAGCGTCTTGACGCCCGGCCCGGTTTGCACGACTTCCCCCAGCGATTCGTGCCCGATCACCAGATAATCCGACCCCTGGGGCGGCGTGCCGTATTGAAACGAAACGATCTCCTTGTCCGTCCCGCAGATGCCGACGTCGATCATGCGCAGCTTCACGTCCGTCGGCGAAGAAATCGAAGGTTCCGGATGATCGATGATTTTGACTTGCTTGCTCGACGGGAATACGGCGACGGCCTTCATCGGAAACTCCTTCCGGATGAAGGCACTATAACGAAGCTCGCAAATGTTGGCAGCGCAGATTACACGGCCGATCCGGCGCCCGGCAAATACATCCGCCAGAACTGTCGCGCCGCGTCGCCCAATTGCACAAACAATCCGCCGCAGATGTGCAGTGCGCCCAGAAAGGTATGTCGCCAGTATGCCTGGTCGGCATCTGCGTATCGTGCCAGACCTTTTTCATTCATCGCTTGGGTTCGGCGACCGTAGATCTCGGTGAGTATGTCGAACGGAGCCGACTGACGAAATGCCGTAACGGCAAACGGCTCGCTGCTAAGGCGTTTTTGATGAAGTTTCCATAAATCGGCGAATAATCCGTTCCAACGGCGTTTGAACCGGAGCAGCCTGGACGGATCGCTCTCGCCGACGTTGTCCGTCGTGCATAGGTAGGTTCCATCGTTGAGCGGTGAAATAAGAAACGTCTGCTTGGACCGCAGCCTGGATACGGTGCCCGAAGATGTAACCACGAGTGTTCGCCCATCGCGTGAGAGCCAGACCGTGCCGCATATCTTAATGGATGGCTTGGCGTGCGCGATGTAATCACCGAAAACAAACCCCTCCGCGTTAACGTCGTCGCTCATCCGCCTGACGTAAGGCGAAAGAGCCTGAACCGATTCCATCGGCACGCGAACATAGGGCAGGGAGTTTCGCCGCTCGATCATCGCCACCGCCAAAAGCAACAGCAAAAAGCCTCCGATTCCGAGGGGTGCGAGCAGCCAATATGGGTTTGCGTTGCCGGTGGCTTCGGCGAGTAAGGAAATCATCATGAGTGAGCATTATACCCAGGGACAGGCGGGCCGACGAAGTCATGGCCGTTTGAAGATTTTAGAAACCGGCAAAACGAACCCCGGAATCGCAGGCTCACCGCTGATCTTGTCCCGCACCGTCAATCGAACCGGCTTTTGCCCTATCCGGTGGATCATCAGCGTCATCGTCGCTGGATCCGCAACCCAACATGATGTGGTGCCATGCGCCAACCACACGTTCACCTTCTCCGCGATTTCACGCTTTGTGTCGTCCGGTGAAATCACTTCGACGGCAAGATCGGGAACACCTGGAAAAAACTTGCTCCACGCGGTTTTCGGCACGCGATCCTTGCGAACAAAACTGGCATCCGGCGCGCGGACAAGATCAGGTTTGGATTCCACCTTGAATCCGGTCTCAGCGGCAAGAACCGCTCCGAGGTCATGTTCTTCCACGAACTCCGCGAGAAACCGAGCAATCCGAACCGCGACTATTCCATGATCGAAACCCGCAGGACTCATCATGACCAGCTCCCCATAAATGAGCTCGCATCGCCCGATATCGCCCATCTTGAGCAATTCGTCGGCCGTGATCGGTTTGGTGGATGTCGTTGTCATAACAACGGCCAATCATCCTGTGCGGCTCTTACGCGCTGGCAGCGATGAGCGTCTTCTTGGCTTTGGGCGGAAGATCGACAGGGACGAACCAGTCCGCTGGATAGAGATAATCTTCTCCTTCTTCGTCGACAACGCGAAAGAAATATGGCCGGTCATTCGCCTCGGGCTTGATAACCTTGTAGGTCATTCCGAGCTGCAACGAAGCTTTATTCTCCCCGCGCTCAATGCAAATCGCGAAAAATGGGTGAGATCGTTTACCGCGATCACGAGCGGTTGAGCGAGCGTTTGATCCGTTCGAGCCTATGCCCGAGGCCGTGCGCTTCGAACCAGTGAATTTCGGCTTCATAGATTTCACCTTTTATATCACGCACCAATGCTTCACCCTTCATCTTACGCCAATCTCGTCCGCCAAACTGCGCCCGCAAGTATTTCCGAATGCGCACGCTTGGTCCACTGGCAATCACGCGCACGTTTCGAATCGGGCCAAGAATCTCAAAGAGCGGGCGAGGCAAAAGTCAATGCCCCTTCCCGAAAAACGTCTTGATCGAATCGTAAATGTCATCCTTCGAATTCACCCGGCTCGTCAGAACCTTCTCGTGATTCCTCAGATGCTCGTGCAGAACGTTGATGAAATTCCCCGAACCGTAGGCGCTGGCCACCTGGCAATAGCCGAACATGTTGCAGATCGGCAGGAGCTGCTCCTTCAGCAGCTTCACGCAGTCGCGGCTGTCGGCCTCCGAGCTGTTGTCCCCGTCGCTGAAGTGGAAAAGGTAAATGTTCCACTCCTCGGCCGAGTAGTGCGAATCCAACATCGCCTTGGCGCAGCGGAACGCGCTGCTGATCTTCGTGCCGCCGTCTTCACGAAGGTGGTAGAACGTGTGCTTGTCCACTTCCTTGGCCTGAACGTCGTGCACGATGTAGCGTGATTCGATGCCCTCGTAATTCGTCCGCAGCCAGGTGTCGATCCAGAAGCTCTCCACGCGCACCAGTTCCTTTTGCTCTTCGCCCATGGAGCCGGAGACGTCCATCATGAAGACGATCACCGCGTTGGACTGCGGGCTTTTCACCTCCTTCCAGCTTCGATAGCGGATGTCCTTTCGCTGCGGGATGATGATCGGCCGGTCGGGATCGTAATCGCCGATCATGATCTGCCGTTTGAGCGCTTCCTTGAACGAGCGTTTGAAATGCAGCAAGGATGCCGGCCCAACGCGGCGAATGCCGCTGTACTTGTCCCGGATCGTGGTGATCCGGTGCTTTCCCTTGGGCTCGATCCGCGGCAGCTTCAATTCCTCGGCCAAAATCTCCGCCAATTCGTCCAGGGACAGGTCCACCTCCATGATGTGCTGTCCGGCCTCGGTGCCGCCCTGGGTTTTGCCCTGTCCCTGGCCGACGACGTCGCCCTCCTTGCCCTCCCCCGCCCCGACGCCCGCGGAATTGTCCCCATACCGGAAATGCGGCAACTCGATCCCGCGCACCGGAATGCTGATCAGGTGCTTCCCCTCCTTGCCGATCAATTCCCCCTTGGTCAGAAATTTGCGCAGGTCATCGCGAATCCGGCCCTTGACGATCTGCCGGAATCGCTGGTGATCTTTTTCGATCTTGAGGATCATCGTTGCTCAAGAGCTTGTTCGCTCGGAATCCTCGTAAGAGGCAATTTGGTTCATTCTCAGGACCGCCTTGCGGTCGGAGCGAGGAAAATAATAGTGCAACTGCGTCTGCCCGATCGCGATCTGATACGGGCTGGTCACCTCATAAGTGCTTCCACTCGTTAGAACGATGCGAAACGCCGCGAACGGCTCACGATCCAGAAGGTCCTTCAATTCATTCACCACGGCAAAAACTCCTCACGTCACCTTCCTCGACAGAAGATATAACCCGATCAGAAAAACCAAAAGCGATCCCGCCAATCCCAGGATCGTCCCCGGAAGATGCCAGTTGGCCAGATCGATCGGGTTTTCGCCGCGGCTCCATCGCAGCGCCAGGCCGTAACGCGGATCGGTGATCCAGAAAAATGCGATTCCCAGCAATCCAACCACGACCAACGAATATCCGGAACGGCGGTTAAATCTCCGCATCATTCATCCTGTTTCGAATCCCCGCGCGCGAAAATGCTGGCGACGTAATTCAACACGTCCGTCGCGCTCGTTTCGTTGTACCCGAAGTATTTGATCAGACGCTGTTTCACCACGTCGATCTTCTGCTGCGTCTCGTCGTCCACGACGCTGCTGACCAGGTTTTTCAGCTTGATCGTGTCGCGCTGGTCCTCGAACAGCTTGAGTTCCAGCGCTTTGAGCAATCGGGCATTGGTGTTGTATTCGAACTTCTTGCCGTCCAGCGCCAAGGCGCCGATGTAATTCATGATTTCCTGCCGGAAATCGTCCTTTCGGGCCTCGGGAATGTCGATCTTCTCCTCGATCGACCGCATGAGCCGCTCGTCCGGGTCCTCGTCGCGGCCCGTATAACGGTTGCGCACGCGCTCGTGCTGCGTGTACGCCCGGACGCTCTCGATGTAATTCGTCGCCAGTCGCTTGATCGCGTCCTCGTCGGCGCTGATCGCCCGCTGCACCTCGGCCTTGAGAATGTCCTCATATTCCTCGCGCACCACCGCCAGCAGTTCCTTGTATTCCTTCTTCAACTCTTCATCGGTAATGAGCGAATGATGGACCAACCCGCCTTCCAGTTCGTTCATCACCATAAACGGATTGATGGACTTGTCGAGTTGCGCCTGATGGCTGACCAGCGAATTGCTGACCTTGTCCTGAATGTAGCGCGGGCTGATCCCCTGCATTCCTTCCCGGGGCGCCTCTTCCTTCAGTTCCTTGATGCTGTCCTCGGTGAAGCCGGGGATGTTCTTGCCGTTGTAAAGCTTCATCTTCTGCAACTTGGTGATGCCGGCCTTTTTCGGCTCGGACAGGCGCGTCAGGACCGCCCACATGGCCGCCACCTCGATCGTGTGCGGCGCGATGTGAAGCCCCTTGATTTTGTCCGGACCGAAATCCTTGAGGTAAATCTTCACCTCGTCGTCCAGCCGGATGTTGTACGGCACGTCGATCTTGATGGTCCGGTCGCGGAACGCCTCCATCATCTCGTTGCCCTGGAGCCGTTTGTATTCCGGCTCGTTGGTGTGACCGAGAATGACCTCGTCGATGTACGTCTGGGCGAATTTCTTGGGCTTGATCAGATGCTCCTGGCTGGCGCCCAGCAGGTCGTACAGGAACGCCACGTCCAGCTTCAGCACTTCGATGAACTCGACGATCCCGCGATTGGCGATGTTCAATTCGCCGTCGAAGTTGAACGCGCGCGGATCGGAATCCGAGCCGAACTCGGCGATCTTGCGGTAGTTGATGTCGCCGGTCAGTTCGGTGCTGTCCTGGTTCTTCTCGTCCTTGGGCTGGAAGGTGCCGATGCCCAGGCGATCCTTCTCCGACAGGATCAGCCGTTTGACCTTGACGTGCTCCATCACCTTCTTCCAGTCGCCGCCGTAGTCCTCCAGCAGATCGCCGTAAATCTTCCGGCAGAACGGGCAGACGTCGCCGAACAGGCGTATCTTGCGTCCATCGGGAAGTTTCTCGTTGATCGCCTCCAGCACGTCGTTGCGGGCCTCGCGTGGAATCAACAGCAGCGGCTCCTCGTGCATCGGGCACTCGACGAATTGCTCCGCCTCGTCCCCCGCCGGGCCTTTATGATGCACTCGCCACATGTAGGTATAGCAGCGCCCCGCTTCCGTCCGGCTGTAATTCTCCAGCCCCTTCTTGAGCAGCCGCGCCATCGTCGATTTGCTCGATCCCACCGGCCCGTGCAGCAACAAAATCCGCTTTTCCGTGCCGTAGCCCTGCGCCGCGGATTTGAAGAAATCCACAAGCTGCATCAGCGGCCGTTCCAGCCCGTAAATCGCGTCGGCGCCGTGATCGATCGGGTCGGCAAAGAACTTGTACCGGTTGTATTCCTGCTTGAACTGGGTGTACGACTCCACGCCGTACGACAAGATCATGTCGTACACCCGTTGAAACGCGTTCCGCGCCACCACCGGATGTTCCATCACCATGTCCAGATACTCCCACAAGGAGCCTTCCCAGTGTTGCTCCCGGAAGTTCGACACGTCCAGTTTCTTATCGATCAGCGACACCAATGCATTGGATTTTGAAGGCATGGTTTTCGTACTCCATCAAAACGTGTTTGCTCCGTCAAAAGCGTGTTGGCTCTATCCAAGGGCGTCGACGGCTTGCCACAAGTTTACCATTCCATTCCAGGAACGGAGTTGCAATGCCGGCCGCTGCAAATATCTTCGGCCGGATTGCAGCCAATTCGTTGCGAAAGAGCGGTGCCGGAATGAGATTTCCGGCATGGGGTTGGCGCCCGTTGATACAAGAACGATCCCGATACACTAGCTTAGCCTGCACCACCAAAAGTGTCTACGACGAAATGACCTATCCGGTTTCCCCTACAGCCGTTATAAATCCGCGAAAGCACAAAAACCCCGAGGTTTGAATACCTCGGGGCGTTCCCGCAGGACTCAACCGTCCCCATGTATCGTCAAGGTCCACCGGGATTTCGTTTCACGACGGCTGTCAGGCGTCTTTCACCAGCGGCAGAAGCGGGTACTGATCGCCCAGGATCGGTTTGCTGGGCGTGTTCAGCCAGTTCTGCAACATGCTGGCGTAAACCGACCGGAAATCCACCACGTATTTCAGGTCGCCCTGGTCCAGGTCCGTCAGGGACGGATGCGGGCTGACGATCCCCTGCTTGATGCTCGAACCCATCACCAACATCGGCGCCGCCGCCCCGTGGTCCGTGCCGTTGCTGGCATTCTCCTGCACCCGGCGGCCAAACTCGCTGAACGTCATCGCCAGCACACGATCCTGGTTCTTCTGCTGTTTCAAATCCTGCCAGAACGCACTGAGCCCGTCCGACAATTGCTTCATCAGCGCATCATGCCGCCCCAACTGACCCACGTGCGTGTCAAACCCGCCAAGCGCCACGTAATAGACCCTCGTCGGCAGCCCGCCGGCGATCATTGCCGCGATCGTCTTCAGGCCGTTTCCGAATTCATTGGCCGGATACGGCGCCGGCGACGAATGGTTCCGCGTCAATCGCAGAATCTCTTCGCTGCTCAACTGCGCGTCCATCGCGGTCCGGTGGAGGAAATCAAGTTGATTCCTGGCCGTGACGGTCTTCGGGGGCAGGATTGCCGATCCCTGCAAATCCGCCTGATTCAGCTTGACGTAATCCGCCTTGTCCCGGCCGTTGTACCGATAACTGTCCGGACGCTCGAAACTCAGCGGCAACACCTTCTCGCCCTGCATCGCCAGCGGTAACGCATCCCCAATCGCGACCCCCACCTTCGGATCGCAACCCGGACAGGTGTTGTCGAAATAACGCCCGATCCAGCCGGTGCTCGGCTGCTGCCGCTCCGGCTCGGCGCTTTGCCAAATATCCATCGAGCGGAAGTGCGACCGGTTCGGGTTCGGATATCCAACCCCCTGAACGATCGCCAGATCGCCGTTGTCATACAGGTTCTTCAGCCCCGTCAGATTTGGATGCAGGCCAAGATAGCCGTTGATTTTCAGGATGTCCTTGGCCGGATGTGAAATCCTGGCGCGGGCCTGGTAGTACACGTCATCGCCGTAGGGAATGACCATGCTCATCCCGTCGTTGCCGCCGGACAGTTGCACAACCACCAGGATCTTCCCGTCCTTGCCCGTCGCCTGCTGCGTCAACTTGGTGTCGTACGGATCGTTCAGCGCCATCACGGTCTGATCCAAAAACGTCGGGATCGTCGGCGCCACCGCCAGGAGCGTCAAACCCTTTTGCAAAAAAATCCGGCGAGTAGAGACGTTCTTTTCCATGGCTTCTCCGCGTTAGCACAACTGATACTCAGGCATCGACACGATCAACTGCACGATCTTCCGCACCGAATCCGGGTTCACCCCATCCGCCAGCACGTCGGCCAGGACCCGCTTTTTGTCCGCATCCACCGGGCGCTGGATCAATCGCTTGACCCAGGCCTCGGCGACCTCGCCGGGCGATCCGGCCGCATCGGGATCGAAATCCGTCGGCCTGGCCAACCCGGGCCCCAGCAAGCCGCGGTCATTCCCCTTGCGATCCACCCGCGCCAGCGCCGGAACCTCCCCGCCCGCCAGCCAAACCCCCGTGTTATACCGGATGAACAGCGTGCTCGTATTGATCCACATCCGCCCGCCCGGCCAACCCCGAACGTTCGGCGGCATCATCGGCAACTGCCCCATCTGATTCAACGCCGCTTCCAGAGCCTGTCCCGGCGGCATTCGCAGCCCCAGCATCCGGATCGTCCCCACCACCAACTGAACCGGACTCTTGATCTGCACACCCACCGCCTGGGGGCTGTAAAACGCCCGGCTGGTCAGGATCGTCCGCAACAGCGACCGAATCTCATAATGGTTCGCATAAAAAAACTGCCCCAGCGCCGTCGCCAGGCCGGGATCGATATCGTCATACGCCAGATATTTGAACAACTCCCCGGCGATGAACCGGGGGCACGCCGGATGCTGCAAAATCAGGGTGATGATGTCATCGCCGTCGAAGTTTCCGCTGCGGCCGAAGAAATCCTTGATGCCCTCATCGTGCTGATCGGCGCGGTAGACGAAATCGACACCGTCATGCCCCCAGCCGGTGAAGGCGCGCGCCGCCTGCTTAATGTCGTACTCGGTGTAGTTCCCGATCCCCAGCGTGAAAAGCTCCATCAACTCGCGGGCATAGTTCTCGTTGGGATGCGCCTTGCGGTTCTCGTTGTTATTGAGGTAATCCAGCATCGCCGGGTCGCGCGAGACGGCCCGCACAAACGGCTCGAAATTGCCCGCCGCGTACCGCCGCCAAAGCTCGTTCTGCCGCCACATCAGAAGCGCCGACCGCTCGTCCTTGGCGCTGGTGGTGAAATGTCCGTGCCAGAAAAACGTCAGCTTCTCCTGCATCGGATATTTCCCGAACGCCATCCGCTCCAGCCACCAGTCGATCGTCGCCTGCACAGCCTGCCGATTGGCCTGCATGAACTGCTGGATCAGTTGCTTCTTCTCGTCGAGGCTTTTGCCGACCAATTGCCTGGCATACTCCCGGAAATTGGATGGCGAGCCAGCGATCGAATGCAAATTCGGCGAATCCCCATCCTCCTCTTCCTCCGCCGGAGCATCCGGGAAATCCATCAGCCATTCCACGGCCTTCAGCGGCCCCAGCTTGCGGACATGCTCGATCTCCTCCGGCGTACCGCCGAACCCCGCCCGGTTCATCAGGTGCGCCGCCTTCACCTCGTCAAAAGGATCGGATTCGGAGGGGACGTAGGGTGATAACAATGGGTGAATGCTTGCCATCCCGGCTCCTTGTGCCGATCGACAACCACTAGAACGCCGCCAGCCGGACGTTATTGTAGGCTTACCCGACTAAATTCTCTCATCGGCGAATCATGTGTAGCCGGCTATCCTTGCACGCCGTAGGGTCCGGAAATGCGAAAACCGACCCACTATTCAGCTTTCCGGTAAACCACGTCCGACACATCGCTTTCATGGCCGTCTCCACGCCGGAAGAAAGTTCCCTCGCTTTCCGCAATGTTCCATAACCGCCATGTGTGCTATGGGACGGGTTCGTGGATTTGTCAGCCCGCCCCCTGTATTTCATTCATCGCCGGAATTCCTCTAAGGACTCATCGGATGAACCACGCCATTTCAAATCTGACAACGGACGACTACGAGGAAACGGTCGCTTTCTGGCGAACTCAAACTGGGATCTGGCTCAACGAATCCGACGAACCCGAGCCGATGCGCCGCTTTCTGCTGCGAAACCCCGGAATGAGTCTGATCGCGCGCAACGCTTCGGGAACGGTCATTGCCGCCGTGCTGTGCGGCCACGACGGCCGGCGCGGCTATCTGCACCATCTGGCCGTGGACCCGGCCCATCGTCGTCTGGGTTTGGGACGAGCCCTGGTCGAACGCTGCCTGGCAAAACTCGCCGCGGCCGGCATTCCGAAATGCAACATCTTTTTATTCAACGACAACGCCGAGGGCCGGCGATTCTGGGAAAAACTCGGCTACAAATCCGTGGCGTGGAGCCCGATGCAGCGGGTAATTACGAAATCTTAAAGTCGGCTGTTGAAATAAAGGGGACATTCAAGATTACAGAAATATAATGAAATCTTGAATGGCCCCTTTATGCCATTCATGTCCCGGCACCAGATCACGGCGCGCTGCTGCCGAGAGGCTGATACCCCGCTGGAAATTCAATAGAAGGAACCTGCTCAAGCGATAGGCTCTTGAGCGATGCCAAGGGTGCTTGCGATACGGTGCGCCAACCGAAACCCGAAGCGCCACACCATTGGCTTCCAGACCACTTTTCGACCTTCCGCAATACGCCGCCGCGATTATCCCGAGCTTCGATCGCCCGAATCACTGCGCCCCGAAGAATCACGGGGCCGTGAATTACGCGCACTTCAGTCCAACGATGTGGCACCACACGTCTGTTATCGCCCCCTTTCAAGGGCCAAGTGGCCTTCCCCATGTTCTTATTCTTCGCATCCTTGGCGTCCATCGCGGTTTACCTCTTGGCTTCATGTTATACTTCGCCTTCCGGTTTGTCGGGCGCAATCTTATGGAAAAAACGCTCCTTCGCCTCGGCCATTCGCCCGACCCCGATGACGCCTTCATGTTCTACGGGCTTGCCAAGGGCCTGCTGGATACCGGCCCGTATCGGTTCGAGCACGTCCTCCAGGACATCCAGACACTCAACCAGCGCGCTCGCCGCGGCGAGTTGGAAATCACCGCCATCTCGGTCCACGCCTACCCATATGTGGCGGACCGTTATGCCCTTACCAGTTGCGGCAGCAGTATGGGGGATCAATACGGGCCGATGGTCATCACTCGCCAGCCGACGAAAATCGGCGATCTCAAAGGCAAGACCATCGCCATCCCCGGCGAACTCACCACCGCGTTCCTCGCCCTCCAGCTATGTCTCGGCAAAGCCGGCAAGGCCTTCCGGGCCGTTCCCGTTCATTTCGACCAAATCCCCAAATATGTCAAAGACGGCAAGGCCGACGCCGGCCTCATTATCCATGAGGGACAACTCACCTACCAGCAATCCGGCCTGCATCTGGTGGTCGATCTCGGCGTGTGGTGGCAAGAGCAAACCGGCCTCCCCCTTCCCCTGGGCGGCAATTGCATCCGCAAAGACTTGGGTAAGACCGTCTGCCAGGAAGTCACGAACATTCTGAAAAAGTCGATTCAGTTCAGCCTCGATCATCGCAAGGAGACCGTCGAATATTCGCTGCAATTCGGCCGCGATTTGAACCCCAAGCTGGCCGACCAATTCGTCGGCATGTACGTGAACCATTGGACGCTCGATTACGGTCCCCGAGGGCGGGAGGCGATCACCACTCTTTTGAAACGCGGCGCGGATGCCGGCTTAGTGCCGAGCATCGGCCAAATCGAATTCGTAACGGCGGCATGAGATTGAATTGGTCATTAGTCATTGGTCATTGGTCATTTGCAAGACAATTCGGAATCGGCGATACCAATGACAAATGACAAGTGACAGATGACCTGTCGCATTTCCCACCCTGGCAGACCCCCGTTTCTCACGCCACCGCGCTCATTGACAGCGACGTCTTTCCTTCCTTGATGCGCTCGATCTGCGCCCCCACGGCCGCGAGCTTTTGCTCGATCTTTTCGTATCCGCGATCGATGTGATAAACCCGGTCGATGCGCGTGGCCCCCTTGGCGACCAATGCCGCCAACACCAGCGCGGCGCTGGCGCGCAGGTCGCTCGCCATCACGTTGGCGCCTTGCAGTTCGCGTACGCCCTGGATGATTGCCGTCGGACCCTCCTTGCGAATCCGGGCGCCCATGCGGTTCAGTTCGCCCACGTGCAGGAACCGGTCGGGGAAAATCCGCTCCGTCACCACGCTGATTCCATCCGACAGGCACAGCAACGCCATGAGCTGCGCCTGCAAATCCGTGGGGAATCCCGGGTAGGGCTGGGTGGTCATTTCCACCGGATTGATTCGCCGCGCCGCCGTGACGTAAACCGTCCCGTTTTCCCGCTGCGTTTGCACGCCCACCTCGTCCAGCCGATCCGTCACCGCGATCAGATGATCCAGGGCGCAATGCTTGAGCGCCAATTCCCCATTGGTGATGGCCGCGGCGATCATGAAGGTGCCGCATTCGATCCGGTCGGGAATGACCCGATGCTCGGCCCCGACCAGCTTTTCGACGCCCTCGATGCGAATTTCGGGCGTCCCGTGTCCTTTGATCCTCGCCCCCATCTTGATGAGCATGTCGGCACAGTCCGAAACCTCCGGCTCGCATGCCGCCCCCACCAGGATCGTTTCTCCATCGGCAAGCGCCGCGGCACACATGACGTTGATGGTCCCCAGGACCGTCGGCCCCAACGCCCCGCCGAGATACATCCGGCATCCTTTGAGCCGGCCGCGCACCTCGCCCACGATGTTCCCGTTTTCCATCCGGAAATGCGCCCCCAGCTTCTGCAAGCCGCGCACGTGCAAATCCACCGGCCGGTCGCCGATCGCACATCCGCCGGGCATGCTGACGATCGCCTTGCCGCGTTTGCCCAGCAGCGGACCCAGCACGCAAATGCTGGCGCGCATCGTCTTGACGATTTCATACCGCGCCTCGCATTGCGTCTCGTCCTGGACTTGGATATCCAGCGGCCCATTGAGCGCCGGACCCACCAAGGTGCCGGGGTCGGCCGGCTCGTGCCGGTAAACATGGCACCCCAACTCCCCCAGCAACTTGGACATGGAATCGATGTCCAATAGCCTGGGAACGCCTTTGAGCGTGCTTTTCCCCTCGGCCATCAGGCACGCCGCCAGAATGGGAAGCGCGGAGTTCTTGCTGCCGCTGACTTCGATTGTCCCCTTAAGCCGATGCCCACCGTGGATGAGAAAGCTGTCCATGTCTGCCCGTCCTTGGGCCGGAAAAGCCGCTCAAGCGCAGCGCTTCCCTAAGCCCGAAACGTCCCGGCAAAAAACCACCGGAAAAACCGTTCGGTCTATCGGCCAGTCCATTGGCCGACGATCAATATCAATGTTGCCCTTGGCTGCCGGACCCGTTATCGGTCTGGCCGCCAAGTTCAATTTCTCATTGTGGACTTGCCCCGTCCGAATATCAAGCCGGGATGACCCAACTTCCGGCGATTTTCTCGCCCCATTCACGTCCACACCGGCGGCGGAGCGATCTCGTCCGCCGGACGCGGGCCGGGATCGGGCTTTCCGCTGGTCGATAGCCGGCTCTCGGCAATGACGTGCATGTCACGATCGCAGGTGACCTGGCAACTGAGCCGCAATCCGTGCGTCGCCCCCAGCCCCCGGGCCGACAAGACCGTCCGTTCCGCGTGCGTCACCTTATCCGGCTCGCCGGAAATGAACCTCACCCGGCACGTCGTGCACCTGCAGTTGCCGCCGCAGGCGTGCATCTGGTCGATCCTGGCCTCGTCCAGCAGCGCCAGCACCAGCCGCTTCCCGGCCGGAACCTCAAACGTCCCCACGCCTTCCACCGTTAACTTCGGCATTCAAAACTCCTCATCGGCGATCAAAACGTGCTCTAACGGATTTTCGGCGATTCTTCGCGCCACGTCAAAATTTCCTTGTCGGCAAAGATATTCCTTGTGCCGTGCTTCCCGCCTCCACCACGAACTGTCAAATTAAAATCGCATTTGCCGGCTCTCGGATAAAAGTAGCAACCTGACACCAGACGATGATAGAATATGTTTAGAACGACGTTGTCGGGCTAAATTGAGGTGAACCATCACAAACGGCACCATCATTCTCAAAGGGAAGATCCACGGCAAAACTATTGAATTGGAACAAGAATCGGGGCTTCCAGATGGCCAGGAAGTTTCGGTAACCCTTCAGGCGGCATCGTCATCCGGCGATGGCCTGCGCGCTTCATTCGGTTCATGGGCCGATGACGCCCAGGAAGTAGATCATTTCCTGGAACAAGTCCGGCGCGGTAGATCGCAAGCACGGCGCTGGTCCATGATCTGACCTTGGTTACGCATAATGTGCGAGATTTCGCCAACGTGCCGGGACTGAGGATCGAAGACTGGCTTTCAGCGTGATTACCTCGCATACTCCACCGCGCGTGTTTCGCGGATCAGCGTCACTTTGATCTCCCCGGGGTAATTCAACTCCTGCTCGATCTTCTGGGCGATGTCCCTGGCGATCTTGGCGCTGATGCGGTCGTCGATCAGCTTTGCATCCACGATCACGCGCACCTCGCGGCCGGCCTGGATGGCGTATGCCTGGCGCACGCCTTCGAACGTCATGGCCAAATCTTCCAACTCCTGCAAGCGCTTCACGTATCGTTCGAGGCTTTCGCGGCGCGCCCCGGGCCGGCTGGCGCTGATCGCATCGGCGGCCATCACGATCACCGTGTACGGCGTCGTCACCGGAACGTCGCCGTGGTGGGCCTCCGCTGCGTTCAGGACGGCCTCCGGCTCGTCGAACCGGCGCAGAAATTCCTTCCCCAGTTGCGGATGCCCGCCCTCCTGCTCGTGGTCCATCGCCTTGCCGATGTCGTGCAGCAGCCCCGCTCGCCGCGCCAGCTTCCCATCCAGACCCAACTCATCGGCAATCACCTGCGACAGATACGCCACCTCCATCGAATGCTTCAGCACGTTCTGCCCATAGCTCGTGCGGAACGACAGCCGGCCCAGCATGGGAATGATCGGCTTGGCCAATTGCAGATTCGCCTCCTGGGCCGCCTCCTTGCCCAGACGGATCAGCTCCTCGTCCATTTCCTTGGTGGTCACCGCGACGACTTCCTCGATGCGCGCCGGATGGATTCGCCCATCCTGCACCAGCCGATCCAGCGACATCCGCGCGATTTCTCGCCGCACCGGATCGAAACAGCTCACCACCACGACGCCCGGCGTGTCGTCAATGATGACGTCCACCCCCGTCGCCTTCTCGAAGCTGCGGATGTTGCGGCCTTCCCGGCCGATGACCCGGCCCTTCATGTCGTCGCTGGGAATCGTCACCGTGCTGACGGTGTGATCGGCCGTCTGCTCCGCCGCGTAACGCTGGATCGCCTGCAGGATGATCTGCCGGCTCTTGTCTTTCGCCTCGTCCTGCGCGTGCTCGGTGATTCGCTGAATGAGCGCCCCCGCCTCCAGCTTGCAATCGTCCTCGATCCGCTTCAGCAGCATTTCCTTCGCCTGCTCGGGCGAAAGATTCGTCAATTGCAGCAGCTTGTCTCGCTGCTCGTGAAGCACCTGGTTAAGATTCTCTTCTTTGCCGGCCAGGGATTTCTCCCGCTGCGAAAGCCGGGATTCCAGATCGTCCAGGTTCTTTTCCTTGACCGAGAGCGTGTCCAGCTTTCGGTCCAGAGTGTCTTCCCGCTTCGCCAGGCGGCCTTCCTGGGTCTTGAGATCGTTTCGCTTTTGCTCGGTTTCGCGCTCGTACTGTTCCTTGCGCTTGAGCTGCTCCTGCCGGGCGGCAAGCTCGATTTCCTTGGCCTTGTTCTGGGCCTCCAGCAGCGCGTTATTCTTGATTTGCTCGGCCTCGGCGCGGCTGCGGTTCAGGGCGCTGCGCGCCATGACCTTGGCCGCTACCGCCACACCGCCGGCGCCCACGACCAGCCCGGCCAGGAGATACCACATGGTTTCCATGAATCCCGTCCGAACTCATCCATTGGTGATGGATGAACTCACAACGCAGATGCCTTGGAAAGACCCCTGCTTCGACGGGACAATTCAATGCCAAGTCCGGTTCAACAAAATCCGCAACCGGTGATCCAGCATTGCCGAATGATTGTCATTCCGGGAGGTGCTCGCGAGGGCCAATCGATCCGCCGGCGCGTGTCGATCAGCACCGGCGATGTGAAATACGAAGGCGCCAGCGCCGCCATCGGCAAAAACTGCCGCGGCAAGCCGCCCGTCACACGCCGACTGAGCGAGAGCAATAGCCCCATCACGCCCAATGCGGTGATCGTCGTCTTCGTCAGTATTCCCAAAATGACCACGTTCATGTCGATACGTCGAATCAAGGACCTAACGACGCGCCATCCGCTACAGCGCGTCGTCCGTGATCGGCATGGGAAATATCATCCCAACGCCAACCAAACGAATCGCTTACATTTTACGCAACCCCGGCGGTATTTCAAGATTCAAAGCAGATGAGCGCCGGCGCAACCGATCAAGGGCCGATAATTCAGTCAATTCCGTCCAGTCGCATCGCCAATTGCTGATTATTGGTAACCCACCACAACTGCTGGTGATGGTGCACGGTGCAAACCGCTGCCCGCCCGGGAAATGCCATTGCGAAATCGCTCATGGTCAGCCCCGCCAGCAGCCCCCTCACAAAATCCTCGAACCCGGCTTCTTCACCCGGCAGGAACTCAATCGCCGCCGCGTCGGTCCGCCCAATCAATAGTCCCGAATCAATCCCGCATCCCCCGAGCAATCCCGCCAGCCATTGCCGACTGCCAAAATTTAATTCGTAAGACCAATGACTCCCCGGCATCACCCAGACATTTCCCGCCAAGACCTGTCGCCAAGCCCGCGCCGCAAGCGCCGCCAACTTCGCCGCAAACGGCGCCGCCACGCTCCGCGTGAATTTGGCCAGCTCCGGCCTGATCGTCCCATCCGCCGGCCCGATCCACCCTCGAACCTCCGCCGCCGCGCCGAAGCCAAACGACCCGCCATTATAATAATGACACTCCAGCCCCTCGGCCGTGAGGCGATCCAATACGATTTGGTAATCAACGATCGAGGGCATTAGCGCTCGCGAATTCCACCCGATTCAACCAATCCTCCGTCTGCTGGGGCGACGTAAAACGATATTTGCCAATTCCCCGATAAGCCGGCGACCGAAAGAGCTTCGGGTAATCCCGTCGCGGCTTTCGCCAGGTTGTCCAAGCCCAAACGATAATCGAATCGCGGTCGAAAAAGGACTTCCGCCATGTTTCCAGGTTATCCGACCATAGTAATTCTTTCGTGATGCAGCGGCGAACGGTGCGCCGCAAGACCCGCCACATCACAATCGGCATCGGATAATCCAGCCAGATCAGCGTATCCGCCCGCGGCCAGATCGTATCGCGCAATGCCGAATAATTCCCGCTCACCGTCCATCCATCCCCCGCAATCGCCGCCTCGACGCGCGGGCGAAGAATCTCCGTCGGCGTCGCCGTCAAGTTCGGCCCCCAGTGCAGCGCGTCCAGATCGACGTGCCGAACCGCAAGCCGCGTCGCCAATTCCCGAGCCAGCACTGATTTGCCCGACCCGCTTGCGCCCACCACGACCACGCGCCGCATCCCTCGCGCCGGTTTGGTGTCACATCCCCAACCGCTTCTTCCACGCCGCCAATTGCTCCTCGAACGGCTTGCCGCCGGCGGCGCCGGCGCTCTGGTATCGCTTCACCACGTTTCGCGCCCCCAGCGCATCGTACACGCCCTTGTCCAAGCCCACGGATGGCCATCCGTGGGCTTTAAGGGCATCCTCAAAATCCGCCACCGAAAGCTGCCCCAGCGCTGTCTTCCCCTCCTTCTCACATCGCGCCACCAGCACTCCCACCATTTGATGAGCCGTCCGAAACGGCACGCCCTTCGTCACCAGATACTCCGCCAGGCTCGTCGCATCCAAAAATCCGCGCTCCAGCGTCGGCTCGATGTTCTCCTTGACGAAATTCGCCGAGTTCACGATGGCCGCCGCCATCGTCAAACAACTGCTCACGGTATCGTAAGCCCGGAATACAATCCGCTTATCCTCCTGCAAATCCCGGTTGTACCCGATCGGCAA
>Ga0181518_10000434_pt1 | contig 45513 bp, 39 predicted proteins | sample PEATcosm2014_Bin_28_FD_119751 | JGI IMG/M metagenome (GOLD analysis project Ga0181518, IMG submission 119751) | Peatland microbial communities from MTU Mesocosm Facility, Houghton, MI, USA - PEATcosm2014_Bin01_60_metaG | ecosystem: Environmental > Terrestrial > Soil > Wetlands > Peat | place...
ACCCGCCACTTGCGGGCGGACTTCAGGAACCTGGGCGCCGGCAATCAAACACGCACAGACGCCGCCGATCGCCATTTTCAGACTCTTCATGGGTGTTCTGCTCCTTTGGTTGAGTTCCGGGCAGTGGTCCTCGCGGCCATCTGCCGTTTTCGATAGAACCGTTGGACATCGCAAACGTAGCGATAGATGTCCGCATCGGCGCATCTGAGCCCTTGCTTCCTGATCCGCTTCTCGCCGGCATAGTAGGCGGCTGCCACAAGCCGGAGCTCTCCCTCGAACTGCCGAGTCAAATACGCAAGGTAGGCAACCCCTCCGCGAATGTTTTCTTCGATCCGAAAACGGTTGGCCACGCCGAAGGTGAACGCGGTCGGCACCGTGAGCTGCATGATCCCCGCCGCGCCCTTCTTGGAAATCGCGTCGGGACGCCAAGCCGATTCGACGTCAATAACGGCTTGCACCAACTCCAGGGGGACGCCGAACGCCCGCGCGTAGTACTCGGCCCAACACATCTCGATATCGAGTCGCGCAACCGCTGGCATCGCCGTACAGGCGGGCTGAACGCCCCGGGCGGTACAGCATAGCAACGAGAATAGAAACGCCGTCTTCATGTTCCGGCCTCCACCAGCTCGACAGCGTTGATTCTTGAGGCGTGGGATTTCGCATTCAATACAAGGGAGGCAAAGCCATCCTGAAGCGTCAATCGCTTCCGGTCTTCTTTGGTCTTTGCCAGGAAAGGCAGCAGAAGATCCCGCATGCCCGCATCAAGTTCGTTGATGCCCATGAGGTGGAGCACTTGCTCGAGTTCCAGAATCTCCGCTATGGACGGAGGCTTTTCCATTCGGTAAGCCCGGAGTGCATACGACAGGCCGGCGATTTGTCGCTGCAGCGTGGCGCTCCCCGTTCTGCTCCGCGTTTTCAGAATCTCTGCCTCTCGCCCGACGGTCGGGAATTCAGCTCTGAAATAGGCGCACCGGCGCCGCAGTGGGTCGCCAATGCGCCGGACTTCATTCGAGGTGAGGATGACAAACGGAATTGTCTTGTGCGGCACGGTCCCAAGCCGCGGGATCGAGAGTTGCCAGTCCGAGAGGACTTCGAGGAGCATCGATTCGAACTCCTCGTCCACCTTGTCCACCTCATCGATCAGCAGGACGCACGGTTTCGGCGTGTGCTGCAGCGCGCGCATGATTGGGCCTTGAACGAAGAAGTCCATGGTGTGAAGCCGGCCCCGAATGAATTCCCAGTCTGTTCCGAGCTGGTCCGCCTGTGTTTCGAGGAAGAGCCTCTGCAGGGCGGTGTCGAACTTTCCAATGGCTTTCTCTTCGTCGATTCCCGGGTAGCACTGAAGTCGCTCCAGGACCGTATCAAGGGCAAATGCCAAGGCCTTCGCAAGCTCCGTCTTGCCGCAGCCGGGCGGGCCTTCGATCAGAACCGGCTTCCTTAGCTCTCCCGTTATGTACACCTGGGTGAGCGTGACCTCATCAACGATGTACTTGGCTTCCTGGAATTTCTGGCGGAGCTCATCGATCGACGGGAACACGTTCGCTTGTACCCTCAGCCAGGATTCTACGAGAAGATGCGGGTTTCGCCGAAAAACCCCTCGTCTCCGCCTGGGGGGAGTCAACCGGCATGGCCGCATCCGACAACCGGGCTGAGATTCTCGGAATTTCGAGCAACGGAACCTAAAGGCGCAGGTGAACAAACTCAGGCAGAACCGTGAACGGCTGCATAGCGGGTGGCAGCATTTCTCCCAAGTGCACGATGCGTTCAGGTGTTCCGTTACCGAGGAACTCAGCCGCTTGAGCCAGATAGCTCACGCGCAGCGGGTTGAGCCCCATCAGGCGGGTGCATACGAAATCGGCGGTGACGGGATCGTCGGCCAACACGATCCGCCCGAGATTACGCGGAGAGCCATGCAGCGGCCCGTTGCCTTCCATGCCAATGATCCCGTCGGCAATGACGAAATGCGCCGGAACCGCAGCATTAATATCGAGGATGCTTCGATCAATGCCTTTCCAGTGCAGCAGGTTTTTCGGCCAGCCATAGGCAACGCCCGGCATCACGCCGAACAGGTTCTTCATGCTCAGGGTGACTCCCGCCCAGTGGTGCGTTTTCACCTTGGGCATGGAAACGACGAGGTCGCTCGTCAAGACCGTCCGCGGGAGCCACAGGCAATCGAGGCCGGTGAAGGGAGTTTCCAGCGGCACTTTCCGGATCTCATCGCGGTTCAAATCCACGAACCGGATGCGCCTCTCGCGAAGTTCCGCTTCCAATCCGCCCTCGGCGAGAACGAGCACAGTATCCCGTTGGTGGCCCGGCCCTTCACCGACGAGGACTGTTTTCGCTCCGAGGGCCAGGAAGGCGCTCGCTGCGGCTCCCACCAGCCGAGGGTTCGTGTTCACTTCGGTGCCTGGGATGTACTCCACCAGGTTCGGCTTCAACAGTACGGCCTTGCCGCGAAGGTTCAGATCGAACAAACGGAGGCCTTCGATCAGCGTGCGGTCCAGCGGGCCGTCGTAGGAATCTTCATGAAGAATCGCGACGCGGGATCGACGTCTGCGGCGGTCCCGAAGGAAACCAGTGGAACACAGTTGCCGGACAGCCAGGGCGCCCGTTCCGGCGAGGAGGGCGCCACCGAAGACCCGCCGACTCGTGAGGCTCACACCTTTACCTCGAATGGGTTGTTCGTGTTTTCCGGCCCCAGGGCGAGCGCGGCCAGTGCGACTGTGGATGTATCCTCAACGGCCCTGGGATCTTCGACGAGTGTGGCGAGACGGTCGCGCGCCATATCGAGCGCCGGCGAGACGTCGGATCTCACGTCCTTGTATGTGGCAGCGGCAAGGATCACCCATGCCAGACTGTATGCCGAAGGGCAATCGATGCGATTCAACATCCAGGTCAGGGAGTTGCGCACGATCGGCAGATGATAGTGGAACCGGAGCGCAGCCAGTGCGAGAGCTGTGGCATCAATGTGAGGGCGCAAAGGAACACCGTAGACTACAGCGTTGCCAGCGTTCCAGCCGCCTTCCGGGCACGCCCGATCAAGGAGCATTTCCGCTCCGAGGCGCAGTCTTTTCTCGAATTCACTGCCGCGGATCAGCCCCTGTCTCTTTGCGCGTCCCAGAGTGATGAGCGCCATCGACGTCGGCACCACCCAACTCACCGTGTCGGGGACCCACGGCCAACCATACTTTTTCGGGTCGAACCGAACCTGCCGGTCTGAGAGCCGAAACTTCAAACGGACAAGCCATGAAGCTTCTAGTGGCCGGCAGTGAACCAGGGCGTCAAGCGAAGCACGGAATGTCTCCGGAGTGGCCCCCAGAGTCATGAGCGTATTGACGGCCAACGCGGTCGCCCAGAAACTCACGCCCGCCGCCCCAACGCCGACCGCCGGCCAAAGCCCGTTCGACCGTCGGCACGCGAGCAATGGCTCCAGTTCCTCTCGCGTCACCGTCGAGCCGGACGGAGACGAGTAGAGGGCCAGTAGCGCCAGCGAAGTCGGTTCGGTCCCGAACTGCGCGCCGCAATGGCTCCACCCGCCAGGGGGCACGAGTCGACAATGACAGAGTTCCGCCAGAAGCTGGCACCGCGCCAGGCGCTGTCGCTCTAAGCCCGCTAATGGCCTGTTCATGCTTTCATTTGCGTTCTACCCCGGAACCTGTTGGACGCCAAATCGCTTCGCGCTTTTGGAGAGTTGCGCGGTCTGCCCTACTATTGCTCTACGGCGGGCCAACACACCCACCGGTGGGCGAAAGTCTATGAGGTCGGAGATCATGCACCAAATCGTTGAGGCCATCGAAGCCGGCGTCCAGTCTCGGCCATCGGCGATGGAATTCGAGATGGCCTATCAAGCTCGCGTCGCGATTGACCGAATCAAGTTCGCAATCAAGCACGCGGAACAGTTCGCCAGGCCCTGCGGCAATATGCGCGAGGCAGGCATGGAATTGCTCGACGCGCTCGACCGCCTGGAAGCCCTCGACCGACGCTTTCAGGTGCGGTCTCGCACGGCTCCTCCTCCCCAGAACGGGAGGCCGGAGGAGGCGAGGGGATGAGTCGAGATTTCGAGACCTGTTCGTTTGCCGCCGTAGCTCTCCGGGCCGGCACGAATAAGGAGCGCCAATGAGCAGCGGTGACATTCTTACGAAACGCGACGTTGCGGAACTCCTGCAGGTAAGCGAGCGCACGGTTGAGCGATGGATGGCCGAGGGGGGAGATGGCCCTCGAGGACTACGCCGCGAGCGTGAATTTGGAGGAGACGGCATGGCGCGTCTGTCCGAAATGAGTTCTAATAGAACGGTCGGTAAGCGGCTCCTGGACGCCAGGGAGGCTGCCCTATACCTGGGCCTGGAAGTGGACACGGTCTACAAGAAGGCTCGGTTGCGGGGACTTCCATCCGTCAAGGTTGGTCGGGCGTTGCGGTTCGATATCAGAGCGCTGGATCGCTTGATCGAGCAGAATGCAAAACCAATTGCGTAGGGAGATCGCATTGTCAATTCATCGTGAACCGGACGGAGTTTGGATCGTCCGTTGGAGAGAAGGAGGTCGGAATCGAAGTCAGCGGGTGCACGGCTCGTTCGAACTGGCGAAGAAGATCGAACGGAAGAAGATGTCCTTGCGGGATGAAAACCGGCACCTGGATGTAAAGCGAGAGGTAAACTTCCGAATGACGACACTGCTTGACCGCTACTGGGACGAATACGGGATCAAGAAGAAATCCTGCGGTCGGGAGCACAGTGTCCTCGAGGGCATTCGGGAGGAGTTGGGCGGCTTGTTCGTCCGAGAAGTCGATGGCCGCGCCGTGGACCGCTGGTATCAGGGCCTCACATCAAAGCGCGGGCTGTCCGAGGGTACGGCTGTGCGGCACTTCAATGTCATGCACCACATGATGGAAAAGGCCGCTTCGATCTGGTCGAAGGAGACCGGCATCGACCGGAATCCGGCGGACCTGGTCGAGGTGAAACGGCCAGACGATCAGCGCGACAGGTATTTGTCAGCGGAGGAGATCACTAGCCTGAAAGCAACGCTGGACGGCAAGATGTACCGCAAGGAGCATCACGCCATCAACCAGACGTTTTGCAGGCTGCGAATGCTCGTGTTGATTGCCCTTACGACGGGCATGCGGGTGGCGGAGATCTTCGCTCTGAAGTGGAGCGACGTTCTCCATCGGGAAGAGTTGATTGCCGTTCGGTCGAAACTTAAGGGTGGGAAAATGCGGTACGTGCCGATGCCGCCCGAACTCGCCAGGGAGATTCAACGATTCCCGGTTGTGATGGGAGAGGATCGTATTTTTCCGCCAAAGCCGGGAGCGTCGGGTAAGCGTCAACGTGTGGAAGGGAGCTTCGAAACGGTGCTGATTCTGGCCGGTATTCACGATTTCCGCTTTCACGACCTGCGCCACACGTTTGCATCCTGGTACATGATGAACGGCGGCGACCTCTATGAGCTGGCGCGAATCCTCGGCCACGCGAATATCAAGATGACGGAGCGCTACGCGAAACTGAGTCGAGGGCATATCGCTAGAACGGGCAACACCGCTCGTGAGATTTGGAAGCTAATGGAACCCGAAGCGGGGGACCGGAAGGAACAGGCGGGTCCTGATGTTCCCGTATTGTTCCTGACGCCCTCAGACGTGATTTCTGGCTGCCAGTAAATGCTTTAAAATGTGGTGGCCAGGGACGGAATTGAACCGCCGACGCCAGCCTTTTCAGGGCTGCGCTCTACCGACTGAGCTACCTGGCCGCGGATTTTTCAGTGTAGCAACCCGGCTACGCCTTCTGCAATGCTTCCAGCGCTTCGCCAGTCTCACGCTCGACGTCGGCGTGCAGACTGTTGCCGTGCGCGTCCATGGTCACGATCGCGGCGAAGTCCTTGACGCGGTAGTGCCACATCGCTTCGGGGATGCCGAACTCCATCAAGTAGACGCCGGGCACCTGCTCCACCGTGCGCGCATAATATTGCGCCGCGCCGCCGATGGCGTTCAGGTAGACCGCGCCGAAATCCTTCAGCGCGGCCAGCGTCTTCGCGCCCATCCCGCCTTTGCCGATGACCGCGCGCACGCCGTAACGCCGGATTACATCGGCTTCGTAAGGCTCCTCCCGGCTGCTGGTGGTGGGGCCGGCGGCTTTCACCGTCCAGTGGTCGCCTTCCTTTAACATCACCGGGCCGCAATGGTAGAGCACCGCGCCGTTCAGGTCCACGGGCGGCGGGTTCTTCATCAGGTAGGCGTGCACGTTGTCGCGGCCGGTGAACATGTCACCGCGGATCAGCACCACGTCGCCGACTTTCAGCGCGCGCATCTGCGCCTCGGTCAGCGGCGGCGTCAGGATGACTTCGCGGCCGGTGAGAGTGAAACCCGCGCGCCGCGCCATGCGCTCGATGGGCCGTGAGGGATTGCGGTACAACCACTTAGTGATGGCGCCGGTGGCTGCGTCCAGCCGCACGCCCAGGCGGCGGAACGCCCAGCAATCGTAGGCCACCGAAACGAAGAAGCTGGCCGGCAGGCGATTGGCCGCCGTGATCTTGCAGCCGATGAGCGTCGCCTTGCCGCCGAATCCCATGGCGCCCACTCCCAGCTTGTTGGCCTCCTCCATGATTTCGGCTTCCAGCTTGGCCAGCACGGGGTTGGGGTTCACATCGTCGAGCGTGCGGAAGAGCTGTCCCTTGGCCAGCTCGTAGCCGTGCGCGCGGTCGCTGCCGATGCACACGCCGATAGCCCCGGGCGCACAGCCCTGCCCCTGCGCCTGCCATACCGCGTGCAGGATGCACTTGCGCACGCCCTCCAGGTTGCGGTCGGCGCGGCCCAGGTGGTCGAGAACACACGGCACCGAATACTGGATGTTCATGTTCTCGCAGCCGCCGCCTTTCAGCAGCAGCCGGATTTCGATCTCATCCTCTTCCCACTGCTCGAAGTGCAGCACGGGGGTCTCTTCGCCGAGGTTGTTGCCGCTGTTCTTCCCGGAGATGGAATCCACCGAGTTGGGGCGCAGCTTGCCCAGCCGCGTGGCCTCGGCGATGGCCTCGCGAATGGCTTTCCCGATGCGGATCTGGTTCACGCCCACGGGTGTGTGGATCACAAATGTCGGCATGCCGGTGTCCTGGCAAACGGCGCCGGTGTCATCGATCGCCATGTCGATGTTGGAAAGGATGATGTCGAACGCCTGCGACGACTGCGTGGCCGGCGTTTCGATGTTGGCCGCCAGCGACATCGCGGCGCGCACGTCGGGCGGAAGGTTGGTGGATGTCTGGGTGATCAGTTCCAATAGACTCGTGGCTAGGAATTCCATAAAGGCACCTGGTCTATTGTAACCGTCAATCCAGCTTCAGGCGCACGTCGGCCAGCATGCCCGGCTGGATGGCGGGGATGGGGCTGTCGAATTCCACCAGTACCTGGGTGCCCTTGATCTCTTTGATATCGCCGGTGATGCCGGGGATTTGCAGGTCGGGGACCAGGACCAGCGCCGGCTGTCCCGGCCGAAGGCGCTTCAGAACCGGTGGCTGGGGTTCGAGGGCCACTTCAAGAGCGTAGGTGTCGGTGGCAATCTGGAACAGGTTGTCGCCGAACTCCTGTACCGAACTGCCGACTTCCCCGTTGCGTCCCACCAGCAGGCCATCCACAGGAGAGTGCACGTCGGCGGCCTCGAAAGCGGCCTGGGAATCCTCCGACCGCCGTTTCTCGTCCGCCAGTATCTTCTGTGCCGAGGCCACCTCCTGGAGCGCGCTTTGGACGCGTTCGGCGGTAGCGCGCGCGGCCTTATCCATCAGCGTGAACTCGGTCCGCGCGCTTTCGTATTCGCCCTGTGCCCTCTCATAGACGAGGCGTGGCGTGGCACCCTGGCTGAAGAGCAACTGCTGGCGCGAAAAGGCGCTTTCCGCCCGCTCCATGGCCAAACGGGCGCGTTGCGCTTCGGCGTCCGCGCGCGATTGTTCCAGGCGCGCACCGGCTACCGCGGCATCGGCCCGGTTGACCAACTCCTGGGCGTGATCCACGGCGCTGGCCGCTGCCTCCTTTGAGCTTTCCAGCCCCTGGCTGCCGATGTGCGCCAGTACTTGCCCCTGGTAGACATCCTCCCCCACATCCACCAGAAAGGCGTCGATGACGCCGTTGACCTGGGCGCCCACGCCGACCACGTGCTGCGGGCGAATGGCGCCCGAGAGGGTAACCTGGTTATTCGGCAGCACGGCGGGGCCGGCCGCGCGGACCGACGGCGACGGCGCCGGACGCCGGTACCGCAACGACAGCGCCCCGCCGGCGACTCCCGCGAGCACCGCCGCTACGGAGAGCAGCACCCATTTGCCCCGCATACCCAATGCTAGAGTAGCACCAATGAAATCTTTTTCCCTGCCGCGCATGACGGCCCTCTTTGGGCGCGTTGGTAACCTGACTTTCGGCGGGGGCGACCCCACCATGGCGGCGCTCTATTCCGAGCTGGTGACCACGCGGAGCTGGCTGGCGCCCGAGACTTACGGGCTGATATACGCGCTGGCGCGCATCACGCCGGGCACCAACATGCTGGCGTTCTGCGCCGGCGCCGCCTGGGAACTGGCGGGATGGGCCGGCGCTCTGCTGGCGGTGCTGGCGGCTGCGGTCCCCTCCGCGGTGTGCGTGGTTCTGCTGACTCTGGGTTACCAGGCCTGGAAGCAGAACGCGGTCGCCATGGCCGCCATTGCGGGCACGCTGGCGGCGGCCGTGGGGCTGATGGCCACCAGCGCGTGGCAGCTTCTGGCTCCCACACTGGCCACGCGCGATTGGCGGCGCATGGCTCGGGCACTCGCCGTGGCGGGGGCGGCCGTGTGGCTTCCACTCCGATTCGGCGTGACGCCGGTCGCGGTCCTCGGCCTGGCTGCGGTGGCGGGTTTTCTGTGGCAGGAGCCGGAACCATGAACCCACTGCTGGTTTATCTGCTGCTGTTGAAGGCCTCGGCGACTTCCTTCAGCGGCCTCACTTCGCTGCCCGTGGTGCGGCACGACTTCGTCGAGACGCGCCATCTCATGACCGACCGCCAGATCAACGCGGCCGTGGTGGCGGGGAGGACGGCGCCGGGGCCGAACGGCCTCTACCTGGTCAGCGTGGGCTATTTTGTGGCGGGCTGGCCGGGAGCATGCGCCGGCTGCGCGGCGTGCCTCACGCCGGCGTTTCTGATCATTCCGATCCTGCACTATCTCGGCCGGCGAGCGGAGCGCCCGCGGGTTAAGAGCGCCATCCAGGCGGTAACATTCGCGGCAGCCGGCCTGGTGATCGAGGCCACCGTTCCTCTGGCGCGCGACGCGCTGACCGGCTGGATCCCGGTAGGGATTGCGGTGGCGAGTTTCTTGTTTCTGGTGCTGACCAGGCGCGCGACGTTGTGGGTGATAGTGGGCGCGGCGCTGGCGGGGCTGCTGGCGCTGCGGTAGCCGGGACGTGAGCGCCGGCGGCGATGGGATAACGCAGCGCGCCACTTCGCTACAATTGAAGTTACTCCACGTCCACAAGGAATTCCCGTGACAGGTGATGAAATCAGGCAGTGTTTTCTGGACTTTTTTGCCAACCGGGGGCACCGCGTGGTGCGCAGCGGGTCGCTGGTTCCGGGCAACGACCCGACCCTGTTGTTCACCAACGCCGGCATGAACCAGTTCAAGGACGTCTTCCTCGGCCACGAGATGCGCGATTACACCCGCGCCGCCAGCTCGCAGAAGTGCGTGCGCGCGGGCGGCAAGCACAACGATCTCGAGAACGTCGGGTATACGCGGCGGCACCACACCTTCTTCGAGATGCTGGGCAATTTTTCCTTCGGCGATTACTTCAAGGCCGAGGCCATCGAGTTCGCCTGGGACCTGATCGTCAAAGACTACGGCCTGCCCAAGGACAAGCTCTACGTGACGGTGTTCCGCGAGGATGACGACGCCGAACAATTGTGGCAGAAGGTGGCCGGCGTTCCCAAGAGCCGCATTTTCCGGCTGGATGAGCAGGACAACTTCTGGCAGATGGGCGAGACCGGGCCGTGCGGGCCGTGTTCGGAAATCCATTACGACCTGGGTGTGGAAGCGGCCGAGCCGGGGCGTGAAAGCGAGGAGTTTCCCAGCGACGCGGGTGGCCGGTACGTAGAGATCTGGAACCTCGTGTTCATGCAGTTCAACCGCGACGCCGGCGGCGTGCTGAAGCCGCTGCCGCGGCCCTCCATCGACACCGGCATGGGCCTCGAACGCGTCGCCGCGGTGCTGCAAGGCAAGCTCTCGAATTACGATACGGATCTCATCCGGCCCATCATCAACAAGGCCTCCGGTCTGTTCAATCTCGCCTATGGTACGGATGCGCGCGTCGATACCGCTTTGCGCATCGTGGCGGACCACGCGCGCGCGACGACGTTTCTGATCCACGACGGTGTGCTGCCATCCAACGACGGGCGCGGCTACGTGCTGCGCAAGATCATGCGGCGCGCTATGCGGCACGCGCGCATGACCGGCCTGCAAGAGCCCTTCCTGTACAAGCTAACCGGTTTCGTAGCCGGGTTGATGCAATCCGCATACCCCGAGCTGCTCGAAAGCGTCGAGCGCGTGGCGCGCGTGGTCAAAGAGGAAGAGCACCGCTACGCCACCTCGTTCGTGGTGGCCGAGAAGGTCTTTGCCGAGTCCATCAAGTCCGTCAAAGGCCTTACGATTCCCGGCGCGGTTTCGTTCAAGCTTTACGACACCTACGGGCTGGCGCCCGACGAGCAGGAAGACATGGCGCGTGAGCACGGCCTGGCGCTCGATCGCACCGGTTTCGAACGCGAGATGGAGCAGCAGCGCGAGCGCGCGCGTGCGAGCTGGAAGGGCGCGGAGAAAGCCGCCGTGGTTCCGGCCTACCACCAACTGATCGAGCGAGGGCGCACAAAGTTCCTCGGGTACGAGACGACAGAAGCGGAATCGGGGGTGATCGGCCTCCTCGTGGACGAGTACCCGGTGGAGCGGGTACCTACAGGCGCCAGAGCGGACTTGGTGCTCGATCGAACGCCGTTCTACGCCGAGTCGGGTGGGCAAGTGGGCGACCAGGGCGAGATCTATGCGGCTCCCATGAATAAGGTGGCGGATGTGGAGTCGGTGTTCTATGGTGTTCCAGGACTGATCGTCCATCGGATCGTCGCCCGCGCGCCCATTGCGGTGGGCGATTCCGTCGTCGCGCGGGTGACCTTGCGCGATGCCACGCGACGCAACCACACGGCCACGCACCTGTTGCACGCCTCGTTGCGGCAGGTGCTGGGGACTCACGTCAAGCAGGCGGGCAGTGTGGTCGAGCCTGGTCGGCTGCGCTTCGACTTCACCCACTACGCGGCCATGGACCGCGCCGAGATCGAGGAAGTCGAGCGGCTCGCCAACCAGCAGATTCTCAAGAACACGCCCGTGGAAACCCGCGTGATGGCGCTAGACGAAGCCATCGCCACCGGCGCCATGGCGTTGTTCGGCGAGAAGTACGGCGACGAGGTGCGCGTGGTTTCCGTGCCGGGGTTCAGCCGGGAATTGTGCGGAGGCACGCATGTCAGCCGCACCGGCGACATCGGCGTCTGCAAAATCGTGTACGAAGGCAGCATCTCGGCGGGTGTGCGCCGCATCGAGGCCATCACCGGCGAAGCGGCTCTGCGGCAGTACCAGGAATCCACCGGCGCGATTCGGCGTATCGCCGATATGGTGAAGGCGTCGGAACCGGAGCTGATCGAGCACGTGGAGAAGTTGCTGGCCGCGGAGCGGGCGCTCGAGAAGCAGGTCGAGCAGTTGAAGAACAAGCTGGCCCAAGCGAAAGCCGAGGGCTTGGTGAAACAAGCCGTCGAAACGACAAGCGGCATCAGGGTGGTTGTGGAACGCGTTCCCGACATGGACCGGCAACAGATGAGGTGGCTGGTGGATTCCGTGCGCAACCAATGCAGTCCGGCGGCGGTGGTACTGGGCACCTCCACCGCGGACGGCAACGTGGCGATAGTGGCGGGGGTCACGAAGAACCTTACGGCCAAGGTGCACGCCGGAAAGCTGGCCGCCGAAGTCGCACGGGCCGTCGGCGGCAAGGGTGGTGGCCGGCCGGACATGGCGGAAGGCGGAGGCAAAGATGCGTCCGCCCTGGACTCTGCGCTGGACAAACTGCGCAGCGATCTGAAGAGCAAGTTGTGACCGAATCCTTCGACGTTGTGGTGGTGGGCGCGGGACCCACTGGCCTGGCTTGTGGAATCGAGCTCCAGCAGCGCGGCCTGAAAACCGTGCTGGTGGAGAAGGGCTGCGTGGTCAATTCCATCTACCACTACCCCACCAACATGACGTTCTTCACCACGCCGGAGCTGCTCGAAATCGGCAACATCCCCATGACCAGCCTCAACGAGAAGCCCACTCGAACCGAAGCGCTGAAGTACTACCGGCGCGTGGCGGACCATTATCGACTCGAGATCCGGCAGTACGAGCGTGTGGACCAGGTCGCGGGCGGCGACAATGACTTCCAGGTGTCTACCACCGACCGGCTGGAATGCCGTCACGTTTACCAGGCGCTCAAAATCGTACTGGCCACCGGCTATTACGACGTGCCCAACAAGCTGGACGTGCCGGGTGAGGAGCTCGACAAGGTTCTGCACTACTATAAGGAGGCGCATCCTTATTACAACCACGATGTCGCGGTGATCGGAGCTAAGAACTCGGCGGCCATCGCGGCGCTGGAACTGTGGTGGACCGGCGCGCGCGTGACACTGATTCATCGCGGACCGGGGATCTCGGATTCGGTGAAGTATTGGATTAAACCGAATATCGAAAACCGCATTAAGAACGGCGAAATTCGCGCCTATTTTAATTCCCGCGTGGTGGAAATACAGAGGGATTCAATTCGAATTGCGGCGCCGGAAGGCGAAGTTTTATTACAAAATGATTTCGTTTTTGCGCTGATCGGCTACCGGCCGGACCTCGCATTTCTGAATGCAACGGGAATCACGTTGGAACCCGCCACACTCAGGCCGCGCACCAATCCGGAAACGCTGGAGAGCGACCACGCGGGAATTTACCTGGCGGGCGTGATCGTGGCGGGAATGCACACCAACGAGATCTTCATTGAGAACGGCCGTTTGCACGGGTGCTTGATTGCACAGTCGATTGCTTCCAAGCTATTAGCCTGTTGAAACTTCCGGCCGATTCCACGTATCTAACAACTGTGGAGGGTGACGGGTATGCTTCAGTTGATTCTCAACACGTTGTTTGGTTGTTCTCACCAGCGCACCACGTTTCCGCTGACGCCCGGGCGAAAGAACGGCGTTTCGCGAACTTATGTCGTGTGTCTGGACTGCGGTAAGGAGTTCGCGTACAACTGGGCCGATATGCGGATTGGCGAGCCGGTTCCCGCGCGCGCACCTGCTGCGGAAGTACAGCCCAGCTTCCGTTAGAACGTGATACTGCCGAGAACGACCGCGTGCCTGGCTCCAGTCGCGGAAGGAAGATTCGACGGCCTCTTGCGCCAGGTCTGATGCGCCAACACGGCGAACGCAATGGCTTCTTTGGCATCGGCATTTACGCCGTGGTCGGTCGAAATGGAGACCGCCATGCCGGGCAGGAAGCCGGCGAGATGCGCCATGATCTGAGGATTGTGAACGCCGCCGCCGGACACGATGATATCCGTGGGGCGTCCGCCGCGGATGCCCTCCACTCCTATCGCAACCGTAGCCGCCGTTAGCACCGTCGCCGTGGCGATGAGGTCCCGCATCGGTAGCCCGGTTTTTTTCAAACGCGTGACGAACCCGGCGCCGTACTGCTCCCGGCCCGCGCTCTTGGGCGGCTGGCGGCGGTAGTAGGGGTCGGCGAGCAATTCATCCAGCAGTGCCGCGTTCACGCGGCCCGAAGCGGCGATCTTCCCACCGCGGTCGCACGGCAATCCCATCTCCCGCGCCAGGGCGTCGATCACCATGTTGCCGGGTCCGGTATCGAACGCCACCACATCCTCCAGCGCCGCTCCTGCGGGGATCGCCGTGATGTTGGCAATGCCGCCGATATTCAGCGCGATGCGCGCCCGCTTCGGATGCCAGAACAGCAGGTAATCGACATACGGAACCAGCGGCGCGCCCTGTCCCCCGGCGGCGATGTCGCGCGCCCGGAAACTCGAAACCACCGGAACGCCCGTGCGCTCGGCCACGACCGCGGCTTCGCCGATTTGCAACGTGTGGGCGCCGCCCTCATGGTAGATGGTCTGGCCATGGCAGCCGATCAGCTCGACGGGGCCGTACCGGCGAACGGCCCGCAGAACCGCGCGCGCGTACAACTCGCCAAGCCGGAAGTTCAGGTGGGACAAACCCTTTGGCCTGTCAACCCCGAGAATGGCGGACCGAACCGCATCGGAGTACGTCGTGAACTGATAGCCGATGGTCTCCAGGCTTTGACCTCTGATCTCGACCACCGCCACGTCAATGCCATCCAGCGACGTCCCGCTCATCACCCCCGCGACTCTCATGAACGCCTCAGCTCCTTCTGCAATTCGCTCAACAAATGCAGCGCTTCGATGGGACGCAGCTCGTCCAATTTCAAACTCCGGATACGCTCGGCGATGCCGTAACCCACGGGTTCAAAAAGCTGGATCTGCACCGGCCCCTCTTCGGTCTTGGCGAGCTCTTCGGTGACCACGTGCTCGGTCCGCTCATGCAGCTTCAAAACCTCGCGCGCGCGCTCGATCACGCTCAGCGGCAGGCCGGCCAGGCGCGCGACTTCGATGCCGTAGCTGCGGTCGGCCTTGCCCGGCTCCACTTTGCGCAGGAAGATGATGTGGTCGCCGGCTTCCTTGACCGAGACGCTGAGGTTGCGCACGCCTTCGAGCAGCTCGGCCAGCTCGGTCAGCTCGTGATAGTGCGTCGCGAAGAGGGTCTTGGCGCGCGTGCGGGAATGGATGTGCTCCACCACCGCCCAGGCCAGCGCCAGGCCGTCGTAAGTCGCGGTGCCGCGGCCGATTTCGTCCAGCACGATGAAGCTGCGCGGCGTGGCGGTGTTCAGGATCACGGCCGTCTCGGTCATCTCCACCATGAAAGTGGAGCGCCCGCGCGCCAGGTTGTCGGAGGCGCCGATGCGCGTGAAGATGCGGTCGATGATGGGCTGGCTGGCGGAATCGGCCGGCACGAACGACCCCATCTGCGCCAGGATGGCGATGAGCGCGGCCTGGCGGAGGTAGGTGGATTTGCCGCCCATGTTGGGCCCGGTGATGATGGCGATCAGGTCCGCGGAGTCGTTGAGGTACAGGTCGTTGGGGATGAAGCGGCCGGCCTCCTGTTCCGTGAGCCGCTCAATTACGGGGTGGCGGCCGGCCATGATCCGCATCTCGCCGCTCGCCGAAAATGTGGGGCGCTGGTAGCGATTTTCCGCCGCCACCTGCGCCAGCGAGGCCGTCACATCCAGCTCCGCCACCGCCGTGGCCGTGGCGCGAATGCGCTGCGCCTCGGATGCCACGCGCTGGCGCACACCGGTGAACAACTCCTTTTCCAGCGTCAGGATCTTCTCTTCGGCGTCCAGCACTTTGCGCTCGTAATCCTTCAGCTCGGGGGTGGTGAAACGCTCCGCGTTGGCCAGCGTCTGCTTGCGTTCGTAATCCGCGGGCGCCAGGTGCAGGTTGGCGCGTGTGATCTCGATGTAGTAGCCAAATACGTTGTTGAACCGCACCTTGAGCGACTGGATGCCGGTGCGCTGCCGCTCGCGCGCTTCGATTTGCGCGATGTACTGGCGGCCGTTCAGGCTGAGGTCGCGCAGCTCGTCGAGCTCGGCGTTGAAGCCGGAGCGGATGGCGCCGCCATCGGCGATCGCAAGCGGCGGCTCGCTGGCGATGGCTTCCAGAATGAGGTTGGCCACGTCGGATAACTCGTCCAGGCGTTCGTGAATGGACCGCAAACGGGCCGCCTGCTGGGTATCGAACGAGCGCTTGAGGGCGGGAATCTTATCGAGCGAGCGGCCCAGCGCCAGCAGATCGCGCGGGCCCGCGGAACCCAGCGTCACCTTGGCCAGCAGGCGCTCGAGATCGAGAATGCCTTCGAGCTGGCGGCGAAGCTCCGCGCGCAGGATGGTCTGCTGGAGCAGTTCGCCCACGGCCTCGTGGCGCTGCTCGATTTCGGCGCGGTCCATCGAGGGCCGCAACAGGCGCTGGCGAAGAAGCCGGCCGCCCATGCCGGTCCCGGTCCGATCGAGGACCCCCAGCAGTGTAGCTTGGACCTGACCGCCCGCGTCCGCAGCGAACAGCGGCTCAATCAATTCGAGATTGCGGACGGTGACGGCGTCGAGCACCATGGAATCGGCGCGGTCGTAGTAAGTGGGCCGGTCGAGATGGTCTAGCGCCGCCCGCTGCGTGTCGCGGAGGTAATGCAGGATGGCGCCCGCCGCGCCCACCGCCGCCGGACGGTTGGCCAGTCCGCAGCCATCGAGCGAGAGCAGCTTGAAATGATCGCGCAGCGTGCGGCCGGCGTAATCGTGGCTGAAAATCCATTCCTCGAGCTCGGTGCGGACGAAATGCCGTGAGGGGCGCTCTTCGCCGGCGAGTAGCGGAAGGTCGCCCGGAAACAGCACTTCCCGCGCGCCGAGATGATCGAGAGCGCCGGCCACCTCGACTGGCTCCATTTCCGTGACGCGGAATTCGCCGGTAGAGAGATCCACATGGGCCACGGCCGAGCGGGGCCCAGCGCGCGCCACTGCGGCCAGGTAGTTGTTCTCGCGTGAGCCAACCAGGTTGGCGTCCATGGCGGTGCCCGGCGTCACCACTCGCGTGATCTCGCGCTTCACCAGGGACTTCGCGAACTTGGGGTCTTCCATCTGGTCGCAGATGGCCACCCGGTAACCCTTCTGGATCAGGCGCGCGATGTATCCGTCGGCCGCGTGGTAGGGCACGCCGCACATGGGAATGGCGGCGCCCTTTTCCTTGTTGCGCGAGGTGAGCGTGATTTCGAGCTCGCGCGCGGCCACCACGGCGTCTTCGAAGAACAGCTCGTAGAAATCGCCCAGCCGGAACATCAGCAGGGTATTGGGAACCTGCTGCTTGATGCTGTTGTACTGCCGCATCAGCGGCGTGCTGGCGTCGGAGGACATCAGCGGACCGTCACGCGTAGATGCCCCGCAGCTTAATGGCGAGGACCACGCGATCCAGGGCCAGCATGTAGGCCGCGATGCGATTGTTCACGCTGTGCGCTTCGGCATATTCCACCACCGCGTCGAAGCTCTCCGTCATGATCTCCTCGAGGCGCTGGTTGACAAGCTGCTCGTTCCAGAAGAAGCCCTGGCGATCCTGCACCCATTCGAAATACGAGACCGTCACGCCGCCCGCGTTAGCCAGAATGTCGGGGATCACGAAGATCTTCTTGCCGGCCAGAACAGCGTCGGCCAGCGGAGTAGTGGGGCCGTTGGCGCCCTCGCACAGGATCTTGCACCGGATTCTGTCCGCGTTCCCCGAATGGATCACGTCTTCCGTGGCGGCGGGGATCAGCACCTCGCACTCCAGAAACAGGGCTTCGTCCTTGTCCATGTCTTCGCCGCCCGCAAAGCCGGTGATGGAGCCGGTCTCCCGGCGGTGTTCCTGAAACGCGGCGATGTCGAGACCCTTGGGATTGTAGACCGCGCCGTCGTATTCGATGATGCACACGATCTTGAATCCGATGGCGCTCATCAGCTTCGCCGCCATGCCTCCCACGTTGCCGAAGCCCTGAATCACCACTCGCGAATCCTCCGGCTTGAGGCCGAGTAGCTTGAGCGACTTCAAAATGACGATCATGCAGCCGCGTCCGGTGGCCTCCGGCCGGCCGCGCGATCCGCCCAGCGACATCGGCTTGCCGGTCACCACGGCCGTCACCAAGTGGCGCGCGTGCATCGAGTAGGTGTCCATGATCCACGCCATCACCTTCTCGTTGGTGTTGACGTCCGGCGCGGGAACGTCGCGCTCCGGTCCCAGAAAGTCGATGATCTCGGCGGTGTAGCGGCGTGTCAGCTTTTCCATCTCGGCGTCGGAAAGCACGTTGGGATCGCAGATGACGCCGCCTTTTCCGCCGCCGAACGGAATGTTCACCACGGCGCATTTCCAGGTCATCCAGGAGGCCAGCGCGCGGATCTCGTCCAGGGTCACGTCCGGCGCGAAGCGGATGCCGCCTTTGGCCGGTCCCCGCGCCAGGGAATGCTGCACACGATAGCCGGTGAAGACCTCCAGGCGGCCGTCGTCGAGCTGCACCGGAATATGAACGGTGATCTCCTTGGCGGCCGAGCGCAGCACCTTGCGCATGCCGTCATCCAGCTTGAGCCGCGAGGCGGCCTCGTCGAACCGCGTCTCGGCGGCGATCCAGGGATTCTTCTCATTCTCGAGAGAAATGGGAACGGGCGGGGTATGCGTGGCCACTGTTCATGCCTCCGGTAACATTATGCCAGAGGCGGGACAGGCATTCGTCGCGGCCGGCTTGAGCGCGTTGGCGCAGGTTGCCGCCGCCATCGGCATCGGCACGACCCACGCCGCTCAACGCCAATTTCAGCCGTTTCAACGACGAAGAACGTGGTCGGGCTGAAGATTCAATGATGCGGCTGGGGCGGGGTGTGCCGGAGGTGGGACCACAGGCGTCAAGATAAGATCGTCAAACCGACCTCGCCCGATCGGAGTGCATGCCTGAGAGCGAGCGTGCTCTTCCGCGATGCCGTTTGGGGTTGCTTCCCACAACGCGTCTGCGGAGCTCCAGGCCGGCGGCACTTCCGCGGGACAGCGATAGCACGTCTGAATGGACCTCGTCCACCCCTGCTCCTTCATAACCGACCTCTTTCCGAATGCCCTTACAATACGTTCGCACGGCCGTCTGATCAACGCCTGTGAGAGGTTTCCCGCGCTTGCAACCGGGCTGGTCTACATCCGACGAAAAGGGGACGACGACTCCGATACTTCGCCAAAAGCCGTGCTGTAATGGAGTGGCAACTGAAAGCAGATCGACAAAATGCGCGACGATTTTACAGAGGATGTGAAACGTATCTTAGCGGCTCGGGCCGGTGCCGTTTGCTCGAATCCCGGGTGCCGCGCACTAACGACCGGGCCACAGGACGACCCCGCGAAGGCTGTCAACGTTGGGGTTGCCGCGCACATCACGAGTGCCGCGGCAGGTGGTCCACGCCACAATCCCTCGTTTTCTCCAGAGGAGCGCCGCCATTTTGATAATGGGATTTGGCTCTGCCAGAACTGCGCCAAGCTCGTCGACAACGATGTGGCACGATTTCCTGAGGCACTGCTCCGGGCCTGGAAAACGGTCGCGGAGCATCGGGCTCGCAACTCCGTCGGGAGGACGGCACCCGCGCGTGCAGAGTCTGAATCCGAGCGAAAAGCCCGCGGAATCCGCCCGTGGATAGGCAAGTCCATTACACTCCGTCAGATGACCACCGGTGGGGCGGTGATGCGGCTCGGACGAGATCGGGGCAGTTCGCAGGTCCAGGTATTTGATTGCACGGAGTTTTTTGTGAAGATCGGGCAAACTGGGCAAGACGGCTGGTCAAGGTCGATCCCGCTAACCAACGTCGAAATCTCTTTTGACGACTCAAGGAAGTGCCTGGAACTACAGGAGCGCTACGATTGACGGGCTTCGGCGTTCCGGGCACCCGCACAAACCGGCCGACCGCCAATTCAACGCGGATGAAGGAGGTTGATCAGGTGACGGCACCTCCTGTTCATGATTTCCGCATCGCTAGCCGTGATGGAGAGTAGGTCGGCGTGGTCTTCACGGTTCCTGAACGTCCTGATCGTGTCCGCCCGCACCGTCGCGAACCGCGGCAAGAGCATGGGGTTCTTCCCGTTGAGCCATTCTGCGAACGCCGAGTGCAATCCTGTTCGAGGCTCCCGCGCAGAATCAAGGGTCCTCAGCATCTCTCCGAGAGTGAACTTGGGGCAGCCGGTGAGGTACCCCACGAATGGGCTGCTATCTTCATCATCGAGGGTGAAGAGTTCCGGACGGCCTTTTATATCGTCCTTGAACGGGGCGAAGATGGTGGTGCGGAGTTCGCGCTCCACCACCCACGCGAAACAGTGTGCCGCTTCGCCGGTGCCTGCTCGCAGGTTTAGGCTCAGAAGCCAGGTCCCGAGAGCCCATTTCTGTTTGCTTTCGGTCGCGAGGCTGGCGAATGGCGGCCAGTAGCTGTTTACTACGAACTCGGTTATGGCGAGCTCATTCGGGTGCGCGTTCGCAATTTTGGTGAGCGCTTCGTCCATCCTGGCCGTTGTGCCATAGCTTCCCAGCGCGAGAATGGTACTGATGTTGGGGTCTTCGCCGAAGGAGGGGTTGCGGTCCCTTTCTTTCCAGAGCCACTCCGCGACGGCCTGGTAGTCGTTGCGCTTCTGGTAGAGGCGCGCCATGCGTTCATACGTGCCAAGATGGTCCGGGCACGCGATGATCCAAGCATTTGCGGCGTTGATGGCATTGTCCAGTTCGTTCGCGTCGTCGTATGCATTGACCAGGCAACTGTGGATTCCGTTGGTGAAGACGTCCAGGTTCGTTACGTCATCCGTTTCCGCATCATCCCAGAGTGGTCCTTCTTCCTGCGCACACGCCGCGAGGAACCGCTGTTGGTTGTCGACCATCCACTGGTAGTGCCGAGCGGCGTTGTGCCCGTCGCCAATACAGGAGTAGCTCAGTGCGAGCATGAACCGTGCTGATGGCGGCACCTCTGACGTGTCGATTATCTTCTCGAGGTGCTTGATGGCGTCGCGGAGGTGGTCCGTGCCGTCCTCGGTTAACCTGGCGCGCGTCGGGAGCAGTTGAATGCCCGCAGTGTGGATGCGACCGGCATTGAGGTACTGCCAGAAGCCGCGAGGGCCGCCGGGCCGTTTACCAAGTGGAAGGTCCCAGTGTTCGAGGGCTGCTTCCTCCTCCCAGGTGTTGCGGACAGCTATTTGAAAGTGGAGGCGGCCGAGATGGTAATGGGCAGTGGACGCCGGCAGAAGCGCCCCGAGTTGGCCGACCAGGCGCAACGCTCGCTCGTAGTCATTGACTGCGCAGGCATTGACGGTTTCCCAGCGAATCGTTGGGATGTCAGCGCAGTTCTCTACGTCGCGGAGGCGGACGAGGTATCCGAGGTATTCCCGAAGTTCCTGCGGCTCCAACGCGGGGAGCATGTGGACTTCTTGCCGGTCGTCCAAGCCGAAGCTGCTCTCGGAGGGCATACAGTTGGCAAGGAGGTAGTACGCGTTAAGCGCAACGAAACGCGACGGGAGGTCGTCCGGGTCGCGTGCCAGAGCGTTCTCGATCGCGGTGCGAAGGTCGTCATCGCCGTCCCACCACGCGCCCCCCAATCCCATCTCGATCCGGAGATCGTTGATGAGCGGGATCTGCGGTTCCTTGGCAAGCAGCGCTCTGGCAGTGTCGATCCAGTGGTTAACGATGCTGATGGTTTCCGTCATTCGCCTGCCTCGTCCGTGATGTCCCCATGTCTGATTATGGCAGTCACGCCCTGATTGTGCCGCGGCCCTCTCGGGATCGGTGCTGCGTAGTTGTGCGTGAGCTTGCGGCGACCACATCCAGGTGGTCCTCACTTCAGCCCGAATTCCCTGAGCATCTGCGCATGGGAGATGCCCTCGCCCCGGTCAATGGCGGCCTGAGCTTCGGCGTCGTCGGCCTGCTGCTCGGGCGTATAAGGCTCTTGATCGACCGGCGCGGTCACGCTCGCAATCCAGAGCGGATCGGCCAGCAGACCGGCCAGGAGTCTGTAGACGGTGGCGATCTCGTTTTCGGGGAGGCGCTCAATGAGATCGTGGAGTTGCTGTTTAGTGGCCATGGCAATCCGACTCCTGACTCAATTGTAAGGCCGGACTCGCGCGGAGTGCGCGATACCCCCCTACCCTCCCAGCACTTCCAGCGCCTTCAGAATCACCGGGTCGCGCTGCGCTTCCACCTCATCGCCTTTCTCCACGCCGAACGCCTGGTTGAAAATCTCGGTCTTGAGGCGATTGACGACAAACTCCCGCTCCACGGACCATTCGCCGATGCCCGGCTGAATATTGCGGTCCGAAAGAAACACGCGGAATTCATCGATGATTTGAGGCGTGACCTCGAAGTCTCCAGTGACCTTGTTATTGCGGAGATACTCGGTGGCGAAGTTGGGGAACGAACCGCTGGCATCGAGCACTGCGCGCAGGCGGTTGGTGGCCGGCGGATAGACCACCATGTCCGGCTGAATGCCGCCGCCGCCCGTCACCACGCGCCCCTTGTCCGTGCGGAATTCTTGCTGCGCATTGGGGTGGGCCGTGGTGGCCGCCAGCTCGAACTGCGCGGCGTCCAGCGGTTTCTGGATGGATCGGCCGCTGGGTGTGTAGTAAAGCGCGGTGGTCAGCGCCAGGCCGGTGCCTTCACTTAATGGAAACACACTTTGCACCAGCCCCTTTCCGAAGCTCTCCTGCCCGATGATGGTGGCGCGGTCGTGGTCCTGCATGGCGCCCGAGACAATTTCCGAAGCGCTGGCGGTTTTTTCGTTGACCAGAATGGCCAGCTTGAATCCGTACGGCGTGGCGATGGACGGCACAACTTGGGATGTCTCCGGCACATTGCGGCCGCGCACGGTGACGATCTTCGACCCAGGCTGAAGGAACAGCGAGCAGGTCTCGAGGGCCGCGGTCAGCAGCCCGCCGGGATTATTGCGCAGGTCGAGAACCAGCCCGGCAAGCCGGTCACCCCCCAGTTTCTCGATGGCCTCCTTGAGCTGCCCGCTGGTCTTCTCGTCGAAGCTCGCGACCCGGATGTAGCCGATGCCCGCTCCCACGAAGAAGGCGCGCTCGACGCTCGGCGACTGCATCTCCTCCGGCGTGAGAACCATGTGCTTGATGCCGGCCGAGCCGGGCCGCCTGACGTCAAGCTGCGCCTGCCGCTGGCGCGATTCCGTGAGGAGCTGGGTGAGCTGGTCCAGATCGAGCCGGTTGATGACGTATCCGTTGACGGCGACGATCTCGTCGCCCGGCGCGAGGCCCGCCTTGGCGGATGGAGTGCCGGGCAGCGTTTCGAGCACAATCACCCGCCCGGGCAGCAGCGAGACCACGCTGCCGAAGCCCTTCTGCGTCGACGATTCCATTCTCTTGAGCTGCTCGAATTGCCCCGGATCGAAGAAAACCGAGTGCGGATCGAGCCGGCGCAAGAGTCCGGGGATGGCCCCCTGGTAGAAGGCCTGTTCGGAGGTCACCGAATCGGCGGCGTTCTGCTGTACAATGGCATACGCGCCGATGACGCTCTTCATCTGCGAATCGAGGTCGTCCTCTGCCAGCAAAGTAGCGGCAGCGCACAGCACGACTGCGGTGAGGCGCAACATCAATCCGGCCAGATCTCCGCGACCTGGATTTGGACGCCGGGGAAATGCCTTGGTTCCAGGACGCCCTGAGCCAGCACCTGCGCGCTGCGCAAGAAGCCGCTCTCCAGGTATAGCACTTCCACCGTGCGGGCTTCCGGCGAGACCACCCACATTTCCGGAACACCCAGGCTGGCGTAGTCCTCCAGCTTCCTTTCGCGCTCGCGGCGCGTGTTGCCCGGCGAAAGCACTTCCACCACGAGCTGCGGCGCGGAGTGAATGTAGCCGTCCTGTTCGACGATTGTGCTCTTCCGGAAGACGGCCAGATCGGGTACGCGGGAGGTCAGCGGCGCCTTGCGGATCACCAGGCCGAAGACGGCAACCACTACGCGGAATTCGTGTCTGTCCAATTGCGCGACGAGAGCATCGCGCATGTTCTCTACGATCAGCGTGTGATTCCACTTATTTGGCGGCATGATCCGAATCTCTCCGTCGACCACCTCCTCGATGAAGTCCGTCACCTCCGGCATGCGAAGCCACTCTTCGTATGTGACCGTTTGCGAATTAGGAAGGCTTGCCATGGCGGCTCCCGACGATCTCTATTCTATCGCGCGAACCGCGTCGATTTCTTGCGCTGGTGCCGGTCGAGCGCCAGCTCGATCAGCCGGTCGATCAAAGCGGAAAACGAGATGCCGCTGTGCTCCCACATCTTGGGATACATGCTAATTGAGGTGAACCCGGGGATGGTGTTGATCTCGTTGATATAAATCCGGCCGGTGGCGGCTTCGAGAAGGAAATCGACGCGCGCCATGCCCTCGCATTCCACCGCCCGGTAACATTCCACGGCCAGCCGGCGCACTTCTTCGGTCTTCTCCGGCGGCAGGTCGGCGGGAACTTTGGTTTGCGCGCGGTCCAGCAGGTACTTGTCCTCGTAATCGTAGAATTCGCGCGAGGGCAGGATTTCGCACGGCAGGGAAGCCATGGGCGCCTCGTTGCCCAGCACCGCGCACTCCAGCTCACGGCCCGCGATTCCGCGCTCCACGACGATCTTGCGGTCGTACTGCGCGGCCAGCGCCACCGCGGCCTCCAGTTCCTTCAGATCGTGCGCTTTGGAAATCCCCACCGACGAGCCCAGGTTCGCCGGCTTGACGAACATCGGGAACGGCAGGCGCGCGCAGGCCTCTGCGACGTCCGGATTTTCGCGCGTCACCGTCACGTAGTCTACCACCGGCAACATCCGTTCCATCGAGACACGTTTCATCATCTCTTTGTCCATGGAGACGGAGGAGGCCAGCACGCCCGCGCCCACATAGGGCAGATCGGCGAGTTCCAGCAGGCCCTGCACCGTGCCATCCTCGCCAAAGGTGCCATGCAGGACCGGAAAGACCACGTCGATTTCCGGGTGCGCGCCCGGCTCGGGCAGGATGGGCCGCGGCTTCCACCTGCCCTCTTTGTCGATAATATACTCGATTATCTCGTACTTAGCCGGGTCCATCCGCTGCATGATGGCTTGCGCCGAATTGATGGACACCTCGTGCTCGCCGCTGCGGCCGCCGAAAAGGACGGCTACTCGTAGCTTCATAGAATTCGCTTTCCCAATGCCGACATGACCAGCTCGACGGCGAGATCGGCCGTGCGGTTCACTTCGTCGATCACGGGGTTCACCTCCACCACTTCGAGCGAGACCATTCTCCCGGAATCGCAGATCATTTCCATTGCCAAATGCGCCTCGCGGTAGGTGGCGCCGCCGCGCACGGGCGTGCCGACGCCCGGAGCGTCTTTGGGGTCCACGAAATCCATGTCGAGCGAAAGGTGGAAGCCGGCCGTTCCGTCCGAGGCCAGGCTAATGGCCTCATCCATCACGGAGCGCAGGCCGCGCTCGTCGATGTCGCGCATAGTGAAGGCCCTGACGCCGGACCCGCGCACGTGCGGTTTCTCCAGTTGGTCCACGTCTCGCAGCCCCACGATCACCGCGTTGTGCGCAGCGATCTTGGGGCGGAAGCCCAGGAGTCCGGCCAGTTCCGGCGGGCCCATTCCCAGAATGCACGCCAGGGGCATGCCGTGAACGTTGCCGCTGGGGCTGCTTTCGGGCGTGTTCATGTCGGCATGAGCGTCCAGCCAGATGAGGCCGGCGGTTTGATTCCGCCCGCGAAAATACTGCGACACGCCGCTGGCGGTCCCGACCGCCACGGAGTGGTCGCCGCCCAGCACCAGCGGTACGCTGCCGCGCGAGAGCGCCTGGTCCACCAGCGCCGCCAGCCGCCCGCACACGGCCGTGATTTGGGGAAGGTACTTGGCGTTCGCGTCGCCTTCGGGCAAAGCTTCGGCCTGCTCCACCGGCACGTTGCCCAGGTCTTCCACGGTATAACCCAGCGATGCCACGCGCGCATTCAGGTTGGCCACGCGCATGGCCGATGGCCCCATATCCACGCCGCGCCGCCCTTGCCCGAGGTCAAGCGGCGCCCCGATGATCGCGATGTGCGACTGCCGCATGATTGTCAGCGCGCTCCCGGACTTCGAACTCCAGTATAAGGGCTTCCGGCTACTCAGGAAACACCGGCGGCAGCGAACCGACAATCCGCACCGTTTCGATGCTGACGCGCACCACCTGCCCCACGAGGCGGACGATGTACTCGGGATCGTCCTCGCGGTTGGGGTCGGACTTGATGCCGCTGCGCTCGTCTTCGGTGACGCGGTACTGATCCACCACCCATTCGAGCGCGGAGCGGTTGCCGAGCCGGTACTCGAAGGTCGCAGGCGGAATACCGGCCAGCGTGAGCGAGGGATTGACGGCCAGCGCGGTCTTGTCTTTGTTGAGCCGCATCTTGTCTTCGACGCGGTAGCTGAGCGGGTACGCCGGATTCTCAACCCACTCGAGCGGCCACGGTTCGAGCGTTTCATATTCGACGTGCAGGCGGGCCAGTTCGCGTCCAGCGGCGGCGAAGGCGGCGAAATCGGGCGCGAAGGGGATGCGCGGCAGCTCGCGTTTCAGGTTGTCCGCGAACTTCTCCCGGTACGCCGGATGGTGCAGGACGGCGTAGATGTAATGGAAGATGTCCCACTTGGTGATAGCGGGGTTGCGGTAGTGCTCGCGGAACTTTTCGAGGGCGGCGTCGGTGAGGTTCTCGCGCCGGTTGGAGCCGTCGGGGGAGTAGGTGTAGAAGGGGAAACACTGAGTACCACAGCCAGCGCCGACCAAGTGAAGATCGCAGATGCGGTCAGCCGCCAGAGCCATGAATGGCTTCTCGGAGCCGCTGTGCGTCAACGCCAAGGTGCGATTCTCAGCCGTTGCGGACGGTGGGAAAATGCGGAGGAAGTGGGCAGGCTGGTCAAAAAGGACCGGATTCAAGAACAGCCACATTGACGCGAACGGGCGGTACTGTGCTACCCGGAGCTTCGCCGCATCAAATTCCGCGTAGCGTAATCGTTTTAACTTGAGTTTGAGATCCCGGCTCCATTTGATCTTGTCGTAACGCACAAAATCGTCAATCTTGACGTCCGGCTTGGCCCGGCGGAATCGGTCAACCTCCGAATTGTACGCCTCGATGAAACCGCTGACGGTCGCTTCAAGGTTGGTGCGATGAAAACCGTAAACCACGTTGTCGCGGTTGCTGGAGACTCCGAGCGAGTGCTCTCGGAAAATCTCGCAGATTCCGGTGTCCGATGCGTATTCCTTTGCGTTCTCAGAGAGGAGCCACGTAGCGCCTGCGTCCGGGGCGACCGTTTGCCAATCCAGCCTCCGTTGGTCCAGCCATGCTAATTTCTCCTCCGTCCGCCAGAACTCCGGCACGCGGTGGTAGCGCAGGCGCTTCTTACCCGAGCACCGCACGGCCACCGTAATCCCCACTCCAACCTGAATCCCGAACACGTTGTGCGTCGTGCCGCTCAGCTTTGGGTTCTTGCGGACGTTGCCGTGTAGGTCGATGTGATCGATGTGCGTGAAGTCCTGCATCAGGTGCTTGCGCATTCCATCAAACGCAATCTGGTCCACGAAGCTGTTGTTAGACACGAAACAGACAATGCCGTCGCGCCCGCCCAGCCGGTCAGTGGCCCAGCGGAAAAACTTCACATACGCGTCGCTGAGTTTGTTCTTGAGAGTCGCCTTCGAGTCTTTGGCGTAAGTGTCGCGAATGTGTCCATCGATCACCGGGTACTTCCGGTTCTTGTTGTTATCGTTCTCGTTCAACTGCCCCACGTTGTACGGCGGGTTGCCAATAATCACCGTGATCTGCGCTTTGCGCTCGCGGTCCACGCGCTCCGTGTTCGCTTCGCTGAACATCGGCAACTGGCGGTCCTCGGCGAGATCCAAGGTGTCCACGAAACATAAGCCGTCAAACGGCTTGTATTCGCCGGCCAACTCCAAATACGCGTGCTCGATGTTCAACGCCGCAATGTAGTACGGCATCAGCATCACTTCATTGGCGAACAACTGCTTCTGGTACATGCGCGGCAGGTCGCGCTTCGAAATGCGCTGCATCAAATGCACGATGAAATTCCCGGTGCCGGTGCAGGGATCGAGAATCATCACTCCGGGCGAGGAAAGCGTCAGGCCGAATTCGCGCTTCAGCGATTCCTCGACGGCGCCGCACATGTACTCCACAATCTGCGGCGGCGTGTAGACAATGCCGTGCGTGTCCGCCACCTTCACCGAATAGCCGCGGAAGAAGCGCTCGTAAATGCTGTTCAGGAACAACTGCTTCTCGCTGAAATCGGCGATGGTCCGGGCGGCGCTCTCAATGGCGAGGTAGAACGAATCCAAGCCTTTCAAATATTCCGCGCGGCTGAAGCTCTGGATCATCAGTGCATCGATTACGCGCTCCACTTCGGCCGCGATGGCGTTGCGGCGGGTGAATTCGGGGTTGTCGAAGATCGTCCGGAAGAGCCGCTCGGTGAGCAGGTGCTGCACCAGCATCTCGTCCACGGCTTCGCGCGAGATGTTGGGGTTGAGTGAAACCTGGCAGAGCGCGAAAAACTTGCCGAAGGCTTCCTGGAATGGCCGGTTGTGCTGGTGCGCCTCCTCGATCTTGTGCGCCAGGCCGCGCGCCAGGTCGGGGACACGCTGGCCGAACTCTTTGACCGCCTGCTCGAATTCGCGGATCTCGGGCTCAGTGTGGGAGTAGAAGCGGAACAGCAGGTCGGCCAGGTCGCGCGCGTTCGAGAGGTCGGCCTCCATTACCTGGTTCCGGTCCTGGTAGAGCACGCCGCGGCGGGTGTCTTCGAAAATTGTGTTGCTAAGGGGGTAGCCGCGGCGGATCTTGCGGTCGATCTCGCGGTTCAGGTCGTCGTGCGAGTCCTTGGATTCCCAGTAGCCGCGCGGCAGGCTGTTGGCGTCGAAAACCGTGCCGTCGGGCCGTATCCGGTGGCCGCCGGCCTTGGCGCCCCATTCGGCCACGAAGCGCCAGCCGTGAAGCCGCGCGGAATCCGCCAGCAGGTTCTCGAACGGCCGGCGAAGTCCCAGTTCGTTCTCCACGCCTTGCCCGCGAAGGGCCTCGAGCGATCGCTGGTATTCGCGGATCAGCGGATGGGCAGGCGAAATCTGGGCGGATGGCCGTGGCATCTCTAATCGAGTGTCGATTGTAGCGCGTGGCCCGCGAAAGCGCGTGTGCCGCTACCTCTCAGATCGCACGCGCTTGAAAACAAATGGCTTATCTGCGTTTATCAGCGTTGATCCGCGGCTCAGATCGGTCTTTCGGACCTTTTCAGCGTCCCGCCGGGCGACTTGGCCCTGCCTGGCTCAGGTACAATATCGGTGTCGGCTGTCCGAAAAAAATGAACTTTTGGCCGAACTCCGATAACCTTTGGTGCCCGTTCAGCGTCTTCACGATTGAAGTAACACCACAGTTGCAACGGGGCCCACTGGGCTGGAAGGAAAAGAATGCAATCTCTCTCAAGCAGCGCCCCCGCTCCTGGCTCTGGCAGCGAGCCACAGACTATCCCCACCTTGCCTGTTCCCGGTCCGGCAGTTGTGCCGCCCAAACCACCGGTGAGACGGCGGTTTGTCATATGGGGGATTCCCTTGATTGTGGCGATACTCGGCGGAGGCATCGCACTCTATCTAAACACCGAATCCGGCAAGAAGGCTTTGGGGAAAGGCGCCCAACCCGTCGCGGTCGTGCCCGTGGTATCGGTATCGCTCGGCGACCTTCACGCCACTGTGCGGGTGAGTGGCACGGTGGCCGCGCAGAACTTCGCGGCCCTGCTGGCGCCGCGCATCGTGGGCAGCCGGTCGGGAATGAACCGCGGCGGCACCGACGCCAATTTCAGCCTCGGCAGCGTCGGAAGCGGCAGCGGCGGTGTGGGCGGCGGCGGTCCCGGGAACGATTTCGCCTTGATCCTGATGAAGCTCGCCAATCCTGGCCTGCACGTGAAAACCGGGGACGTGGTGGGCCAATTCGACCCGCAGATGCAGCAGCAGCGGCTGGACGACTATAGAGACTCGGTGATCCAGACGCAGAACGCCGTCCGCAAAATGATCGCCAACCTGGCCACAATCAGGGAGGCGCACGATCAGACGGCGCTTTCCGCCAAGGCCACTTGGGACAAATCGATTCTGGACATGCAGACGTCGCCCATCCGGTCCGCCATCCAGGCGGAGGAGTACAAGCTGGCGATGGAGCAAAACGAGGCCAGTTATAAGGAGCTCCTGTATGAGGCGTCCCTGGTGATCGAGCAGCAGGCTGCGCAGATCCGGGTTCAGCAACTGAACCTGGACCAATCCGCCATCGAGCTCAAACGGGCCGAAATGAACGTCCAGAGAATGACCATGAAGAGCCCCATGGACGGTATCGTGGTGATGCAGAGCATTGTGCGCAATGGCGAGTTCGGGCAGATCCGGGAAGGCGACCAGGTTTTCGCCGGCCAGCCTTTCATGCAGATTGTGGATCCCAGTTCCATGGTGCTGAACGCCACGGTGAACCAGGTGGATGCCGAGAAGCTCCGCCTGGGGATGAAATCCACCATCCGGCTGGACGCCTATCCCGATATCGAGATGCCGGGCACGCTCATCGGCATCGGCGCGCTCTCCAAAACCAGCACCTTCCGGGCGAGCTACGTGGGGGAGATCCCCATACGGGTCAAAATCGACCGGACCGACTCACGCGTCATCCCGGATCTCACGGGAAGCGCGGAGATCGAGATGAATTCCGAGAAAAACACGCTGGTGGTCCCGCGTGAGGCGGTTTTTGAGGAAAACGGCAGCCAGTTCGTTTTCGTGCAGGGCCCGGAGGGCTGGATACGGAAACCGGTGGAACTCGGTCTGGTGAACTTCACCACCGTGGCCATCCATTCCGGTGTGCAGAAAGGGGACGTGATAGCGCTCCAGCGGCCCATGTAGCCTGGAGAAGCGTTACCCGTCGAGCAGGCATTATGGCATCCAAAGATCTGAGACCCAAGCAGCGCCTGGGGCGTTCGCATCCGAGAAGGGTGAAAATCATCACCTGGATCGTCGGGCTGACTGTGGGCGGCGGCGGCTTGTATGCGGCCTATCGCTACACCGGGACCACCGAGGTGGAAGTCGCGGTGGCGCGCGTGAGACGCGCGGATTTCATCATCAGCGTGCGCACGCGCGGCGCCGTCAAAAGCGCCCATTCGTCCATCCTTACGGCTCCGCAAGTGCCGCTCCTGCGCATTGTCCACCTGGCGGACAACGGAAGACCGGTCAAGAAAGGCGACGTCGTCGTGGAATTCGACGCCGTCCAGCAGGAGCTGAATGTCATTGCGCGGACCACCGCCGTGCGCGCCGCCGACGGCGATATCGAGCAACTGAAGGCTACCCAGGTGATGAACGATGAAGCCGACGCCCTGAGCAAGATGCAGTCCGAGTACGGAGTGGAGAGCGCCCGGCTGGACGCCAGCAAGGCCGAGGTGCTCTCGGTGGTGCAGGGCGCCCAGTACCGCATTCAGGTGGGAGTCGTGGAAGGGTCGTTGCAGCAGGTCAAGTCCACTATCAATGCGCACCAGGTGGGAAATCAAGCCGACCTCGCCCGCGTCGGCCAGCGCAAGGACAAGGCCGTCACAGACCTGAACCTGGCTGCCAGCTACCTGCCCCAGATGCAGCTTCGCGCGCCGGCCGACGGCGTTGTGAACGTGCTTCAGAATTTCCGTTCGCAAGGCACCTTCGGCCAGACGCCGCCGCCGTTCAAGGAAGGCGACAATGTGTGGACCGGAGCGGCCATCGCCGAGATCCCGGAGCTCTCCGAGATGTACGTGGATCTCAGTCTGGAAGAGGTGGACCGCGGCAAGCTCCAGCTCGGCCAAGCCGTACGGGTGCGCGTGGACGCCATTCCGGACAAGGAATTCGCGGCTGAAATCACTTGGATCAGCCCCATCGCCGCGCTGATCTACAGGGGCGGCTCCACGCCGGAGAAGACTTTCCCGGCGCGCGCCACCCTGAAGAACCTGGACGACCGTTTGCGGCCGGGCATGAGCAGCACCGCCGAGATCATTATCGAGCGGCAGCCGAATCAACTGCTCATTCCCATTCGCTCCAGCTTCGACCACGACGGCAAGCCCGCGGCCTATGTGCAGATCGGCAAGGAATTTGTGGTCCGGCCCATCGAGGTGGGCCGGCGCAACGATGAAGACATCATCGTGACGGGCGGTCTGAAGGAAGGCGAAACGGTGACGCTCGAAAGCCCGGCAGACGCGGCCAAGAGGGCGAAAAAGAAGCTGTAAACGCGCGCGTGAGCGCTCTGGTTGGCGGAGCGTTTCCCGAGCGGAAATGGTTCTACATGTTTAAGAAGGTAATCATTCGGTTATTCGGGCTGGCGATCCTGGTGGGCCTGGGATATGGCGGCTACCGGTTCTTCCAACAACTGCCGGAACGGCAGCAACAGATCGCCACGGCCAGAGTGCAACGCAGTGACGTGGTCATCCGCGCTTTCTCGCGCGGAGAACTGCACGCCGTGCGCTCGGTCGCCATGCTGGCGCCCAACCTGAACGGCACCGTTCAGATCACGCGGCTGGCTCCGGTGGGATCGCTGGCTCAAGAGAAGGACCTGGTCGTCGAGTACGATGATTCCGAGCGCCAGGCAGCGCTGGAAGAGGCGCGGCTGGGGGTGCAACAGGTGGACGAGCAGATCAAACAGGTCAAAGTCACCCAGGACATCCAGGCCAGCGAGGATGCGTTGACCCTGCTGGGAGCGCGTTATGCCATCCGGACGGCTGAGCTGAACGTGCAGCAGAACCCGATCCTGGACCCCATTGACGCCAAGAAGAACATTCTGAACCTCGAGGAGACCAGGCGGGCGCTGACGCAACTGGAAATCGACGCCAAGTCGCGGCAGGACCAGTTCGCTTCGCAGCTCGCGGTCTACCAGGAGCAGCGCAACCGCAGCCTGCTGACGGTGACGCAGGAATTGAGCCGCATCGCGCAGACCAAGTCCCTGGCGCCGATGACGGGGTTAGTGGCGATTCGCCAGAACCGCGCCGGGAATTTCAACTTCGGCCAGCAGATGCCCGACGTTCGGGAAGGCGACACGCTCCAGCCGGGCATGCCGGTGGCGGACCTGCTGGACCTTTCCGAAGTGGAAGTTTGGGCCAAGGTCGGCGAACTCGACCGCGCCAACCTGAAGGAAGGCCAGGATGCAGTCTTGCAGCTCGACGCCATTCCGGACAAGCAGTTCCACGGCAAGATCAAAAACATGAGCGGCACCGCAACTTCGGACGTGTTCTCCGGCGATCCCTCCAAGAAGTTCGATGTGGTGTTTTCGGTGGACATGCGGCAACTGCTGTCGGGGCTGGGGATGAAGCCCGCCGACATCGATCGCATCATGGCGACGGCGGTGGAAAACGCCAAGAAAAACCTGGGGGCCACCCCCGCCAGCTCAATGTTCGGCGCCGGGCCCACGGACCAGGGCGGAATGGCGGGCGCAATGCCGGGCGCGGAGGACAACCAGGAGCAAGGCGGCGGGCGGGGACGTGGGGCGCCCTCTGGGCCCCGTGGCGGACGCGGGCAAGGCATGTCCGCAGCGGACCGTCAGAAAATGCAGGATTTGATCAAACAATCCCAGAACAGCAGTCCGGCGGAGCGCCAGAAGCTGATCGAGCAGTTCACCCAGTCAATGGCTGCCAGCCCTAGCCCTGTGGGTCCCTCGGGGCGCGGCGCTGGCGGGCGGGGCGGCGAAGGCCGCGGCGGCGGTGGCGCGGGCCAGGCCGTTGGCCGCGCGGGCGACAATACACTGCAAGAGTTGGTCAAGCGGTACACCGTTACGCAATACACGGAAGAGGAGCGCAACAACGCCAAACTGCCGCTTCCTCCGGAAGAGGACTCGCAGGTTCAGGTGCTGCTGCGGCCCGGGCTGCTGGCCGACGTGGAAATCCAGGTCGAGAAGATTCCGGATGCCCTGCACGTCCCCGCCCAGGCGGTTTTTGAAAAGAACGGAAAGCCGACGGTGTTCGTGCAGCAGAAGAACAAGAGATTCGAGGCCCGGGAAGTGCAGGTCGTCAAGCAGAGTGAATCCATGATGGTGCTGGCCTCCGGCGTGAAGCAGGGCGATATCGTGGCGCTCTCCGATCCCACGGTCCAAAAGTCGGGAAAGAAGGAAACCGGCGAAAAGAAATCGCAGGGCAGCCCCATGGGCGGCATGGGGGGAGGGAAGTAGCCATGACGCTTTTTTCGCACGTTATTCCCGAATTGAAGATGGGGATGGCCAGCCTCTTTGCGCACAAGCTGCGCAGCCTGCTGACCATGCTGGGCATGATCTTTGGCGTGGGCGCGGTGGTGGCCATGCTCTCCATTACCGCCGGCGCGCAGAAAGAGATGATGAGCTTCATCGATCAGCTCGGCGTCAACAACATCATCGTGGAGGCGCACGAAGCGGTGGACCGCAACGAGCTTCAGCTCGTCCGCGCCGTTTCGCCGGGCCTGAGTTTCCGTGATTACCGGGCGATCTCGGAAAACGTGCAGGGTTTGGTAGCTATTACGCCGCGCAAACGGTTCAAGCCCCAGAAACTGCTGCCCAAGACAGCCCAGGAACCGCCCCAGCTCATCGGCGTGCTGCCGAATTTCGTGGAGATCAACAGCCTGAAGCTGGGGGCAGGACGGTTCTTTACGGACGCGGAGAACCAGGCTTCGACGCCTGTGTGCGTGCTGGGCGAAAGCGCCAAAGTGAACCTGCTGGGCTACGACAATGCCGTCGGCAAGTACGTGAAGGTCAACGACACGTGGCTGCAGGTGATCGGGGTGCTGACGCCCCAGGCCGGCAGCGACTCGGAAGTGGAAGGCGTGCAGTCGGTAAGCCGCAACAACATGGTGATTGCGCCGCTCAACACGGTGATGCGCCGGTTCGAGGACAATACCAGCTATCTGAAGGACGAAATCGACGGCATCTACATGAAGGTGGGGCCGGGTGTCGATTCCATCGAAACGTCCAACGTGGTGCGCGCCATTCTCGAGGCGACCCACAAGGACGCAGGCGATTTCACTGTGGTGGTGCCCGCGGGGCTGCTCGAAGAGCGGCGGCGAACGCAGTTCATCTTCAGCATTGTCATGATCTGCATCGCCGGTATTTCGCTCCTGGTGGGCGGCATCGGCATCATGAACATCATGCTGGCGACGGTGCTCGAGCGGACGCGCGAAATCGGCATCCGCCGCGCGATTGGCGCCCGCCAGAGCGACATCGTGCGCCAGTTCCTGACCGAGGCCGTCTTGATCTCGATTGCTGGCGGTCTGATCGGCATCGGGTTCGGGTTCACATTGTCGCAGATTATAGCGTCCGCCGCGGGATGGTCGACCGTGGTGACCGGTTCTTCGATCGCGATTGCGTTCGGCGTCTCGGTATTCATCGGGCTGTTGTTTGGCATTTATCCGGCCGTTCAGGCCGCGAAATTGGATCCTATCGAGGCCATTCGTTACGAGTAGAACTATGCTGTTCCGAACTTCATTCACAGGCATTCTCCTGACGGTAAGCGCGTTGGCGCAGATATCGTCTTTTCCCAAACCGTCTTACTTTAGAGAGACGTTTCAGAAGACCCAAACCAAGGTCGAATTGAAAGACCCGGTGCGGCTGAAGGATTTCGTGGTCGACGGCAAGCTGGAGCTTTCCCTGAAACAATTCCTGGAATTGGCGATGGCCAATAACACGGACATCCAACTCCAGTTGATCAGTGTGGAGATTCCCAGGAACAACATTCTGGCGGCTTTCGGGGTGTGGGATCCCAAAGCTCTCGCGAGTTTTTCCACCACCCGGTCCACCACCGTGCCGACCAATGCGACCACCGCTGAAAATGCCGCGTCCCTGACGAAATCGCTCACCCAGCCGTACGCCCTCCAGTACAGCCAGACGATCCCAGAAGGGTTGAGCTATACCGCAAGTTTTTCCGGGGCGAAGAGCTCCCAGACCAACTCTTACAACAACTACAACCCGGCACTCACGGCCAACATGAGGTTCAGCGTCACCCAGCCGTTGATCCAGAATTTCGGCTCGTATGTGAACCGGATTCCGCTGATGACGGCCCAGAGCAATTACCGGATCTCGGATTACGCCATGCGGGTGCAGCTCTTGACCTTCGTAAACATCGCCGAGACCGCCTATTGGAACGCGATAATGGCGCGCGAGAACGTGAGGGTGGCGGTAAGCGGCCAGGACAATGCCGAGGCGCTTCTCAAGTACATGCAGAAAGAACTGGGACTCGGGGCGCTGTCACCACTCGATATTTTTAACCCGGAGCAGTCGCTGGCTAATGCTCAGCTAAGTGTATCGCAGGCGAAATGGGCTCTGGACCAGGCCGAGGATACGCTACGCCACCAGATGGGCGCAGACCTCGACCCGGCGGTCCGCAAACTCCCCATCGTGCTTACCGAGTCGATGGACATGAAGCCGGCCGAATCCATGACCGTGGATGCGGAGCAGGCGGTGGCGAAGGCGCTGGTTAACCATCCGGCCCTGAGACAGGCCTTGCAGAAGCTGGATGTGGACGACCTCGGAATCCAGTCCGCGAAGAACGGCCTTCTTCCGAACCTCTCCTTTTCCCTGTATTACCAATCCAACGGCACCGGCGGCCTGTACAACCCCGGCCTTTCGACAATCGCCGGAGCCGGCACTGTGTCGGCGGTGGTTCCGGGCGGCATCGCCGATGCGCTGGACCAAATGTTCGGTTTCTCGTATCCGACCTACTATGCGGCCCTGACCTTGAACCTGCCTATCAAGAATCGGGCCGCCTCAGCGGCCATGGCCACCGCGACCGTTCAGAAAAAGACCGACATGCTCAACATGCGCAACCAGGCGCAGGCCGTCCGGCTGAACATCCTGACTGCCGCATCCAAGCTGGAGGGATCCAAAGAACAGTTGAAGCTGGCACAAGTCGCCATGGATTTCGCGCAGAAGAATCTCGACGCCGAGAACACCAAGTTTCAGCTTGGCACCGACACCAACCAAGACGTGATCCTCGCACAGAACTCGCTGGTGCAAGCGGAATCGGCGGTGGTCACCAATCGGATCGGCGTCAAGATGAATCTGCTGAACCTGTGGACGCAGACGGGCGAACTGCTGGACGAGCGGGGAATTGTAGTCAGGTAGGCGCGTAACCGCCGCCGGCGCTACCACATCATGCAAACGCTGGTTCTGGCGCTGCTGCTGGCAGCGGTCGTGGCTTTCTTCCTGCCCACGATGCAGAATCTTGTACGGGGTGCTCTACGTGCGCGCCCCGCGGCCATCTGGGCCGTTCCATTTCTTCTCGTCGCCATCTTCAGTGGCGCGGCCGCGCTGGCCGGTGCGTTCAGCTTCTCGCTGGCGCTTCTGGTCCTGGCGTATACAGCCGCGCCGGTGGTTTGCGCGTGGGTCGGAGGGGCCGGGTTCATGGGGCGGCCGGCGGCGCTCGATTTCGTGGCCATTCTGCTGCTCTGGCTGCCGCTCGAATTCGCCGTGGGCGCCCGCCTGGTCCCGCGCCCGGCGCAAGGATTCCTTCATAGCGTGGCGTATGGAATCGCCATTCTCCTGGGCCTGGTGCTATTTACCGGATTCCGGTCGTTTTCAGGGATGAAATACAGCCTGCCGCGGCGGGGGTCCGATTTCGGGCTGCCTGTGGCGGCTTACGCCATCACGGCGCCGGTGTTGATGGTCGCCGGGATAGCCCTCGGGTTCATTCCCATGCCGCACTGGCCCGGAGCCGATGCGACCGGTGGCCGGATGGCCGGCGCTTTTGGGGTCATCCTGGCGGGGACGGCGCTGCCGGAGGAGATCCTGTTCCGCTCGCTCATCCAGGGCTTCATCCAGCAACGCTTCGGCGCGAGTTGGCAAACCCTGCTGGCGGCGAGTTTGATCTTCGGCTGCGCGCACCTGGACAACGGACCGCAGCCGTTGCCGAACTGGCGCTACATGATCCTGGCAACCATTGCGGGCGTGGCTTACGGCAAGGTCTTCCAGAAGGCATCGACGGTGCTGTCTTCGGCGGTTCTGCACGCTGGGGTGGATTGGACCAAGCATTTCTTCTTTTGACGTGTTTCTTCTATGAGCGCACTGTGATCGCGGACAGCGCTAGTGCCCGAATCTAGCTTCGTAATTACGCACGTATCGTTTCAGAGCAGTTTGATACCACTTCATCCCGTAGCTCCGAGCCTCGCTGAGAGCCTTGTCGGCATTCCAGTGATCGTGTCCGACTCGATAGCAGGCGACCACCGTGCCCGTGCGGTTCTCACCGCGTTTGCAATGCACGAAAACCGGCCACGCTGCGCTGTCATTCATCAATGCCAACGCCGCCGAGATCTGCTCATCCGTAGGCGATTTCCGGTTTTTCATGGGAATGCTCACATAACGCATTCCGTCAGCCTCCACGAGCCGCTTCTCTCCGCCCTCAGAATGCTCCGCTCCTCGCAAGTCGATAACGGTCTTCACACCCAGGCTGGCCAAACTCCTGAAGCCCTCGGCTGTTGGCTGGCCTCCGCGATAGACATGCTCGTCGACCTTATAGAAGTTCTGGAGGCCCCGGAGCCTGGGATCGGCAACTGTCGTTGCCAACGCCAGACACGAGGCGAGACAAAAGGCGATACCTGGGCGCAGCATGATCTTCCGAAGTCCAGCTTTTTCCTTGGGGAGCCGTCTTTGGCTCAACCAAATTCCAATTCTACGGCGCGCGGAGCGAGATGGCATCCTCGAAGGAAATGTGGTTCGCCTCCAGCGTCAGCCCCAGGCCCTGGTCGAGGGCGATTCGATTGTGGATGTAGGCCGCGGCCGCCGCCAGCTCGCTGGATTGCGCCGTCGCCAGATCGCGCCGGGCTTGGACCACAGTGGCGATGGTGGAGATCCCCATCTGAAACCTCCGCTCTTCTCCCTGGAGTAGTTTCTCGAGGATGGTTCTGCGTTCGACGGCCGCCTGATATTGGGCGCGCGCCTGCTGCAAAGCCATTACCTGGGTGGAAACGTCCACGGCAAGCTGATTGAAGGTATTCTGCGCACTCAATTGGGTTTGCCGGTGCGTCAACTGATCCATGGCATGATCCGCCTGGGCTTGGGTATTCTCCAAAGGGGCTGAGTACCGCACGCCCACTCGCTCATTGGGAAAGTTGCGGCGAAACACCTGTCCCAAGGCCGCGCCGACGCCGCCCACAAAATAGGGGTCCGGACTGGCCCCTGGAACGGGCTGTCCGGTCTGACCGGCGTTGCTGCTGGTGGCGAACACCTGCAAGCTGGGAAGCAGGCCGTTGGAAATGCTGGACGCTTCCATTTCCGCCAGCTCCGCCCTCAATTTGGCGTCGGCCACATCGGGCCTCCGGTTCATAGCGGTTGCCAGAAGCTCGCGCAGAGGGGGCAAATCGTCGGTCTCGGGAACCTCGAGCGGATCGATCGCGATGATGTGCGCGGCGGCCAGCGCGGGGTCGGCCTGCCCGTGCCAGCTCAGGGCGTCCTTCAGAGCATTTTCCCGCTGCGCGGCGGCGTTCAGGGCCACCGCCAGCGCCTGTTCCTGAAGCGCCAGGGCCGATTTGGCCCGGATCTGGTCGACCGCCGGGATTGCTCCCACGGCGATTTCCTTCCGCGTGGCTTCATCGAACTCCTGGGCGATGTCGCGGTTCCGCCGCTTGTATTTCACATCGTCGGAGGCCACCGAAAGATCCCAGTAGCGATCCAGGACGTTGGCTACCACCGCCATCAGGCGCATCTCGAATCCGCGGTCCGAGTTGGCTGCGCGCCGTCTCGCCGCCCGGATGAAGCGGCCATTGACGCGCTCGCCAAAACCCTTCAGCAGATTGTGACCGATGACCACCCCTAGGCTCGCCGAGGAAGTCGGATTCAGAACGTCGGTAGGTGCGGATTCGTTCAGGTATGCCCCCGTGTATGACATGCGCACCGTGCCGCCGCTCAACAGGCCCTGCGACACCTGGCCGTAGTAAGACCGGGTAGTGTAGACCAGTTCGTTGGTGCCGGCTTGCACAAGCTGGTCTTGAAAATACGTCTGGTGCCCAAAAACTGTGTAGGTGGTGAAAACCGGGTCTAGCTGCGGCGTGACAGGACCGATTTGCTGGATGTTGGCAGCCCCGGCTTGGGCCGCCGCCCCACCGGCGCCACCCCGGCTGATGCCGGCCACGCCCTGCCCGGAGGCCAGCGTGACGGTGGCGCCAGTCCCGCTTTGGACGCCACGCAGCGCCCCACCCGATTCGAGACGCTGCACATCCCATCCGAACGCGAGGATACTGTACCGTTCCACTTCCAAGTCCAAGTTGTTCTCGATGGCGATGGCGATGGCATCCGGCGCCGTCAGATAAAGGTTCCCCGCTCGAATCATGGCGTGCAGGCGCGCTGAGTCGGACACGCGCAGCGGCGGCACCCTGTCCGACCGATAAGACCGGATGAAGGGCATCCCGGCGGGTTTGACAGGGGCGATGGGCGAAAGTGGCTGCCCGTCGAGGCCGGAAATCAGCACGGCGCCGAGCAGAGAACTGGCTAGAAACGGTTGCAGATGCGTGTTCCTCATAGGTGGCTCCTACTTCCCTCCTTGACGAGGGTCTGGCAAAGCGGACCGGCGCTGGACCATCCCCGAAGCGGCTTCGGACATGGTGATTCTGTTTCTTTCCAGCGTGATTCCCAACGCCTGCTCGAAGGCGATAAGGGCGTGAGTGTAGTTCGCCATGGACTGCACCTCTTCGCTTTCAGCGTTTACCACGTCGCGCTGGGCTTGAATCACCAGGGCGTTGGAGGAGCTGCCAAGCTGGTACTTTCGCTGCTCCGCCTTGAGGGTTTCCTCGGCCAGCTCTCTGGTCTGGACGGCGGTTTCGTAGCGTACCTGCGCCTGCTGGAGGCCGATCACAGCGTTGCGTACGTCGACCCCCACCTGGTTGACGCTCTTTTCAAGCCCGAGTTGCAATTGCCGAAGCTGCAACTGGTCGGTAACGTAGTCGGCTTGCGCCGCGCGATTGCGGAGCGCAATCGTCAGGGAAATACCGGCGGAATAGTCCGGAAAGTTGCGGCGCAAAAGTTGGCCCAAAGTCGTGCCGTAACCGCCGATATAGAACGGGTCGGGAGTGCCGTATTCATACCCTACGTTGAGAGGATTGGGAACTCCGGCCTGCGCGTGATTGGTAAACGTGGCGAAGGCCTGCAACTGGGGTTTCAGCTCACTTCGATCTCCTTTGAGCACCAGAGCCTGGCTGGCTATGTTGAGCCGGTTTTGCTGGAGGTCCGCGCGTGCGGCCAGTGCCTGTTTGACCAACTCCCCGGTGGGAGCGAGATCCAACGCCGGCGGCACTTCGATATGGTCCAGCGGAACGATGTGGACGTCCGCCAGCACGGGATCTTCAATTCCGTGTTTGCTCAGGGCGTTTTCGAGGACGATTTCCTGTTGCAGAATATTGGTCTGTGCCATTAGCACATCCTGCTCGCGGGCTGGAATCTCGGCCTGGGCACGGGTCGCTTCAATGGCCGCCTTGGCGCCGATTGCCACCTCTTTCTGGCTGTCCTCGTACAGCTTTCGGGCCGCCTCCAGTGCCAGCCGTTTGAGGCGCAGATCCTCGTTGAAGGTCACCAGGTCCCAATACAGATTCAGTACCGCCGCAACCGTGGTGATGACCTGAAACTTGAGTTGCAGATCGGACACCTGTACATTGTTTCCGGCGATGCGGATGTAGCGGCTGTTCACCGAGGAGCCGAAGCCCTGGAGCAGGTTCTGCGTCACGCTCACGCTCAAACTGCCGTAATCAATCGGGTTGAGCAGATTGCTGGGACTGTTGCTGGTGCTCCGCTGGGCGCCGTACGATGCGGAGACAATGGTACCCGGCAGGAACTGCTGGCTATAGCCGAGGCTGAACGATCGCGATCCCTGCACCAGGTAGCTGGTTTGGTCCACAATGACGTTGCTCTCCGGAGAGGTAAAGTGGCCCAGGCTGGCGGATATCGAGAGTAGGGGATCCAAGTTGGGGATGGCGGACCCGAACGACACCGTGATTCCCCCGCTGGAGCTGACACCGGTGCCGGAGGAGAGGCTGGTGAGGCCGACGTTGATGCCGGCCAGGCTCACGCTCTGCGGGCCGGGAGCTATGGGAGTGCTGGGAACCCTCAGATTGCCGCCCACCTGCGCGCGGCGAAGGTCCTCGCGAAACAGCAGCGGGCCGTACCGTTGGGTTTCGATATCGATGTTGTTTTCGAGCGCCAGCGCAATCACGTCCTGCGCCGTCAAATAGAGATTGCCGGCGCGAATCAGGGAAGCCAGGCGGCTGGAATTGGCCAGGTTGATCGGGGGCACAATCCTCTGTTGATAAGGCCGCGTCAGAAAGCCCAGCGCGCGTGGTGGGGGAGGCAGCACGGCGATGTTGGACGATTGGGCCAAGGCGTGGAAGGCAACCAGCAGCAGAAAAGCCAGTCGAAACAGTGTTGCGCGGTACGGGTACACGCGCCGGAGGGAGCAATCCGAGGGCCGATCCGGCTTTTCAGTTCGCCGCTTGCCATGCGAACGGCGGGGAGTGGAAAGCGGCGGGGCCGGTGTCCCTTTTTGAGACGCGGGCGTCCGAGTTCGAACACTACGGGGCAACCGCCGTGGGCCTTGGCGCGTCTCAGTCCCTTGCCCGTGTGGAGGGAACCACGGTTCGAAAGCTCGCCATTCTGGAGCCTGCGCTGGTTTACGCCCTGATCGTGGCGTACATCTGGAACCTGCGCTATAGCCACGGCGGCGCGTGGGTGGTGATCCTCGGACTGATGCTGCTCTCGCACCTGGCCCGCCGCGAAAACGCCTATAGCCTGGGCTTTCGCACGCGCCACATGGGTGCGTGCTGGCGGGAGTTGGCGCCGGCGCTGGCATTCCTGGCGCTGCTCATGCTGGCGTCGGGCATCCTGCTTCATACCCTGCGGCCCATCGCGGTCGAGACGGCGCTGGCGGCATTCGTCGCATATGTGCCGTGGGGAGTGTTCCAACAGTACGTTCTGAACGGTTACTTTCTAAACCGGCTCGATGCGGTGCTGGGGCGCCGGGCGGCGTCCCTGATTTCGGCGGCGCTTTTCTGCGGCGTTCACACCCCCAACTGGTTCTTGATGCTGGTGGCCTTCCCCGCGGGTTACTGCTCTACGCGCATCTACCGGCGATACCGGAATCTTTACTTCCTGGGACTGGCGCACGCCACGGTGGGCTTTCTGTTGTTCCTGGTGGTTCCGGATTCCGTCAGCCACCATCTCAAGGTTGGGCCGGGCTGGTTTGCGCACTGACTCTTTCGCCGCCTGCTGCGGGCTGTCGATAGCGTGCTGAGTCACGCGACCAAGGCCATAGACGTCGAGGCGCGCGTGGCGGCGCTGGTCCCCCTACCGAACGAACCGGAAAAGGAGGAGAATAGGTCTCATGGCGTTCCGGGCATGGGGTTTCTGGGTCATGGCGGCGCTGGTGTGGGCGCCTTCGCTCGGCGGACAATCGGCCCGAGCCAAAGACCTTGCGACGGGCAAGGTCCTGGTGGCCAGCCGCCAACTGCGGGATCCGAATTTCGCCGGGAGCGTGGTTCTGTTGGTGGATTACCAGGAGGGCGGCGTGGTGGGCCTGGTGTTAAACCGCCGCACCAGGATTCCCATTTCCCAGGCGCTGAGCATCGCGGAAGCCAAACGTCGGCCCGACCCGGTCTACATTGGCGGGCCCGTGGAAGAAGCGACAGTGATGGCGCTGGCCCGTCTGGGCGCCGATTCCGCTGGCGCGGTGCACGTTCTCGGCGACCTTTACCTGATCTCGACGAAGTCGCTGTTAGCCAAGACGATGGCGTCGTCATTGGGGCCTAGCGCCCTCCACGTTTACTGCGGCTACGCGGGCTGGACCGGCCCTCAACTGCGCCACGAAGTGGACATCCGCGGATGGTTCATTTTTCCCGGAGATGCGGCGACGGTTTTCGACCCCGATCCGGGATCGCTGTGGTCCAGGCTGATTGAGAAAACCGAGGCGCAGGTGGCGATGAACCTGCCTGGTGTCCGGGCGGCGACCCCTGCGCACCGGGTCACGAGCACATGTGTGACAGCCCTGTCCAGACCACGGAAAAGCTGAGCGAAGGCTCCGCCATGCGGTCTTCACCACCGTGGGAGGGTGCGACGCCCGCTGGAATCAGGCTTGCCGCTGGCCTTCGGTCCGTTTGACCCACTTGTAGGCCTTGATCGAATTGCGCCAGAAGTATTTCTCGGCCGCCGCCTGTCCCTTGCCCATGAAGTACTCATGCACGATCTTGAATCCAACCGGAACGGGCAACCACTGGTCGCCGTTCGGCCAGTCGCTCCCGTAAAGCACGCGGTCCATTCCGAAAACGTCCACTACTTCGTCGATCCGGGAGCGGTAGAATGCGAGATCCGTGGGGATACTGCCGTCTTCTACCCGGCGCAGCACCTCCGATACCTTCACGTAAACCTGCGGCCGTCCCCGGATGGCTTTCATGCTGGCGTCATAGGAGGCCTGCGCCGCAGATTCGGTGGGCCGCAACATCTGCGGCAGGTGATCGATGACGATGCGCAAATTCGGGACCCGGTCGCTCACTCGCACCACACCTTCCAGCAACGACACGCTGGGATTCGCCGTATCCATAACCATGTCCGCATCGGCCAGGGCTTTCAGGTCGGCGACAAACTCCGGCCGGTCGACCTCATGGACTGCCGGGCCTTTCTCGCCTCCCCGGCCTGGCCGCCCGCCCAGCCCGTACCGGATACCGCGGAAGAGCGGGTTCTTGTGGAACCTGTCGAGCTGCGCCTTGAATTCGGGTGTACCGGGCGTGAGGTGCCCGATGGTGCCCACCATGATGTCGTTGTCCCTAGCGACGTTCAACACCCACTGGTTGTCCTCCAGCAATGGGCTGCACTCGATCTCAATCGCACCCACGATGCCCAGCGGTTCGGCGATAGGGCGGTACCGCGAGGGCAAAGAAGGCATATACATGACCTTGTGCGCCGGGTTGTTCGCGCTGGGCCATGGCACGCCCCCGGGACGCGACGTGTCGAACAGGTGAATATGCGTATCGATGATAGGTATGGATGAGGGCGTCTGCGCGCCCGCATCCGCGAGGGTCAAGCCCGCGGCAACGCCGAGAAATGTTCTCCGATTCATAGGGGGATTCCGATCTGCTGCCTCTGCACTTGAGTATAACGCTACGGCTCGTCCGGAAAGATCCCGCGCGTGAGATCCTCCCGCGGCTTCTGGCGCAAAACGCTCCGCATGCCTCCGGCGAACGCCACCGCCGCCAGCCCCCACACGATGAGATCGACGGTATCCACGGGATTGCGCAACGCCACCGCGACCACGCACACCACCGTGCGAATCACCCACCCATACAGCCTCGACGGCTTCTGCCAGCCTTTGCGCACAGCCACTGCCGAGCGCCCGGTCATGAACGCGGCGCCCATGCCCAGGAAACCCAGCAGGCCGCGCAGGAATTCCATTGGTATGGCCATCATTTAGAAGATATCACCGGCGGCGGCGTTATATACTCGCTGAGAGAGGACAACCCACGCCATGAAGCGCGCATTGACCACCGTTCTGCTGATTGCCATCGCCGCGGCTCTCGGACTCGCCCAGGACCAGAAGAAAGCTGCCAGACAGGCCCAGCCCAGCCCTCCGGCCGATACGTCCGTCACCATCAATGGCAGACCATCGCCATCAAATACTGCGCGCCCTCCATGCGCGGCCGGAAGATCTTCAACGGCGCCGACGTGCTGCAGCCCGATAACACCATCTGGCGCGCCGGCGCCAACGAGGCCACTGCGCTTCACACCGATGCCGATCTCGACATCAACGGCCTGGCCGTGCCTAACAGCCCGTGGCAGAACCCCCTGAAATGCGGCACCGACAATTTCGCGTGTAAGAACGACTGACCGCGCCATCTCGGCGGTTGAAACGTCCGGAGACCGCTGGAGACGCCACACTTGAAAT
>Ga0181518_10000444_pt1 | contig 45023 bp, 44 predicted proteins | sample PEATcosm2014_Bin_28_FD_119751 | JGI IMG/M metagenome (GOLD analysis project Ga0181518, IMG submission 119751) | Peatland microbial communities from MTU Mesocosm Facility, Houghton, MI, USA - PEATcosm2014_Bin01_60_metaG | ecosystem: Environmental > Terrestrial > Soil > Wetlands > Peat | place...
CACGCCGCGCAAAAGCGACCGTCACCCGCCTCGGCGCCTCACACACACGCGGACAGCGCCGCGAGGGCTCCCGCCCCAGTCACGGACACCTCCCAACCGCTACTGCACGCGCGGGGCTAGCGGGCCTGAGTAGTCGGGAGACGGTGGCAAGCGTGCCCGCGCTCGTGGCGAGCAGTCCCCGCCTGCTGGCAGGCCTTTCCCAGATGGCGGCGACCACGCCGCAGTTCACGCGCGAAGCCGAGCGCCTGCTGCGCGCGCCGGGCATGTTCGACTGGTCGACGGTGACGCTGCTGGCGCTGGCTGTGTACGTGTACACGGTGGAGGCGCAGCAGGCGAACTGGAGCGCGATCCTCGCGGGCCTTGCCTTCTGGCTGATGGACTGGTTCAACGAGATCGTCAACGCGCTCGTGCTGCACTTCAACGGCCACGCGGCGCTGTGGACGGTGACGGGTCACAGCAGCTTCGTGATCCTGATCGGCCTGACGGTCGAGATCTCGCTGTTCTTCGCGATCAACGGCGTCGTGTTCGCGAAGATCCTGCCGCCGGATCGCACGGCGCGGATCCTCGGCCTGCCGAACCGCTGGGCGATCTCGATCGGCCTGTCGCTGGTGTCGGTCGGCGTCGAGCTGCTGCTGCACGCGGACGGCGTCTTTCACTGGTACTACTGGTGGTGGAACGTGGCGAGCTTCCCGGTGATCGTGGTGTTCGGCTACCTGACGTTCTACGTCGTGTCGTTCACCGTGTACGACATGCCGCGCATGGCCCGCAAGCTCCAGATCGTGGGCGGCCTGGCCGCGCTGGATCTGATCGGCGGCCTCGTGTTCGGACCGTTGCTCGGCTGGATCTGAGGCGCATCTGCGAAAATGGGCCCGTGGCCGAGATCCCAGAGACCCACCGAGATCTCCTCGACGCCCAGTTCGCGACGCTTGCGACGCTCGCCGCAGGCGGTGCGCCGCAGCTGACCGAGGTGTGGTTCCTGTACGAGGACGGCGAGGTGAGGCTGTCGCTGAACACCGCGCGGGTGAAAACGAAGAACCTGGTCGCGCGCCCGCAGTGCAGCCTGTTCATCCTGGATCTGGCGAACCCCTACCGCTACATGGACCTGCGCGGGCGTGCCCGCATCGAGCCGGACGACGGCTACGCGTTCGCGGACAGGGTCGGCGCGAAGTACGACTCGGACCTGCGCCAGCACGACGGTCCGGGCGAGACGCGGGTCGTCGCGACGATCGAGTTGACGGACGTCTTCGCAGTCGACATGTCGCGCTGAGCGCCGCGCCGACCTCGTCCTACGCGGCCTCGCCACGCGTCGCCGCAAAGCCCGTAGCCAGCCGGTTGAGCTCGTGCGAGGCGATCACGCGGTCGATCAGCCCGTACTCGCGCGCCTGCTCGGCGGTGAAGTAGCGGTCGCGGTCCATGTCGTCGTGGACGCGCTCGAGCGGCTGGCCGGTGTGGCGCGCGTAGATCTCGTCGACGTGCCTGCGCAGCTCGAGCGTCTCGCGCGCGTGGATCTCGATGTCGGCGGCCTGGCCCTCGAAGCCGCCGGAGGGCTGGTGGATGAGGATGCGGCTGTTGGGCAGCGCCATGCGCTTGCCGGGAGCGCCGCCGGCGAGCAGCAGCGAGCCCATGCTCATGGCGACGCCGAAGCAGATCGTCTGCACGTCGGGCTTGATGAACTGCATCGTGTCGTAGATCGCGAGGCCCGCGTAGACGACGCCGCCGGGGGAGTTGATGTACAGCGAGAGATCCTTGTCGGGATCCTCGCTCTCGAGGTGCAGCAGCTGCGCGACGACGAGGTTGGCGACCTGGTCGTCGACAGGGCTGCCGAGGAATACGATGCGCTCGTTCAAGAGACGCGAGTAGATGTCGAACGCGCGCTCGCCGCGGGCGCTCTGCTCGACGACCATCGGGATCAGTGGCATCTGGGCTATCCTTTCGACAACTGGCCGGTTGTCAAGCACAATAGCAACCAAATGGTTGTCAATGGAGGTGGATGATGGCGGTGCGACGAGAGATAGAGGTGGAGGCCTCGCCGGAGGAGGTGTTCGAGGCGCTCGCCACGGAGGAGGGCCGGGAGCGCTGGCTGTCGGAGCCCGAGCGCGAGATCCACGTCGAGCTGCTCGACGCGCCGCATCGCCTGGTGTGGTGGTGGGCCGGCGCGGAGGAGCCCGCGACGCGCGTGGAGTTCGTCGTCGTCGCGACCGGGCCGGAGCTGCCCACGCGCGTGATCGTGACCGAGAGCGTGCCGAGCTTCCCGTTGGCGGCGCTGGCGGCGAGCTTCCGGCTGGTGCTCGCTTGAGCGATGCGGTGGGGCCGGTGTTCGCGGCGCTCGCGGACCCGACCCGGCGGCTGATGGTCGAGGAGATGCTGCGCGACGGCAGCACGAGCGTGCCGGCGCTGAGCGCCGTGCTGCCGATCTCGCGCCAGGCGGTCGCCAAGCACCTGGCGACGCTCGACCACGCGGGCCTGGTCGAGCGCGCTCCCGCGGCCGGGCGAGAGGTCCGCTACCGGCTGCGCGCGGGCGCGCTGTCGCCTGCCGCCACGTGGATGCAGCGGGCAGAGTCGGCCTGGGATGAGCGGCTCGCGCGCCTGAAGAACGCGGTCGAGCGCGGCCAGTCGTCGTGAGGCGGCCGCTCGCGCGCGTGGGCGCGGTGGGCGCCGCGCTGACCGCGCTCGCGATCGCGATCGCGCTTGCGGGCTGCGGCCTGATCGCAGCCTCGGCGCCGACGACCGTCGAACTGCTCGTCACGCGCGAGTTCGGCAGCGCCGCGCTGCACCGCAGCGGCGCGCTGCGGGCGGGCTCGGGGGAAACCGTGATCGACCTGCTGGACAGCGAGCTGCCGGTGATCACCGGCCCCGGCGGGAAGCTCGTGCGGGGCATCGACGGGCTCTCCGGCGGCGCGCAGGCGGGAGCGCCCGGGCAGATGGACGAATGGTCCTATTACATAAACGGCGTGCAGGCGTCGAAGGCGCCGGCGGCGACGAGCGTGCACCCGGGCGATCACATCTGGTGGGACCTGCATGACACGGTCGAGGCCAAGGAAATACCGGCGGTCGTCGGCGCGTTCCCGGAGCCGTTCCTGAACGGCTTCGAAGGCGCTCGCCTGCCGGTGCGCATCGAATGCGCTTCGGTGGACTACGCGTGCAGCACGGTCACCGCGAGCCTGCGCGCGGCCGGCGTGCCCGCGGCGGTGGCGGCGATCGGCAGCGGCGGCGCGCCGGAAACGCTGCGCGTGATGGTCGGGCCGTGGTCGCACCTGAACGGCGACCTGGAGGCGGCGAGCATCGGGGTCGGGCCGAAGGAGAGCGGCGTGTACGCACGCTTCTCGACGAACGGGCAGGCGCTGACGCTGCTCGACGAGCGGGGGCGGGCAGTGCGGACGCTCACCAGCGATGCGGGACTGGTCGCGGCGACGAAGGGCCCCAAGGAAGCGCCCGTGTGGGTGGTGACGGGCACGGAAGAGCACGGCGTCGAGCTCGCCGCGCGCGCGTTCAACCGCGCGACGCTCGCGGATCGCTTCGCCGTGGCGCTCGAGCCAGGCGGCGCGATCGCCCTGCCGGTGCTTGCGCCGGCCACGCGCTGACGGCGCGCGCGCCCCGTTCACCAACCCTTTAGCGAACGTCATACCCTTGTGGTGGACATGTCCGAACACGCATACATGGCCAGCGCGATGCCGCGGCGGAGTCTCGCTCGGCAGGCGCAGCGCCCGGGAGCGGCCGGCGCGCTCGCTGTGGCTGGCCTGTGCGTGCTGGCGCTGGCGCTGGTGTGGGTCATCGCCGAGCTGGTGCCAGCGGTGCAGCTCAAGGATGCCGTCGCGCTGCACGACTTCACGCTGCTCAGCCGCCCACGCGTGGACAGGGTCGGGCACTTTCTGCTGCACCTGCTCGAACCGCTGCAGTTCGCGCTTTGGGGCACAGCGCTCGTGGCGGTCGCTATTGCCCGCGACCGGCCGCGCGTCGCGCTCGCGGTCGCCGCCGTGATGACGCTCGCGCCGCTCACGTCGGAGACGCTCAAGCCGCTGCTCGCACACCATCATCTCTCCGTGGGCGGCTCCTACGTGGGTCCGGCGTCGTGGCCGAGCGGCCACTCGACCGCGGCGCTCGCCCTGGTCTTCAGCGCGGTGCTGGTCGCGCCGGCCCGCCTGCGGCCGCTCGTCGCGGGCGTCGGCGCGGTGTTCGCGGCGGCCGTCGGCTGCGCGCTGTTGATCCTCGCCTGGCACATGCCCAGCGACGTCATCGGCGGCTACCTGGTGGCGACGCTGTGGACGGCGCTCGCCGTCGCGGCGCTGCGCGCGGCTAACCGTCGCTGGCCGACGACCCGTGAGCGCCCGGGTCCCACAGCGGCTCCGCCCCTGCGCTAGGACCGTCTTCCCCGGGCTGGGCCGATGCGGCGTTGGCGGCGCGGCTGAGGATGAACAGCAGGTCCGACAGCCGGTTGAGGTAGCGCACGGCCTCGGGATTGACCTCCGCGCCGACCGCGATCGTGCGGCGCTCGGCGCGCCGGCAGACGGTGCGGCAGACGTGCAGGTGCGCCGCCGCCGGGGTCCCGCCGGGGATCACGAACGAGCGCAGCGGCTCGAGCGTGGCGTTGACCTCGTCGCACGCGCGCTCGAGCCACTCGGTGTAGTCCGGCCCGACGCGCAGTCGCGCGCGCGGCGGCGGCTCCGGCGAATCGGAGTCCTCGCCGGTCGACGCGGCGCCCGCCGCCTCCGCGGGCGCGGCATCCGGCACCGACAGGTCGGCGCCGACGTCCAGCAGGTCGTTCTGCACGCGCGCCAGCCACGCGGCGAACTGCTCGGGCAGTCCCGGCTGCAGCAGCGTAACGCCGATCGTCGCGTTGAGCTCGTCGACAGTGCCGTAGGCCTCCACGCGCGGGTGCAGCTTGGAGACACGGCTCATGTCTCCCAGATGCGTCTCCCCGTCATCGCCGAGCTTCGTGTAGATGCGGGTCAAGTTCACAGTCATGGCGCGTTCTCCGGATCGAGTCTCGCACACCGCGCCGCGCCGCATCCGTCCAATCCGGTACGTTCTCGCACCTCGTATGAGGATCGGTGTTCCGAAGGAGACCGCGACGGGCGAGCACCGGGTGGCGCTCGTGCCGGAGGTCATAGGCAAGCTGCGGGCAAAGGGCCTGGACGTGGTCGTGCAGAGCGACGCGGGCGCCGACGCGATGCTCACCGACGCGGCGTTCGTCGAGGCGGGCGCGCAGATCGCGAAGGACAGCGGCGAGGTGTGGCACAGCGACGTGGTCGTGACGATCGCGCCGCCGGACCCGCAGACGATCCGCGGCCTCGGCTCCGGCTCGATCCTGATCGGCTTCCTGGCGCCGCTGACCTCACCGCAGACGACGAGCGCGCTGGCGCAGGCGAAGGCGACGGCGTTCGCGATGGAGGCGATCCCGCGCATCTCGCGCGCGCAGGCGATGGACGCGCTGTCCTCGCAGAGCAACGTCGCCGGCTACCGCGCGGCGCTGCTGGGGGCGGAGGAGATCGGCCGCTTCTACCCGATGCTGATGACGGCCGCGGGCACGATCCCGCCGGCGAAGGTGCTGGTGCTGGGCGTCGGCGTCGCCGGGCTGCAGGCGCTCGCGACGGCCAAGCGCCTGGGCGCGCGCACGACCGGCTACGACGTGCGCCCGGAGGTCGCAGAGCAGGTCGAATCGCTCGGCGCGCAGTGGCTCGACCTGGGCCTGGAGGCCAGCGGCGAGGGCGGCTACGCGCGCGAGCTGACCGAGCAGGAGCGCGCGCGCCAGCAGCAGGCGCTGACGGACGCGATCAAGGGCTTCGACGTGGTGATAACGACCGCGCTCGTACCCGGCAGGCCGGCGCCGAAGCTCGTGACCGCGGAGGCGGTGGAGGGCATGAAGCCGGGATCGGTGATCGTCGACCTCGCCGGCGAGGCGGGCGGCAACTGCGAGCTGACCGTGCCCGGTGAGACCGTCGTGCGCCACGACGTGAAGATCGTCTCGCCGCTGAACCTGCCGGCGACGATGGCAGAGCACGCCTCGCAGCTGTTCGCGCGCAACGTCCAGGCGCTGCTCGAGCTGTTCGTCGGCGAGGACGGAAAGCTGCAGCTGGACTTCGACGATGAGATCGTCAAGGGCGCGTGCATCGTGCGCGACGGAGAGATCGTCAATCCGGGAGCGAAGGCGGCCGTGGAAGCGGCCGGCGCAACGCTCGGAGGAGGCTCGTAGATGATCGTCGCGAGCACGCTCACGACCAATCTCGCGATCCTCGTGCTGGCGGGGTTCATCGGCTTCGTGGTCATCTCGAAGGTGCCGAACACGCTGCACACGCCGCTGATGTCGGGCACCAACGCGATCCACGGGATCGTGCTGCTCGGCGGCCTGCTGATCGTCGGCCTGTCGGGCAACGGCACGTTCAACAAGGTCATCCTCGTGATCGCGATCGCGTTCGGCACGATCAACGTCGTCGGCGGCTTCCTCGTCACCGACCGCATGCTGGAGATGTTCAAGACCAAGCCCAAGCCGCCGCCGGCTCCCGCGGGCAAGGGCGATGAGGACGGCAAGGGGGGCTCCACGTGAGCGGACTGCCCCTCGCCACCTCGTTCCTGCAGGCCCCGAGCTTCCTCGACGTCCTCTACATCATCGCGTTCGCGCTGTTCATCCAGGGGCTGCGCGGGCTGTCGGGGCCGACGACGGCGGTGCGCGGCAACCGCATCGCCGCCGTGGGGATGGCGATCGCGGTGATGGCCACGCTGCTGAACCGCAACGAGGGCAACTGGGGCCTGATCGCGCTTGGGATCGCGCTCGGCACGGCCGTCGGCGTGCCGGCGGCGCGGCAGGTGAAGATGACGGCGATGCCGCAGATGGTGGCGCTGTTCAACGGCGTCGGCGGCGGCGCGGTGTTCCTGATCTCCTGGTCTGAGTTCCGCCTCACCCACGGCTACACCGGCACCGCGACGTACATCACGATCTTCTCGCTGTTCGCGGCGATCGTCGGCTCGGTCTCCTTCTGGGGCTCGAACATCGCCTTCGGCAAGCTCCAGGAAATCATCCCCGGGCGCCCGATCAGCCTGGGCTCGGCTCAGCAGGTCGTCAACGGCGTGCTGCTCGTGCTCGCGGTCGCGGCCGCCGTCTACATCGCCACCGGCGAGCACTCGCAGGGGATCTTCATCGGCATGCTCGTGTGCGCGGCGCTGCTCGGCAACGCGGTGGTGCTGCCGATCGGCGGCGCGGACATGCCCGTCGTGATCTCGATGCTGAACGCGTTCACGGGGCTGTCCGCGGCGGCGACGGGGATCGCGTTGAACAACCCCGCGCTGATCGTCGCGGGCATGATCGTCGGCGCCTCCGGCTCGATCCTCACGAACCTGATGGCGGTAGCCATGAACCGCTCGATCCCGGCGATCATCGCCGGCGGCTTCGGCGGCGGCGGCGCGGTCGAGGGCGCCAGCGGCGCGGGCGAGCATGTGGGCACGGTGCGCTCGACGACGGCCGCCGACGCCGCCATCCAGCTCGCGTACGCCAACCGCGTGATGATCGTCCCCGGCTACGGGATGGCGGTCGCCCAGGCCCAGCACGCCGTGCGCGAGCTGACCAAGGCGCTGGAAGCGCGCCAGGTCGAGGTCGGCTTCGCGATTCACCCGGTCGCCGGGCGCATGCCCGGGCACATGAACGTGCTGCTGGCCGAGGCCGACGTCCCCTACGACCAGCTCGAGGAGATGGAGGAGGCCAACCAGGAGTTCTCCCGCACGGACGTCTCGCTCGTGATCGGCGCCAACGACGTCACCAACCCGGCTGCCAAGAACACGCCCTCCTCGCCGATCTACGGCATGCCGATCCTCGAGGTCTCCGAGAGCCACTCGGTGATCGTGATCAAGCGCTCGATGAACCCCGGCTTCGCCGGCATCGAAAACGAGCTCTACTACGAGCCGGAGACGACGATGCTGTTCGGCGACGCCAAGACGGCGGTCAGCGAGATCACCGCCGAGCTCGCGAACATCTGACGATCTTCCTCAGCCGAGTCCGGACCGTGCATGCACGGTCCGGCGGGACGGCACATGTGCCGTCCCGAGGAAGGGCCGCATGCGGCCCTTCACAGGCGGCGCATGCGCCGCCTGAACCGCAGGAGACGCGTAGTGGGTCTGCGACACTGCGGACGTGATCGAGCGCGGCCAGGCTCTTGCGGCTCTCGCGGAGGACGAGTTCGACGTGGTGGTCGTCGGCGGCGGCATCACCGGGGCGGGCGTCGCGCTGGACGCGGCCGCGCGGGGGTACAGCGTCGCGCTGCTCGAGCGCGCGGACTACGCGTCGGGCACCTCCAGCCGCTCGAGCAAGCTGGTCCACGGCGGGCTGCGCTACCTGCAGCACTTCGACCTGGGGCTCGTGCGCGAGGCGCTGCTGGAGCGCCAGCTGCTGGTCGCGCTGGCGCCGCATCTGGTGCGTCCGCTGCCGCTGGTCGTGCCGGCGTTCGAGGGCGCGCATCCGGACCGGCTGGTGGGGGTGGGCCTGAACCTGTACGACGTGATGGCGCGCGACCGCGGCGAGCGTCGCCGGCGCTCTGAGTCCTGGAGCCCCGACCGCCACCGGATCATCTCCGGCGAGGAGGTCGTGGAGCTGCTGCCGGCGCTGGCGGGGCGCGAGCCGACGAGCGGCTACCTGTTCTACGACTGCCAGACCGACGACGTGCGCCTCGTGCTGACCGTGCTCGGCGAGGCCGAGCGCTTCGGCGCGGTGTGCGCCAACCGCGTGGACGTCACCGCGCTGCTCGAGCGCGACGGCCGCGCCGCGGGCGTGCACGTCCGCGACGCGGAGAGCGGCGCGAGCTTCGAGGTGCGTGCGGCGAACGTGGTCAACGCCACGGGCGTGTGGGCGGACGAGCTGCGCCCGCAGGAGCTCCACGACGAGGCCGAGCTGCCGCGCATACGTCCCAGCCGCGGCACGCACGTCACGCTCAGGCACGAGGACCTGCCGCTGGTAGGCGGCGCGATCGTGCCGGCCGCCAGCGGGCGCTCGATCTTCGCGCTGCCGTGGCTCGGCCACACGCTCGTCGGCACCACCGACAACGACTACGAGGGCCCGCTCGACCACATCGAGCCCTCGGGCGAGGACATCGCCTACCTGCTGGACGCGACCAGCGCGTTCTTCGGCACCGAGCTCGCTGCCGGCCAGCTGACCGGCGCGTTCGCCGGCGTGCGGCCGCTGATCTCCACCGGCGATCCCAAGAAGTCGGTCGACATCTCGCGCAAGGCCGAGCTGTACGAGACCTCCTCGGGGATGATCACGATCACCGGCGGCAAGCTCACCACGTTCCGGCGGATGGCGAAGATGACCGTCGATCGCCTCGTCGAGCGCGACGCGCGCGACGCGCCGTGCCGCACGCAGGAGATACCGCTCGGGCAGGCGATCGACGTCGAGGAGCTGCCGCGCGTGGAGGGCGTGCCTGACGCCTCCTATGAGGCGCTCGCCTCGCGCTACGGCCACGCCGCGCACGACGTGCTCGCGCTCGCCGGGGAGGGAAGTCCCACCCACCCCGAGCTGGCGCAGCCGATCGTCGCGGGCCTGCCGGACCTGCTCGCCGAGGCGACGCTCGCCGCCCGCCGCGAGCAGGCGCGCAGCATCGGCGATGTGCTGCTCAGGCGCACGCGCCTGGGGCTGCTAGCAGCGCACGAGCTGACGGGCGCCGCCGGCGAGCCTCTGTCGCACTCTCGTGGTGCGCCGGACTCCCGTGAGCATCCCGCGCCCGTGCGGCGCGTGGGCGAGATCCTTGCGCGCGAGCTGCGGTGGAGCCGCGAGCGCCTCGAGCTGGAGCTGGACCGCTTCGCCGCGGAGGCTGCCGCTGAGGGCATCGCGGTGAGCCCGCAGCCGGCCGAGGCCGGCGTGCACCCGCCCGGCTCGCCACAGCCGAGCGCGATGCCGTGAGCGCCCCCGTGCACCGCGTGCGCGCGTGCGAGCTGACGCTCGAGCTGGGCGCGCGGCCGTGGCTGATGGGGATCGTCAACGCCTCGCCGGACTCCTTCAGCGACGGCGGGCGCTACGCGAGCCTGGACGCGCAGGTGCAGCTCGCGCGCGAGCTGCTCGGCGCGGGCGCGGACATCCTGGACGTCGGCGGCGAGTCCGCCTCCACCGGGCGCCCGCCGGTGGACGCGAGCGAGGAGATCGAGCTGGTGGTGCCGCTCGTGCGGCGGCTGGCGGGCGAGCTCGGGGCGATCGTGTCCGTGGACACCTACAAGCCGGCGGTCGCGCGCGCGGCGATCGCGGCGGGCGCGAGGATCGTCAACGACGTCAGCGGCCTGCGCGACCCGGAGCTCGCGGACGTGTGCGCGCACACTGGCGCCGCGCTGGTGCTCATGCACACGCTCGCCGCGCCGCGCGAACGCCTGCAGGATCCCGATCTCTACGACGACGTCACGGGCGAGGTGATCGCGTTCCTGCGCGAGCGCATGGCGCTCGCGATCTCGCGAGGGGTCGAGAGCGAGCAGCTGATCGTCGATCCGGGCCCCGACTTCGCGAAGACGCCCGCGCAGACGATCCGGCTGCTGGCCGAGGTCGGGCGTCTGCACGAGCTCGGCCGCCCGCTGCTGATGGCGATCTCGCGCAAGGACTTCATCGGCGCGCTCACCGGCCGCGCGCCCCGCGCCCGGCTCGCCGGCACGCTCGCCGCCCTCGCCCACGGCGTCGAGCACGGCGCGCACGTCTTTCGCGTGCACGACGTCGCCGCCGCGGCCGACTTCCTGGCGGTGCGCGCGGCGCTCGCACACGAGGCGGAGACGGGCAGGGACCTCTCGCTGGCCGAGGACATCCGCTACGAGCGGGCCGACGGCGACTGACGCGGCGCACGCGCCGGTCCGCGAGCCCGCCGGGCAAGCCGCTAGGCTGAGGGTCAATTCATGCCCCGATGCGGGGCACTTCGCGGGTGCCCGCCGCTGTCCAACGCGGCGGGACGCCAACCGCCCAGCCACTACGAAAGAGGGATCATCAGATGACAGTTCTCGAGCGCTCCGAGCTGGAGGCCAGCCCGCTGGCCGATCTGCACGCAATCGCCGACCAGCTCGGCTTGGAGGGATTCAGGCGCCTGCGCAAGGCCGACCTGATCGCCGCGATCCTCGACGAGACGGGGTCCGACGGCGGTGGCAGCACCAGCGCCGAGGAGGAGCGCGAGCGTCCGGAGGGAGCCACGCGCACGCGCAGACGTCGCCCCGCGCGCTCCCGCCGCGGACGCGAGGACGGCGAGGGCTCGGACGAGGACGAGCGGGCGCCCAGCGTCGGCGAGGACGAGAGCCCGGAGCTCGTCGCGGAGGTCGACGCGGACACGGCCCCCGGCGCCCGCCGCGGCCGCCGGCGCGCCGCTCGCGGCGGATCCGGCGCCCAGGACGCGCCCGCATCGCCGCGCGGCCGTGGCGAGAGCGAGGGGGATGGCGCGGAGAGCGCCGGGCGCATCGCCGCCGGCGTGGTCGAGGTGCTGGGCAACGGCTCGGCGTTCCTGCGCGTGGATCCGCCCGAGCCCTCCGACGAGGACGTGTACATCTCCGCCGCCCAGGTGCGCCGCTGCGAGCTCGTCTCCGGCGACCGCGTCACCGGCCCGGTGCGCACGCCGCGGCGCTCCGAGCGCTACCCGTCGCTGGTGCGCATAGACACGATCAACGGCGCGTCCGCCGATGCCGTGTCGGACGGCGCCCGCTACGACGAGCTGCCGGTGGACTGGCCGCGCGAGCGCCTGGCGCTCGGCTCGCAGGACCCGACGCTGGAGGCGATCGAGTGGATGACCCCGCTCGGCCACGGCTCGCGCGTGGTGATCGTCGGCGCCAGGCAGGCGGGCAAGTCCGAGACGCTCAGGCGCGTGTTGGAGGCGGTGAGCGGGCGCGAGGAGCTCGACGTCAGCCTCGTGCTCGTCGGCGCCAGGCCCGAGGAGATCGCGCAGGCGCAGGAGGGCCCGGTGGCGCCCGTCGCCGCGCTCAGCTTCGCCGCGTCGGCCGACTCGCAGGACCAGGCGGTCGAGCGCGCGATCGACGCGGCCAAGCGCATCGCCGCGCGCGGCGGCAACGCGCTCGTCGCGATCGACCAGCTCGACGGCCTGCATCCGCACGCGGCGCGCAAGGCGCTGGCCGCGGCTCGCAACCTGCGCGACGGCGGCTCGGTGACGGTGATCGCGATCGCCGAGCGCCCGCTCGGCGGCGAGACGACCGTGATCGCGCTCGACGCCACGCTCGCCTCCACCGGGCAGCAGCCGATCCTCGACCTCGCAGCCAGCGGCACGCTCAAGCCCGAGCTGCTCGTCGGCGAGGAGGGCGCCCAGGCGATCGCCAGCGCCCGCGCGGTGGCAGTCGAGGCCGCGAGCTAGCGGCGGTACGCTACCCGGCCCCAGCTGGGCTCGGGGGCGAGCTCGATCGGCTCGCCGCCGCGGGAGAAATCGCCGTCCCGGCCGCCGGCCGGCTGAACGTAGCCGAAGGTGCCGGTCTGTTCGTCGAAGCTGACGCTCAGCTCGCCCTCCTTGACGCGCTGGTCGAGCCAGGCGCCCCTGAAGACGAGGCGGCGCAGCCAGTGCACGAGCGAGCGCTCGGCGGGCCCGACGAGCTCGGGCCAGCAGTCGTTGACGTGTTCGCCGAGGCCTGACGCGGGGTCGAGGATCTCGCCGTTGACGGCGAGGTTGACGAGGTCTTCGAGCTCGCCTTCGCCGAGTCGCCCGCCGACGAACCCGAGCTTCAGCGCGGCCTGCTCGCAGCGCTCGGAGAAGTCCGCCTCGTTGAACGTGAAGCGGAGCTCTCCGTATTCGAGGACGAAGTCCTCGCCGGAGTCGTAGTTTTCGCGTCGCGCCGTTTCCATTTTGCGTTGTCGGGGAGCGTCTGTGAGGGTCCCGCCGCCGCATCCGCCCGGCGCCCGCCGTCCCCGACTCGTCGGAATCATACGTCGGGTTCCTGCATTCGCGGCTGGGGTGCATGGGATTTTGCACCGCCGGTGGGCATCGATAGCCTCTCGACCCGAATGGCACGCCTCTCGGAGCACGGATTGCGCAAGTCGGTCGGCGTCTCGGGAATGTTCGCGACCGCGTACGGCAACGTCGGCTCGTCGATCTACTATGCGCTCGGCCTCGTCGCCGCGCATGCGCTCGGGTTGACGCCGGTGGTGTTCGTGTTCGCCGGCGGCCTGTTCGCGCTGACGGCCAAAACGTACGCCGAGGGCGCGTCGATGTTCCCCGAAGCGGGCGGCTCCTCGTCGTTCGCGCGCCACGCGTTCGACGACGTCGTCTCGTTCTTCGCCGGCTGGGCGCTGAGCCTCGACTACATCCTCACGATCGCGATCTCGGCGTTCTTCGTGCCGCACTACCTCAGCGCGTTCCCGGGCCTCGGCGCGCTCAAGCACAACCCGGACGACATCTTCGGCGGGCTGATCGTGGTCGGCATGCTGGCGTGGCTGAACATCCGCGGGCTGGGGGAGTCCGCGAAGCTGAACATCGTCCTCGCGCTGCTGGACCTCTCCACGCAGATCCTGCTGGCGTGCGTCGGCTTCGCGCTGGTGCTGAACCCGCACCTGCTGATCAACCAGGTCCATCTCGGCTCGGTGCCGAGCTGGAAGGAACTGATCTTCGCGCTGTCGCTGGCGATGCTCGCGTACACGGGCATCGAGACGGTCGCGAACATGGCCGAGGAGTCCAGGGATCCCGGCAAGCAGGTGCCGAAGGCCGTCAACCTCGTCGTCCTGGCCGTGCTCGGCGTCTACGCGGGCATCTCCGTCGTCGCCCTCTCGGCGCTGCCGGTGCTGCACCACGGCATCGGCTACAGCACCGAGCTCAAACAGACCTTCAAGACACCCGGGTATGCGACCTCGCTGGGTGGCTTCTTCGAAAACGACCCGATGCTCGGCGTCGTCGAACACCTCGGGCTGCACGGCACCGTCCTGAAACTATCCAGGTACTACCTCGGGATCCTCGCCGCGACGATCCTGTTCATCGCGACCAACGCGGGCATGATCGGCATCTCGCGCCTGTCGTGGTCGCTGTCCGAGCACCGCCAGCTGCCGGCGCTGTTCTCGCAGCTGCACTCCAGGTACCGCACGCCGTGGTTCACGCTGATCTTCTTCTCGATGCTCGCGAGCACGCTGATCATCTACGGCAACACCGAAGTCCTCGGCAACCTGTACTCGTTCGGCGCGATGCTCTCGTTCACGACCGCGCACGCCGCGATCGTGAGGCTGCGCGTCACCGATCCCGATCGAGAGCGCCCGTACAGCACGCCGTGGGGCGTGCGCATCAAAGGCTCGGTGATCCCGCTGGCGGCGGTGATCGGCGGCATCGGCACGGCCGCCGCGTGGGTCGCCGTGACCGTGCTGCACACCGAGGCGAAGATCGTCGGCATCCCGTGGATGGTGATCGGCATGGGCGGCTACTTCATCTACCGCAAACGCCAGGGGTTGGATCCGCGCAAGAGCTACAAGATCGCCCACGCCGAGCGCCCGCCGGACTTCGAGGAGCTCGAGTACAAGACGGCGCTCGTGCCGATCTTCGGCGACGACGTCAGCGCCTCCGCGCTGAGCAGCGCGGCCAAGCTGATCGGCGAGGACGGCGTCGTGTACGCGATCTACGTCCTGCCGGTGCCCAGCCAGCTGTCGCTGGAGGCTGGCCTGGAGGAGGAGGAGGCGCACGGGCGCTCGGTGCTCGAGAGCGCGCGCATCCAGGCCCGGCGCCTGGGCATCAAGATCCACACGGGGCTGATCCGCACGCGCAACCCCGGCGCGGCGCTCGTCGAAGAAGCAGAACGCGTGGGCTCGGACGTGATCTACTGGTCGGCGATCCACGCGCCCGCCGGCGAGCAGCGCATCGGCCCGACCGCCGCGTACCTGCTGAGCAAGCGCCCGTGCCGCGTGATCATCGAGACCGAGAACCGGCCTACGGGCGCGCCAGTGCCTGCCTGAGCGCCGGCTCCAGCTGCGGGTGAGCAAACTCGTAGCCGAGCACCAGCGCCTTCGCCGGCATCACGCGGGCGCCGGTGGTGACGATCTCCGCCATCTCGCCGTACAGCGCCTGCAGCGCGAACCCCGGCACGGGCAGCAGCGACGGGCGCCCGAGCACGCGGCCGAGCGCCTTTGAGAAGACGCGGTTGGGCACCGGCTCGGGGGCGGTCGCGTTGACCGGACCGCTCCAGCGCTCGTCCGCGAGCGCCGCGAGCATCATCCCGACGACGTCCTGCGCGTGGATCCAGGACATGTACTGGTAGCCGCCGGCCACCGGGCCGCCGACGCCGAGCCTGAACGCCGGCAGCATCTTCGCGAGCGCGCCGCCGGAGCGGTCGAGCACCACGCCGGTGCGCAGCTGCACGGCGCGCATGCCGAGCTCGCTTGCTGCTGCTGCAGCGGCCTCCCACTCGACGCACACCTGCGCCAGGAAGTCTCGGCCGGGCGGGGCGTCCTCGTCGAGGGGCTCCTCACCGTGCGCGCCGTAGTAGCCGGTCGCCGAGGAGCTGAGCAGCAGCGGCGGGCGCGAGCCCGCGAGCGCGAGGCCCTCGACGAGGTTGCGCGTGCCGAGCACGCGGCTCTCGCTGATCGCGCGCTTGACCTTCGCGCTCCAGCGCTGCGCCACCGGCTCGCCCGCGAGGTGCACGACCGCGTCGCGCTCCTGGAGCGCCGCCACCGGCGCGGGTCCGGCGAGCGTGTCCCAGCCCACCGCATCGACGTCGCCGAGGCGCGCTCGCGCGCGGTCGGGGTCGCGCGTGAGCACCGTCACCTGCGCTCCGCGCTCGCGCAGCGCGGCCACGAGCGAGGATCCGATCAGGCCGGTCGCCCCCGTGACGGTCACGCGCATGGCGGACATGAGGCTCTCAGCCTCTCACATGCGGCCGTCGACCACCTGCGCTCCGGCGGAGCCTCCGGTGACCGCGTCGCCCTGCGCGAAGCCGACCTCCTGGCCGGCGCGCGCGGTGCCGGCGGCGCGCGCCCGCTCGGCGACCGCGGCGGCGACCGCGGGGGCGACGTCGCGGTTGAAGACCGACGGGATGATGTAGTCCTCGCGCAGCTCGCTCTCATCGACGATCGCCGCGATCGCGTGCGCGGCGGCCATCTTCATCTCCTCGGTGATCGACGGCGCGCGCACGTCCAGCGCGCCGCGGAAGATGCCTGGGAAGCACAGGACGTTGTTGATCTGGTTGGGGTAGTCCGAGCGCCCGGTCGCCATGATCCGCACGTGCGGCGCCGCCTCCTCGGGGTTGACCTCGGGGTTGGGGTTGGCCATCGCGAACACCATCGCGTCCTTGTTCATCCGCGCGAGCGCCTCCGCGGGCAGCGCGCGGGCGCCGGAGACTCCGATCAGCAGATCCGTGCCGTCGATCACCTCGGCGGGCGTGCCCGCGCGGCAGTCGGGGTTGCTGACCTCGGCGAACCAGCGCTTGACGCTGTTCATCGACCCGTCCAGGTAGTCCTCGCGGTGGACGTGCACGACGCCGCGGGAGTCGGCGCCGATGATCTTGCTCACACCGGCGGCGAGCAGGATCTTGGCGACGGCGATGCCGGCGGCGCCGAGCCCGATGACCAGCACGTTCAGGTCCTCGAGGCTCCGCCCGGTGAGCTTGACGGCGTTCAGCAGCGCCGCGAGCACGACCACGGCGGTGCCGTGCTGGTCGTCGTGGAAGACGGGGATGTCGAGCTGCTGCTTGAGCTGCTCCTCGATCTCGAAGCAGCGCGGCGCGGAGATGTCCTCCAGGTTGATCCCCCCGAAGCCCGGCGCGATCAGCTTGACGGTCCGCACGATCTCCTCCGCGTCGGCCGTGTCCAGGCAGATCGGGAACGCGTCGACTCCGGCGAACTCCTTGAACAGGCAGCACTTGCCCTCCATCACCGGCATCGCCGCGCGCGGCCCGATGTCGCCGAGGCCGAGCACCGCGGTGCCGTCGGAGACGACCGCGACGGTGTTGCGCTTGATCGTGTACTGGAAGGCCTTGTCCTGATCGTCGGCGATCGCCCGGCAGACGCGCGCGACGCCGGGCGTGTAGACCATCGAGAGGTCATCGCGCGTCTTCAGCGGGTGCTTGTTGCTCTGTTCGATCTTGCCGCCGACGTGCAGCAGGAAGGTGCGGTCGGTGGTGTCGATCACCTCCGCGCCGGCGACCGCGCCGATCGCCTCGAGGATGCGCGCCCAGTGGTCGCGACCGGAGGCGTCGACGATGATGTCGCGCAGGCTGTTGCCGCCGTCGACCTCGACGAGGTCCACCGCGTCGACCATCCCGCCGGCCTCGCCGATCGCGCTCGTCACCTGCCCGAGGATGCCCGGCGAGTCGTTGAGCTTGACGCGGATCGTGAGACGGTATTGCGCGCTTGGGGTGGCGCTCACTTGCGGGACTCCTCGGTCGTTGGCGGGAGGGGATCTTAGGCGGTCTCTGATCAAGACCCCACCCACCCGAGCCTCGTAGAGTGCTCGGTCGTGCCCGCTCAGACAACCACAGCCACGCGCGGGGGCGCAGGCGCCGCGCCGGCCGCCGCGCGCAGGCTATTCCTGATCGACGGGCCGAGCCTCGTCTACCGCGCCTTCTACGCGCTGCCCGAGTCGATCGCGACCTCGACGGGGGTGCCCACCAACGCGATCTTCGGGTTCGCGTCGATGCTCGTGAAGATCGTCACCGAGTACGGGGTGCAGCCGACGGTCGTCGGCTGGGACGCCGGCACCTCCGGGCGCACGGAGCTGTTCGCCGAGTACAAGGCCCAGCGCCGCTCGCGACCGGACCTGCTCAAGCAGCAGTGGCCGGCGATGGAACCGCTGGTCGAGGCGTTCGGCTACAGCAACGTGCGCATCGAGGGCTACGAGGCCGACGACGTGATCGCCTCGCTGGCCGAGCGCGCGCTGCGGGCCGATCCGCCGGTGCCGGTGATGATCGTGACCGGCGACCGCGACGTCTTCCAGCTGATCGACGAGCGCGGCCTGGTCAAGGTGATGGCGACCGCCCGCGGCATCACCGAGACGAAGATCTACGATCGCCAGGCGGTGATCGACCGCTACGGCATCCCGCCGGAGCTGATCCCCGACTTCTACGGCCTGAAGGGGGACACCTCCGACAACATCCCGGGCATCCCCGGGATCGGCGACAAGACCGCCAGCGAGCTGCTGCAGCGCTTCGGCTCGCTGGAGGATGTGCTGTCGCACGTCGATGAGATCAGCGGACCCAAGCGCAAACAGAACCTGATCGAGCACGCCGAGGACGCGCGCGTGTCAAAGCGCCTGGCGACCGTCCAGCGTGACGTGGCGGTCGACTTCGACGTCGCCGCCGAGGCCGTGCGCGAGCCGGACCGCTCGCGCGTACGCGAGGTCTTCCGCGAGTACGAGCTGCGCGACCCGCTGCGACGCCTGGAGGAGGCGCTCGGCGACGCCGAGACGGCGGCGCCGGCGCCCGCGGCGGACGTGCTGCTGACCGCGCGCGCGATGGAGGGCGGCGTGGCGGACATCGCGCGCGTCGGCGGCGCCGGGGACGAGCTGTGCGTGGCGGTGCGCGCGAGCGAGCCGCCAGAGGGCGCGCTGTTCGCCGACGGCGCGCCGTGGCGCTTTGCGGTCGCCGCCGCCGGCGAGGTGCTGATGGGCGATTGCGGCGCGCCGGAGGAGGTGGTGGCCGCGTGCGCCGAGCGCCCGGTCGTTGCTCACGACGCGAAGGCGCTCGGGCTCGTGCCGCCGCGGCTCGTGCACGACACGCTGCTGGGCGCCTATCTGCTGGAGCCGGCGCGGCGGGGCTACCCGCTGGGCGAGCTGTGCGAAGAGCGGGGCCTTGCGAGCGACATCGCCGACCCCGTCGCCGCCGAGGCGGTGCTGCTCGGCGTGCTGGCCGACTGGCAGCGCGAGCAGATCGCCGAGCGCGGCCTGGAGGGCGTGATGGGCGACATCGAGCTGCCGCTCGTGGCGGTGCTGCGCGAGATGGAGCTGCTGGGCGTGCGCCTGGACCTCGAGCGCCTTGCGGAGATCACCGCGCGCGTGCACGCGGAGATCGACGCGCTGGAACGCGAGATCTTCATGCTCGCGGGGGAGGAGTTCCTGATCGCCTCGCCGCAGCAGCTGGGGGAGATCCTGTTCGAGAAGCTCGGGCTCTCGCGCAAGCGCCGCGGCAAGACCGGCTACTCGACCGACGCGCGCGTGCTGCAGGCGATCCGCTCCGAGCACGAGATCATCCCCAGGATCGAGCGCTGGCGCGAGCTCTCGACGCTGATCAAGACCTACCTGGACGTGCTGCCCGAGCTCGTCGACGAGCGCTCGCGCATCCACACCACGTTCCTGCAGGCGGTGGCGCAGACGGGGCGCCTGTCGAGCACCAACCCGAACATGCAGAACGTGCCGATCCGCACGCCGCTGGGCCGGGAGATCCGCGGCTGCTTCGAGGCGGAGGAGGGCAGCGTGCTGATCTCCTCCGACTACTCGCAGATCGAGCTGCGCGTGCTCGCGCACGCCGCCGAGGAGCCGGCGCTGATGGAGATCTTCGCGCGCGGCGAAGACGTGCACACGGCGACCGCCTCGCGGGTCTTCGACGTGCAGCCCGACGCGATCGACCCCGGCATGCGCTCGAAGGCGAAGATGATCAACTACGGGATCGTCTACGGCCTCTCGGACTTCGGCCTCGCCGACCGCCTGAACATCCCGCGCGAGGAGGCCAAGGAGTTCATCGACGCCTACCTCGAGCGCTTCCCGCGCGTCGCCGAGTTCATGGCCGCGACGATCGAGCAGGCCAAGGAGGAGGGGCACGTGAAGACGCTGTGGGGACGCCGCCGGCAGATCCCCGAGCTGCGCGCCCGCAACTACCAGGTGCGCACGCTCGGCGAGCGTCTCGCCGTCAACACCGTCATCCAGGGCACCGCCGCGGACATCATCAAGCTGGCGATGGTCCGCTGCCACCGCGCCCTCGGGCAGTCGAAGCTGAGGACGCGACTGCTGCTGACGATCCACGACGAGCTGCTGTTCGAAGGCCCGCCCGAGGAGGCCGCGGACGCGCGCGAGCTGATCGAGCGCGAGATGGTCGGCGTGTGGGAAGGGCGCGAGCCGCCGCTGGCCGTCGACATCGGCACCGGGCGCACCTGGCTGGAGGCCAAGTGAGCCGGACCCTCGCGGTGTTCGTCGGGGTGGGGGCGGGCTGCCTGGTCGGGATGCAGGCGCCGATCAACTCGCGCCTGGGCAAGACGGTGGGCAGCCTGCAGGCGGCGACGTTCTCGTTCCTCGTCGGCACGGCCGTGCTGCTCGTGATCGCCGCGTTCGTGCGCGGCGGGCTGGGCAGCCTCGGGCAGGTCCGCCACGTTCCGTGGTGGGCGCTCGTCGGCGGGCTGCTCGGCGCGGTGTACGTGACCGTCGCGCTTGTCGCCGTGCGCACGCTCGGCGCGAGCGGCCTGACCGCGGTCGTGATCGCCGGCCAGCTGGCGATCTCCGTCGCGATCGACCGCTTCGGCCTGTTCGGGATCGCCAAGCAGCACATCGACGCCTCGCGCATCGTCGGGCTCGCGCTGCTGATGGTCGGGGTGGTGCTGGTGGTGCGGAAGTAGCCACGCTGCTCGTGCTACACTGAATCCGTGAAGCACGTATGACCAATCTCACCGTTACGATCGACGACGAGCTCCTGAAGCGGGCGCGGATTCGCGCCCTCGAACAGGACACGTCCGTTAACGCGCTCGTTCGTGAGTACCTCGAAGGGCTCGCCGGTCAGGCCAAGACGCAGGACGCCATCAGATCGTTCCTCGATCTGGCCGAGCGCAGCAACGCCGGCAGTGGCCCGGAGGGACGCACATGGACGCGCGACGAGCTGTATGAGCGCTGAGCAAACCTTTCTGGACACCAACGTCCTCGTCTATCTGTTCGACCACGACGAACCGGCCAAGAGAGAGCGCGCAAAACAGCTGCTCGAGCAGGCCAAGCCCGGCGCGCTCGCGCTCAGCGTGCAGGTGCTGGGCGAGTTCTATGTCGCCGTCACGCGCAAGCTCAAACGGCCGCTTGACACGTCGGATGCCCTGCAGGCGATCGACTGGCTCAGCTTGTTGCGGGTCGTCGCGCTCGACACCGAGCTGGTCAAAGCCGCGATCCGGACAAGCCGCTCGTCCCAGCTCTCCTACTGGGATGCCCTGATCGTTGTCTCCGCCGAGGCTGGAGGTTGCGGGCGACTGTTGACCGAGGATCTCAACGACGGCCAGCAGATCGGCTCGGTCCGCGTCGAGAATCCCTTCGTGCAGCTCAGCCCAGCGCCTGCTCGAAGCCCTGGCGCCAGCTCGCATACTTCGGCCGCCAGCCAAGCTCGCGCTTGATGCGCGCGTTGCTCGCGCCCCGCAGCTCGTTCATCATGTCCACCGCCACCTGACCGGCGGCGAGTCGCCCGACCCACGCCGGGACGCGCCACGGAGCGGGCGCTCCGACGGCGCGCGTGTACGCGGATATCCACTCGCGGATCTCAGCGGGCTCGTCGTCGACGACGTTGTAGATCGCCGGGCCGCGCTGCTCGAGCGCCGCGACGGTCGCGCTCGCGGCATCCTCGACGTGCACGAACGAGAACACGCCGGCGCCCTCGCCGACGATCGGCAGGCGCCGGCGGCGCAGGTTCCGCGCCCATGATCCGTCCTTCGTGAATGAGCTGCCCGGGCCGTACAGCTGGCCGTAGCGCAGCACGATCCCGCCCACCTCCAGCAGCTGGCGCTCGAGCTCCGCGAGCGGCTCGGCGACCGACGGCAGCGTCGTTACGGCCAGCGGCGCGCTCTCGTCCTTCACGCGATCGCCTTCGGACGCGTACGCGAAGGCGATGCTCTCGCCGACGATCCGCTCCACCCCCGCCGCGCGCGCGGCGGCGATCAGGTTGCGCGTGCCCTCCCTGCGCAGGCGTCCCGTGCTCGCGGTCTCCTGCTCGAAGCGGCGCATGTTGATCTCCTCCGGGAGGTCGGTCAGCAGGTGCACGATCTGGTCCGCTCGAGCCTCGGCGACCACGCGGGCCAGGCGCTCGGCGTCGTAGGCGTCGCAGACGCACGCCTCGATCCCGTGCTCGCGCAGCGCACCCGCCTTCTCGGGGGAACGCGTCATTGCGATCGGCTCGTGGCCGGCTGCCGTCAGCTGCGGCAGCAGCGCGCGGCCGATGACGCCCGTGGCGCCCGCCACGAACACCCTCATGGCCGCGCCTCCTGCGCCGCGGCGCGCCACATCCACGCGAGCAACACGGTCGCGGCGGCCAGCGAGAAGAAGTCGAAGTAGCCGTTCCACGCCGGGTGGGCCTTGCCGATGTCGACCAGGTGGTTGACGCTGTGCAGCGCGTACTGGATCGTCGTGAGCGCCAGCACCGGGACGCGCCAGGAGCGGCGGCTGACGGCGATCGCCAGGCCGATGGCGATCGCCCCGTAGAAGCTCGCGACGTCGCGGATGTAGTGCCCGTTGAAGGCTCCGAACGGGCCGACCGCCGTGTAGAAGGCGTGGGGGCTCACGGCCATGAACAACGCCAGGCCGATCTGAATCGCGGCGAACGCGATCAGGCCGACGGTCACGACCGAGGGGGCGGGGTCATGCAGCGCTTCCGTGCTTGCGGGCTGCTCGTACGCGGCGCTCACGCGTCGCACGATATGGCCTCGATCCCGGGCTGCCGAGGTCCAGTTGCGCGGCGCGCGCCGGGACCAATGCGCAGGCGGCGAGCCCGCCGGCGGCGAGCGGGTGACGCTCAGGAAATCTCCGCCAGCGCCTTCGCGACAAGGTGCACGCCCTGCTCGATCGCGGGCTCTGAAAGGTTGCCGTAGCCGAGCAGGATGCCCGGCACGCCGCCGTGCGCGTAGCGATGCCAGGAGAGGCCCTCCATGCCGACGCCGTGCGTGGCAGCGGTCGCCAGCAGCGCGGACTCGTTCGTGGCGGCGGGGAGCTCGACGAGCTCGAACAGTCCCGCGGGCGTCCCGTGCGGCCGCCCCTGCGGGAGCCATCGCGCGAGCGCCTGCAGCAGCGTGTCGCGGCGAGCCTGGTAGCGCAGGCGCATGCGGCGCACGTGACGGTCGAGCTCGCCGCGTTCGATGAAGTCGCACAGCGCCAGCTGGCCTATGACCTCCGAGCCGCCGTCCTCGATCGCCTTCGCCGAGATCAGCTGCCACGCGAGCCAGGACGGCAGCAGCATCCAGCCCAGGCGCATCGCCGGCGCCAGGCGCTTGCTGGCCGAGCCGATGTACAGCACGCGCTCGGAGGCCAGCCCCTGCAGCGCGCCGACGGCGACGCGGTCGTAGCGGAACTCGGCGTCGTAGTCGTCCTCGACGATCAGTCGCTCCCCGTCCTCGGCCCATTCGACCAGCGCCGTGCGGCGCTCGCGGCTGAGCACGGCGCCGGTGGGGAACTGGTGCGCGGGGGTGACGAGCACCGCGCGCGCGTCGGTAGCGGCGAGCGCCTGCACGTCGAGACCCTGCTCGTCGACCGCGACGGGGATCGTCCGCACGCCCGCCTGCTCGGCGATCAGACGGTGGACGTGCCAGCCCGGATCCTCCATCGCGATCGCCTCCACGCCCTGCCCGTGCAACCAGCGGCAGAGCATCGAGAAGCCCTGCATGAATCCCGTGCAGAGGAGCATGTTCTCCGGGTCGGCGGCAGTGCCGCGCACGCGGCCGAGATAGTCGGCGAGCGCTTCGCGCAGCGCCGGCACGCCGCGCGGGTCGCCGTAGCCGACGGCGTCCAGCGGCGACTGCCCGAGCGCGCTGCGCACCGAGCGCAGCCAGCGGTCGCGGGGAAAGCCGGCGAGGTCGGGAAGCCCGGGATGGAAGTGGTAGGGGAAGCTCGGCAGCAGCGAGCGCGCGGGCGCCCGCGGCACGGTCGCGCGAGCGGCTCTGGCGACGCGCACGGCGGCGCCCTGCCGTGTCTCCAGGTAGCCCTCCGCGCTCAGCTGCCCGTACGCCTCGGTGACAACCCCGCGCGAGACACCCAGCTCTGCCGCCAGCCCGCGCGTGGAGGGCAGCCGCGTGCCGGCGGGCAGACGCCCGCGGCGGATGTTCTCGCGCAGCGAGCGCTCCAGCTGCTCGTGCAGCGGCAGCTCGCCGGAGCGGTCGAGCTCGACCAGCAGCTCCGGCCCTGCAACTGGCCCGTCTAGATCAAGCATTACTGGCACTGTATTACGGACCAGTGCCGGCGTATGGTGACGATCACCGCAACCACCAGGAGGATCGTCATGAGCCTGCCGAGTCGGAGTGCAAAGAGCGCGAGCGATCGCATCACGATCGTCGGGGGAGGCCTCGCCGGACTGACCGCGGCGATCACGTGTGCGGAGGGCGGCGCGAGCGTGTCGCTGCTGGAGGCGCACGCGAAGCTGGGCGGGCGCGCGCGCAGCAGCGAGGGCCCGTACAAGGCCAACTTCGGCCCTCACGCGCTCTACAAGGATGGCCCGTTCTGGCGCTGGATGGCCGAGCGCAAGGTGCTGCCCCGCTACGCCGGACTGCCGCTGGCGGGCGTCAGGTTCCGCTGGCAGGGCGAGGTCCGGCGCACGCCGCCGCTCGGCGCGATCCCGTCGGTGCTGAGGTTGCGTGGCCGCGAGGCGCCGATCGAGCTTGACTTCCGCACCTGGGCGCAGCAGCACGTGGACGAGCGCACCGCTTCGATGCTCTCGGCGGCGGCCGGCGTATACAGCTTCCACCACGATCCCGGCGCGCTTTCAGCCGCGTTCGTGTGGCCGCGGACGATCCGCTCGCTGCTCAGCCCGCCGCCCGTCGCGCGTTATCCGATCGGCGGCTGGAGCGCGGTCGTGGACTCGCTGGAGGCTCGCGCGCGCGAGCTGGGCGTCGCGATCGAGACGGGCGCGAGCGTCGGCGAGCTGCCGGATCCGCCGGTGATCGTGGCGACCGAGCTGGGGCAGGCGCGGGAGCTGCTCGGCGACGAGCGCCTGCGCTGGATCAGCGGCCACACGCTCTGCATCGACCTCGCGCTGCGGCACCGGCGCGGCGACCCGTTCGTCGTCTCCGACTTCGAGGAGGCGGGGTGGATCGAGCGCTTCACCGCGTCGGATCCGTCGCTCGCGCCCGCCGGCGAGGAGCTCGTGCAGGCGCACATGCCGATGCGTCCCGGCGAGGAGCCGGCGCTTGCCGCGGCGCGCCTGGAACGGCTGCTCGACGGCTCGCTGCCGGATTGGCGCGAGCGCGAGACCTGGCGCCGGCGCCAGGTCATGGACGCGCGCAGCGGCGCGCTGGACATGCCGGGCACGAGCTGGCGCGACCGTCCGGCGGTCGATCGCGGCGACGGCGTGTTCCTCGCCGGCGACATGGTCGCCGCGCCCGGCCTGCTCGCGGAGGTCGCCTGGGCCAGCGCGGTCGAGGCCGGGCGGCTCGCGCTCGCGGCGGTAGCTGCGAGCGCGCCGCGGCTGCGCAAGGTGGCCTGAGGGCTCTGCCGGAATGGCCGGGTGGCTGAGCGAGCCGCGCTCAGCGTGCTGCGGCGACGGTCAGGCGGCCGGTCGACGAATGGCTTGACGGCGGCGCGCCGACGAACGACGGCGGCGCGATCGCGAGGTAGTGCCCGAACACCCAGTGGCACAGGCGCCGGCTCTCGAAGGCGCGGACGATCTGGGTCATCGCGCGACTCGGCGTGATCTGACCGACCGCGCGCTGGACGTTCAGCAGCCAGCGGTATTTGCGCTCGTGCGAGTCCGAGAAGGCGCCGTAGCGCGCGAGCGCCTGCTCCCGCGTGCTCTTGCCCTCGACCACCGCGCGCAGCTCGCGCCCGCAGGCCAGTCCGAAGTACAGCGCGGTGCGGATGCCCTCGGCGGTGAGCGGGAGACAATGCCCGGCGGAGTCCCCGGCGAAGAACACGCCGTCCTCGACCGCGCGGCGCAGCTGGTGGGGGATCCAGTTGCCCTGGTAGCCGTCGGGGGGGAGACCGAGGTCGTGGGCGAGCCGCACGGTCGGCTCCTTGACGTGGTGGCTGGGCCAGAAGGAGCCGATGCCGACGCGCAGCTCATCGCGCGCCGGGAAGCTCCAGCCGTAGCCGGCGCGGATGTAGCGGTGGTCGATCCACAGCTCCATCTCCTCGCCATGGCCGTCGGGGTGCACCTCCAGCCCCCGCGAGAGACGGGCGTTCGGCGGTTGGATCGGGGTCTGATTGGACAGCACGCGCCTCCAGCCGAGCGCGTCCACCACCAGCGGGGCGGTCAGCTCGCCGCGGTCGGTTTCGACCGTGTTCCCATGGCGACCGGTCACCGTGGCGGTCTCCAGCTCGAGCTCCGGGCAGGCGGCCTGCTCCCACAGCAGCGCGCACAGCTCGCGGTAGTCGAACGTGGAGAACGACCACGGCAGCGACCAGCGCGAGGTGCGGTATGGGGTGTGGACGACCATCTCCTCGAAGCTCTGGCGCCAGGCGTCCATCAGCTCGAGCGCGTGCATCCACTCGGTGGGCATCGCGCACGCCGAGGTCTGGCGCTCGCCGAGCTCGTAGCGGTCGATCACGAGCACCCTCGCGCCGGAGCCGGCGAGCTCGCGCGCGACGGCCAAACCCGCGAAGCTGGCGCCGCATACGAGCACGTCGCAGTCGCGCTGCAAGCGGGTTCGCTGCTCCCCCCGCTTCGTCGCTCGCACAGGCATCTGGCCCGGAATGATACGGCTGCGCTACGCTTCGGCCGGTGCAAACGGTTGTAGAGAATCCTCAGGCCCGCGTGGTCGACGGGTCGAACGGGCTATTGCTCGAAGTCGACGGCCGGATCGTGCCCAACTACGACGCGACCTTCCGGCCGATCGAGGAGGGCGAGGTCGTCACCGGTCACGTCGTGCGGATCGACAAGGACGAGGTCCTCGTGGACATCGGCTACAAGTCCGAGGGCGTCATCCCGGCGAACGAGCTGTCGATCCGCAAGGCGGTCGATCCCAACGAGGAGGTCCACCTCGGCGAGGAGGTCGACGCGATCGTCATGACCAAGGAGGATCAGGACGGCCGCCTGATCATGTCCAAGAAGCGCGCCCGCTTCGAGAAGGCGTGGCGGCGCATCGAAACGGCGGCCGAGTCCGGCGAGCCGGTCGAGGGCACGGTCATCGAGGTCGTCAAGGGCGGGCTGATCATCGACCTGGGCGTGCGCGGCTTCCTGCCGGCGTCGCTGGTGGACATCCGCCGCGTGCCCAACCTCGACGAATACATGGGCACGAAGATCGAGACGAAGGTGATCGAGCTCAACCGCTCGCGCAACAACGTGGTCCTGTCCCGTCGCGCGGTGCTGGAGGAGGAGCGCAAGGAGGTCCGCCAGCAGATCCTCGACCGCCTGCAGCCGGGGCTGGTCGTGGAGGGACAGATCTCCAACATCGTCGACTTCGGCGCGTTCGTCGACCTCGACGGCATCGACGGCCTGATCCACATCTCCGAGCTCTCCTGGTCGCACGTCAACCACCCGAGCGAGATCCTCAACATCGGCGACACCGTCAAGGTCAAGGTGCTGGACATCGACCGCGACCGCCAGCGCATCTCGCTGGGTCTCAAGCAGACCCAGGAGGACCCCTGGCAGCGGATCGTCGACACCTACAACGTTGGCGACGAGCTCGCCGGCAAGGTCACCAAGGTGGTCACGTTCGGCGCGTTCGTGGAGATCCTCGACGGCGTCGAGGGCCTCGTGCACATCTCCGAGCTCGCCGCGCACCATGTCGAGAGCCCGCGCGAGATCGTCCACCCGGGCGATGAGATCCGCGTGAAGATCCTCGAGATCGACTCCGAGCGCCGGCGCCTGTCGCTGTCGGCCAAGCGCGTCGAGGACCAGATCCTGCCGGTGTCGCGCCCGGGCGAGCCCGCGCGCGAGGCGATCGCCGAGGCCGCGGAGGAGACACCGGCCGGCGAAGGCGAGGCTGTCGCCGAGGTCGTCCAGGCCGCCGAGACCGAAGCCGTCGCGGAGCTTGCCGAGGCGATCGAGGTCGCCGACGCGGTCGAGGCAACGATCGAGGCGGAGGCCGTCGAGGAGCTGCTCGACGCCGCCGAGGTCGCCGAAGAGGTCGCCGATGCTGCTGAGGTCGAGGAGGCCGCCGCGCCTCCCGAGGCTGTCGCGGCGCCCGAGCCCGCGCAGGCGGAGCCGGAGGCGCCCGCCGCAGAGCAGGACGCACCCGCCGCCGGCGAGGCCGACGGCGACTCGCCTGCGGCCGAGTCCGCCCAGCAGGACTGACGCGACCCTGAGCGTCCCCGAGCAGGTGGAGACGACGGTGCCGTTCGTGGGGCTGACCGGCGGCATGGGGTCGGGCAAGTCGACGGCGCTCGAGGCGCTGCGACGTCTGGGCGCCGAGGTCATCTCGAGCGACGCGGTCGTCCACGAGCTCTACGAAGGCGAGCGGCTGCGCGACGCGGTGCTCGCCCGCTTCGGGCCCGAGGTCGCCCCGCATGGAGTCGTCGATCGCGCGGCGGTCGCGCGACGGGCGTTCGCCTCCGAGGAGGACCGTACGTGGCTGGAGGGCCAGGTGTGGCCGCTGGTCGGGGCTCGGGTGGCGCAGTGGCTGGAGCACGCGCGCGCCATGCGCCCCGCCCCGCCGGCGGCTGTGGTCGAGGTGCCGCTGCTGTTCGAGGCGGGCCTGGATCAGCTGTACGACGCGACGATCGCGGTCATATCCGAGGAGTCGCTGCGCCGGTCGCGGGCAGCGGCGCGCGGGCACGCGCTGGTGGACGAGCGCGCGGCGCGCCAGCTCTCCCAGGAGGAGAAGGCGCGGCGGGCGACGTTCGTGGTGCGCAACGACGGCAGCGAGCAGGACCTGGAGCGTGAGCTGTCGGCGGTTCTTGGCAAGCTAGGAGGATGAGCCGCAGGGCCTTTGGCGCGTCCGCCTCGATCGTCGTGACGGTGCTGTTCGTGGGTGTCGTCCTCTCGATGCTCCAGAACGCCGAGACGAACGTCGCTCTGCCCCTGAGCGACGCGAGCATCATCCGCGAACAGGCCGCCGCGAAGGACCTCGACCCGGCGCTGATCGCCGCGGTCATCTACGCCGAGACCAAATTCGAACCGCGCCCATCCTCCGCGGGGGCGCAGGGGCTGATGCAGATCCTGCCCAGCACCGCCTATTACCTTGCGCATCTGTCAGGCGGCGTCAGCTTCACCGCCGGCGATCTCTCCGAACCGGGCGTCAACGTCGCCTACGGCAGCTACTACCTGCGCTATCTGCTCGACCACTACGGCGGCGACGAGATGCTGGCCGTGGCCGCATACAACGCGGGTCTGACCAACGTCGACGAGTGGGTCGCGCACGCCCACGCCGAAGGCACGCAGCTCAGCGCGGAAGCGATTCCCTTCCCGGAGACCCGCGAATACGTCCGGCGTGTGCTCAGCGCGCAGGCGTCCTACCGCGCCACCTATCCGCGGGAGCTCGGGATCCAGTGAGGATGCGCAGGTCGCGTTAGGGGGCTTGCTTCGGGCTTCATCGGACGGCCCTTCGTGACTGATCACGTCGAGTGGCTACTGTAGGTGCGCCCCCGCATGCCCGACTTCAAGCTCGACTCCATCTTCACGCCGACCGCCGATCAGCCGAAGGCGATCGCCGCCCTCGCCGAGGGCATCGAGCAGGGCGAGCGCTTCCAGACACTGCTCGGCGCGACCGGCACGGGCAAGACGATGACGATGGCCGGCGTGATCGAGGCGGTGCAGCGCCCGGCGCTGGTGATCGCCCACAACAAGACGCTCGCAGCGCAGCTGTGCAACGAGTTCCGCACGTTCTTCCCCGAGAACGCGGTCGAGTACTTCGTCTCCTACTACGACTACTACCAGCCGGAGGCGTACGTCCCGAGCAGGGACCTGTACATCGAGAAGGACTCGGCGATCAACCAGGAGGTCGATCGCCTGCGCCACGCGGCCACCGCGGCGGTGTTCGCCCGCAGGGACGTGATCGTGGTGGCGTCGGTGTCGTGCATCTACGGCCTGGGCTCGCCGGAGACCTATGAGATGAACATGCAGATCCTCAAGCGCGGGGAGGAGGTCGACCGCGACGGGCTGCTGCGCAAACTGGTCTCGATCCAGTACACGCGCAACGACAGCGTGCTCTCGCGCGGCACGTTCCGCGTGCGCGGCGAGACGCTCGAGGTATTCCCCGCATACGCGGAGACGGCGTTCCGCGCGACGATGTTCGGCGACGAGGTCGAACGCCTGCAGCAGTTCGACCCGCTGACCGGCGAGCTGCTCGCCGACGACCTCGAGCACGTGGCGATCTGGCCGGCGACGCACTACAACGTCAAGGAGGGCACGATCGAGGCGGGCGTCGAAGAGATCGGCCGCGAGCTGAACGAGCGCTGCGAGCAGCTGGAGTCCGAAGGCAAGCAGCTGGAGTCCCACCGCCTGCGCCAGCGCACGCAGTACGACATGGAGATGCTGCGCGAGGTCGGCTTCTGCTCGGGGATCGAGAACTACTCGCGCATCCTCGACGGGCGTAAGCCCGGCGATCGCCCGTACTGCCTGATCGACTACTTCCCCGAGGACTTCATCTGCCTGATCGACGAGTCCCACCAGACGGTGCCGCAGATCGGGGGCATGTTCGAGGGCGACCGCTCCCGTAAGCAGACGCTCGTCGACTACGGCTTCCGGCTGCCGAGCGCGCTGGACAATCGCCCGCAGACCTTCCAGGAGTACCTGTCGATCACGCCGCAGCTGCTGTTCGTCTCGGCCACGCCCGGCGAGTACGAGCGCACGCAGTCAACGCGCGTGGTCGAGCAGATCGTGCGTCCGACCGGGATCGTCGACCCGGTGGTCGAGGTGCGCGAGACCAAGAACCAGATCGACGACCTGATGAACGAGGTGCGAAAGCGCGTCGATCGCAACGAGCGCGTGCTGGTGACGACGCTGACGAAGAAGATGTCGGAGGACCTGTCGCAGTATCTGCTGGAGATGGGCTTCAAGACGCGCTACCTGCACTCGGAGATCGACACGCTCGAACGCATCCAGATCATCCGCGACCTGCGCCTGGGCGAGTACGACGTGCTCGTCGGCGTGAACCTGCTGCGCGAGGGGCTGGACCTGCCGGAGGTCTCGCTGGTGGCGATCCTCGACGCCGACAAGGAGGGCTTCCTGCGCGGGGAGACCTCGCTGATCCAGACGATCGGCCGCGCCGCGCGCAACATCGAGGGCACCGTGCTGATGTACGCGGACAAGGAGACGCGCGCGATGCGCGCGGCGATCTCAGAGACCGATCGCCGCCGAGAGATCCAGCTCGCCTACAACGAGCAGCACGGGATCACGGCGGCGACGATCGTCAAGGGCATCTCCGACATCGCCGAGTTCCTGCAGGCCGAGTCGAAGGTGCCGCGCGGGCGCAAACGGCGTACCGCGAAGCGCGGCGCCGAGCGCGAGATGCCAAAGCACGAGCTCGAGCGCATGATCGTCGAGCTCGAGGAGGAGATGATCGCGGCCGCCGACGACCTGCGCTTCGAGTACGCCGCGCAGCTGCGAGACGAGCTGCGCGAGCTGCGCCGCGACCTCCAGGAGATCCGCACGGTGGAGGCTCCCGCGGGCGAGATCTTGCCGCAGGAGACTCCCAGCGGCGACATGGCTTAGGATGCCGCCCGTGGATTTCGATCGGCAGTCAATCGAGCGCAGGGACTTCCCGATCGGCCGGCGCGGCTACGACCCAGCCGCCGTCGACGCGCACCTGCGAACGCTGGCCGACGAGTACGAGGCGCTGCAGCGCGCGGCGATCACCGGCGGCGGCGACGTGTCGGTGGCCTCGACCGCGGGCACGCAGGTGCAGAGCATCCTGCAGGCGGCCGAGACCGCGGCCGCGGAAATCGAGCGCCACGCGCTGGAGAACGCGCGCCAGGTGCGCGAGGACGCCGACCGCGACGCCGACCGCACGCGCGAGGAGGCCGTCGAACGCGCGCGCCAGCACGTGGCGGCGGTCGCGCAGGTGACCGCCAGGCTGCTCGAGCACGTCGGCTCGATGGACGGCGAGGTGAGCGCTCTCGTGGAGAGCATGCGCGCCGGCGCCGGACGCTTGGCCGCCGACCTCTCCGCCGTGGAGACGGGCATGAGCGAGCTCTACGACGCCGCCTCCGGGCGCGCCGGCACGGCACTCGAGCCCGAGCCACCGCGCCAGTACGAGCCCGAGCCCCGCCAGTACGAGCCCGAGCCGCCGCGCTTCGAGCGCGAGCTCGACAGCGCGCTGCAGGAGGCCCCGCAGCCCGTCGCCGCGGGCGTGCAGTCGGGGGCGCAGGAGGCGGGTGCCGGCGGCAGCGACCTCGACGGCGCCCGGCTGATCGCGCTCAACATGGCGCTCAACGGCGAGTCGCGCGCGGACACCGAGCGCTACCTGGCCGAGAACTTCCAGCTGCCTGATCGGTTGAAGTTGATAGACGAGGTCTACTCCGCGATCGAGGGGTAGGACGGGCGCGCGAACCGCGCGCTGGTACACGCAGCGATTCGCTCAGGCATCCCAAGCGGGCCGTATCTTCGCCTGCCAGAATGAGGCCATGGCGACTCAGGCTGCCCACCACATTCACACCGACTCGTCGCTTCCGCTCTACCGGCTGGACGCAGGTATCTACGCGCGGCTGGTTGAGGCGGGGGCGCTCGACGGCATGGACGTGGAGCTGGTGGACGGGCTGCTCATCGACAAGCGCCGCGATCAACTCGACTCGATCCACCGGCTCGACACCGATACATACAACCGGATGGTCGCGACCGGCGCACTGGAGGACGAGCCAGTGGAGCTGCTGGAGGGCTTGCTCGTCGAGATGAGCCCGCAAGGATCGAGACATGCGGTGGTGATCATGCGTCTCACGCGCCACTTCGCGCCGGCGCCGGCATGGCTGGCGGTGCAGCTTCCGCTGGAAATCCGATCGCGATCTGAGCCCGAGCCCGACCTGGTGCTCACCGAGAGCGAGCCGACCGCTCAGCACCATATTCGCGATGCGCTGCTCGCGGTCGAGGTCGCCGTGACGTCACACAAGAAGGATCGTGAAGCCAAGGCGCCCGTGTATGCACGGGCGGGTGTGCCCACATACTGGCTCGTCGACGTGCCCGCCAAGACCGTCGAGGTACGCACTGAGCCCGGCCCGGACGGCTACGGCCGCTGCGACGTCTACGGTGCCGGCACGATGGTGCCATCGCCCGCCGAGGGCGTCGCTGACCTCGACGTGGCCGCGCTGCTCTCCTGACCCGCGCGGCGGCGAGGACGGGCACATGAAACGCCCGAAACCCCGCAAATTGCGCGGACACCGGGCGCATGACAGGCGAACATCTGTTCGCCTAACTATCATGAGTAGCAGATGGCGCAGAGCAACCAGATAGTCGTATCGGGGGCCCGTGAGCACAACCTGAAGGACATCTCGCTGAAGTTGCCGCGCGATGCGCTGGTTGTCATAACGGGTCTGTCCGGCTCGGGAAAGTCGAGCCTGGCGTTCGACACGATCTACGCGGAGGGCCAGCGCCGCTACGTGGAGTCGCTGTCGGCGTACGCCAGACAGTTCCTGGGGCAGATGGACAAGCCCGATGTGGACTCGATCGAGGGGCTCTCGCCGGCGATCTCGATCGACCAGAAGACGACCTCGCGCAACCCGCGCTCGACGGTCGGCACGGTCACCGAGATCTACGACTACCTCCGCCTGCTGTGGGCGCGCGTGGGCAAGCCGCACTGCCCGATCTGCGGGCGCCCGATCGTCGGCCAGTCGGCCGAGCAGATCATCGACCAGGTGATGGAGCTGGCCGAGGGGGCGCGCTTCATGGTGCTCGCGCCGGTCGTCAGGGGCCGCAAGGGCGAGTACGGCAAGCTGCTGGACGAGCTGCGCGCGGATGGCTTCGCGCGCGTGAAGATCGACGACCGCGTGCGCATGCTGGAGGAGTCGATCGTGCTGGACAAGCGCTACAAGCACGACATCTCGGTGGTCGTCGACCGGCTGGTGATGCGCCACGACGTGCGCAAGCGGCTGGCGGACTCGATCGAGACGGCCGTCGCGCTGGCCGACGGGCTCGTGGAGATCGAGATCGTGGGCTCCGCCAGGGACCGCAGCGAGGCCGAGCACGCCAAAGGCGCCAAGGGCTCGCGCGCGGCCGGCGGGCAGATCGTGCCAGGTGCGGCGCCCGAGCCGGGGACGCTGTTCACGTTCTCAGAGCGCTTCGCGTGCCCCGAGCACGGGCCCTCGCTGGTCGAGCTCGAGCCGCGGATCTTCTCGTTCAACTCCCCGCACGGCGCCTGCGAGCGCTGCACGGGCCTGGGCTCGCAGATGGAGATCGACCCCGAGCTGGTCGTGCCCGACCCGTCAATGTCGATCGCCGAGGGCGCGCTCGCGCCGTGGGCGAACAGCTCATCCAACTACTACGAGCAGATGACCGAGGCGATCGCCGAGCTCTACCGCGTCGACGTCGACACGCCTTGGGAGGACCTGACCGACGAGCAGCGCGACGCGTTCCTGTACGGGACCGGCGAAGAGCCGGTGCAGGTCACCTACCGCAACCGCTACGGGCGCCGGCGCTCCTACGCGACGCGCTTCGAGGGGATCGTCAAGAACCTGCAGCGCCGCTACCGGGAGACGGACTCGGAGTGGACGCGCGAGAAGATCGAGGAGTACATGTCGCTGCGCGCGTGCCCGGTGTGCGGCGGCGCGCGGCTGCGCCCGGAGTCGCGCGCGGTGCTCGTGGCGGGCACGCGTATCGAGGACTTCTGCGCGCTGTCCGCGCACCGGGCGCTCGAGTGGCTGGAGGAGGTCGAGCTCTCGGAGACCGACAGGCACGTCGCACGGCTGATCCTGCGTGAGATCTCCGAGCGACTGCGCTTCCTGGAGAACGTCGGTATCGGCTACCTGTCGATGGACAGGGCGGCCGCGACGCTGTCCGGCGGGGAGGCACAGCGCATCCGCCTGGCGACGCAGATCGGCTCCTCGCTGGTCGGCGTGCTGTATATCCTCGACGAGCCGTCGATCGGCCTGCACCAGCGCGACAACTCGAAGCTGATCGCCACGCTGGAGCGGCTGCGCGACCTCGGCAACACGGTGATCGTCGTCGAGCACGACGAGCAGACGATGCGCGCGGCCGACCATCTCGTCGACCTTGGCCCGGGAGCGGGCGAGCACGGCGGGCGGATCGTGGCGCAGGGCACCGCCGCGGAGGTCGAACGCGTGCCGGAGTCGCTGACCGGGCAGTTCCTGTCGGGGGCGCGCACGATCGAGGTGCCCAAGCGGCGGCGCACGCCCAGCGGCTACCTGGAGATCCTCGGCGCCAGCGAACACAACCTGCGCGACATCGACGTGCACATACCGCTCGGCGTGCTGACGTGCGTGACCGGGGTCTCCGGCTCGGGCAAGTCGACGCTCGTCAACGACGTCCTCTACAAGTCGGTGGCCAACCGCCTGCATCGCGCGCGCCGGCGCCCGGGCGCGCACCGCGCGATCCACGGCCTCGACCAGCTGGACAAGATCATCGCCGTGGACCAGTCGCCGATCGGGCGCACGCCGCGCTCGAACCCGGCGACGTACACGGGGCTGTTCGACGTGATCCGCGACCTGTTCGCGAAGACCCAGGAGGCGCGCGCGCGCGGCTACAAGCCGGGGCGCTTCAGCTTCAACGTCAAGGGCGGGCGCTGCGAGGTCTGCCGCGGCGACGGGCAGATCAAGATCGAGATGCACTTCCTGCCCGACGTGTATGTACCGTGCGAGCAGTGCCATGGCAAGCGCTACAACCGCGAGACGCTGGAGGTGCGCTTCAAGGGCAAGAGCATCGCCGATGTGCTCGAGATGCCGGTCGAGGAGGCTTTGACGTTCTTCGAGCACATCCCCAAGATCCGCAGGCGCCTGGAGACGCTCGATGCAGTCGGGCTCGGCTACGTGCGCCTGGGGCAGCCGGCGACGACGCTCTCAGGCGGCGAGGCCCAGCGCGTGAAGCTCGCGACAGAGCTGTCGAAGATCGCGACCGGCAACACGCTGTACATCCTCGACGAGCCCACCACAGGGCTGCACTTCGCCGACGTGCAGCGGCTGCTGGAGGTGCTCCAGCGCCTGGTCGACGCAGGCAACAGCGTGGTCGTGATCGAGCACAACCTCGACATCATCAAGAGCGCCGACAGGCTGATCGACATGGGCCCGGAGGGTGGGGAGGAGGGTGGCATGGCGATCGCGGTGGGCACGCCCGAGGAGGTCGCCGCCGAGCCGCAGTCGCACACGGGGCAGTTCCTCGCCGAGCTCCTGACTCCGGCGGTCAGGCGTCGCACCGTCAACACCGGCAAAGGCCCGGGGCGCAAAAGGCGCGCGAAGGTCGCGGCGTAGCCATACGCGCACGCATGGCGGCGCCGGATCGGCGTCCTCGCTCGCTCGCGTGCCAAGCACGCCACGCTCGCTGCGTCCTTGACCGGCTTGCCCTGCGAGCCCGTATGGTGGGGAAACGTGGATCACGAAAACGCAGCCGAGCTGGCGCGCCGGGCGCGCCTGTGGGCGCAGAAGTGGCGCTGGTATGAGCGCAACGCCCTGCCTTGGAATCGCGCGCGGATTCACTGGGAGCTGATGCGCCGCGAGGCGTTCGCGCGCTGGCCGCTGCACGGCAACGTGCTCGAGGCGCTGCGCGAGGGACGGTTGGAGATCGGTGCGAACGCGTTGCTGGAGCCGGGCGTGTGGATCACCGCGCCGGGGGCCGCGCGGGTGCGGATCGGCGCGGGGACATTCCTGAACATGGGCGTGATGGTGGCCGCGCAGGAGCTCGTTGAGATCGGCGAGCACTGCATGCTCGCCAACGGCTGCTTCGTCTCCGACGCCAGCCACCGCTTCGACGACCCGCACAAGCCGATCACCTGGCAGGGGTTCGAGAGCAAGGGGCCGACGCGCATCGGCGACAATTGCTGGCTGGGCGCGAACGCGGTGGTGACCAGCGGCGTCACCGTCGGCGAGCGCTGCGTGATCGGCGCCAACAGCGTCGTCACGCACGACATCGAGCCGTTCTCGATCGCCGCCGGCGTGCCGGCGAGGGTGATCCGCCAGGTCGAGTACAAAACCGGGTAGCGTTCGCGCATGGACCTGTACGAGGCGATGCGCTGCGCGCCCACGACGCGCCGCTTCAAGCCCGATCCGGTGCCGCGCGATGTGCTCGTGCGCGCGCTGGAGGCGGCTCGCTTCGCGCCCAGCGGCGGCAACCGCCAGGGCTGGCGCGTGGTCGTCGTCGAGGACGCCGAGCGGCGTCGAGCCCTGCGCGACCTGTACCTGCCCGGCTGGCACGAGTACATGCAGCAGACCGGAGGGGCGCGCGTGCTGGCTGAGCCGGACAGCTTCGACGCGCAGACGGTGCGCAACGTACAGCGCGCCGACGGGTACGCCACCGGGCTCGACCTGGTGCCGGTGCACCTGGTCGTGGGCGTGCGCCTCGACGATCTGGCGGTCACCGACGCGAAGCTCCCGCGCCAGAGCATCGTCGGCGGTGCGTCGATCTACCCGTTCGTGCAGAACCTGCTGCTGGCGCTGCGCGCCGAGGGGCTCGGCGCGGCGTTGACGACGCTGCTGGTCCCGTCCGAGGCGGAGGTCAAGCGCCTGCTGGAGATCCCCGACGGGATCGCGCTGGCGGCGCACATCGGCGTCGGCTACCGGCTGGATCCGTGGCCCAGGCAGCTCGCGCGCAAGCCGGTCGGCGAGTTCGCGTTCGCCGAGCGCTACGGCGAGCCGCTGGCCTAGCGATGGCGGCGTCGATCGGCGGCGGCGCGCGTCGCGGCACCTACTCGATCGTCGCGCGCGATCCCGCCAGCGGAGAGCTGGGAGTGGCGGTGCAGTCGCACTGGTTCGGTGTCGGCGCGGTCGTCGCCTGGGCGCGTCGCGGCGTTGGCGCGGTCGCGACCCAGTCGGTCGCGGAGGTTGCGCACGGCCCCAACGCCCTCGATGCCCTCCAGCGGGGGCTGAGCGCCGAAGAGGCGGCCGCCGAGGTTCTGCGCGCGGACGCGCTCGCGCGTTATCGCCAGCTGGGCGTCGTCGACGCCGACGGTCGCGCGGTCTCGTACACGGGCTCGGACTGCATTCCCCACGCCGGCGAGGCGGGCGGGGAGGGGTTCGCGTGCCAGGCGAACATGATGGCCGGCGAGAGGGTGCCGGGCGCGATGGCCGCCGCGTATGAGGCGCACGACGGCGACTTGGCAGAGCGTCTGCTGGCGGCGCTCGACGCCGCCGAGGCGGCGGGCGGGGACGTGCGCGGCCGCCAGTCGGCTGCGCTGATCGTCGTGCCGGCGGCCGGGGAGCCGTGGCGCACGCGCTTCGACGTCCGCGTGGAGGACCACGCCGCTCCGCTCGTCGAGCTGCGTCGGCTCGTGCGGTTTGCCCGTGCCTATGAGATGGCCGGACAGGCCGACGAGCTCTCGGCGCAGGGCGAGCACGCCGAGGCGACACGCCTGTACCTCGCCGCCGCCGAGCTCGCGCCGGAGGCCGACGAGCTGACGTTCTGGGCCGGGTTGGGTGTGGCCGCGGGCGATCTCGACGCGGGCGTCGAGCTGGTGCGCCGCGCGGCCGCGGTCAAACCGGCGTGGCTGACGCTGCTGGGCCGCCTCTCCCACGAGATGGCGCCCACTGCCGAGGCGGTCAGAGCCGCGATCCGCGCTGCCGTTGACGAGCGAGCCTGACGTGGGCGCCGTGTAGGATCGGCGGCCGTGGCGCGCCGCATGCTTCCGGGGGGCGGTCGGACCGGCTCTGGCCGGGCCGCGGCGCTGTGCTGCGCCACGGCCGTGGCGGCCATGCTCGTCGCGCTGACGGTGGCCGCCGTGTGCGTGCCGGCGGCGTTCGCGAAACCGCCGAGCAAAACGCCGCCCTCGAAATACCTGAAAGCCGATCGCGACCTTGTCGACGTCTACGCCGCCGTCGAGGGGGCGAAACTCGGGGTGGTGCTGCCCGGAGGCCCCGAACACTTCATCGAAGTGATCGAGTCGCCCAAAGCCTTCCTGATCGTTCACGTCTATGGCAAAACCTATCCCGCCGGCGCGGTCACCAACGTCGCCTGGAACAGCGCCGGCACGGAAGCGATCGGCGCCAAGATCACGATCTACGGGGAATCGCACTCGTCGAACCCGAACCTCATCCGCGGGGTCATCGCGCACGAGGTCTTCCATGTCTTCGAGGCGCGGATGTCTGGCACCGAGGCCAGAAGCGACGGCCACGAAGGCTGGCTCGAGGAGGGCGCGGCGTCGTGGGCCGAGTCGGACCTCGTGAGCCACGACCCGACCGCGCGCCAGGAATGGCGGGAATATCTCGAGTCCCCCAAGAGCCCTCTGTTCGCACGCACCTACAGCGCCCTCGGCTTCTTCGCGCACATGTCATCGAGCCACATCTCTCCGTGGACTCACTTCAGAGCGATGTTCGAGGCCGAAAGCAGCGCCGCGTCCTACGCTGCCGCCGGCGTGAGCGAAGACTTCCTGGACTCGGAGGCCTCGGTGTTCTTCCGCGAACCGAGCTTCGGCTCCGATTGGGAACAGGAGGGGCAGGAATCCGCCGCCGCCGACAGCAACGTGCCGTCCCGAGCCGAGGCATCGGCGGCGCCGGCGAAGGTGAAGGTCACCGCCAAGGAAGCCGCACTGGGCGCTGCTCCTTATGCCGATGGGGTCTTCGACCTGTCGCTCAAGAGCATGCCGGCGAGCAAGCCCGTGCTCGAACTGCTGCTGAGCAAAGGCAGCGCGAGGGTTCACTCGAAGGATGGCGGCGACGTCAACAAGGTCATGGCCGGGAGCGTGCGCGTCTGTTCGAGCACCCACGGCTGCGACTGCCCGGGTGGGCCCCCGAGCGACTACCCGCAGATGCGCGAGGGCTACCTGGCCATCACAGGCGGCACGACCGGAGCTCTGGTACGGCTGATCCCCCTGGCCCGTTGCGAAACATTGGTGGGCGCGGTCTCATGTGAACATCTGCTCCCGGGGTTCTCCAACGAACCCGAAAAGGTCGCCGGCGCGGCAGCCGGGGTGCATTTCGCGATCGAAGGCGGCAATCATGCCGCCGGCGAATTCACCTATGTCTGCCTGTTTCAGGAGAAGGGTTACCTCGAGGGCCCGGAAACCGAAGAATATTTCCACGGTGTCATCGCGGTCTCGGTTTCGGTGTCGCGGTTCCCCGCCGAAGGCGACGCGATCAGGCAGATGCAGACCTACACGACCTACCCCGGCCCCTCGGGACCTGTCCCGTACGTACCCGTGGCGGGCGCCGGCGAAGACGCGCGTCTCGCGAACGTCGGGGCGACGACGGGCGCGCACGGCGAACCCGAATGTGCGAGCGCGGGCGCCATACGGGTGCACAACGTGGTCGCCACGTTCTCGCTGGCGGGCGACGAAGAAGCCTGCGGTGGCCCTGCCGAAGCTCTGCTCAGGACGATCGCCGGCGAGCTGTGATCCTCGGGGCGCGGCGCTCGCGCCCGCTGCGATCAGTGCTCGGCTCCGACCTGCAGCTGCTCGCGTAGCGCCGCCAGCTCGCCCGGGTCGATCGAGTATGAGTGCTCGGGGCCCGGGTAGCGGCGGCTGCGGACGTCCTCGGCGTAGGCGGTGACGCCGTCGTTCATCTCCTGCTGGAGGTTGGCGTAGCGCTTGACGAAGCGCGCTCCGAGCCCGTCGCGGATGCCGAGCAGGTCGTGGAAGACAAGCACCTGCCCGTCGGTCGCCGGACCCGCGCCGATGCCGATCACGGGGATCTCCAGCAGGCCCATCAGCTCGTCGGTGACGGCGCTGGGGATCGCCTCGAACACGAGCGCGAAGCAGCCGGCCTCCTGCAGGGCGAGCGCCTCGGCGGCGATGCGCACGGCCGCCGCGGCTGTGCGTCCCTGTGCCTTCCAGCCGCCGAGCGCGGTCGAGGTCTGCGGGGTGAGCCCGACGTGGCCCATCACCGGGATGCCCGCGCCGACGATCGCCCGCGCGCGCTTGACGGACGCCTCGCCGCCGCCCTCGAGCTTGACGACGTCGCAGCCGGCCTCCTTGACCATCCGCATCGCGGTCGTGATCGCCTGCTCGTCTGAGACCTCGTAGGAGCCGAACGGCAGGTCGCCGATCAACAGCGGCGTGCGCAGGCCCCGGCGCACCGCGCGCGCGAGCACGAGCATGTCGTCGAGCTCGACCGGCGTCGTCGCGCTGTAGCCGAGCACCGTCGTCGCCGCCGAGTCGCCGACCAGCACGAGGTCGACGCCCGCCGCCTCGGCGGCGCGCGCGCTCGGGTAGTCATACGCGGTGACCATCACGATCGGTTCGCCCAGATGCTTCTTGTCCATCAACAGGGGCAGCGTCATCGGCAGGCGTCCGGGGTCGGACGGGGCCTGGATCGTGGGACGGCTGGACATGGTGGTTCCTCTCTGACGGCAGGTTGACGCGCGCTCAGGAGAGCAGGGTCGCCACCTGCTCGTCGATCGTGACGATGCGGTTGGTGTTCGCCTCCACGTGGACGACGCGGGGCACGTAGCGCTCCAGGTCGACCTCGTCGTAGGCGCCGTAGGAGATGACGATGATCGTGTCGCCGCGGTGCACGAGGCGGGCGGCGGCGCCGTTGACGCGCATGTCGCCCGATCCCCGCTCGCCGGGGATCGTGTAGGTCTCAAAGCGCGCGCCGTTGTCGACGTCGACGACGTGCACCTGCTCGTACTCGAGCATGTCCGCCGCCTCCAGCAGCTCCGGGTCGATCGTGATCGAGCCGACGTAGTGCAGGTCGCAGTCGGTCACCGTCGCGCGGTGGATCTTGGACTTGAGCATCACGCGCTGCATGTGGCGATCGCCTCTCCTTCGAGCGGTTGACTGGTTGGGATGGCGGCGGGCTGGAGGATCTCGTTGTCGATCAGGCGCACCGCGCCCACCCGAGCGGCCAGCGCCAGCAGCGTCTCGCCCGTCAGCGCGGCCACGGGCTCGAGCGTCTCGGGCTCGACCAGCGCCACGTACTCGGCCTGGACGTCAAACGGGCGCATGGCCGCGCGCGCGGCGTCCAACAGCGCCTGCGACGAGCGCTCGCCCATCGCGGCCAGCGTGCGGACGGCGTCCAGCGCGGCGGGTAGCGCCAGCGCGCGAGCGCGCTCGTCGGGAGTCAGCAGCGCGTTGCGGCTGGACATCGCCAGGCCGTCTGCCTCGCGGACCGTCGGCAGCGCCTCGATCCGCACGGGCAGGTTCAGGTCCTGCGCGAGGCGGCGGATGACGACCACCTGCTGGGCGTCCTTCTGGCCGAAGTACGCCACGTCGGGCAGCGCCATGCACAGCAGCTTGGTCACGACCGTGGCGACGCCGCGGAAATGCTCGGCGCCGCGCGCCGCGCCCTCCAGGCGCTCTGTCAGGCCCAGCACCTCTACGGTCGTCGCGAACCCTGAGGGGTAGACCTCCTCGACCGGCGGCGCGAACAGCAGGTCGGCGCCCGCCGCGGCCGCGAGCTCAGCGTCGCGGCGCTCGTCGCGGGGATAGCGCTCGAGGTCGGCGCGCTCGTTGAACTGGGCGGGGTTGACGAAGAGCGAGACGACCACGACGTCGCACTGCTCACGCGCGCGGGTGATTAGCGACAGGTGACCATCGTGCAGCGCGCCCATCGTCGGCACGAGCCCGATGATGAGCCCGTCGCGGCGGGAGGACGTGAGCGCCGCGCGCAACTCGGCAACACCGCGCACGTGTCTCATGCGCAGAGCGAGGTTCGGTGGTGGGGGCTCATCGGTTTCGGTCCAGTTCCCTACGGATACCGGCGCGACTTCAGATGTCCAGCGGATGCTGCGTCAGGTCCACCTCGAGCGAGCTCGTTGGCGGCCTGTGAGGAATGATACACACGGCCGGCGGCGTGTAAATGGGCATCCGCGCTGTGTGCTCGATCGCACACATGTGTACTAGAAGTATGTATAATGTTTGGCATGGACCCCGAGAATGCAGCGCCCAAGCCGAAGACCCGCGATAACCCGACGCGTCGGGCGTCCTCGGAATCGGACTTCTCGCTGATGGAGTTCATGCAGCGCTACCCCGACGATGCCGCGTGCCTTGACCGGCTATGGCGCGAGGGGTTCGCGCCGGACGGTCACCACGCGGAGTGCCCGAAGTGCGGGCGGACCCGGAAGTTCCACCGGACCAAGACGCGGGCGTCCTACACGTGCGACACGTGCGGGTTGCACATCCACCCGATGAAGGGCACGATCTTCGAGGGGTCGCCCGTCTCGCTGCAGCTTTGGTTCTATGTCATGTACGTCATGGCGAGCACTCGATGTGGGGTCTCGGCTAAGCAGATGGAGCGCGAGATCGGGGTGACGTACAAGACGGCTCACCGCATGATGAAGAAGATCCGCACGCACCTGATGACCGACGAGGACCAGCAGCCGCTATGCGGAGACGTGGAGGTTGACGAGACTTCGTGGGGCGGCAAGCCGCGCCGCAAGCAGGGCGAGGCGCACTACACGACGTCGCCGGAGGAACGGCGCGCCGCCGCAGCTGCGTTCCGTGAGGCGAAGCCGACGATCCTCGGCATGGTCGAGCGCGGCGGCAGGGTGCGCGCCCGCGTCATCGACTCGCGGCACGGCGCGACGCTTAGTAGAGCCGTCACGGCGAACGTCAACCCCGAGTCGATCATCTTCACCGACGATTGGGCGTCCTACAAACCGCTTCGCCGCGTCTACATCGACCACAAGGTCATCAACCACTCGGCAGGCCGGTACGTCGATGGCTCGACGTACACGAACACGATCGAGGGGTTCTTCGGGAACCTCAAGACCGGGACGCGCGGCGCGTACAAGAAGGTCTCGCCGCGCTACCTGCAGACCTACCTGAACGAGTACACGTGGCGCTACAACGCGAAACTCTACGGCCCCGCGCTGTTCGAGCAGCTAGTCGTCCGCGCCGCTAGCGGCATCTGACGCCGGGGGCGGCCGGTGGGGCACTGCTCGCCGGACCAGCTTCTCGAAGTCGTCCTCGTTCGGGACGGGAATCTCGATCGGCTCGCCTTCCTTCGGCCGCGTCAACTGCGTCTTCGGCGTAGGCTGCGGCTCGTGATCGTCGGGCATCTACCGCGAGGGTAGCGCGTGGCTGACTACGACCCTGGACATCCCCTGGGACGCCTCCTGGCGAAGCTCGACCGGGCTGACGAAACAATGCGCACCTTTGACGACGAGCTGCGCAAAGTCGGCCACGACAAACCCCTCGAAGTCGGGATCGATGTGAACTTCCAGAGCGGCTGGAGCGCGGCGGATGTCCTCCGCACTCAGGCGATCCCTGCCAGCCTCGGAGTCCTCATCGGAGAGAGCCTTTACCACGGCCGATCCGTTCTGGAGCACCTTGTCTGGGCGCTCGTCAAGGCGAACCACAAGAAGCCGGGAGAGCACAACAGCTTCCCCATCGAAACCACGCAAGGGACGCGGTCCTTCATGGAGCACCACTGGCGGAAAGCCGCCGGCCGCGACCCTGGAGGCAAGCTGCGCGGAGTCAACAAGCGAGCGGGCGCACTCATCGAGAGTCTGCAGCCGTACAAAGCTCCGGACCCTTCTGTCCACTTTCTCGCCATTCTCGACGCGATGGCAAAGGACGACCGGCACCGCTCGCTCCATGCCTCCCATGTCGGCGGCCGGGCTGCTGACTACGTCCCCGGAAGGTTTGTCGATCTGGAGCCGATCTTCGTCCCGGCGCGCGGCTACCGCATCATCGAGTTCACGAACCTGGTCCGACACGGGCGCGGCCTCGTACCTGGCACAAAGCTCGCACGATTCCGCGTCGAGCCCCTCACGCGAGAGAATAAGGTGGGCGTGAAAGGCGACATCCCCACGTTCATAGCGTTCGGGAACCGTCAGACCGGATTTATCTTCGCCCAGGACTTCAAGCGGCTCAATGCGCAGCTGCGCAAGATCATCGAGCCGTTTGAGGAGTTCCTGTAGCCGCCTCTCAGAGACGCGGCCGCGCATTACCGCCCGCCAGTGCGCCACGCCCAGGCCTGCGACGTGACGCGCGCAGCGGCCGTCAGACGACGTGCCCGACCAGCCCGACCATCCGGTAGGCGGCCGGCGTGGCGAACACGCAGTCGCCCGTGCGGTGCAGCAGCCCCGCATTGCGCAACGGCCGGACGACCGCCTCGGGCTCCTCCGTTTCGATCTGCCGGCCGATGTCGTCCATGCTCCAGACAGGCGGCCAGCGGCCGGGGTCGGTCAACAAGTACAGCGCTTCGCGTTCCATCGCATCGAACTCCCGGGCCTCGGGCATACTCTCGTCCTGCATCGGGGAACCTCCCGGTGACACGGCCGGGGGGCAGTTCGCGCTGTCGCCCCGGCCACTTGGTTGATTGGGCCGGGAACGCTAG
>Ga0181518_10000448_pt1 | contig 44690 bp, 35 predicted proteins | sample PEATcosm2014_Bin_28_FD_119751 | JGI IMG/M metagenome (GOLD analysis project Ga0181518, IMG submission 119751) | Peatland microbial communities from MTU Mesocosm Facility, Houghton, MI, USA - PEATcosm2014_Bin01_60_metaG | ecosystem: Environmental > Terrestrial > Soil > Wetlands > Peat | place...
CATGGTGTGCTTCGTGAACGTAGCCAGCGTGGACCGAATCATCTACTCCATCTTCCAGAGATTTAACCTGGAATGGAAAAACCGCACCCTCAAGCTATTTACACAAGCAGCTTGACGTCACCCTTTATCAAGCACTGATTGACTTCTGTAAAAGCAAAAGCTATTATCTCTGCCAAATCGGCGAACGGAAGGCGTGGAGCATGCGAGCTTCATCGCCGTGGGGTTCCACTCACCGACTACCCCGGGGAAAACATCTGCACTCGATAAAGATTATTAGAGGTTAGCTGCACCGTATTCGCGCGAATAAGTTCATCGCCGACTCGGGAATGCTGATTTTCAGCGGTTGCGCCAACGATTTCTCATGTTGGCATTCGTGAGGCATTTCGCCATGGCGACCCTACACGGTCTCAATCAGTCGGATGACGACTTGAAGCGGATGTTCGCCGAATTGGGATTCATCACGGCTTCTGACAACCTGCTTCCGCTACTGAGGCAGGCCAGCAAAGCCGCGATGGTCAGCGATTTGACGGTGGTCATTGACGGAGAGACCGGCACCGGGAAGCAGGTCTTGGCGCGTTCCATCCACCGCCTCGATCGAAAGCGGGGCTCCTTTCCATTCGTGACCGCGCACTGCAGCACCATCAATGAATCGCTCGCGGAAAGCGAATTGTTTGGCCACCATCGGGGAGCCTTTACCGGCGCACTCGCCAATCGTCCAGGACTGTTTCAGGCAGCGGAGGGCGGGACATTGTTTCTCGACGATGTCAATGACCTTCCCCTGAACGTTCAACCGAAGCTGCTCGATGTCATACAGCGAGGAATGCTCCGGCCGGTGGGTTCCGACCGGGAGTTTCCCGTCAACGTTCGAATTCTGGCAGCCTGCAACCAACCTCTGGGCCCGCTGGTTTCTCAAAACCGCTTTCGCAAGGATTTGTATCATCGCTTGAACGTGATACGGCTGCGACTACCCCCTCTCAGGGAGCGGCCCGACGATCTGGAGTCGCTACTCCTGACCTTTGCGCTGCGCTATCGCCACATTTATGAACCGATCGTGGCGGTGGAGCCGGAGCTGTTACGCTTCCTGCAGAGCCAATCTTTCGAAGGCAACGTTCGAGAGCTGGAGAATGCAGTGTTGCGCATGCTCTTCGGCAAGAGCACGGGAACGTCGCTGATGCTGGGTGATTGGGTGGCACAAGCCAGCGAAGCGCAACTTGGCAAGAAATCCGACCCGCTTTCCGAGGCCGGGAACAAGCTCTGGGAGGCCATTTCTCAAGATGGCCTGTCTTATGCGAGAGCCTTTCAGCAAGTGGAAAGGCAAGTCATCGAAACCGCCCTTCGAACCGGCGGTTCAACCCGGCGGGATGTGGCGAAACGCTTGCAGACTAGTGAGCGCACCTTGTATCACAAAATACGGGTCCATCATCTGGGCGAGCGCTGCGCCTGATCGCGATTGCGCAACTGCGTGTCGCCTGCCAACTGCTGCAGTCCGTCGGCGATTGTTGCAGTAGTGAGAGCTGGCTTCCCGTAAGCTCAACGGTTCTCTGGTAATCGCGAATTCACAACGATCGATCGCCATCCAGAAAGTAACTTCCCCATCTGCCACATTCTTCCGACTTATGCCATGTCAGGGTTTTATCCCGCACGCGGAGCTTGTTCGATTGCGAGAAATGCTGTCGCCTTGTCTTACAGATACTTAGAGACGAATCGAAGGTCGAAGCGAATAAGACTTTCCTTCAACTTAAGAACTGGAAATTCGCTTGCAAAGGATTGGGCACATAGCGAAGGAGCTTATTGTTCCTTTGAAGTAAGGCTGCTGGGGTCGCACAACGCAAAAAGGATGCACAGTTAGATTTGATCTTGCCGACGTGTTTCTTCCCAACACTGAGGAGCTGCTAACGGCTTTTCGTGAGCAGGAAGAACTCGAAGGCGTGGTCATTGATTTCTCGGATTCCGGCAGCCAGGCCAACGCCTTCGCAGTGATCGAAGTTATTCAAAAGGGGACAGTCGTGGTGCCGGTCGATAAGCTGAAGTACCGAAACTCGGTGCCGGAGCGTGAGTGAGCGGACGAATGAAGAGATACGAGAAACAGACGACAAGAAACAAGCCTGCAGAAGGCAACTAAATCTTAACGATAAGCAATGGAGGAAATATGGGAGCAACCCCGACCGTGTCAATCGCCGGAACACCACCAGGAACCGCCCCTTCGGGAGCCATGCCGACAAGCTCTTCGACGGGAGCGCCACCGCAACCAGGGAATCAGCGCGGACCCACGCCCGCCACACCTCCGCCGCCCGGGGCTAGCGCACAGCACGGCAATGGGGCGGCGGGCGACGATTCCGGCAAGTCCATTCACCACGAGGGAAGAAAAAAACTGCCCTGGGGCCCTGAGGTTTGGGAACGCATTGACAAGGCCGTGGAAATGGAAATGAAGCGAACTCGCATCGGCGCACGATTTCTCCCTTTTCGGCGAGTGACACCCAAGACTCTGACCGTCCCTACCGACGCTTACACCTCGGTCGGAGGAGTGTTTCAAGTCGATGAGGGCGCGGCGACTCGAGTGATCACGCTGGCTTCTTCATTTCAGCTGACGGCGCAGCAGATTGCGCAAGAGGCTGCGAATACAAAAGAGCTAGGGCACAGTACAGCCGTCACCCTGGCCACGCGAGCCGCGAATGCACTAGCCCAAGCGGAAGATACTTTGATTTTTCAAGGGCAGAATGCGCTTGCCACTCCGCTATTCGCCGCCGGCGGCCCAATCATCATCCAAGGTACGCCTGCGGATACCGGCCTGCTGAACCTTCCCGTGGGAGCGGCGGCGGCGGGGCCGCTGGTACCGCCAGTGCCAGTTTTGCCTGTGCCGCGCGCGGCCGCCCCCGGACCACTCTACGGGTCGAATACGTTTCAGGTTGTTTCTCAAGCCTATTCTCAGCTTCAGGCGCTTGGACATTACGGTCCGTACGCTCTGGTGCTCCACACGATTCCTTATGCGGACACTTACGCCCCGATCGCGGACTTGGCGGTGACCGCCGACGTGATCAAGCCACTCATGACGGCTGGGTTTTTCGGCACCGGAACGTTGCCGCCCAACCCTGCGCCACCCGCAGCGCCGGCTCCGCCATACTACGGAGTGCTTGTGTCCTTAGGCGGCAACACTGTGGATCTGGTCGTGGGGCTGGAGGCCACGACCGCGATTCTCCAGGAGAACGCGCAAGGATTTCAATTGCAAGTGATTGAGAGGATTGCCCTGCGTTTCAAGGACACAACCGGCGTCATCGGGTTGGTGTTTAACTAGTGCGCGATCGATGGCGGGCGGTCACCGGCGGGTGATCGCCCATGTTGATCGGGGGACGCAGAAGGCAACGCGCAGGCGTTTTATCAGTGGTAGAAACCCGGACTTGGTACTCGGTCCTCGGTCTCATGACCGAAGGGCATGAGGCATGGCGGCCCTCGACGGACCGCCAGGACTGCAGCGAGCGATCATGGCAATACCAGAACGAATTCCTGAGTTGGAACCTGAATCTGCCTCGAAACCGGCGGCGGCGCATCCGGCCCCGGCCGCTGCGCACGGGGAAAGCTCGACCGCGCTTGTCCATCCCGCTCCAAAACCCAAGGCTCCGCCGGTGCCCAAGCCGCCAGCGACGCCGGTAATCTCGAGAATTAATTTGCGGCGTATTCCGGCCGCTGTCGACCCTTTGGGAACGAAAGCCAATGGGCTGGAGACGACACTCAATCCTTTTCGCCTGGCGGCCACGAACAAAGTGTTCGGCGGCCTGCAACAGATTCAACACCACGTCGGCCTGATCTTGCAGACGCTGCAGAAGCCAAAACTTCCGCCGAAGCTGGTGGGAGCGCTTCATCAACCGGACGGGAGCGCGGCCGCCCGGGTGCAAGTGCAGTTTCTGCCGTCGAGCGTCGGAAAGACTGGCCCGCATGTGACCGTGCTCACAGGCGACGATGGCGGCTTCACCTTGTCGATGCCGTCAGGCGCGGAGATTCCGGCGGGCGGTCTTCCCCTGACCGTGCACGGCGCGAACTCCAACACTCCGGTTACGATTCCGGCGCCGCAAATCTCGGCGAGCGGGATGATTGGGGTCACGGTGCTGCCGGTGACGCTGACGCCGCTGCCGGTGAGCATACTCACCGCTCTCGCCGCCATGGTGCCAACCACGGGCGGCCAGGCTGGTTCCTCTACGCCTCTCAAGAGCCAGGCGCCGACGGTGACGATCGGAGAGCCGGGAAGCGTGTGCGTGCAGTCATTCTCCAAGAATGCGACGGTCGACCGCTTTCCCTGGGGAGTCTTCTTTCGCCTCGTCGAACCGCAGCTGAGCATCGTAAGCGAAACCCAAGCGCAGCAGGTGCCCGGGGGAAAGTACAACTGGCTGCCCACTTACGCCACGCAGGGTCGTACGTCCGATTCGGGCGCGGCGGCGGGAAGCAATTTTGTCGATCGCATTCCAATCGATCAGCCGTTGTCGGTCGATGGATTCCGCGATCAGGTGGCGGGCATCGACACGACCGGCACTTTCACCGAGGATGAGACCGTGCCGATGGCGGCGTCGCTCGGACTTGGATATGTCCTGCAGATGTCGCAGCAATGGACATTCCAAGGGTTAGGCCTGGGGAATCTGGTCTATTCGCTTCCCTTGGCCCCAGGGGAACAGCAGCAGGTCGCGGTGTTCGAACGCCAGGATACGTCGGCAGTGCAAGAAAGCGAATCTTTCACCGAGGCCGAGGCACAGTCGCAAACCGCATTGGCAGATACTTCAACCAATGCGACGGTCAGCTCGGCGTTCAACGAAATGGTGAACGGCGGGAGCCAGTTCTCGACTTCGAGTTCGAGCAGCAGTTGGGGTGCGAGCGGAGGCTTCAGCCTGGGAATCATCTCCGCCGGCGGCGGCGGCGGAGGAGGAGACTCCTCCAGCACCGGCCAGGGCACAACGTGGTTGCAAGGTCAGCGCGATGCCACCGAGCAGGCCACGCAAGCCACTCACTCCTCGGCGTCAAATCAGGCGGCGGCGCGGGTCAGTGCCAGTCGTACCGGCATGCGGCTGGCGACGGCCAGCGAGAACATGGATGTTACCACCAAGATTATTACCAACCACAATCACACCCATTCCCTCACCATGCAGTATTGGGAAGTCCATCGCATCTACGATGTGACAACGACGATAGACGGCTTGACGCTGTGCTGCCTGGTTCCGATGCAAATCGTGCGTTTCATGCCGCCGCAACAATCCGAATCGCTCAACGATCCCTCGCAGGTCGATTCCCACAACAAGCTGCTGGAACGCTATAAGAATGTATTGCGCCACATGGATGTACTCATGATGGCCGTGCCGCGAAGCGTGCGCCACGGACTGACGTTGCTTTCCCAGTTCGCTGCCGATCCGACGACCGTGGTCGATTCCTCGGGCAGCGTGGCCGAGGATGTTATCAGCTTCAAGCTGGCGGGCAGTTTCTTGGTATGCGAAAACATTTTCATCGCGGCCATCACCAAACGCAACACGCGCGTGGGCCCGGTGCAGCTGGCGCCAACCTTCAGCGGCCAGCCTACGCCCATTCCGGCCAATCAGTTCGCGACCCGCGACGATGTGGTGGCGTGGCTGACCAACGAACGCCAGACGAGCCAGACTCTGCTGCAAGGAAGTTTAGCGCTTCCGAACTCGATCAACCGCTCCGATATCGTCGGATTCGAAGTCACGCGGCAATTCAAGACCGTGAGCTGCGCGCTGATTCAACCGGCGATGCAGGTGATCAATCAACTGTTTTCTTTGTTTGGCAACAACCCAAGCTGGGAGCAATCGTCATCCCTGCTCGGTCCAGCGGCAGGGGGCACGCCGCAAACCGTGACCCTCTCGGCGAGCACGCTGGAAAATCTGGTGGGTGGGCCGTCGGTCTCGTATTTCTACGCCGCCATCGAGGATTTAAACGCAGGCGGCGACAGCGCGCCCGCTGCTCCGCACGAAACTTACGCCAGCGACAATCTGTTTGGCACCGTGTTGCCGCCGCAGCCGTTTCCAGTACCAGCTTTGCAAGTCGCGCCAGTGCTGCGCTACAAAGACATTCTCGAGATCGAGAAATCGGCGCAGCATGTGGTGCGCAATACGACCCGATATTCGCGGGCGCTGTGGATGTCGATGACCGCCGAGGAGCGCGCCATTCTTCTCGACGCCTACACCATCGGCGTTCCGCCCGGCGGTTTGACAGATGCCAGCCAAATGGTCCCGCTCCTCAATTGCGTGCAGAACAAAGTGCTGGGGACGTTTGGAAACTCGCTGATCATGCCGTTTGTGATACCGCAGGAAGTCGCCGAGTCCGGTTCGTCGAACGGGATTGGAATCGACCCGGTGCAGATCCAACAGGCATTGCTCTCGTATCAGCAAGAAACATTTACGCCGCCCCATTCGACGATTTCGTTGCCGACGAAGGGGGTACTGGGCGAGGCCGTACTCGGCCACTGCGCATCGGCTGAGAAGATCGACCTCACGCGCTTCTGGAATTGGCAGGACGCGCCCGCGGATACGGCGCCCGGCATCGGCATGGTGCAACTGCCGACGACCACGCCACCGCTCACCACCGGTGTGACTGCTCCCAACTCGCTCACCAACCTGCCGCCGCTGATCAACAACCTGATTACGCCGCCGCAGCCCAATACGAGCTTGTTGCAGGCGATGGGGCAGCAGGCGACCAGCCAGCCGGATTTCAGCTCTTCGTTCACCGGCCAGCAACAGGTCGCGTCGCTGATGCAGAACGGTCAAACTCTCGCCAACCAGGCGCGCAGCGACGCACTCAAGACATCGCAGACCCTGGCATCGCAAGCCATGACCACAGTTGGCGGCCTGATCACCACTGCCATAGGGGCTGCGTCGAAAGCGGCATCCGGCGCGGGTGGAGGAGGCGGAACTGGCGCAAGCGGCGGGGGCGGGACGGGCGGCGGGGGCGGAGCAGGCGGCGGAAGCGGAGCTGGCGGTGGCGGCGGGCAATCCGGCGCACCGATGGGTCAGTGCAACTTCTATTACGGCCAGGCGGGCGGCGGGCAAGGGTCAGCCGCGAAATCTGGAGGTGGTCAACAAACCAGTGCGCAACAACCGGGTGCTCAACAGCCAGGCGGGCAGTCACCATCCGGTCAGAAATCAGGTACGCAGCAACAAGGGCAACCGAAGTCGAACAACCAACAGCAGAACCAGGGGCAGTCGACACAACCCGGTCAAGGCACACCGAATGCAAATCCGGCCGCGTCCGGCGATGGTTCCACTACGCCCAGTGCAAGCTCGCTCACGGGATCGGATCCCAGCCAGAACATCATGGGTAGCGATCCCTTCGGTATTGGCCAGCTCACTCCCCCCGACCTTAGCGGTTTTGGCGGCGACGCGGCTGGCTTGGGCTCGACCGATTTAGGTGCCGGTGCGCTTGGCGGTGCGGCAGGAGACGCAGGCGCGGCCGACGCGGCTGGCGGCATTGCGGGAGATGCCGGAATCATCGCACTTGCCTGAGAGTGGAATATGTCAACATCACCGCAAATTTCGAGCGCCATCCCGATTTCGGGCGCCCTCACCGGCGGAACGCAGGTTGACATTTCCGGCTCGGGATTGAGCAATGCCTCCAGCATTCTCTTCGGAGTCGTACCGGCCACGGAATTCGAGGTCTTAAACGACACGATGATTTTTGCCATCACTCCGCCGGGCGCTGCCGCTGGCGAAGTGGCTATCACGGTGGTGACGCCCAACGGCATCTCGGTGCCGTCTGCGACCTCGCAATTCACGTATATCCCGGTGACGCCACCAGCGATCGAAAGCGTATTTCCGGCCTTCGGAGCGCTGAGCGGAGGAACGCAGGTAACAATTACAGGGTCCGATCTCAGCGGAGCAACCGCGGTAAACTTCGGGGCAATCCCAGCGGCCGAGTTCGTGGCCAGCAGTGATAACTCAATTCTGGCAACCCTCCCGGCGGGAGTTAATCCCGGAATCGTTCCGGTCACGGTGACTACGGCGAGCGGAATCTCCGCCTCAGACCCGGCGGCAAATTTTACTTTTCTTCCAGTCCCGCAGACCGGCGCTTCTCAGTCGGGTGGCTCGCAAGGCGGCTCGTCCTCAGGGACTTCGTCTTCCTCGCAAGCCGGCTCGTCGCAAGGAGGATCATCGCAAGGCGGTTCGTCGGCGGGCGGGTCGGCGGCGTCCGGCAATTCATCGGCAGGCGGCTCATCGCAGGGCGGCTCTGGGTCAGGCGGATCATCGCAAGGCGGGTCGTCGCAAGCTGGCTCGTCATCCTCTTCCCAGGGCGGTTCGTCGCAAGGAGGTTCTTCAAACGTGGGCGCATCGCAGAATTCGCCGCAGCAAGGCGGAGCCGGTTCTTCGGGATCTGGCTCATCGAATTCCGGTTCCGGCTCCGGTCCGGCGCCGGGCAACTTCATTCCTGGGGGCTTGGGCCCGGTTCCCGGAGGTCTCACTGGCTTAGGCGGGACAGCGGGAACTGGCGCGGGCTTCGGAGTCGGCACTCTGCTGCCAGGCGGCGGAGGCAGCGCGCCTCCCAGTAATCTTCCTTATTATGTGGATCCCGCTCTCACCGCGCAGCTCGTGCAATCGCTTATGGGGCTGGTTCAAAATGCGGCCTCGCCCGACGCTCTCGAGGCGCAAAATCTTATTCTGCGAAGGATGGCGCTCGAAGGCGACGTGGTCGGTTCGCGCATGCCGCCTCCGCGAAATATTTCCGAGATTGGCGGTTATCTGAATCTGCTCGGCACCCTCAAAGAGAAAGCAATGCGCGAACAGGCGCTGGCTGGGATTCTTGGAGTGGCGGGTCCGACGAACGCCCTGGGATGGACTTCTAACGTGCAGCCGCTGTCGATGGTAGCGGTCACGAACGACCGTCCGCCAGTTGCGGCGCAAAGCAGCTTCCCACTCACCGTCTTGATCCGGAGCGATTTTGTCGGTCCCTTCCAGGCAGCATTGAAAACGCTGCACAGCTATGGAGCTACACTGCCACTCACGAGTCCGTCCGTGATCCTGTTGCCCCCCGGGGGCACAGGCGCCGTCGTTCCCACCGCGCCAAGTATCCTCTACTTCCTGGGACGCGCTATCTCGATTGCGCCGAGTGCAGCGCTCGCCGTGCCCGGCGCCGATCCAATTGCCCTGGTGAGTGCGGCCAGTTCCGGGCCGTTTCAACTCGCCTCCAACGTATTGAATCCGCCGACCGCGCCTGTTCCGGTGGGATCACAGGCATCCGGAGATCTCTTTACTGTGGTGTGCTCGCCGACGGCCCAGACTGTCTTCCAGCTCACTACGTCTCCTTACATTCTGCTTGCGCCTACGTTAGCCGCGGCCGGCTACTATCCACTGTTTCCACTTCCAGTTCCGGCCAACAGCACAGTCCACACCTGGGCATGGTTGACAAATACTACGGGGCTGGTCGCCGGCACCACCGAATTGGGCGATGAACTCGCGCTGCTCTACCCGCAAAGTCAAATCGCCAGTTCCGTCTTCGCTTCCATGCTTGCCTGGACTTGGAATGGAACCGTGTTTGCGCCGTAGGGAGAGTGTGTGAGAACTGGGTCGTCGCTCCGGGGCTGGATTCCACGAGGCGATCAGTGCGAAGGTTCCGCTGCCTGGACGCGGGTTAGTGCTTCACGCGCCGTGGCATTGCCGCGGTCAAGCTTCAGAATCAGGGTGTACTCATAACGTGCCAGGCGATAATCACCGCGTTCCGCGGCGGCATCGGCCTGGCGCAACAGTTCCGGGACATCCTGCCGGCTGAAGCCGTCTACAGTCGCGGCGGTTTCGGGCCTTGGTTTCTTCACGGATTTGGTTGCGGACGCAGTCTGGCTTTCGCCGGTATCCGAATTAACCAGAGATTTTGCGCGGTCTCCTTTCGGCGCAAAAGGTCCCGGGCCGTTAACGCTCTCCGCTGCGGGCTGCGTTTCATCACTCCGCTGAACTGCTGGCTGAGATGGCGAACTCACTGGCTGATCAGAAGCGTTGGAACTCTGAGGAGCCTGCGCCGGTCCCGGTGCGGAAGATACGGATGTTGCTGCCGCGGCCGGGTAAGTGCCGCCGCTGGCCGTCTGACTGCTTGAAGATTGTCCGGCGGCCTGTTCTTGCGGTGGCGCAGTGGACGCGCCAGAGCTCTGGGAAGTCGCCGGTGCCGTGTGCGCGTCATTGGAATTGGGCGCCCCTGACGCTGGCGTACTGGAGCCCGTCCCACCGCTAGTAGCATCGTTGACGGCGCTGCTCTTCCTCTGATCGCTCACGCTGACGCTGGGCTGCTGCCCGGCAGGCTCCTCAGGCTTCACGCTGTTCGAAGGCGGCGGCACCAGGCGATGGAACCTACTCACGAGCTTATTCACCAGCGGAGGGAAAGAACCCGTGAGCGACCTGGTGTAGAAGGCCCAACCCGAGGTCCCAACGATCGCCAGCACGAGTCCCAATACCATGCCTGGCCAAACTCGCCGCGATCGCCGCGGAGCGCCGTACTGGAGAAGGAATTTGGGAATGGTAGCGGATGCGGGCGGCGCTGGCTTGGCGACTGCGCGAGCACCAGGGCCTCCCGCTGCCGGTGCAATGTTTAACAGCGCGGACTGTTCAAGAAAGGCGTGGCGCATTTCCTCGCAGGTCTGGAAGCGGTCATTGGGATCCTTGGCCAGAGCTTTGCGGATGATAGCGTCGATGGAGCCAGGAAGAGCCGGATTGATGAGCGATGGCGCTACCGGGTCCTCGTCCATGATTTTATAAAGGATGGTCGCGACATCGCCGCGGAAGGGCTTTTCACGAGTCACAAGCTCGTAGAAAACCGAGCCCAGCGCGAAGATGTCGGCGCGAAAGTCAACTTTCTTGCCGGCCACCTGCTCGGGAGCCATGTAGCTGGGTGTGCCCACGACCAACCCAGTTTGAGTGAGGCTGGCATTCTCGATTTTGGCGATACCGAAATCCAGCACCTTGATCACGCCCTGGCTGGTGAGCATGAGATTGGCGGGCTTGAGATCGCGGTGAATCACGCCGTGAGCGTGAGCAAAACCGACGGCACCTGAAATCTGGTCGGCCCAGGAAATAAAGGTTGCCAGCGAGGGCACACCCTCTTCGGCCAGTAACGTGAGCAGCGTCTTGCCTTCCACGAACTGCATGCTCAAGTAAACAATGTCGTCCTCCTGGGCCACGTCATAGATGGTGATGATATTGGGGTGGTCCAGTTTCCCGGCGGCTTTGGCTTCCTGCTTAAGCCGCTCAACCAGCTCATCGCCGTCAGGACTATTGCGATCAATCGAGATGGTCTTGAGCGCGACGGTCCGGCCAATGATCCGGTCATAGGCTTTATAGACGGCCCCCATGGCGCCGCGGCCCAGTTCCTCCTGGATGCGGTAGCGGCCTACGTTGTCGAGGCTGGTCCGAGTTGCCTGCCGCAGGTGGCCGTAGGTCGATTCATCCGTCCACAGTAACTCGTAGATCGCCTCGGGGCAGAAGGTCTCTCCCGCTTCACGCACCGGTTTGTGATTGAACTGAAGCCCCGGCACGCTCTTGACCTGTTCATAAATACTGTTCGAAACGAGGATTTGCGCCGAAGTGACGTTCTCCAGCATGTCCTCGGGAGCGGTCGCGTCGGCGCCGGGAACTTTTTCATCTTTCGTCGAGTAAATCAGGATCGATGGAACTACCTGCTGCGGTTCCGCCTTGCGGTGGAAAGTGAGGAAGTGGCGCTGCAGTGCCTTGGCCGCTAACAGGGCTTGCAAAGCAGTATCGAAGTGCGCCGAGAACAATTCGGGCTGGCGTTCAGCGATTGCTCCCTTGCCATCGCGAACGATCTTGCGAACGAGTTCCGCGATCTCCGGATACTGCCCCAGAGCCAAGCCGTTTGGCGGCTGCGCTGGACCGCCATAACTCCATAGGCGCAAGAACAGCGACACACCGCCGCCGAGGGCCTCCCGGTCGGAAGGGGAGTCGTATTGCGCGCGGCGATTCTGTGGAGACCCCGGCAATTCCATCGCAATCCAGTTGGCCTCGCAGACACGTGGGGGCACGCAGGTGCTTCAGGCCTGGGACCACAGGGTCTATGATAGCCGCAGCACCACAATTCTCGCCCGTTACCTTGGTGTGGTAACGGCTTGGCCAGTCTAACTGGGGCGCCGTCTGACGCGAGAAAATAGCCTTCAGGTTATGTCATGAAATTGCGGAAACCCATTTTGTCCTGGTTATCCAGGTCTAGCCGGCAAGGCATGGTTTTTGCCCGTTTCGGACGGCTTTGCTGGCTTGTCATAGCCGTCATAGGCGGCTCGGTTCCCGCTCTCGCCAAGGATGCTCCCGCCACGGTGGTCGCCTTGTTTGATGGACCCGAAGGCGCGGCTTACGTTCAGCTTGTGGGGATGACCCTGAACGGCAAGACGGAAGTGCGCCTCTGCGACGGGCTTTCGAGATTCGACAAGAGCGCCTACAACGCGCTTCCTCGCACCTCCTTTACCGGAGCCTCATCGCTGCAACGCAGGGAAGACGGAGTGCTCACATTGACCGTCGATGCCAAGACAGTCTGCGTCGTCCCCAGCAATGTCAAGTTCGACAAGAAACCTGAACTCACGCCGGCGGAGGCGGCCGAGCAGGCCGCGCTCCAGGGCAATCTCGTCTCTTCATCCGCTCCCAATGCCGCAATCCCCGCTTTGAAGCCCGGAGTACAACTTGTGTTTGTTGCCGCGCCGGACGTTGAGTTTGCCGACTTCCTACGCGCGCAGCGGGCGAACACGGTCAAAGACTGGCAGGAATTCCTGGTCCGGTATCCGTCTTCCGGGCGTGTAGCAGGTGCGCGAAACGCAATGGCGGGCATCCACCAGCAGGATGCGGAAGCTGCGTTCGCGCAATACCAAAAGGCAACTAGCGCCGGCAAGCCGGATATTGCCCTACTGCGGCGGGCCAGTAGCGAGGCACAAGCTGCGAACCAGGCATCTGCCGGATATGCCCCAGCCGTCAAGCTGATGGAGGCCATTGGCCGCGAACTCGATAGCCTGCTGGAACCGGATCGCGCGCGCCTGCAGGCATTTCAAAAGGCCCTGCAAAACCACGGTACGGGCTACCAGCAACTGGTTGCTGCGAGAGTGCAAATGGATCAGTTGTTGGAGGTCCGGTCAGACTACGCGCCGGTGCTCAATCTTCGCCGCGAAATCGCCGCGGAGGAACTGAAATTCGAAACAACCATCGCCACTGCCGAATCATTGTCAGCGTCTGCGCGCTACGACGATGCGTTGTACTGGCTGAGACCCTATATCTCTTTTGCATCCGAAATCCCGCGAGTGAATGCGGTTGTCAATGCGGCGTACAAGCACCACTTCGATAACGGACAAAAACTGGCCGCCCGGCAAGACTGGGAGCAGGCCATCGCGGAGTTTCACAAGGCGGCAACCATCCGGCCCGACAGCAAGGAAGCCGACGCTGCCCTCAATGACGCCAATATCCAACTAAGCGCCAGATACGATCAACAAGCGGCCAACGTTGCTCTGCTCGAGAGCAACGATTACGCCAGCAAAAACCAGTTTGTCGAGGCATATAACGTATTGGCCGACTTGCCGGAGAAGCAGCACGCACTGGTGGCATCGCAGCTTTCCGCGTTGTCCAGCAGCTATGTGACCGCGGCTCCGCGGCGCGCACAGAAACTTCAGGAAGCACACCTGCCGATCAAGGGCCGGGCCGATGAAGATGCAGTGCGGGAAGCTTGCATGTTGCTGGATCGTGCCAGCTCTCTCAGCGGCGACCCGGCGATCACTCTCAAGCGCGATTTTCTTTCCAACAAGATCAGCGCCTACTACGTTGACCAGGCCAATCGATATCTGGGAAAGCCTTCGGGGTCCGGCGCTGGCGTTGGATGGCTTTATCTTAAAGAGGCGCAACGCTACGGAGTTACGAATCTCAACAATCTCAAAGATCAGATGGCCCAGTATGCTTCCCTGTATCAACGCCGGGCCCGGGTTTCGGTCGGCATCATGCTCCGCGATCAGACTTCGAGGAGCGACGGCCCCGGTTTCGCCGAGCAATTGGCAGACGCCATAGCCAACGGCCTGGAGTCTTCCGGAGCGTCGATTGAAGTCGTGCGCAAACCCGCCGAGGCCGCTGACGCAATGCAGCCCAACTTTATGCTGGCCGGAGAGGTTCTGGACCACCGCGTGGTCAAGAATGCGAACCTGGAGACACCGCAATCGAAATACCGTGCAGGCACGCACGAGGTAAAGAATCCGGCGTGGCTGCAAGCCGAGAGCGACTATGAATCCGCGCAACAGCAACTCGCCGCCGCCCAGCACGCGCTGGCGGAGGCTCAGTCCCAACACAAAAAGAAGGATGTCGTCGCGGCTGCGAATGAAGCGGTGCAGGAAGCGCAGAAGCACGCGGACGAGTTGCGCAACAAAGTGGAGACGACCGAACAGAACCGCGTCGAGGCGATTGTTGAACCTTATCACTACACAAGAAAGACCATTGACCTCAGCGCATCCATCGAACTCACGGTCCGCCTGAATGACCGGTCTGGCAATGCCATCGGCCAGCCTATCGACCTTCACAAAGGCAACCGCAAGAACACGGTTGTCCTCCAAGACGTCAAGCCGGAAGATACGGAAGGAATCACCAACCAAGGTGTCGAGCCGGACGAGGCCCAGTTTCTCGCCGATCTGGAGATTGAAGCCCGCAATGCCATGGTCAAGGCTGTCCGGGAACAAGCATCGGGGCTGCCAGCCAACGTTCTGAAGGAAGCGCGAAACCGGGCGCAGAGTGGCGACACGGACGGCGCTGCCGAACAGTACATCATGTACCTGAATTCCACTCCTGAAACTTCGTCTCCGGAGCGCGACGAAGCGGCGAAGTTTTTGCGGGATCGATTCAATCTAGGTGTGCCCGACGCAGCGAAACCGTGAAACGTGGCGCGTTTGACCCGGGGTTTTGAGCATTGTCGCTCTGCCCGCTACGATGTCATAGCGGCGGCCGGTCATCCCAAGCCACAGGTTCGTACTCAAGTAATATCGACAATCGCGAGGCATCGCATTACGCTATGCAAAGCAGCTGTGCAGATCCCAAGCCTGCCCGGCGCGGAAGGATATCGCAGTTATGGCCCAGACTCCGCAGCAAGATCCGGAACTTTCATCACGCCTGAAAAAGACCAACGAGGAACTCAGGAACCTGCAAGATTCGGTGAAAACCGGAATGATCAATGTGAAAGTTCTCATGGACTTCCGCAACGCCGCGGAACGGGCGCGGCAAGCCAGCGCAGCCGTGCAGCAATGGTTGGATTCGGAAGGGAAAGGGAACGATCCCTACAAGCTGATGCCGCAGGTCATGCGCCAGCGAGTGGAAATGGCGACCCTGCTCGTGAGGGACGTCACCCGCGACCTGGAAACCTTGGACGTGGACTACGACACACCCGGGCTTCCTGAATTAAACGATGCGGTCCGCATGCTTGTGGAACGGTTGAGCAAGCTCTTTCCCCAACGTTGGTAGCGGGAGGTTGGCGTCGGTAAGACGGTTAAGGATTCGCAAGGTGCCCCAGATTCGCGCCCGTCTTTTGGGCGCTAAACTGAGAGGAGCCTGATTAGATAACCGCGTCGGCTCCGAAGGCGGATGTCCCAGGCTTTTGATCTCGTTGAGACACCCGCACAGTCAGCGCCTCGTCCTTGCTCGTTTTTAGTGCAAGGGTGTGAGTAGAGACGATCGCCCAAGAAATCGCGCGCATGTTGATCGGCGTCATCGCACTACAACGACGAATCCAAATGTTTCAACACAGAACACCACGACCCCAAATGTCCGGTGGTGGGGCGACTAGCAATGAGGAGATATGAAGATGCGATTTCCCAGATTGTTCTCTGCGGCTCTTTGTTTTGTGTTATCGGCAGTGCCTGGGATAGCTCAGGCAGGCGGAGGACCTGCACTTATGAAGCAGGTCAAAGAGACTATGGCGAAGGTTCGATCCGATAAGACTGTAGATGCCAGAACGGAGGCTGCAAAGAATCTTGCAGGCCTCACACAGAAGATCAGCAGCCAAGAAGTCACAGAGGCGCTCGTGACCGATATAACGTCTCTGCTTGATTCCCGTGATGATTCAGTACGATATTGGGTGGCGACGACCCTAGGAAATCTCGGGCCTGCTGCGAAAGCAGCGGTTCCTAAGCTAGAAGAAATGCTACCCAAGGCGGACTGCATCAACGGAGCGATAACTTCAGCGAGTGGAATTCGCTACGCTCTAACCAAAATGGGCGTAAAGCCCCCTCCTCCTTTAAAATGTGGGCGAATAGCTGGATGAACTTTCATTTTCCCGCCGCGGGATCGCCCGTCGGCGGTGGGGCGTGATCCTGAGCGGCGGGAGGCCCCAGCAACTTCGTAAGGATCGGTTTCAGCGCATCTGCCCAGACTTGATATGCCTTCACGGTGGGATGGAGTTTGTCTTTTGCGTTCATCATCCCGTCGAGCAGCCTTCCATCGCCGTCAGCCAGCTTGTCGTTGATATTCAGATATCGAATCTTCTGGCCATCGGCGAACTGCGACAGACTGCGGTTGATGCTATCGATGACGGGAAGGAGCGCCATATTGTCGTTCCTCGGGAAGATTCCCATCACGATGATTGTCGCCGCGGGCGCTTTCTCCTGAATCACATGCAAAATCGCTTGAAGCCCTCGCGTGACGTCGTCCGCTCTTGCTTGGGCTCCGCCTGGGGCCGATAGCTCGCCAACGTTGTTTGTGCCGGCGAGCAGAACGACGACTTTGGGATTCACTCCGTCCAACTCGCCATTCTCTAAACGCCAGAGGATGTTCTGGGTTCGATCAGCGCCCCAGCCAAAGTCAGCCGCGTTCCAGCCGAAGAAATTCTGTTTCCAGTTGGCCAGCAGATCCGGGTAGTCGAGGGCGCCCCACCTTCTGGTAATCGAGTCGCCTTCGAAATAAACGTCGATCCCAGATTGCTTCGCCTTCGCGAGCAACTGGGAATGCGCAACGAGAGAGTTTGGGTCCGTCCGAAAAACCGGCTGATCGGCCGGGAGTTCCCACGGCGTTGGGTGATAGTCGAAGAATTTGTCGGCCCAGGGAATGAAGTACTTCCAGTTTGGGGCATCGGTGTGGCCCCCGTCATGCTGCCGCCATGCGAGTTGGCCATCGAGAAGCCCCGTATTTACCGGCGGCATCTTCGCGTTGTGATAGTCGTCATTCACTCCGAGGTCCTTCGCACCCAATAGCCGGAAGACAGCGCCCGCGGCCACGGTGGCCATGAAGCTGCCCTGTTGGTCCAGCCACTTCGCGTCTCCCATTTCCGGGACCCCATAGCTGATGAAGGTCAGTCGCGGCGCGCACAGAGCGATCAGTTCGTTTGAGTCCGCGGGCAAGTCGCTCGCGTTCTTGCTTCCGAACGCGGCCTGGGCCGCACCGTACTTCAAAAAATTACCGGCCATCCAGTGGTACTCGCCGGAGCCGGTAAGATTCTCCACCGCTTCTCCGAAATTGCGCCGGTGCGGTTTGGCGCCACCTTCCCCGGAGGAACCTACCAGCACGGCGGCAAAGCGAGTATCGAAGGCCATGGTCACGAGCGCGGCCTTGCCATAACGAGAGACGCCTTCGATGGCGGCGCGCTTCGCATCAACGCTCTGATCCGTCTGCAAATAGTCGAGAGCGCGCGAGGCGCCCCAGGCCCACGCCCGCAATGCACCCCAGTCCTCCGGCTTTCGAGCCTGACCCTTATTTGTGAGGCCGATGATCCCCTTCGTCAGACCTGCGCCGTTGTCCGCTTGGATGCTACTGGTGTCGAGGAGCGCGTAACCCCACCCGCCGGCGATGAGTTGTTCGGTCGAGGGCGGATCACTCCCCATCATTTTCTTAAATTCCGGATGGCTGACGATGAACTGGCGGATGAACGCGCTGCTGAACATGATCACCACGGGCACGGGGCCTTTTGCATTCCCGGGCGTGACCAGCGTCATCTCAATATCCACGTTTATCGCGGGGTACGCCGAGTTGTCCACGTGCCCGACTAACTGCTTCTCCACGACCGGGAAAACACCGGCTTTCGAATCGCTTGTACTCTTCACGACCCAGGTCACTTTAGGCACATTCGGCGGAATGCGGCCGACGACCTCGCGCTCGAAGTCTTCGACAATCTCCGGACGCCGCTGACTCCACCACTGTTCCGCTGAAGCGACCTTCTGCCCGCTCTTCAACGTGAGCGCATCGGGCAGATCGCCATAGCCATTGGCCTTCGCCTCGTCATAGTTGGCGTGATTGAGGTCTTTTTCATTTCCGCTCGGGCCAGGGCGAAGCGCTTTGATTCCCAGCTGATCCATCATGTTTTGATGGTCTTGTTCTGCCGTCCAATTCTCCGGCGGCGATTGCTGTCCCGCGACCATCGGACAAACAAAAACAGCTAAAGCGGCGAGCGCGGCAACTCTTGACAGTGCCTGCTTCGAGTGCGTGGCAAAAACCATGTCTGATCCTCCAACAAAGACATTCTAGCTGGCGCACGGGGGCTTTCCGCTGGCCTCGCGCGCCAAGATAGGTTGCGGCCCCAACTGCAGACATCGATTTTGCCCGGGAACCCTGCTACGCAAGCGGTTGAGTGTATTATTTCCTTGTTCACACAACGTCAATGAGCGCCGAATCCGCGGGAGGACAACAGATGGCCTTTGAAATCGATCGCCAATCACAATCCATAGTTCCGCACCCGGAACTCCAGCCTGATACTCTGACATTCATACTTCCGTCGCAAAGGACATCGCTTCTTATGCGTTCACTTCTTGCCGGTTTCACTTTGATCGTTATGGCTATCACTGCGCCGATGGTGGCTGCACAGAAAGTCGAGTTATCGGTTGACGCCTCCAAGACCGGAGCGAAGATCGACCGCAACATCTTCGGGCAGTTCGCCGAGCATCTTGGCCACGGCGTTTATGAGGGCATTTGGGTTGGGCCGGATTCCTCGATCCCGAACACTCGCGGCATTCGTAACGACGTCGTGGCCGCGCTGAAAGCTCTCAAGGTGCCCAACGTTCGCTGGCCGGGTGGCTGCTTCGCCGACGAATACCACTGGCGGAACGGGATCGGTTCTCAGCGCGCGGTGACGCTCAATCCGAACTGGGGCGGCGTGATCGAGCCGAATACGTTCGGCACACACGAATTCATGGACTTCGCCAACCAGATCGGCGCCGAGGCGTACGTCTCCGTCAACGTCGGCTCCGGCACTCCGCGGGAGGCGGCCGAGTGGCTGGAGTACATGACTACGGCGCAGCCAACGACGCTCGAAAAGGAGCGCGCTGCCAACGGCCATCCCGCTCCCTATAAGATCGCTTACCTTGGCATCGGGAACGAAAGCTGGGATTGCGGCGGCAACATGACACCCGACTACTATCTCAGCCAGCTTAAGAGTTACAGCCACTTTGTCAGGAATTTCAATCCGGCGCAGCAGGACCAACAGCAGATGAAAAAGATCGCCGTGGGCCCTGGCGGCGACGGCCCCCGCTGGACCGAGTGGACGGAAACCGTCATGAAGGCCTATCAGCATCACACATGGAGCTGGGACATCGACGGCCTTTCCATGCACAACTACACGGTGGATTGGGACCATAAATTCGCGTCGATGGGTTTTGGAGAGACCGAATACGCAAAGGTGCTTAAAGACACTTTGCAGATTGACGCTCTTATTAGCAAGCATTCCGCCATCATGGACAAGTACGACCCGGACAAAAAAGTCGCCCTGTTCGTGGATGAATGGGGTGGCTGGTATGCGCCGTTACCCGGCAGCAATCCGGGGTTTCTGGTTCAGCAGAACAGCCTGAGGGACGCCATCCTCGCGGCGTTGAACCTGAACATCTTTGCCCGGCACGCCGACCGCGTGCGCGGGGCCAACATCGCGCAGATGATCAACGTGCTGCAGGCGATGATCATGACCGACAAAGAGAAGATGGTCCTGACTCCGACTTACTACGTGTTCAAAATGTATGTACCGTTTCAGGACGCCACGTTTGTACCGGTGACTTTTGACGCCGGTTGGTACACGCATGGGGACGTCGCCTTGCCGCGGGTGGACGCGATCGCGGCCAAGGATGCGAACGGCAAGTTATGGCTGGAGATCACCAATCTCGATCCCAATCAGCCGGTGGAAATCGAGGCAAGTCTGTCCGGCATCACAGCCAAATCCGCAGCCGGAGAGACTCTGACTGCTCCCAAGGTAGACAGCATCAACACCTTCGACGCACCCAATACCGTGGCGCCGAAACCGGTTTCAGCGAAAGTTCAAGGCGGCAAGCTGACTCTAAAATTGGAGCCTAAGTCTGTAACCGTCGTCTCCGTCGAGCAGTGACACAAACCGGAGACGGCGGCCTGCACGCCTGAAACTAGTGGCAAACCCAATCGCGCGCGAGCGCTATGGATGGAATTCGATGTTAACGAAGGAGAGAACACATGCGCCGGTTCGCAATACTGATCTTCTTAATACTGATCTGCTTATTATCGAGTTTTTGTTGGGCGCAAGAGTCTGGCAGTTTCCAGCCCGCTACCACCAACGTTTGGGGAGCAGATTATCCCCGGGTTGATAGCACGGGAAGAGTTCAGATCCGCGTGAAAGCTCCCGACGCCACCAAGGTCAAGTTGAATTTTTGGAGCGGGCCAAAGGTGGACATGGAGAAACAGCCGGACGGATTCTGGACCGTCACCACTCCTCCGCTTGTTCCCGGCTTGCACTATTACATGTTGATCATCGACGGCGCGGAAGTCAGCGATACAAACAGCCATGCGTTTTTTGGCGGAGGCAAATACGCCAGCATGGTTGAAGTCCCCGAGCCGGGCTCGACCTACTATTCCATTCAGGATGTGCCCCACGGGCAAGTGCGTGAGGTTTGGTACAACTCGAAGGTGACGGGAACCTGGCGGCACGCGCTGGTCTATCTGCCGCCGAATTACGATACGCAAACGCCGGTGCGCTATCCGGTGCTCTATCTGCAACACGGTGGCGGCGAAGATGAGACAGGCTGGATTCGGCAAGGGAATGCAAACTTCATCCTCGACAATCTGATCGCGGCTGGAAGCTGCAAACCCATGATCATCGTTATGGCGTATGGCTACGCGAGACGCGCCGGACAAGCGCCGCCGGATTTGACGGGAAAGCCCTTTGGTTCTCCCGAGATGATGAAGGCCATGCAGGACATGTCGGCAGCCTTCGAAGACGACGTGACGCAGGTCCTGATTCCGTATGTCGATTCGACCTTCCGCACGCTTTCGGACCGCGACCATCGCGCCATGGCCGGACTTTCGATGGGAGGCATGCAGACGTTCCAGATCACGCTGAATCATCTCGATCTCTTTTCCTACATTGGCGGATTCAGTGGAGCGGGCGGGATGCTCGTGCTAGGGGACCGGAAACTCGATCCCAAGACCGATTACAACGGCGTATTTGCCGATCCGGCCGCCTTCGCGAAAAAGGTACACTTGCTCTGGCTCGGCGTCGGAACCGTAGAACCCGAGAGAATGCGCGCGGGACTCCTGAGACTGCATGCATCACTCGACGAAGCTAAGATTCAGCATGTCTTTTACGAATCGCCTGGGACAGATCACGAGTGGCAGACTTGGCGCCGCGATCTGAAGGATTTCGCGCCGAGACTCTTCTAGCAAAGTTTTCTAGCAACGTTTTTCGAAGAGATGCCGAGCCATGGCGCAAAGGTCGCAGATCAGAGTCTCATCTGCCGCGCTTGGCTGCATCCAGTCCACTAGCCCGCGGAGAAGAGCATAGTGCAGTGATGGAGGAGCTTCCGTGAAGAGAATCAGCCGCCGCGAATTCGTTGCAACTACTGCTGTTGTCGGCGCCGGTGCCGTGCTTCGCGCGCCGGCATTCGCGTTTCAGGGCCAGGGCACTAATGGCAGTTCCGCAGCCTCATCCAAAGCCGAGAATCACGAGGTAGTCGTGCCGCAAGCGAGTCCCTTCCCGATGAAGAATGTGAGGCTCCAGCCGGGGGCATTCAGCGCGGCGGCAGAGGCCAACCGGCGATATTTGAAGACGCTTCCTCCCGACCGGCTGCTGCATACGTTCCGCCTGACTGCCGGTCTGCCATCTTCGGCGGAGCCGCTCGGCGATTGGGAAAAGCCCGACTGCGAACTCCGTGGCCACTTTGCCGGCGGGCACTACCTCTCGGCTTGCGCTTTGGCGTTCGCCAGTTCGGGAGACGAAGAACTCAAGCACAATGGCGATCTCATGGTTGCCGAACTGGCGAAATGCCAGGCGCAACACAAGAGTGGTTATCTCAGCGCATTCCCTCAGGAATTGTTCGATCGCCTGCGTGATGGAGTGGACGTCTGGGCTCCGTTCTACACCATCCACAAAATCATGGCCGGACATTTCGATATGTACACGCTGGCCGGCAACCAGCAGGCGCTGGAAACAGTCGAGAAGATGGCAGGATGGGTGCGGAGTTGGTCCGATCCGTTGAGCGAACAACAAATGCAGCGCGTGCTCCTGGTGGAATACGGTGGCATGGGTGAGGTGCTCAGCAACCTCTACGGCGTGACGGGAAAACGCGAGTATCTGGACCTGGCAAAGCGCTTCGATAAGAAGTGGTTCTTCGATGCGCTCGCCGCGCACCGCGACGAACTGAAGGGCCTGCACGTGAACACGCATGTTCCGCAGGTGATCGCCGCTTCCCGGTTGTACGAACTCACGGGGGACAAGCGTTATTGGAACATTGCCGACTACTTCTGGAACGAAGTTACGAGCGAGCGCTCCTACTGCACCGGTGGCACCAGCAATTTCGAGCTTTGGAGATCGGATCCCGGCGTTCTCTCGACCCAGCTCAGCTCGCAGACGGCTGAAGATTGCTGCGTGTACAACATGATGAAGCTGACGCGCCATTTGTTCGCCTGGTCGCCGCAAGCGCGCTACATGGACTACTACGAACGGGTGCTGTTCAACCACCGCATGGGAACCATTGACCCGGAAACGGGAACAACCGTCTATTACCTGGCGCTGGGCAACGGCTACTCCAAAATCTATGCCAAGCCGTTCGACTCCTTTTGGTGCTGCAATGGTACCGGCGCGGAAGAGTTTGCCAAGTTGACGGACACCATCTACTTCCATGATGACCGCTCCATTTTCGTCAACCTCTACATCGCTTCCGAGGTGAACTGGCCGGAACAAGGGATCCGTCTGACACAGCAGACCTCTTTCCCGGAGGAGCAAGGGACCACGATACTCGTCTCGGCGGCAAAGCCCGTTGATGTTGATTTGAAACTGCGCGTTCCGTACTGGGCGAAAAGCGGCAGCGTAAAGGTGAATGGGAGTCCGGTGCCGGCTTTTGCCGATCCCGGAAGCTACCTTGTTCTGCGCGGGCCCTGGAGAAACGGGGATCGCATTGAATTAAGTCTTCCGATGCAGTTGCATGCAGCGCCCATGCCCGACAAGGAAAGTCTTCAGGCAGCGATGTACGGCCCTGTTGTATTGGCCGCGCGCTTCGAAGCGGAGCCTCGGGAGAAGTGGTACCGGCATTTCGCTGCCCAAGAGAAGCAGGAGCCCGGGCCAGCGCTGCAATTCAAGGGCAAGCTCGACGACCCGACAAGTTGGCTTGAACCGGCCGGTGGAAAGCTCGCATTCCGCGCGGCTTCACAAAATCAAGCCGTGGCGTTTGTGCCTCTGTCGAGTATTGTGCATGAACGCTACTCTGTGTACCACGAGATTCATGAGAGTAGTTCTTGATGGACCGAGGCTTTGCCGCTCGGCAACGGACGCATCGGCGCTATGGTGTTGAGTGACGCCGAAAGAAGCTTGCCGCATCTTCTGGAATCGCTGGCCGCTTAGCGCAACCGCTCTTGTAACGCACTGATTAGGCGCTCTTGAAACTGCGGCTCGGTCGTTTGCGCCAACTGGAGCGCCTTTTTGTAATACGCCAGAGCGTCCTGCGAACGGCCGCTCGCGTCGAGCGCTTTGCCCATCGTGGCGTTGACGCTTGCCGAATCGGGTGCCAGGGTCTCGGCTTGCTGGGCTTCCGCCAGGGCTTCCGGAACTTTCTTCTCCGCCAGCAGCACACCCGCTTTTTGCCCATGGCTCAGAGCAGCGGCCAGGGGAATGTCGAAATGCCCATCGAAGATGAAGATGGCGTAGTCGATGACCGCAACCGGCTTGAGCTGCTTGAACTGTTCGTAAGGATTCAACCGGCCCGGCCCGAACTCAAACCCGGACAGAACACCGGCGCTCATGAGGACCGGGCCATCGATCGCCGGCGGCACATCGTGTGGCCCATCGAAATAAAGCGAATCGGCTGTGATCAGCGGTTCGCAGGGAATGCCATAGTAGCTGAAGTCGGCAACACCCTGGCCAAAGTAGGCGAACCAGCAGCTCTTGATGCCGTGCGCATCCGTGTAGCGCTTCACCGACTTCATTTGCTGACCCCAATCCGAGCTGGAATCGCTGAGTAGATTGTGGACGGCCGCAGGGCCTCCAACCGCCTCGTTCGCATAGGACATGTAAGCCGGGAAAGCCCGCACCACTGAGACGGCTTGGAACATCAAGAGCGCGGCCACCGCATAGAGCCAGCGACGATCCCGCTGGACGAGCGTCCAGGCTGCTCCGCCAATTAAAACGGAGAGGAAGATATAGACGGGTAGGACGTGCCGGACGCCGATGTTCATGCCTCCTGCCATCGCGAAAGCCATATAGATTGCGGCTGGAACTGCCATGTACAGAACCTCGCGTCCGGCGCGGAGCCTGCCGGTCGCGACCACCCACACGCTGACTCCCAAGAGGATCAGGAACGTGAGGGTTGATTTGATGACCATGGCGACAGGGAAATAAAACCAGACTGGATGCGGGTAGATTGTGCCCAAAAGAAAGCTGGTAAAGGCCTTTGACTGAATCAGGACGTGGGCAAATCCGTAAATGTATGACTCCGGAAACAAGCGCAGCTTGGCTGCGGCGGCGAGCGCAGCCCCTTCCGCATGGCTCGGGACGCGCCCGAGTTGCGTAGCTAGAGGCGGGTTCAGTTGCAATCCGCCTTCTCTCGCGGCGTAGCGGAATCCGTAAGACGCCCAAAGGACACCCACCGAGAGAATCACGATGACGATGAGTGCCGCAGCGAGGTGAAGAGACCGCGTACGAAGGCTGGCGACCGCTTCCGGGCGTTGCGGCGCCTGGAGCCAGGCGACCTCGGCAATGCCCAGCAAAAGTAACATGGGGAAGAGCAGGACGCTGCTGTGTTTTGAAGCCAGCGCCAATCCGGCCACCAGTCCAACCAGCATCAGCCGCCATTGAGATGGCGACTTTACATATCGGTAGAACGCATAAATCGAACACAACATGAAGCAGGCGCCGCCGGCGTCGGTGGTCATCAGCGCCGAATGCGCGAGAAGCGTCGGATCGAAAGCAACGAGAGCGAGACCAATGAGACCAGCACCGGTGCCGAACATTTCCTGTGCGGCCAGGAACACCATCAGCGCCAGCAAAATCGTGACCGCGGAAGTTGCCAGGCGAACACGGAACAGGATCGTATTGGCGTCATTGCCAAACAAGAAGTCTCTGCCTCCAACCGCTTCTTCAAACCGGTAAGGGCGGTCCTGGAGCGGAGGCATTTTGAATTGCATATTGAGCAGCGGCAGGGCGCCAAGAAACTTGATCAACGGCGGGTGCTCCGGGTTGAGTCCGAAGTCTCGATGCTTCGCCTGCATGTAGGCGGAATAGATGTGATCCGGTTCGTCCCATGTGGCGGAATTCAGTCGGGCCGTCAGAGCGAGTTGTAGAAAGATGATCGCCAGCAATGTTGCGACGGCGCCGGTAATGGCGAAGCGGCGGAATCCTGGTCTGTTCATGGATCTTCTCTCTTCAGTTGCGAGGACAGACCAGCAATTATGTCATTCGCCGCAGACGAGGAGCCAGAACGCCGGCTTGTCTTCCGGCATAGAGCCAGCCGTTGAACCTCCGGCGGGCTTAGGAACCACTTCGCCAGCTTACTGAATCAGCAACCCGTTCCCATTCGGCTCTTCCGGCGGAATCACCACTGCGGCGGCGACGCGGTCTCCCGGTTCGACGCTCAGCAGCCTTACGCCTTGGGCCGAGCGGCCCGATTCGCGGATGAACTTCGATTCGATGCGGATGATCTTGCCGTACTGGCTGATCAGCATCACTTCGGACTTTTCGCTCACCTGGGAAATGCCGACGACTTTGCCGTTGCGCGCCGTGGTCTTGACGTTGATCACGCCCTTGCCGCCGCGATTGGTGAGGCGATACTCGTCGGCGGGAGTGCGCTTGCCGTATCCGTTCTCGGTAACGGAAAGAATGAGCGAGCCTTTTTCCGGAATTAAGTCGGCGACTTCGGGTGCGATTTCTCCTTCTTTCGCCACAGCTTGCGCTTCCGGCTTGAGCGTGGTGGCCATGCCGACGATGTAATCCTTGTCGGCGAGATTCATGCCGCGCACGCCGGTGGCGTTGCGTCCCATGGGGCGGACGTCGTTTTCGTCGAAGCGGATCGCCTGTCCATCGTGCGAGGCGAGAAAGACGATCTGGTTGCCGTCGGTCAGCGAGGCCGCGACCAGTTCATCGCCCTCTTCGATGTTGATGGCGATGATGCCGCGCTGCATCACGTGCGAGAAATCTTTCACCTCGGTTTTCTTTACCGTGCCGTTATGCGTGGCAAAAAAGACGTAGCGGTTTTCTTCTTCCAGATCGCGCACGGCCAGCATGGTGCGCACGGTTTCACCGGGCTGCAAGCCGATCAGGTTGCCGATGTGTTTGCCCTTGCCCGCCGCGCCTACGTCGGGAATCTCATACACCTTGAGCCAGTAGACTCGTCCCGTGTTGGTGAAGATCAGAATGTAGGCGTGGGTCGAGGCGATGAAGAGATGCTCGACGAAATCCTCGTCGCGCGTCTTCATGCCGGTGCGTCCGGTGCCGCCGCGCCGCTGCATGCGGTAGGTCGAGATCGGAGTGCGCTTCATGTAGCCGGAATGGCTGACCGTGACCGCAACCTGCTCGTCGGCGATCAGGTCTTCCAGCATGATTTCCGCGGCTTCGTCTTCGATCACCGTCCGGCGATCGTCGGCGTAGAGCTTTTTGACTTCTTCCAGTTCTTTGATGATGACTTTGCGCAGCTTTGCTTCGGAAGCCAGGATCGATTCGAATTCGGCGATGTTCTCGCGCACCTGTTTCAACTCGTTTGCAATTTCGTCGATCGAAAGCTTGGTCAGCCGGTGCAGTTGCAGTTCGAGGATGGCGTCGGCTTGTTTCGCCGTAAAAGGCTTCTCGGGATCGGGCTTGGGAGCGCGTCCGGTGGTGTTGATGTCGATCTTCTTGCCGCTGAAATACGTAACGAGATTTTCTCTGGCGTCGCCGCGATTGGCGCTGCCCCGTATGATCGCAATAACGTTGTCGAGGTGATCGAGCGCCTTGAGGTAGCCTTCCAAAATGTGCTCACGGTCGCGCGCCTTGGTCAGCAAATACGAAGTGCGCCGCCGCACCACATCGACGCGATGGTCGATGAAGTGTTTGAGGGCCTGGATCAGCCCCAGTTCCTTGGGCTGTCCGTTGACCACGGCCAGCAGAATCATGCTGAAGCCCTCTTGCATCGAGGTGTGCTTGAAGAGCTGGTTCAGCACGATTTGCGGTTCGGCCCCGCGCTTGAGTTCGATCACGATGCGCATGCCGTCGCGATCGCTTTCGTCGCGCACGTCGGAAATGTCGTCGATCGTTTTTTCGTTGACCAGGTCGGCGATGCGTTCGATCAACTTCGCCTTGTTCACCTGATAAGGAATCTCGGTGACGATAATCGCCTGCTTTTCCTTGGTGATGTTCTCGATGGCGGCGCGCGCCCGCATCATGAAGCGGCCGCGGCCGGTGCGGTAAGCCTCGAAGATTCCAGCGCGTCCGTGAATGATGGCCGCCGTTGGAAAATCCGGCCCCTGCACAAATTTCAGAATTTCCGGCAACTGCGCGTTGGGATTATTCACCAGCGTAATGGTGGCATCGACGATCTCGGCCAAATTGTGCGGCGGAATTTTGGTCGCCATGCCCACGGCGATGCCGTCGGATCCATTGACCAGCAAGTTGGGAAAACGCGCCGGCAGGACCGCGGGCTGCGTTTCCGTGCCGTCGTAGTTGGGATAAAAATCGACTGCTTCCTTGTCGAGATCTTCAAGCAGCGCGGTCGAGACGCGCGTCAACCGGGCTTCTGTGTAACGATCGGCCGCCGGAGGATCTCCATCGACCGAGCCGAAGTTGCCTTGACCATCGACCAGCGGCGCGCGCATGGCGAACGGTTGCGCCAGCCGCACCAACGCATCGTAAACGGCGAGGTTGCCATGCGGATGGTACTTGCCCATCACTTCGCCGACGATGCGGGCGCACTTGCGCGTGGCGCCGCCGGGGCGAAGCCCCATCTGCTGCATGGTGTAAAGAATGCGGCGATGCACCGGCTTGAGTCCGTCGCGCACGTCGGGCAGCGCGCGGCCGATGATCACTGAGAGGGAATAGTCGAGATACGACCGCTTCATCTCCTCTTCAATGTTGACGGGCTGCATGTTGAGCGCGCCCGGACCGGTTGGGGATTGACCATCGCCGCCGGGAGGAGGAGTAAGTGGAAGTTCGGGGTTTTGGGGATCGTCAGCCATGAAATTCAGTTCTCGGTTCTCAGCAGTCAGCTCTCAGTAAAATCCCACGTAGCGACAGCCGCCCTCGGCTGTCCAGCGGAGCGTAGCTCCGCTGGCTAGCTCCCGCCGCAAATCTCGCTAAGTTCTTGCATCCACAGGCATTATCTGACAGGATTTACTCTGAAATTATAACACGCCTGGGGCCGCCCGGGAGCGGACGAAGGTTGGCGTTTCAGGCACTTACTTCGCGTTAATTCCTACGCTCTGCGCAAGGTCAGCAGCGTGATCTCGGGCGGCGAGCCGAGCCGCACCGGGAAGCCGATCGTTCCCAACCCTCGGTTCACATAGAGAGCAGCCTTCTTAGCGCCGTCCCCGGTCGCCGTGTCCACCACACTGGTTTTTGGAGTAGGCATAGAAACAGGACTTGGAATTGGATTAGAACTCGCCGCGCGAGCAAGTGGCAGCCGATAAAGTCCGGCGACAAACGGCGTGAACAGACGCGCCGGGCTGATGCTGTGATCCACGATCTCAAACTTCACCTGCCCGCCATGGGTGTGACCGGCAAGGCTGAGTTCAATGCCCAACTCGGCGGCGCGGGGAAACGAGTTCGGATTGTGGGAGAGCAGGAAGTTCGGCATGTCGCGGCGCACCAGCGTCTCGATCTCGCGTAGCTTGGGACCGGGCGGCTCGTCGGGCCCCGGGTGATCGGATTGGTAATCGACGCCCAGCAGATTCAACCGGGCCCCGTTGTGCTCGACGACCGCGCTGGCGGCGCGCAACAGCCGCATTCCCTTTTCGCGGAAGAGCCGTTCCGCGGTGTCTTCCATTTCTGCATAGACTTCGTGGTTGCCATTGCATCCCCAGACGCCGAGGGGCGCGCGCAACCGGCTCAACTCGGTGATGCAGGCGGCGAGCGGATCGCCTTCGGTGCTGATGAAATCTCCCGTCACCACGGCAATGTCAGGATGCAAATCGTTCGCCATGGCGACGGCGCGAGCGATTTCGCGCGGCGGCATGTAGTCGCCAATGTGTATGTCACTGAGTTGAGCGATGCGCAGCCCATCCAGCTCCGGCGGTAGATTGGCGACGGGCACATCAACGCGCTCGATGGTGAGCCGCAGCCGCTCGTCGGCAAATCCATAAGTTGTGGCCAGGAACGGAACGCTTCCCGCGACGCAGGCGGCGTATTGAAAAAACGTTCGCCGCGAAGCATTGAACCCGCCTGCCCGCGCTCCAGGACGAAGCCGGGCAGCACGGTTCGTGACCCACTCGATTGCTTTCACCAATTTGACCGCCAGCAATCCGAAAGTCGAAGTAATCAGCCACAAGCGGGAAAATGTGATGAGCGTTCTACCCGGATCCAGAATGGTCTGGATCAAACCGCTATACGGGATGTTGAAGAAGCCAAGGCGCCAGGCCAGGTGGACCAGCAGCGGTTCGAAAAGCCCCTCCAACAGCGTGACCGCCAGCGCAATCAGTGCAACGCGCAAAACGAAACGCCAGCGCCGATTTGGGAGCAAACCAATCGAGCGCCACGCCCGCGTAAACCAGAATCGCTGGACGAAATACACCAGCAAAAGAAACAGTGCAAAGAAAAAAACTCGGCTAAGAATCAGAATCAACGCTCCAATTGAAGTTTAGCTTAGTTAGATGCGCCTCGCGCCGGAGAAGAATCGGGCAGAATTAGGGGGCCCGTCACTCGGCCCAGGGGCCTTGCCCTGTTGCCAACAAATTCTGCTGCAATCACCTCGAATTGTCATACTATCGAAGATAAACAAGATTCGTCTGGACAACGTTAGCAGGCAATGGCGCAAAGCCCAAATAAGAGCGATTTGTTCGACGCGTTCGCTGAAGATCTAATGGCCGAACGCAGTACAAGACTTTTGGTGATTGTTGGAGCCTCGAAGGTTGATGACCTTCTGCTCCAGATCCTGCGCGCCTGCCTCCTCCCGAAGATCACGAATGCTCGTTGCCAAGACGAATTGCTTGAAGGAGATGCCCCCCTGTCAACATTCAGTGCCCGCATCAAGATGTGCCGGCGCCTAGGTCTGATTGATCAAACGCTATACGTCGCCCTCGAGCGACTAAGAACCCTTCGCAACCTAAGCGCCCACTCGACTTCGTTCGACGAGGGGAAGTCCCCCGTGCGCGACCATTTTGCAGAACTGAGGAAACACATTGCTAGCCGCCGCTCTTACCGATTAACAAAAGAGAGGTATTTCGACACCGCAGGTCTTCAAGCGATGGAGGAGCGGCAATGTCTACTGCTGACATTGTGTATCCTTCTTGAGGCAATCCGTGAGAAGGCGAAACCTATATCTGGTAACAAACGCGCGCTGAGTATCGCAGCCAAGTAGAAAGGCAGGACCCTATGTCCCCGAGAGAAAAGAAGACAGTCCTGAAATCTCCAGTCGTCAGATCGAAGGTCCTTGGTGTTAAGGTCTATCGTGGCTTCGCCAACCTGGCAGACTTGGCGGAGGTGTCCAAAGCGGACATTTACGACCAACAGAAGAACCCGACAGGTACACAGAGAGATTTAAGCCCGGCACATGCACGCGATGCGTATGAGTATGTCAAAAATAGAGAGCTCGGTTTCTGGCCAGAGGTATTTCTTTGTGCAAGGAGGAAGGATGCGGTTACCTTTCACCCCGTGTCGCCGGAGCTCCCCGACCTTGGAATACTCCAGATCGACGTTAAAGCAGCCAAGCATGGGGCAGACATAACAATATCGCGCGTCGATGGCAACCATAGGTTGCACTATGGAGACGGCAAGCAAAGTGGTTACTCAAGAGTTGAGAAATTGGTTTCGTTTTGCTTGGCATATGATCTCACGCGAGAGGAGGAAATTCAGCTCTTTAGGGACATCAATGATAATCAAAAGCGCATGAATACGAGCCACCTTGATGGCATAGAAATTCGGCTGACCCCGCAAGAGGAATTGAAACACCGAAACCCGGAGCTCTACATCGCGCAGCAACTAGGTCGCGATGCGGCAAGTCCGTTCCACGGAAGAGTGTTTGAAGGGGGGAAAAGACCAGTCGGCGTGGACATTCCGCTCCGTGGGTTGAAAACAGGCCTTGAGTATATGCTCACGAGATCGACGCAACTACCGCGCTTGGAGGATGCGGAAGCGCAGTACAGGGTAATTAGAAATTACTTCGAGGCTGTCAAGAAATGGCAGCCCAAGGCGTGGGGATCTCCCAAGGAATACATCATGCTCCGTGGCGTGGGACTGTGGGCCATCTGCTTCATCGGCGCACAGGTGATTGACCGGGCGCTATTACAGGATGAATTCAAAGCTAAGCAAATGCTTACTATTTTGAACTCAGGGAAGGACTGGGATTGGGGAAGGAAGGGAGATTTCAAGGGTCTCAGTGGGCGAGGCGGAGCGCTGGAGATTAGCAATCGCGTGACGAGGAAGCTACAGGGCGGCAATCGAATGTCGACTAAGCAATTGTTCGACAAGATCATGGGCGATGAGCCTGACGATTAGCTAAGAGAAGAGTCGTTTGGATTTCATATTCTTGAATTCTCTTTCACCACAAACCATCCGTGACCATTAAGGAAATCATTCCAGCGCGGCCACACGGAGGCTGCATGGACGGAGACAAAATCATGGGGAGAAATGTTCAGATGTCCTGGTCTAGAAATCTCATTCGGCATACAGCGGCAGCGCTGGCAATCGTGTTGGCGGCAGGGACCACTTTGGCCCATGCCGAGAAAGCGCTGGATCCATTCAAGCAAGTCAAACAGATGCGGCGCGGGGTCAACATCATCGGATATGACCCGATCTGGAAAGACTTTGAAAAACGGCGCTTCCAGGAAAAACATTTCAAACTGATCAAGGAAGCTGGGTTCCAGACCGTCCGCATGAATCTCCACGGTTTTGATCACATGGATGCAACCGGAAAACTGGATGACTCCTTCTTTACCACTCTGGATTGGGCCGTCAAGAACGCCCTGGCGAACGATCTCAACGTCATATTCGATTTGCATAATTACACCGATATCGCCAAAGATCCCGCCGCCTACAAAGCCAGGTTCCTGGGTTTTTGGCGCCAGGTTGCGCCGCGTTACAAGGATGCTTCCAACCGCGTAATGTTTGAGATCCTCAACGAACCCAACGGAGAGCTGACGCCACAACTGTGGAACGAGTATCTTCACGAAGCCCTGGCGATCATCCGCGAGACCAATCCAACCCGCAATGTGGTCATTGGCCCCGGCTTCTGGAACCAGATTAGCTACTTGAAGGATCTAGACTTGCCGAAGGACGACCGCCACATCATCGTGACCATCCACTACTACGCGCCGATGCAATTCACCCACCAGGGCGCATATTGGTCACCTGAAACTGTGCATCTGTCCGGAATAAAGTGGGGGACGGACGCGGAAAAACGAAAAGTGGTGGACGACTTCGCCAAGGCGCAGGCATGGTCGAAAGCAAATCACCGCCCGATTCTTTTGGGAGAATTCGGGGCTTACGACAAGGGCGACATGGATTCGCGGGTTGCCTATACGTCTCACCTGGCCCGGACTGCGGAGTCGTTGGGATGGGCTTGGACGTATTGGCAGTTTGACAGCGACTTTATCGTTTACAACATTGATAAAGACCAGTGGGTCGAGCCAATCAAGAAGGCGCTGATACCGTAAGTTCGGCGAAACACAACTAAGGTGCGTATGGTTACGCACCAGTGTGGAATAGGACTTCAGAAACGTTCAATCCCGAAGCGGGTCCACTACCTCGACCGCGCCATAACGCTGGCCGTGAGATAAGTCCTCGGAGTAGAGCACCGCGGCCCCGCAGTTCTCGGCGGCATGCAGGATCAGCGCGTCCCAGAACGATATCTTGTAGCGCGCTTCGATCCCAAGGGCCGCCACAATCGATTGCGGAGTGTTGATGACAATCTCCCAACTCAAATAGTCCTCAATCAGCTTCGCGATCTCATCGTTCGGCAGCGGATGCGCAACCCGGCGGCGAAGATTCACACACAGTTCCTGCAGAACTTGCGTGCTTAAAGCGCCTTGCCCCGTGGTCCAAAGATGCTCAATCAGGTGGCGGGCGCGTTCGTGCTTCATGCCAGACTTGCGGTCGTGGGCGTAAATCAAAATGTTGGTGTCGACGAAATACTTGGGGCCTGCCCGCTTCGTCGACTTACCGCTCATCGGGGTACGGGCCATCGTATGATTCAGCGCTCGTAGAGCTCGTCGCGAGACCGGGGCCGAGTCCAGCCCAAGCTCATCCCATCGCGCAGTCGAGCCAAGGCCCGCCGGCGGGACCGATCATATCCCTGGCGCTCGCGCAGGATCTGCTCCAGACGGGCTGCCAGCATCGCGCTAATAGAAGTGCCTTCTTCGGCCGCCAGGATGCGAATCTCGCGCAGCAGAGAAGCCTCCAATTTTAAGGTAATATTGTTTTTCATTGATAGCACGCATTTACGTGCAGCACCATATTACGTGCTCTTAAGCCTTCGCGTCAACTGCAGCGCTCACCATCCCAGATGGGGTGAGCTCAGTCCAAACTTCCCTGTTCGATCACGACGTTTTCCCTGACGATCAGCCGATGGGCGGCCATCTCGCGCCGTTGGCGAGGACGCGGTCGCGCGAAGTGCCAACGCCTTGCGACAGCAACGGAATTGGCTGGACGATGTGGGACTGCTCGGGATCAGGATTTCAGAATCGCCCTGAGCTTGCCGGCAAGCAGCAACATCTCCTGCAAATCCGCTTCCAGCGATTCGGCGGTGGAGACTGGCATCGCCCCGTATCCCTTGATTCGCGCTGGCCGGCTGTCTTCCAAAGTCACCCATATCTGCGAAACGTCCGATGCCAGGATGCGACGGAGGTTTTTCTTTGACGGCTGAAGGTCGCGTTTCCGCACGAAAGACGCAATCAGCGTCTGAAGTTGAAGCAGGACTGCCCGGATCCGCTCCCTCTCGCTCTCGGTAACGGAGCCCTCGACGGTCTTCATGGCGGCCGGCGAGTTGCGGTCCGCCAGGAGATCAAGCATGCGAACGGCTGCGGCATCGACGATCGACATGCCGCTCGCGATCACCCTGCGATGATTGTCGCTGAGTTCATCATTCATGATCGGCACCCCACCTGAGCCTGAAGTCTATGTACAGTGGCGAGAGCTTGACGTGCCGCCCGGTAACGTATTTCGGGCTGGCTGCCATTTCGAGCATCGCCAGAATCGCGCCGGGATTTCCCTTGCTGTAGTGCACGATCTTCTGAATTGCTTCGTCTCGATTGGCGGCGTTTAAGCTCATCTTCTGTGCGGTTCGCAGCGCAAACGCCCTTGCCGTATCCGAATCGAAATTCCGCAAGGCAAACTTCTCGGAACGATCGGAGAACATCGGCAGCAGGAATCCGACATCTTCCATGTGCGCGGAGCGGGCAACCGCGATGAGCGGGGTTGCCGTCCCATTGCACAAATCTTTGAGTAAGGCGGCAAACGACTGGGACGGAGATTTCAAGTGGTCGAGCACAATCCAATAGGTGGATTCACGCAAGCCATCGGCGACGATCCCACGGATTGAGACGGCGGACTTGTCCGTGATGGCTTTCAGACCGCTAGTCCCGCAGGCCTTGAGAACATGACGATTCTCCCTCTGAAACAGCCCAGCGGCCAGCGTCCGAAAAACCGTTTGGCTGCTGGAAGCTTCGTCGCAAACCACCATCTCGGGCACTTCGTCCGCCAACTGCTTGAGGACCAGAGTTTTGCCAACCCCAGCGGGACCGTGCAGCAGAAACGATCGACGCCGAGAGATCATTTGCCGGAGTTGTTCCAGTTCGGCATCTCTGCCGTAGATGGCGTCCGGACTCATGGATGCTCCAGGGGAGAAGCTTCGTCCCCGCTGAGGCGAGTGAGTTCAGCCTCAATGCCCGCCAGCCTCTTCAATGACGATTCGACGAATGGAGCGCCCGCTGCATGAGCGGCGCGTGCGCGAGTCAGCGCCCGCTCCGCGACCGCGCTCACTTCGCGCAGCACCGCGCGTATTTCGGCTTCGAGAGAACGGCGGCTCTTGGTTACGCGCTCCTCAAGATCGTTGCGCACGCGCTCGCTGTTGATTTCCAGCAGCAGGTCGAGAAAGTCATGGGCGGCGGCGTCAATGACCGCGTGCGCCCAAATCGCGCCCAGCGCAAGGTCGGCTGCGTAGCGCAGGGGTGAAGCCGGAGCAGCCAGAACAATGTACTCGTAGAACTGAAACTCAGAGCGAGCCCGGAAGTCCTGCTCGGCAGTCAACTCTTTTGGCAAATACTCCAGTTCGGAGGTTCGGATGCCACGCGTCTTCGACAGAAAATCGGCTGTCAAATCGGTGAATCTCCTCGCGATCCTCCGGTACGCTTCCTCGCCTTTGATTTTCTCGGTTTCCAACCACGGCATGGTGTGATTGCGGGCGACGTCTTGAGCCGCCCGCATGGCAGTTCGCCGATACCGGGGGCCGATGGTTCGCGGCAGCGATTTTAGGTCCGCGCTAAGTTCGCGGTGCGCCAGCTTTTGCACCGACTTCAAGAAGGCGTCCCGATGATCGCCAAAGGTTTTCGACAGGCGCTGCTGCTCTCCGGAGAAGAGGTATCCGAGATCGTTCAGGGACTGCTCGGCCTGCGACACGATTTCTCGCAGTTGGCCGATACGCTTCTCCGACTCATCGAAGGGCCGAGTCAGCGCGTTCCGCTCCTCCTTTACCACGACGAGAAGTTGAGCGGATAAACGCCGCACCGAACGGTCCTCGGCATCGCGAACAAGTTGCAGGCTCGATTGCCCCGCCAACTGCTCCAGTGCATCCACCAACTGCCCCCAGTCTCTTGGATTACCGCAGTGGTCGAGCTGTTCGAGGGCGCTGATTTCGAAAATCGAACTGACAGGATGCTGGAGCCGGCTCTCCAGCACTTGTCTGGCGAAAGAAATCGCAGCATCGCGATCGGGCTTGGTGACGCGGTCGGCCTTGTTCAAAACGAACAGGATGTCGGGAATCTCTTTCGCCACGCTCTCGACCAGCGCCAATTCATCCGCGCTGATGGGAGGATCGGCGCCGATCACGACGATGGCGGCGTCGATGTGCGGCAGGAATGCGTGCGTGGCAGCGGTGTTGCCGGCGAACACGGAGCCGAGCCCGGGCGTGTCCACGAAGCACATGCCCTCGGCCAGCAGAGGGCTGGGCACAAACACTTCCAATCCGGCGACTCCTTTGCTGTTCTCCGGGTTTCGCACTTCAGACACGTACTTCTCAATATCGGCGATTGCAATTTCCGTCCATTCACCACTGCGTAAGCGCACGCGCGCCGCGAGCCTCTCTCCGAACCTCAATATCGTGGGGACAGCCGTGACCGGAACCACTCCGCTGGGCAGGATGGGTTTGCCGATCAAGGCGTTCAACAGGGTGGATTTACCGCGCTTGAACTGGCCAACGCACGCCACGTAGAATCGTCCCTCCGCAATGCGCTCGGCGGCGGAACGGGCATCCTCCGCGATTCGATCGTCATTGAACTGCTCGGCCAGACTGGCAATGCGAAGCAGTTTGTTCGCTTCCACGCCAACCGCGCCGGATGGACCCAAATCGCTCCGAGAACCAGAAGCCCGCAACTCGTCGGCTACCGCGAGCCGTTGCGAATCGCTGGTGTGCCGATCTGTTGCCTGACGATCTGGTGCCTGGCGATCTGGGCTCATTACTCCAACCGAACTCCCTCCTGGCGGACGTACTCACTCTAGGTAGAACGGAGCCCGCGTTACGTCTTCCGCGTTCCCCTCGCCTTCAATCCAGACTCCCCTGCTCGATCACGACGTTCTCGCGCACGATCAGCCGGTGCGCGGCCATCTCGCGCAGCTTGGGGAGAACCCGGTTGACGTGTTCGTCGGTATCGACGAACGAGATCACGACGGGCAATTGGCCTCCGGCTTCGACTAGGTGCGCGGTATGGACTCGCCCGCGCCCGAGAAAGCCGGCGACGGCGTGGTAGGCGACTGCCCCAAAGGAATTTTCTTCGCGCAGGTATTTCAGGATTTCAAGATGTAGCGGGCGATGGTGCCAGGAATCGCCTTCGGTGAGATAGATGGTGACTTGAACGGCCATGATATTTGCGGGCGCCTCCCTGCCGGATGCCATTTTATAACCCCCGGGCGATCGCGGCGCCAGCCAATACGGCGGCGAGGCAGAGCGCGTTGCTGGCCAGAATGTTGATTCCGGTCAGGAGCCATTGCCCCTGCTCCATGAGCGCGAAGCTTTCGAAGGCGTAGCTGGAAAAAGTGGTGTACGAGCCGCAGAAGCCGATGGCCAACAGCAGCCGCCAGCGCGGATCGAGCAGCGCGCGTTCAGTCGAGAAAACGAGAAAAAATCCGAGGACGAGGCTGCCCGTGATATTGATCAGCAACGTGCCGTAGGGAAACGCGGATGCGAAATCGCGGGCGATAACAGTGCTGACGAAATAGCGGGCGCTGGCTCCGGCTACGGCGCCAAGCGCGATCCAGATGTAATTAGAGAGATAGTTCGAGAGATGGTTGGGGATAAAGCTTGCGTTAAAGTTCACGACGGAGCCCTCCTGCAAAAGTTCTGTAGGAGTCATCAGCCGAACAGGCGTTTAACGGCGAACTCCATCGCCAATGTTTAAGTATATCGCAGAGGCCCGGCGCGAATCGAGATGACTTCGGTGCAAACTATTGTGCGAAGTGAGCCGCGGATATCAGCTTAGAAAGCTCCCAGCCAGCGCACGGGGAAGCGGCTCCCAAGGGCGTTCACCAGGCGCTCGTCGGCGGTGATGAGTTCAGTCTTGGCCGTCACAGCGAGCGCAACATACAGGCTGTCATAAAAACTGCGGTCGTTGGCCACAGCAATGCTCCACGCCGGAAGAAGGAGACCGGAGGCCGGAACAATTTCGATGCCGAGTTCCGTAAAGCGGCGCAGCGCGCCCTCGGCGGTGGAACGCGTAGTCCGGCCTCGTCGGACGGCCTTCCAGCACACGTTGCCGAGTTCGCAGAAAATCAGGTCTGGGGCCAGTAGCTGGAAATCGCCTTTCAAGTGCAAGCTGAGGAGGTGATTGGCTCGGTCGACAAAAGTTTCATCGGCGGCGGGCAGCAGCCACTTGGCGGCAACGCTGGTGTCCACCACGCAGGTAGTCACCGTTCACGGTCCTCACGCACCATCTCTTCTGTAGTTGGAAATGGACCGCGCCCAGGGGGTGTGGAGGACTGTATCTGCATAAGCTCTTCATACAAGCGCCGGCGTTGTTTCAGCTCCGCCGCGGTGGGCACGGTGTCCTTCAGCAGCGCGATGACCTCGGCGGCGATGGAGCTGCGCTTCTTGCGGGCGCGGGCGCGCAGGGCTTCGTAGAGGTCCTTGGGTACGTTCTCCACGTATAGGGTTGGCATAGGGATAGTCTAGCACACCCATAGGTAGAAATTCTCGCCTTCTTCTCTACACTTTCTCAACCCTCTCTTGACACGCTGTTTTCAGGCCATTATCCTTAAACATTGCTCCCTGAGAGACTTTCGTCTCTGTGCGCACTTCCGCGGGCCTTTGCGGTAATTGGAGTGGGGGCGGCGGAGGTTCCAAGTTCCAATGTTCATCGAACTTAAGGACCTGGAAATTCACCCGGTAGATTTCCGGGAGGAGTTCAATCCGGGTGCGATCGATTTGAGCGACGAGGTACGGCAACGCTCGCCGTTGCGCACCGAAGGCCGGGCGGATCTGGTCGAGGAACACCACGGCAAGCACCAGGTGGTGCGGGACATACGGGTCAAGGGAAAGCTGGAGACGAGCCTGGAAGTGGCTTGCGCGCGCTGCCTCGATCTGGTGGTGCACCAGGTGTCGCGCAGCTTCGATCTTTTGTACCGCCCGCTGGGCGCCGACTCCGGGCACGCAGAGCTTTCGGTCACCGACGCCGAGGCTGAGATCGGGTACTACGAGGGTGAAGGGTTGTTGCTGGAAGACACGCTGCGCGAGCAGGTTCTGCTGGCGCTGCCCTTGAAAACGGTTTGCCGCGAAGATTGCAAAGGTTTGTGTCCGCACTGCGGCAAGAATTTGAATGAAATTCAGTGCTCGTGCGTGGATAAGGTGGAAGATCCGCGCTGGTCGGCGCTGAAAGAAATTCGTACGAAACTGAATCAATAGGAGAAAGTTCTCAGTTCTCAGTTCTCAGAAAAAGCGGGTTTAACTGAGAACTGAGAACTGAGAACTGAAAAAACATGCCGAATCCGAAACGCAGACATTCACAACGGCGCACCAGCACCCGGCGCGCACACGACTCGCTTTCGAAACACTCGCTCTCGGAGTGTCCCAACTGCCATGAGCGGAAGATGCCGCACCGCGCCTGCCCGAAGTGCGGGACTTACAAGGGCCGCGAGATCATTGAGGTCGAAGAGAAGTCCTAAATTCCTTTCATGCCTAGCGTAATCGCACTCGATGCGATGGGGTCCGATAAGGCGCCGAAGCCTGAGATTGAAGGCGCCATGCAGGCGGCTCGCCAGCACGGCGCGCGCGTGCTGCTGGTCGGCCCGGAACCGCAGTTGCGGGCCGAGTTGGCGCGCTATCCCGCCGCGCGGCTGCTCCCCATTGAGATCGTTCACGCCAGCGAAGTCATCGCCATGCACGACAAAGTGGAGGCGATCCGCGCCAAGCGCGACTCGTCGATCCGCGTCGGGTTGCGCCTGGTCCGCGAAGGCCGCGCCGCCGGCTTTGTGACGGCGGGCAACACCGGCGCGGCCATGGCCACGGCCAAGATGGTGCTGGGCGCGTTGCCGGGTGTGGACCGTCCGGCGCTGGCGGCCGCCGTCCCCACCATCAATAGCACGGCGGCGGTTTGGCTCGACGTCGGCGCCAACGTGGATTGCACCGCCAGCAACCTCGAGCAATTCGCCGTGATGGGCGACATTTACTACCGGTCGATTTTTGGCGTGGAGCATCCGCGCGTGGGGCTGCTTTCGATTGGAGAAGAAGAAGGCAAAGGCAACCTGCTGACGCGCGAGGCGTTCCCGCTGCTCAAGCAACTTCCCATCAACTTTATCGGCAATGTGGAAGGCACCGATTTGTACAACGGCCACGTGGATGTGATCGTGGCCGACGGATTTGTCGGCAACGTCGCGTTGAAGACTTCGGAAGGCCTGGCGCGCCTGGTGCAAACCGTGCTGAAAGAAACCCTGAAGGCGACGATCACGCGCAAGATGGGCGCGCTGCTGTCGCGCAACGCGTTTTCCGATTTCAAAAAACGGCTCGACCACACCGAGTATGGCGGCGCCCCGCTCCTGGGCGTAAAAGGCGTGTGCGTAATCACCCACGGATCGTCGAATGCCAATGCCATCAAGAACGCCGTGCGCGTGGCCGCGGAATTCGCCCAGGGCAAAGTCAACGAGACCATCGAGCGCGAACTGGCCGGGCTGAGCGCGGCTGTTTCGACCTAGGGAAGGTCAGAGGTTCGAGGTCAGATTGAAGAGGTTAAAACCTATCGTGCAAACGGCGTTGGCGATCCCGGATTTTACCTCTGCAATCTGACCTCTAACCTCTGACCTTGTTACCAAATATGACAAACACTTCTTCTCCAATCGCATTTCTCTTTCCCGGCCAGGGCTCGCAAACCGTGGGCATGGGCAAAGAGCTGGCTGACAATTACCCGGCGGCGCGTCAAACTTTTGAGGAAGCCGACGAGGCGCTGGGTTACAAGCTGTCGGAAGTTTGTTTTGCAGGGCCGGAAGAAAAATTGAGGCTGACCGAGATCACACAGCCGGCAATCCTGACGGCGTCGGTGGCGGCGTGGCGCGTGCTCCAGGAAAAGGGCGGGACGTCGGACCTCGCTGCGGGATACGTTGCCGGGCACAGTCTGGGCGAGTATTCGGCGCACGTGGCCGCGGGCACGCTGAAGTTTGCCGACGCGGTGCGGACAGTCCGTAATCGCGGCAAGTATATGCAGGAAGCGGTGCCGGTGGGCGTGGGCGCGATGGCGGCGGTTCTGGGGATGACGCTCGACCAGGTCGGCGAAATTGCAAAGGGAGCGGCAGAGGGAGAAGTTTGCCAGGCGGCGAACATCAATTCCCCCGAACAAATCGTGATCTCGGGGCACGCCGGCGCCGTGGAGCGCGCCATCAAGCTCGCCACCGATCGCGGGGCGAAGAAGGCCGTGAGACTCCCGGTAAGCGCGCCTTTCCATTGCGCGCTGATGCAGCCGGCACAGGACCGTCTGGCGGCGGATTTGGCGGCGCTGAGTTTTCACAATCCATCGTGCCCGGTGGTGTGCAATGTCGATGCGGCGGTGGTCGCTTCGGCGGAGGCTTCGCGCGAAGCCCTGGTTCGCCAGGTGACCGGCGCGGTCAGGTGGGAACCGTCGATGCGGCTGCTGATCGAAAAGGGCGCCAGCCTGTTCGTTGAAGTCGGCCCAGGGAAAGTTCTGTGGGGACTGATGCGGCAGATCGACCGTTCGAAGACGTGCCTGACGGTAGGAGACCAAGCGTCGCTCGAAAAGACGTTGGCGCAAATTGCCGCCAAGGCAGCCTAGCCCGAAATCGGCTACGGGCGGGGCAAGCGGCCATTTCGGCACCAGTGTCAGCATCTCGGCGCCGAATATTCGGCAGCGACCGGGCGCATTTACCGGATGCCGGGCAATTTCACCCACTTTTAGCGGCCCTGCCGACAAAACAAAATAATGTTTTCAACCACTTGCGCAAAAGCGCAAACGGTTGCATAATTGCTTCCGAATCATACGCTACAAGGAGCCCTCCCCCATGTGGATCCGTGAAAGCGAAAGGTACGTTCAGCCGAACTGGATTGCAATCTTCTCCTACACCGCATCGCTGGCTGTCAGCCTGGCGATTTGGAGAGGTCTATTCCGTGCCGTGCAGTTCCTGGTGAAGTAAAACGAGAAGTAGAACGGAAAGTTCAGACAGAGTTCGGAAAAGTTGAGACGTAGAGCGAAGAAGTAAATTGACAACCTTTCAGCGCGGCGCGGGGCCACCCGGAAAGCCGCAGACTAGAAGCTCCGCGACATCAACGATCCGCAATATTTCCGCACGACGCCCCCCTCAACGATCATAGTGCAGCAGCGAAAACACATTGTACTTCGCCAGTTTCTCGCGGCCTTTCAGGAAGTCGAGTTCCACCACAAACGCCAGCCCCGCAATTTCCGCGCCCAGGCCGCTGGCCAGTTCGGCGGTCGCGGCCGCCGTTCCGCCGGTCGCGAGCAGATCGTCCACGATCAGAACGCGCTGGCCTTTTTGTACGGCATCCTTGTGGATCTCGAGCGTGTTGCTGCCATATTCCAAATCGTAGCTGACCTTCACCGTTCCGGCGGGCAGCTTTCCCGGCTTGCGGACCGGTACGAACCCCGCATTCAGCCGATAGGCCAGCGCCGGGGCGAAGATAAATCCGCGCGCCTCCATGCCCAGCACCAGGTCGATTTTCTTTCCTATATAGTGCTCCGCCAGCGCGTCAATCAGCCGCGCGAAGCCGGCTTTGTCTTTGAGCAGCGTGGTGATGTCGTAAAACAGGATGCCTTTCTTGGGGAAGTCGGGGACCTCGCGGATCAGCTTCTTCAGTCCTTCGCAATCTATCGACTTGGCTGGCGTCTTGGTTGGCTTTGACGTCGTCATCGTAAAGTTAATCTCCTCGAACTTGGAATGAAGTCAGGCCAGCGGCCGGCTGAGCTTCGGATACGTCCACGGCATCGATGCGCGCCGCGCGCGGACCTTCGCGCAACCGCGAGTGCAAACCGGCCAACTGGTCGCGCGTTCCCTGGGCCAGGATTTCGACCGTTCCATCGGGATTGTTGCGCACCCATCCGGCAATGTTCAAGATGTGCGCCTCGCGCTCGACGAACCAGCGGAAGCCGACGCCTTGCACGCGTCCTCGCACGACGAAGCGGCGAGCCTGAGCGCGAGATTGATCGTCTTTGGAAGCCATCGCTCGATTGAAGAGGTCAGAGGTCGGATTGCAGAGGTGAAAAGCTAAGCCGAAGGTTCTTACCTCTGCAATCCGACCTCTAACCTCTGACCTTACTGCGCTCTCGATAAATACGTGCCATCCGCCGTGTCCACTTTGATCTTCTCGCCTTCGTTGATGAACGGAGGCACCTGCACGATGAGTCCGGTTTCGGTCTTGGCCGGTTTGGTCACGCTCGATGCGGTCGCGCTCTTCAGGCCGGGCTCGACTTCGGTCACGGTCAGGACGACGGTCTGCGGCAACTCGATACCGACTGCCTTGCCATCGAAAAACTCCACCTTGATCTGGAGGTTCGACGTCAGATACTCCACCGCGTCGCCGAGGATCTCGCGGGTCAGGTGGGTCTGCTCGTAGTTTTCCGTGTCCATGAAGTAATAGTTGTCGCCATCGGCATACAGAAACTCCATGTTGACCTCATCGACGTTGACTTTTTCGATGGGGTCGGGCGAGCGGAACCGGTGCTCGAACATGGCGCCCGTGCGGAGGTTGCGCAGCTTGGCCTGGATAAAGGCCCGCAGGTTGCCCGGCGTGCGGTGCTCGACGCTGAACACTGAATGCAAGTCGTTGTTGTGCTTGATGATCATGCCGGGACGAAGCTGGGTCGCTGGAATCGACATTGCGGTTTTACATCTCCTTCACTTCTCTTAATGAATTGGAATTCTGGGCGGCGGAGCAGGATTACCAGGGCTTCCGCCGCGCTTGGAATCAACATTTCATTTTACACAGGCGGGGAGGGTTGTGGAAACCGGGGCAATTCCGAGGCCGGGGTCAATTTCCGATCCGCGCGCCCGAGTTCAAGGCTTGATGCCTTCGAGAAACTTGCTTACGTCGGAGGCGAACTCCTCTGGGCGATCGTCAAAAACAAAGTGACTCGCTCCGTCAATTCGCACGAACTGGCTCTTGGAAAACAAAGCCGCGAAGCTCTTGCTGGCTGCTTCGGATTGCAGGTCGACACCGTCAGAAGCCCAGCACTGTTTACTCTGCGGCTTTCTCGACCGGCAGCCGCAGGATGGTCTTGAGCTTGGCGGGCGCAACGCGGCGCGGGTCCGACAAATAAATTTCGTGGTGCACGCCATGCACCTTCAGACCCTCGCCTTCCGCAAACGACTTCATCGCCGCTATCGTCGTGCACTCTTTTTCGTAAGGTCCCACGTGTAGTGCCTGAACGCACAGCCCTTCTTTTAGCGATTCCAGGCGGACGCGCTGGACCTCTGTTCCCTTGCCTCGTTTCAGCAAGACG